>Ga0334895_1003638_pt1 | contig 11614 bp, 9 predicted proteins | sample GraSluR3_MG_7_FD_207229 | JGI IMG/M metagenome (GOLD analysis project Ga0334895, IMG submission 207229) | Sludge microbial communities from methane-producing bioreactor in Wageningen University, Netherlands - Granular Sludge_31_05-R3 | ecosystem: Engineered > Bioreactor > Anaerobic > Unclassified... | reverse complement strand
ACCTCCACGGCTCGCTAGCGACCAACGCCTTCGACCCGCAGCGCAGCGACATCGACTTCATCGCGATCGTGGCCCACCCGCTTTCCGACGCCACCATCGACGCGCTGCGCACGATGCACCGGGCCTTGCTGCGCGAGGGGGCACCGTGGGCACAGCGGCTGGAGGGCTCCTTCGTCCACGCCGCGCTGCTGAAGCGCGCCGCCCCTCCCGCCGAGCCGCGCCCCTATATCAACGGGGAGAGCTTCCGGATAGCGCGCTACGGCCACGAGTGGGTGTTGGAGAAACAGGTCATCCGCGCAGGCGCGATCGTCGTGATGGGCCCGCCGCCGTCAGCCTTCATCGACCCGATCCCACCGGAGGAGATCGTGGCAGCGAACCGCGCCATTCTGGCAGGCGACTGGGCGCCGCTGCTGGACGACGCCTCGCATCTGGAGGACGACGAGTACCAGGCCTACGCAGTCCTGACGATGTGCCGCTGCCTCTATCTCGCTGCGCACGGCGAGATGGCCTCCAAGCCCGCAGCCGCGCGCTGGGCGCAGGAAGCCTATCCCCAATGGCGTGGGCTCATCGAGCACGCCGCGGCGTGGGTGCACGGGCAGCCGTTCGACCGGCTGCACGAGGTACGGGCGTTGATAGCGTTGTCGCTTGACCAAACCTTTGGGGTCTCTCAGACCCCAAAGGTTTTCCGCGGACGCGGCGCTGTCTCAGTTGTCGATGACGACGTCGAAGGCTGAGGGGGGCCGCACCTCGGTGAAGTAGAAGGCCTCGGCATCGTCCCAGCGGGCGTGCCAGGCGCGGAGGAAGTCGGGATCCTCGCGCGCCGCCAGCCGGGCGCGCCGCTCCCCGTCCGGCGTCGCCACAAGGACCGCCAGGTCGATCAGATCCGCCAGCTCCGGGCGGCAGGCGTAGGCCCCCTCTAGGACGATCACCGCCGCCGGCTCACAGCGATCGGGGTGGCGCTTGAGGGGATAGGTCCCGTCGGGGCGACCGCGCGCGAAGTCGAAGGGGTGCCAGACGGCAGGCTCGCCGCGCAGCAGAGGCTCAAGCGCCTCGGCGCGCAGGCGCCGCCAGTCGATGACCCGCGCTACCTTCTCCGCCGCGCCGCAGCGGTCCCACGCCGCATCCGGGACGTGCGCGGCGTAGAAGTCATCGCTGCGGATCAGCGCCGCGTCCAGCGCCTCGGCGACCAGCGTCGCGAGCGTCGACTTACCGGTGCCACTGCGCCCGTCGATCGCGATGAGGAGCGGGCGGTCTCGCCCGGCGAGCTGCCGCCGCGCCCGCGCCACGATCGCGTCACGGGCGCCCTCCAGGGGTAGAGTGCCGCACACGTCAGATCGCATACGCCGATTGTACTGCGGGTCGTCCGGCGAGGAAACCGCGCCGGAGGGCAACCGCGGGGCCATCGTGTGTGACCGTTCGATCCGTTCCGTCGCCGGCGCCCTCACAGACGGGGGGTGCATCTTCATAGGCAAGCGTGTAGCCCCGTCTCGGGGCGTCGGACGCGGCGGTGCCTCGCCTGAGCGAGCCGGCGTCAGCTTCGTCGTCGGGGCGACCTGGTCGCGAGACATCGCCGCCACCGAGTCGCCGGTTCCATCCTTCGCGGATCACCGGTGACTCGGTCACGACCGCTGGGCTGCGCCGAGCTGCGGCCTACGGCGCGGACTGATTCACGACGAGGGGCAGAAAGATATCGAAGCGCGGCGCGCCGAGCGACGAGTCGGCGGTCGCCCCGATGGTAAACTCGGAGCCCAGCTCCTCGACCTCGGCGACGAACGTGATCCGGTCGCCCACGATCTCGGGGTCACCGATCACGGTCACGACGGCGAAGGGCTCGGGGCTGCCCGTCGCACGCCTCAAGAGGACATAGGTACCGCCGTCGGCGAAGCCCCCTGTGCCGCCCGCACCGCTGATATCGAAGGTGAGCCGCACCCGGCCCCCTTCGCCGCTGACGTGGGTGACGACGATCTCCCACACGCGCCCCCACCGCACATCGACGCCGGCGGGCAAGTCGTCGGTCACGGTGCCGTCGAAGCCGGCGCCGTTGTGCCCGATCAGGATGCTGTCGCCGGGCGCCGCGGGGAAGCCGTCCGCCGCGAGGTTCAGGCCTCCGGAGCTTACCGGACCACTGTCGTCGGTGAGTTCGCCGGTATCGTGGTCGTAGCTGTCCGGCAGCGCCCGCCAGGTGGTGGTTACCTGATAGGCAGGGCCCCGGAAGCGAAGCCAACCGATGGACTCGCCCCACGCATAGCCGTCGAACTCGCCCGTCGTCGGGTCGATCGTCACGCCGCCGTGCTCGGGCGCGAAGTCGATCCAGCCGACGTTGGTCCCCCAGGCGTAGCCCGAGAGATTGCCCGCGCCGTCGTGGTTCACGCCGTACGTGTCGGCGGCGTCGTTAGCGTAGGTGTGCGGGCTGCCGCCGGTGTGGGTTCCGAGCCGGATCCAGCCGATGGACCCGCCCCAGGCATCGCCCTCGAGGCGGTCGTCGTAGACGGTGACGCCGCCGTGGTCGGGCGCGAGGTCGAGCCGGCCGGCGCACGTGGCCCAGGCCCATCCGTCGACCGGGCTGCTGCCGGCGGCAAGGACGGCGCCCGCCACCAGCAGCGTCAGACCGAGCGCCAGCACGATCGGCAGCAGCTTGGGTCGATGGGAAGCCGTCATCGCATCGCCTTCCCGACCTGCTCGCGACCGCATCACGGCCCTCCCTTCACGGGCCAGACGTGGTGCTCGCCGGGCTCAGCGTTATCCTCCGAAATGACCGTCTTCCAGTCGCCCATGACGGTCCCGTTGTAGAGACTGACCGTCCAGGCGCGTCGAGGGTGCACATCCGCCTGCGTCGTGCTGGTCCAATAGGAGACCGACGGGTATCCCTGAGCAAGCGTAAAGGGATGGTCCATCGGCAGCGCGGTGTGGACCCGCCCATAGTCGATCAAGCTCTGCTGCTCGCGCACGTTGGGCAGCCGCCAGTCACCGGCGACCGAGCCGTCCGTGAGACCACACACGCCATCCGCCAGGCCATTGGCAGCGACCAGGGCCTCATCCCAGGTCCGCGCGCCGAAGCAGTCGGCCCACTCAAGCCAGACCAACCCGGTCAGGGTGTCCGTCACCGTGCCCTGTCCGCTCACGACGAAGCGCGGATCCGGCCAGTCCACGCCCTTGCGCAGTTGGCCGTCGTCCCGGTCACCGTGAGAGATCGTCTGCCCGGTCTTGGGCACACCGATGCCCAAGCCGATGGGGCCGGCCACGCCGATCTGCGGGCCCCACTCGCCCTCAGTCAGGCCCCAGAAGGTCTTGCCGCTGGCGACATCAGTCACGCGCGCGCCGTGGTCGGCATCCACCGCAGGGGCCAAGTCCATCATCTCATCGAGCGTGGGCATCGAGCCGGTCGTGGGCGCGCCGCCGGGCTCGGTGAAGGATTCCATCTTGGGGCTCTCCGCACCGGTGGCGAGCCGGTCATAGAGCTGCTGCAGGGTGAACATCTGTGAGGCGGGGTCAGCGGGTCCCGCAGCGGGACCGCGGTTGCCGGCCCAGACGATGCCCGCCGAGGCGAGCGCCAGTCCGAGGACCAGGCCGATGCCGATGTTGAACAAACGCTTATGCATATCTGTCTCCTATCACGGTTGCTGGATATGGGGATCAATGAGAGGATCGTGCTCCGCGTTTCCGTAGATAGACTACAGGTCACCTCCTTGTAGGACGGCTCAGATGCGCCGGGTCGTGGTCAACGACTCGGGCGCGGTCACGCGCGATCGGACTAACCCTGGGGGAACCACCGGGAAGAACTACAGAGTTGAGCTCAAACGACTCGCCGCCAAGGCGGGGAGACAACCAGGGAGGGCAACGCCGGCCCGCCTAGACAGCCGAGCCACCCCTTTGATGGAAAAGTCATACCGAAACCTTACCACAGACCGTCGCGTTGACAAACCGCGTGACGGGGGGCTCTCGCATGGGGTCGGGGCCGGAGAGCGCTGTTCCCCTTCGCAAGCCTGCCCTGGAGCGTGGCAGTCCAGGGATCTCCGCACCTTGCGAAGGTCTTGAAGCCGGCACTGAATGCGATTGCCCTGCCGCAGGACGCCGCGCGGACGGGCCTGACACCAGGGCGGTCAGTCGGCGAGAGCCGCCGTGTGGCACAATCGTCTCGATCGCAGCCCCGCGCAAGCCGGAGGCATGCGCTACACCGCGGACTGCAATGCCGACGGCTGCGAGGCTCAGCGCAACGTCAGGGGCAGATAGACGGAGTAGAACACACACTCGAACGCGCCCATATCGTAGGCATCACCGTAGGGACGGGGCTGGTTGAGCAGGTCGGGCGAAAGTCCGGTGGCGCAGGCATCGATGGCGGGCGACGTAGAGCGCAGCCGGTAGTCCTCACCTGCGACGGGGGCCACGAACTGCGGATCGATCATCGGCCCCGCATGGCCCCCGTCGTCAAGATTGCACGACACGGTGAGAGGCGCATCCGAAAAACCGGGATAGCCGTCGTTGTCCCAGGCAACCGTGTTGCGGACCTCGGTGGCAGTGCCGGAGAAGCCGGGGCCACCCACGTTGCCCGCAAGCGTCACGTGATTCAGGGTAAAGTCGCCTTCAGACGAGCGGATGCCTGCGCCCAGCGCCGAGGACACTGTGTTCCCCTGAATCAGGGCGTTCTCGATCTGGGCTGAAGCACTCGTACCGCGCTGGTAGATGGCGCCGCCCTCAGCAGCACGATTGTCGTGCAGGTCGGTGTGATCCACAGTCAGCGTCGAGCCCTGGTTGTAGATAGCACCACCGTGGCCCACGTAGTTTCCTTCGCTGTCTGCAACAACGTTGCCGGAGAAGACGCTGCATAGTTGCGAGCGCGGGTCGCATGCCGTCGCCAAGATCGCTTGCGCGTCGAGGGGATGCAGCGCGTCGGTGCACTCAGCCTCCAAAGCGACACTGGGATAGGTGGCATGGATACGCGTGCTTGAGTTGACGGCCGCAATCGCGCCGCCGTCCGCGCCTGCGCGGTTGTCCTGGAAGATACAGTTGTCCGCGTCAAGGATACTACCGTCCATGTAGATCGCCCCGCCGAGTTTCGAGGCCTGGTTGCCTTCCCCCACCCGCCCTAAGGTTGCGCCATCGCATTCGACACCCGGGCTGCGCAGAGCATAGATCGCGCCGCCACTCCCGGGATAAGCGCGGTTATCCCAGAGCTCCGGGCGAGCATCATCGTGGTCGTCGAGCCATATTGCCGAATAGTCGCTCAGGTAGATGGCGCCGCCGTTGTCGGCGCGGTTGCTGTCGAAACGCACCTGTCCATAGATGTCGAACAGACCGCCGCCATCTGCGTAGAGCGCGCCGCCGTTCCCGCCGGCGCGATTGGCGTAGATATACAGCTCGTGACCGGAGATGGCGTGCAGATCCGTTCTTCTATCGTTGCCCAGGTAAACCATCCCGCCGTGTCCGCCCTCCGCCACGTTGTCGTAGGCCAGGCTGTAGCCTCCCGCGTTGAAGTTCGCCGTGGCAGTACCCACAACCGCCACCGCGCCGCCGTTACCGCCCGCCGTGTTGTGCCGCAGCGTCCAGGCGCCGGTGAAGTCGAGCGCGCCGGAGTACATATGCACCGCGCCACCGTCGGTGCCGGCGGTATTGTCCCGCAGTGTAGCGTCTGAGATATGGACGTCAGATCCTCCAATGTCCCCCGCAATCGCGCCTCCCACCGAAAGGCGGGCGTGGTTGTTTCGGAGCACCGAGCCGTTGATGATGTTCAGCACCGCACTCTGTGCAACTCGAACACCCCCGCCAAGGGTATTGGCCGTGTTGCTCAATACGGCACTGTTGTCTAGGGTGGCGGTGCTGCCATGCAGATAGATCCCGGCGCCGCGCCCATCGCTCGGCGATGGGATTGCGTGGCTCTCGATAGTGCTGTTGGTCAGGGTCACGATGCTACCGCCCGCCACGTAGGCCCCGCCACCGAAGGCATCGCCCGTCGTCTGGAAGATGTTCCCGGCGATGGACGTATCCAACAGAGTGGCATGCGTAGCCGCTAGATAGAGCCCCACGCCTTGTATACCGTCAGGGCCGAGCTGATTCGCCTGGTTGTAGTCGGTGCCCCCCACCTGTGCGCCGACCATGGCAAGCGTGCTGTTAATGGCATAGAGGCCTGCGCCGGAATTCGAGGCGATGTTGTTCTGGATTTTCCCTCCAAAGGTCACGGTACTGTCGTCAACGTAGATGCCCGCCCCGTCGCGGGCCCGGTTGCTCCCAGTCGGGTAACCGATAAATGCGAATGTAGCGGAGAGCGTGCTGCCGTTGGTCAAGAACAGACCGCCGCCCCGGTCGGTCGCCACGTTATCGCTCAAGACTGCATACTCCAGGAAGACCTCGGAATCGTCGGCGTAGATGCCGGCGCCGTCGACGGCCTGATTCGCCCCGGTGATCCAGACATTCCCCGTCGTCGTGACGACACCGCCCTGTTCAAGCAGGATTGCGCCGCCCATACCCGCCGGGTCGGTTGCGCGATTGCAGCTCATATCAGCCTCGATGAGGTGCAGCACGCCGCCGGAGACCGAAGCGCCGCCGCCGTGTGGGGCGGTGTTATCGTCGATGCCCGAGTGGGTATCCGTAGCGATCAGCCGGCCCCTAACCCGCACGCCACCACCGGCGATCTTGGCGGTGTTATCGTGGACTGTCGACCCTTCGGTCAGTGCGACCTCGGTACCGGCATCGACGAAGATGCCGCCGCCGAAGTAGGCGGTGTTGGCCGTAACTTCGGCGCTCTCCAGGATGATCACGGCCCCGTTGGTCGCGTAGACACCACCGCCGGTGGTGGCATCGCCCCCTGTGATCTGCAAGTTACGCAGCGTGACCTTGCTCCCGGTGACATAGACACTCCGACCTGTGCTGCCGGCGTTGATCGTCGCGCGATCCGTCGTTCCACCGGTGCAACCGGTATAGCCGCCCTCCAGGATCAGGTTCTTGTTGATGCTGACGTTCTCGTTGAAGGTGGCCCCACCCTGGATCAAGAGCAGATCACCCGGATTGGCAGCGGTAACGGCGGCAGCGATCGTGGCATAGGTGCAGGGGGCAGTACCCACCGTCAGCGTAGCCGCCGGCGCTTCGGCATCGGCGGGTGTCTGCACTGCCGACGCCTGAGCGCGTCCTTCAGCCAACAACCGCCGGGCCTCGAGGGTGTCGAGCATCGCGACCTCGAGCGCCTCGCCGTACAGGGCCCGGGCCAGGGCCACCACAGCTTCCGATCCCGCTTCCCACGACGGTTCCCGGGCGGCGTGAAGCTCGGTTTCCGCGGAAGGTGGCGCAATGGGACTCGGAATGGAGGCCTCAGGAGCCGTCGGCAGGTTCTCGGCGAGGGCAGCACGGGGTGACGTCGAAGGAGAGCGCAGATCCACACTCATCAGACAAAGAAGGACACTCAGACGCAGCCATCGAGTTCCGGGTTTCATGGCGAACTCCTTGTTCTGGCTAAGATGCGTCGCTAGGCAAGATGCCGAACCGGCGAGCGGTGGCAGATGTCGATCGGTAGTCGGTGTCGGCCGGCGCCGTTGGCAGGGCCGAGCGGTGAGCGAGGGCTATCTCTATACTAGACGCTCATGGGTGAGGTGTCAACTGGGGTGCAGCATGTGTCCTGCCAGTGTCCGCACCTCCGGGTGCGCCGCCGGCAGGGCGGCTAGGCTTGCCACGTGGGGGCCGAGGACAAGCCGGTTGAGCCATGGAGGCGTCACGTCGGGCTGAGCGCCAATGGGCAGGGCATCGCTTGCCTGGAGGAGCCACCGATCGCCGTCGCGGATTGCCACGCCGCAGAGGCCCCGCGTATGGCCGAAGAGCGGGATCAGCAGCATCTCGATCCCCAGCGGCAGTCGGATCGCCTCGAAACCGTACCACGTCTCGGTCACAGTGTTATGGGGCACCCAGCGGGGACCGTGCGCGAAGTCTGCCGGATCATAGGCTCTCGACATCAGCCCGCGATGCCCAAGCATAGCGTCCAGCTCCCGTCGGTGGACGTGAATCCGAGCCTCCGGGAAATCGGGCAGCCCGCCGGCGTGGTCGAAGTGCAGGTGCGTGAGCACGATGTCGGCGACATCAGAGGGTTCGAGACCCATCCGCGCCAGCTGATGCAGCACCGTCGATGCCTCATCGCGCACGATGCCGAGGAGCGCGCTAAAGGTGCGTACCATCGGCCCGGGCGAGACGTGGTCGTGCACGCCCAGCCCCGTGTCCACCAGCACCAGGCCGCAGTCAGCCTCGACGACCAGGCACGGCGTGCTGACCCGCCAGCGCGGAAAGATCGGCGCCATCGGCGCGCAGTCAAACAGCCTGAGATGCGGATGATCGAGCATAGCGAGGCCCCTCGCCCCCGGGTGCCGTCACGACGACAGCACGTTGCGGTGCCGTGCCCACCCTTCACATCTTACGTCGGCGTGATCAGGCTGCAAGCCTGTCCACGCCGGGCAGCAGAGCACACGCAGCGGCGTGCGGACCGCCTGACCACAAGCTGAATGAGCCCCACTTAGGCACAGCCAAGGTATCAGCCGCGTGATGCGGCGCGCCGCAACAGGCCTTCCGGCTTCCCAGGAGGTCAGCGCCATGTCACCGACCGATGGATGATTGACACAAGGGATATTTAGACTATAATAAAGATACCTATAGCGTCAAAGCCATGGCCCTTCGCCTCGACCTCAAAGACGAGCCCAGGTCCACGACGCCCTACTTTGCCGGATGGCAGAGGGAGGTCAACATGCGCAGAGTGTTACTGTCGCTGGTCGCAGCGCTCGTTCTGGGAGCTGCCTCGTTCGGCTTGATCGACATCACCCGCGGTCAGGGGCCCGGCACCATCAGCACCCTGAGCCAGGATGTCCAGGGCGTCAACCGGCGCGAGATCCTGAGCCCGCAGAGCGTCGACGCCCCGGCACAGCCGAACATCAGCTTCATCGATTCACCCTCAGCCACGTGCTACCAACCGGATCGCACGCGCGACGAGTGCTATCTCACCTGGTACTACCTGTCAGTGAGCGCCGCACCCGAGTACATGATCACGATGACGCTCGCGCTGAACGACAGCGGCCCCATTGCGCACTCGCAGGGATTCTTCCAGACCTCCATGTACATCCCCTACAACATGCTGGGAGATGGCTTCAAGGTGCCGTGCGGTCCTCCAGGAGCAGGCGGCAACCCGCTGCTCGGCAATGCCTACGCCTATACCGTACGCGCCCGAGATAGCGCCGGCCTGAGCTCAGCCAACTACGGCACGGCTTACTGCCCGGCCTACGAACCCTAGAGCGACGATGAAGCAGCCGACAAGGTTGCATGCACCGCGCGCCGGGGTGCTGGTGGCTCTGCTGTTGACGGCTGCGATGGGCCTGGTCGTGGCGCGTGCCACCCTGGGAGCTCAGGTCACGCCGCAGGAGCCGCCCGGCGTCGCCGGAGGCCTCCAGCACCCGGAGGATGCAGCGAACGTCCCGCAGTCGCCAACGATTTCCTCGATCGACAGTCCCAGTCCGATATGCTATCGTCCGATCGCGGGGACGGGAGCCTGCTACATTCAGTGGAGCTATCTCCACGTCACCGCAGGCTCCGGCGCCTACGTGATCAGCATGACCGTCGCCATCGACGATGACGTGCGAGCCTACTCGTCAGGCTTCTTCCAGACCAGCATGACCCTCCCAGGCGCGATGATGGGGCCGGGGTTCAAGGTCACGTGCGGCACAGAGGGAAGCGGCGGGACCCCCGGATGGGGTAGAAGCTACGCCTACACGATTCGGGCGCGCGAGACCGGCGGGCTGGCGGCGGCCAACTACGGCACCGTCACCTGCCCCGCTGATACGGTGAGGATCTTCCTGCCCCTGTCACTGAAGCCCTCCTAGCCCACGTCGGAAGCCAGGCGTCTCGGACGCCTGGTTACCGACGTTACCTCGCGCAAGGCGCCGGCATCGCGTCCGACGCCCCGAGACGAGGCTGCAAGCTTGCTGTTGATGGGGACGGGGCCCCTGCGGACGAAAGGTCGGCAAGCTCTCACCTGGAGGCCTCCCACGCTCAGGCTGATCCGGCAGCCGGCTCGATGGATCGGCACCGTGACGGTGGCGCAGCCAAGCACGGCACGAAGTGCGATAGCCCTGGGCCAGCGGCCCGGCGACCACGCGTCTTTGCCGAGATGTGCTAGAATCAGCGGGACGCACTCGACGGAGGGACAGCGCAGCCACACGCACGTCGCCTCGCGAGGGATCGCCTTCAGTTCGGTTCGTTAGCCGGCCCAGGAGGCTGAGATGGAGAGTTCCCGCTTGGTGCTGGATGGTGCGCTCTACGCGCTCGTGGCCTCGGTCTGCCTGATGGCGATTATGGCCATCAATCCGCGCTTTTTCCTACACGACTATCCCAAGCCGATCCAGGCACAGGTGCCGCCCAAGGCCGACCGCGAGCGGCGGCTCAGTTTCCTCGTCGGCGTGCCCTTCTTGGTCATCCTGATCGCCGGGCCGCTGCTCTCCACGCTGGCGCTAGACCGGCGGTTGGGGGGTGGCGCCCCCTTCGTGACGCTCGCGCTCAACGCGGCCGGCGTCGCCTTCGCCTTCAACCTGGTCGACTGGCTGGTGCTCGACTCGCTCATCTTCTGCACCTGGACGCCGCGCTTCGTCGTGATCCCGGACAGCGAGGGCAATCCCGCCTACCGGGACTATGCCTTCCACGCACGGGGATTCGCCGTCGGGACGGGCTTCAGCCTGATGGTGGGGCTCGTCATCGGTGAGCTCGTCGCCCTTCTCGGATAGGAGATAACCATGGTCAGGATCGCCCTATCGCCGTCGCGGCAGCACTGCGGCGCTAGCCCCGACGTCTGGGCCAACGACGTGGCTCACGGCGCCCGGCGATCCCGATGACGTCTCGATCCACCGCCTGCACCGAGTTCTACCGGCGCCGACTGCCGCACTGGCAGCGACCGGGGGCGACACTCTTCGTCACGTGCAGGCTTGCCGGGTCGCTGCCTATGCCCGTCATCGCGGCGCTGGTGGATGAACAAGCTGAGCTCGAAGAAGCCCTGTCGAACATCGGCGACACCTATGAGCGCGAGCAACAGGCGGACAGGGCTGCTAAGCGCGCCTTCGGTCACTGGGACGCGGCGCTGGACACGCAGACTGCCGGCCCACGCTGGTTGGCCGATCCGCGGGTCGCCGAGATGGTCGCGGCGGCGCTACATCGCCGGCACGGTCAGGTCTATAATCTGGCGACGTTCTGCATCATGCCCAACCACGTGCACATCGTCTACACGCCGCTTGAGCAAGAGGACGGTACCTACGTCGCCAACACGCGCATCCTGCAGTCGCTGAAAGGCTATACAGCGCGGCAGGCCAACCGGATTTTGCAGTGCGAAGGGCCCTTCTGGCAGGCAGAGAGCTATGACCGTGTGGTCAGGGACGCCGCCGAGCTGGAACGCATCGTGATCTACGTCCTGAACAACCCGGTCAAGGCCGGCCTGGTCGCCGAGTGGCAACACTGGCCGTGGAGCTGGTGCAAGCCGGCATGGATCTCTCCTGAGGAACCGTCGGGCTAACAGCCCGACCTACGGACGCTCGGCGTAGGGCGGAGTGGTACTCCGCCACTTGCCCATCGGCGCGGGAGGTGTCGGGCTTGGCAGCCCGACCTACGGAGC
>Ga0334895_1003637_pt1 | contig 11614 bp, 9 predicted proteins | sample GraSluR3_MG_7_FD_207229 | JGI IMG/M metagenome (GOLD analysis project Ga0334895, IMG submission 207229) | Sludge microbial communities from methane-producing bioreactor in Wageningen University, Netherlands - Granular Sludge_31_05-R3 | ecosystem: Engineered > Bioreactor > Anaerobic > Unclassified... | reverse complement strand
GGAGAAACATTATGTGACCATGAAAAAATACTGACCGTTGGTTTAAGAGGATATATGGAGGAGTGTCAGGCCAATATCGACAAGACGATCAGCACCGGAAAAGAAGATCAGGAAAAAATCGATTATTGGACGGCATGTATTATTCAATGTGAAGGTTTGATCGCATACGCCCACAGAATGGCGGAGGAAGCAGAGCGCCAGTGTGACGCATGTCAGGACGAAAACAGGAAAAAAGAACTCAAGGTCATCGCTGAAAATTGCAGAGTCGTTCCGGAAAATCCCCCGCAAAATTTCTACCAGGCGCTGCAGATGATCTGGTTTGTCCATGTCTATTTTCATATCGAAGTATGCACAACAGCCAACGGATACGGACGCTTTGATCAATATATGTGGCCTTACTACAAAAAAGATGTCATCGACGAAAAGAACATCACAGAGGCGTTCGCTTATGAATTGCTGTGCTGTCTATACTTAAAATCCTGCGAAGTCTATGAAGTAAGAGATAAGTGGTATGCGACCTCCTTCGCCGGATATCCCATGTGGGAGATCCTGATGGTCGGCGGACAGACCCGGGACGGAAGAGACGCAACCAATGAACTGTCGTATCTTTGCCTGGAGGCCGCGAATCAGCTGAAGACGACGCAGCCTGTCATGGCTGTTCGTGTATGGGAAGGCACCCCCGAAGACCTGATCCAAAAGGGATGCAAAATGATACAGGAAGGCCAGGCAAATCCGGGATTCTTCAATGATGTCACAGCCATGAAAATGACGTTGGGCAAGGGTTGCACCATGGAAGAAGCCCGAGATTGGGCCATCGTCGGTTGCATCCAGCCGGGCGCCGGCGGCGGAACCGCGGACGGATCCCCCGATGCAGGCTATGTGAACATGGGGAAGATGATCGAATTCGTTTTGCACAACGGCGTCGATCCGTCAACCGGAAAGCTGATGGGACTGCAGACGGGAGACCCGAGAGATTTCAAAAATATCGAAGAATTGAAAAACGCTTTAAAGAAACAGATCCTCCATCATTATGATTTAGTGAGAACCGGATATAACATCATGCAGGGGATCCATATGCTGCGGTACCCGGTGATCTTTGCGTCCATGGTCACAAAGGGTTGCGTTGAGAGCGGAAAATCGGTCCAGCACGGCGGAGCCAAATATTCAACGGCAGGTCTCTATATCACAGGCGCTGCCAATTTGGCCGATTCCATTGCCGCCATACAAAAATGTGTATTTGAAGACAAAAACATTACGATGGATGAATTGATCACTGCGCTTGACCGTAATTTTGAAGGGGAAGAAAGAATGCGCCAGCTTCTGTTGAACAAGCCTCCGAAATTCGGCAATGATGATGGATTTGTCGATGGGATCTACAGGGAAATGACGCATTTTATCGCAGACAACGTGCAAACCTGGAAGGATGCCAGAGGCGGCACGTATTCCTTTAATGTACACTCACAGACGGTGAATATTTCTCACGGTCAAGTATGCGGCGCAACCCCTGACGGGAGACGTGCCGGAGAACCTTTCTGTGATAATGCATCCCCAATGATGGGACGAGATACAAGCGGTCCGACCGCTACCGTAAAGTCTGTGGCATCGATGGGGCAGGAGGCTTTCCATGACGGAGCATTGTTCAATTTGCGATTCGATCCAAAAGGTGTAGAAGGAGAAAAGGGCTTGACGGCCATTGAAGGCGTGATCAAAACCTATTTTGAGCATGGCGGAGAGCATATCCAAATCAATGTTGTCGATAAGGAAACGCTTTTGGATGCTCAAGTGAATCCGGAAATGCACAAAGGACTCATGGTTCGTGTGGCAGGCTATATGGCCTATTTCACAGAACTGGATAAGAGCGCGCAAGATACCATTATATACAGAACAGCACATTTCTCAAACGCGAATTAAGGGGAAACAACATCTTCTTTCTCTACGTATGAACTTTCGTAAAGCGCAGCTGCATCATGTATTCTGCGCTTTATTTCTGCGCGAACAGGCAAGGGCGCCAAGCACTCGCACCGATCGTCCTGGGGTCGTCATCGTTTGCACGGCTGACTTGGCTTCGTCGAAGCGATCATTGGCACGTGTTCGATGTTCTAGGATGCTGAGGTTTCGATTGTATAAAAATCTCCACGCAAAGAGTATACACGAGGTGGATTCGTGTATGGAACTTTTGCACCTCCTGATACGTCTTAAACATAATAAATAGTACTATATGGAGGTACGCTATGATAGCAACTAAAAAAAGACCGGGCCTTGCTTGGGTCCTCAGTTTCATCTTGACTGTGGCAACCATTGTCACCCCGGCAACTGTATATGCAAATACACCGGGCATTCCAAACCCCATTCAGGCCAGCTTCCCGGCTGATGTTTCCAATCAGCACAAAGGGAACGCCATCGTAAAAGCGCCCTTGGACGATGACAGATTGCTTGTGTCAGTAAATGGCATGGACGTTGCTCTGAACGTTTCAGAAGAAACGCTTGCGATCGATTCCAAAACAGGTCTGCCGGCATCCATCAAAGATCTGAAAATCAATGACGCCATCTTTGTCTATTACAGCCGGGCAATGACAAAGAGCATACCGCCTCAGTCCCGGGCGATCGCGATCGTCACCCGGGTGGAAAGCGATAAAAGCCATGCGGAGTTCTTTACGGTCAGGGAAATCATTTCAAGAGCAGACGGCGACGTCCGCGCCCTCAACAAAGAAGGCGATTTGATCGTCACCTTTCAAAAAGGCATATCGATGACCCCTTATAAAGCGGGACAAACCATCTCGATGGAGGACATCCAAGTGGGAACGCAGCTCTTTATTTGGTACGAGATCGTGGCCATGAGCTATCCGGGGCAAACGGGCGCCACAAAAGCGGTACTGGTGGGGCAGGAAGAAGGCCTGGGTGCAAGAGCAGTCTATACCCCCATGGCAGGTGTCGATGCAGCGGCAGTTGCCATCGAAGGCAAAGCCATTCAGTTGAATGGTAAAAAGCTGATGGATCAGCAGGGTCTCCTGATGCTCCCGCTGCGGGCAGTCGCTGAGGGCTTGGGTTTTAAAGTTACGTGGCAAGGAGAGGATCGAAGCATTCTTCTGGACGACGGTATCGTAAAGACGACCCTCTTTATCGGCCAAGACAGCTATTTTAAAGCGAGCAGTCAGGCCATTGGCCTGACTCAAAGTTTTCCCCTTGGTGCAGCGCCGGTGCTGATCGACAGCAGTACCTATGTCCCCGCTTCCCTCTTTAATTTCCTCTACAGCAATGGCGGCGCGGTGGAAATTGAAATAAAAGAATAATTTGGCGATCGTTTCATCGCACAAAAGCCCTTCCGGCGTATTCCTTCCGATGCGCCCGAAGGGCTTGTTTTGTGATGTGCGCTATTGGGGCCATGCAATGAATTAGATACACTGAACTGGACGGGAAACGGGTTCAATGCTATCATAAACACAACAATGGTAGCTATGGCAGGGACGTGTATAAAATGGAACGACATATTCAGAAAATCAAGCAATTTGGAATCATGGTCGGGTTGAAGAAAGAGGACGCCTTTGAGGGGTGGTTCTGCAAGGTAGACGACCCGATCAATGGCCTTATGTTTTCCGTCATATGGGGATATTCTACCCACAGAAGTACAAAACATGCATTTCTCCAGTTTCAAAACAGCTTGCAGCACGACACCGCATACATTTCCTATCCGATCCAAGAACTGAGGTGGAAAACAAGTCCTTTTGTTCTTCAAATCGGCAGGAATGTGCTTTCCCAGGCAGGCATGCACCTGGACTTTGGAATGAATGATATCCCCGTGCAATGGGATTTTCATTTTGGTGACTTTTCACCGATCGAACGATCCTTTCTTAAGCCGAACATCATGGGTTGGCTCACGCATTTCCCCAATGAGTGCAATCATGCGATCATTAGCATGAAGCATAAAGTGACGGGGAACCTTCTGATGGGCAATCAGTCCTGGAATATTCGGGAGGCAGATGGCTTCATCGAAAAAGACTGGGGCACCGGTTTCCCCAAAGAATACGTGTGGGTTCAAGTCAACGACTGGGAAAAGAGCGCGGTGGTTTTCAGCTATGCTACGGTCCCCATCCTTGGAAAGTATGCGAAAGGGTTTTTTCTGCTTCTTCATCATGACGGAAAAGAGTATCGCTTCAGCAGCATCGAAGGCAGCAGATTGCATGATTTTCAGGTTTCAGATGATTCTTTTTCCGTCACCATCGAAAAAAAGGATATTCGAGTAAAGCTCAAGGCGAAGCAATCGAATCCCGTCCCCTTGACTTCTCCGAAGCAAGGGGAGATGAGCTCTCATATCAAAGAATCTCTGGATGGTACTTTTGAACTTACACTCGAAATGAACAAGCAAATGATGATCGCCCTGTCCGGTCAAAGGGCTTCCATCGACGTGCATTATGGGGCTGAGCCGAGGCTCTAAACCCAAAGGAGGTAACACAGTGGATCAGAAAACAACACAGCATAACCATGGCCATCCTTCAGAGGCGAAGCCAAAAGAGCATCACGACCATCACGCCATGATGGTGAACGATTTTAGACGCAGATTTTTTGTCTCTCTTATTCTCATGATACCCATTTTAATTTTGTCACCGATGATTCAGATGTTTCTGAACGTGGATTGGCGGTTCCCGGGAGATGCCTATATTTTATTTGCACTATCGTCCGTATTGTTTGTTTATGGAGGTAAGCCCTTTCTACAAGGTGCAAAGGACGAGCTAAGCAAAAAATCTCCCGGAATGATGACGTTGATCGCCTTTGCGATCTCGGTCGCATATATTTACAGTACAGCCGCTGTATTTTTGCGGATAGGAAACGATTTCTTCTGGGAATTGGCAACTTTGATCGTCATTATGCTGTTAGGTCATTGGATCGAAATGAAGTCCGTAATGGGGGCATCAAGAGCTTTGGATGAACTGCTCAAATTAATGCCGGAGGAAGCGCACCTGATCCGGCAAAACGGTGAAAGTGAAAGTGTTCCAGTGAGTCAACTAAAGGCCGGAGACAAAATTCTGGTGAAACCAGGTGAAAAAATACCGATCGACGGGATCGTGTATGCTGGAAATTCAGAAGTCAATGAAGCGATGATCACCGGAGAATCCGTTCCGGTAGAAAAGTCAGAGGGTGCAGAAATCATTGGCGGCTCGATCAATGGGGAAGGGATATTAAAGTTTCGCGTAAGCAAGGTCGGAGATGAGACGTATTTATCTCAAGTTGTGAAACTTGTCAAGGAAGCGCAAGAATCAAAATCCCAAACACAACGACTGGCGGATATCGCTGCAAAATGGCTGTTCTATTTGGCTTTATCTGCCGGCACCATCACCTTTTTTGTCTGGATGAGCATAGGCAAGGATATCAGCTTTGCCGTGGAAAGGGCAGTCACTGTCATTATCATATCCTGCCCCCATGCCCTTGGGCTTGCCATGCCTCTTGTTACAGCGGTTTCGACCAGCATAGGGGCAAAAAGTGGATTGCTTATCAGAGATAGAAGCGCATTTGAAAATGCACGGAAAATCAACTCCGTTGTATTTGATAAGACAGGTACATTAACTGAGGGCGAGTTTGGCGTCACCGACCTGGTCGCGATCAACAGGCCTGAGGATGAGCTGCTTGCCATCGCATATTCCGTGGAGTTGAATTCAGAGCATCCGATCGCGAAAGGGATCGTAAAAGAAGGCAAGAAAAGGAATCTTGCGCGAAGAGAAGTTCATCACTATCAAAACCTGACGGGGATGGGACTGCAAGCCAGTATCGATGATCAGGATATTATGATCGTGGGCCCAAGGTATGTAAAGGATCATCAAATAGAATTTGATGAAGATCATTACGAAGCGTTGGCGCAACAGGGTAAGACGGTCATCTTTATACTTGAAGGCAATAAACTGATCGGCTATATCGCACTTTCAGACATTATAAGGGAGACGGCCAAAGAAGCTGTGGACACGCTTCGATCGATGGGGATAGAATCCATCATGCTCACGGGTGACAACCAGAGAGTCGCATCTTATGTAGGTGAAAAGTTAAACATGGATACGATCATTGCAGAAGTATTGCCTCATGAGAAATCAGAAATAATCGACGAGCTGATCAAGAAAGGCAGAAAGGTTGCAATGACCGGGGATGGGGTCAATGATGCACCTTCCCTGGCGAAAGCAGACCTCGGGATCGCGATCGGCGCAGGGACGGATGTTGCCATAGAAACAGCAGATATCATACTGGTAAAGAGCAACCCGCTCGATGTGGTCAATATCATAAAACTGTCAAAGGCAACCTATAGAAAAATGGTGCAAAACTTAATGTGGGCCACCGGGTATAATGTCGTGGCCCTTCCTCTCGCAGCAGGAATACTATACAATCAGGGAATCATTATAAGTCCGGCATTAGGAGCCGGGCTGATGTCTTTGAGTACGATCATTGTGGCGGTCAATGCCAGGTTTTTGAAAATTGATTGAGCAAACTGTCTTATTATGATGTATCATTCAGTTAATCACTATGTGGAATCTAAATAACGGATGGAACGAATGGGTCAGCAATGATAAAAGGAAAGATTGTGATCATGACTGAAAAGGAGAATCGATGACCTTCGAAACAGAACGATTGAATCTCCGACCATGGCGGGCGGAAGATGCGGATAGTCTGTACGAATATGCAAAGGATCCACGGGTGGGACCCATCGCCGGATGGCCGGTCCATACGAGTGTTGCGGACAGCAGTGAAATCATCAAAAGCGTACTGGCCGTTCCGGAAACTTATGCAGTTTGTCTGAAGTCGGACGATCGAGCCATCGGCAGCATCGGTCTGATGATCGGAAGCAAGAGCAACATCGGCCTGCCCGAGGATGAGGCGGAGATCGGTTATTGGATCGGCGTACCCTTCTGGGGCCAGGGCTTGATCCCGGAAGCGGTGCGTACTATAATGCAATATGCTTTCGAAGTGCTGGAAATGAAGAAACTGTGGTGCGGCTATTTCGATGGAAATGTCAAATCAAAACAGGTACAGGAAAAATGCGGCTTTGTCCATCACCACACGAAAGAGAACATGCCCTGGCCGTTGATGAACGATGTGAGAACGGAGCATATTACTTGTATTACAAAGGAGCAATGGAGGAGATAAAATGATGAACATGTATGGAAGTCACTTGTGTCCCGATGTGCGGGAGGCAATCGAGGTCCTGGAGGCGCAGGAGATCAAATTTCAATTTTTGGATATCACCACAGATCTTTCGCATTTGAAAGCATTTCTTCAAATCAGGGATACGAGTCCGTTGTTTGATGCAGTAAGGGATGCGGGCGGCATCGGCATTCCCTGTTTCGAAAAAGAAAACGGTGAGATCACGCTGGATGTGGAAGACCTCGTAAAATAATTTCAGAGCAGGGCGTTGAGATGCTTTGCACCTTTGTCGAGCTGGTCGACGAAAGGCCGATCGAAAAGGAAGAAAGCACAGCTGTTTGATCGCTATATTCAAAGCCGGCAATTCGAGTGCGATGAACTGGAAAATGAGATCACGGGCGTAACATTGTTGCTGCGAACAAGAGATGAAAGCGCAAAATAAAGAAAGAGGAAACATGGAACTCAAGATCATCAATCAGTTTTTCCCCGTTTGCAAGCTGAAGGACCTTTCCCAAGTCGACTGGGCCAGTCCTTTCTGCTTTCTTGGTAAAACCGATGAGGAGCTGTCTTTGGTATGCGAAACAGAATGCGTGCCATCCAACACCGTGGATCGGGAAGGCTACACAGTGATACAATAATACAAAACGCCGTATTGGTACGGCGTTTTGATATTGCTTCTGTATTTTATTTTTCCCGAACAGGTATCCATACTTCGCTGTAAGCATATTCTTTCTTCTCCGGATCCATTCTCGTAAAAGAAAACGAGGGCACCGTAAGAAGCTCGTAATTGGATGAGGGCAGCCATTCGGAATAAACGCCTGCCATCGTATTCTGCAGCGAAAAAGGAAAAGGCCCTTCGGTGGGGAATACAGCCCAGGTACAGGGCTCTACCTGTATCTTGTCTAACTGATCGCTCACGTGCTTTTCCGTGGTCAGCACGCCGATCATGTGAGTCAAATACCCTTCTTCTTTTAAAAAGTTTTCATCCGCATCATAGGAAACATTGACGATCTCCTTGGGATCTATATTATGAAGCGTATGCATTTCTTCCCGCTGCTTGGCCGTAATGCTTTGCGCCAGCTTCACGATTTCGTTGTTCACACCTTCAAATTGCATCGGAACGCGCTTACTAACGCCTGCGAAACAAAACGCCGGCTTCTTTTCGATTCTGAACTCCATTGAATTTCCTCCATTTATAGTAATCACAAATGATAATTTTCGGAATGTTTTGCCTGCGCCGTTTTGCTTGACTTCCGAGGGCAGAAATCCACTCCATTCTTTGAATGCGCGAGTGAATCCATCCACGGACTGGTATGCGTACTTGAATGCAACCTCGGTGACGGTCTCGCCCAGCAGCAGATCCATGCCTGCTTCCGACAACCTTCGATTCCTGATGTATTCACTGAGGCGCATCCCGGCCAGGTAGAAGAATACCTTTCGAAAATGATAATCGGAAACACCGGCATACTCCGACAGAGATTCAAGTGCAATTTCTTCTGTCAAATGCGTTTCGATGTAATCCATCACCTGATTCAATTCTTTTAACATGGCTGAGCTCCTCCCTATGCGCTTATGATAGCAAAGAAAGGACCGCCTGGCTCGACAAAACAGTGCAAAAAAAGTCGATTCATGAAAAAAGTAGGTGAAAAAACTTGCAATATTACTTAAATAGTGTATAATTACACCAACAATGCAAGGAGGTCTGTTTTGAACAGAGGCGAATTTATTAGCACAGTTGATTCGAAACTGAAAATGATCCGGAACGAATTCGATTATACGCAGGATAAAATGGCAGAGATCATCGGGGTATCCAAGAAGACGCTCATCCAGATCGAAAAGCAAAGAGGAAGTCTGGGCTGGACGGGTGCCGTTTGCGTTTGTCTGGTATTTAAAGACAGCGAGATCCTGCAAATGGCGTTCGGCGGCGATCCACAGGATATCATTCGATCCCTTGCTTTTGACAACTATGAAGAGGGCGGCCAAAATACGATGGGCGGCAAGATCTGGTGGCGAGACCAGAAGGGTGATAAGCACTACAGGGTGCAGCAAAATTTGATCAGCCAACACTACAGGATTCTGGATGGGGAAAACCGAAGAATCTGTTTTTCCTTTGATATAGAGTATATCAATAAGCGGTTCAAAGAGCTTTCAGACCTTGAAAATATCAACGGGAGGCAGGAAAAATGAATAAATGGAAACAATCGATCCTAAAAATAGCAAAGGATTCGGGAGAGGCTTTTCAGACCTTTCCCGCAACGATGATCTGTGCAGTAGCCTTTGCGCTGGTCACTATCGTCAGGATCCAGTTGGATTGGCCGCAGCAGGAACCCTATAATTTCCTGTTCAATTGTTTGCACTGGTCCTTTGCTTTGGGCGCCATTGTCAGTCTGGCTTTGATCACAGCCGTTCAGAGTCGCATCAATACGAAAAAAGCATTTCTCTACGCTAACATCGCCGGACTGGCGGCAGTCGCAACCACCTTTGTCGGTCTTTACTACTTCGGGGCAGGCGACCCGATATTGACGGGAGCTCGCTATCTGGTCGTTTCCAACATCGCCGCTGCCCGCGTGACGGCGGTTATGGTGGTGAGCCTGTTGGCGTTTATCGTGCTCGCCGGACAGCCGAAAGAACAGTCGGATTTTGCCAAATCCTTTTTTATGACGCACAAAGCGTTCTTCATCTCCTTGATCTACGGAGGCGTGATCCTGGCGGGTACCACCGGTGTGGCCGGCGCTGTGGAAGCATTGCTCTACAATGATATGAGCAGCAAGGTCTACATGTATATCAGTACGCTGGTCGGATTGGTGGCTTTTACGATATTCGTGGGTTATTTCCCGGACTTTCACAAAGGAGAAGCTGATGAGCACCGGGAAACGGCGCAGAAACAACCTAGGTTCATTGAGATCCTTCTGGGTTCTATTTTGGTTCCCATCGTCCTCGCACTTACAGTGGTGCTGTTGATCTGGGCAGTCAAAACCATTGCCGGAGGACAGGATGCCGCCTTCTATAGGTTGTACCGTATCGCTGCAGCCTACACACTGGGAGGCATCTGGCTCCATATCATGGTAACACACTACGAAACAGGGATCGCGAAATTCTACAAGCGGATCTATCCGGTTGCGGCGCTGGTCATCCTGGTATTTGAAGCCTGGGCGCTGGCAACTCAGTTGAGCGTTTCCGGATTGAAATTCACGGAATATATCTTTGCCATGATCTGGATCCTGGCAGCTGTATCCGCGATCCTGCTGTTGATCCAAAAAGAAAAAGCCCACCGAATGATCGTGATCGTTGCATCCGTCCTGGCTGTCTGCTACGTGCTTCCTGTTTTGGGATACAATGCGCTGCCGGTGACGGCTCAGGCCAATCGACTGGAGAAGCTGCTCGTCTCCCAGGAAATGTTTGTGGAGGATCAGATCGTGCCGGCTGTCGCAGAACCGGAACTTGAAGTCCGGCAGAAGATCACGGATGCTGTGGAATATTTGGCCTATGCCAACGATGCAAAGCTCCCGGAATGGTTTGACAAAACCATTGTCCAGCCGATCAATTTCAAGTCGGCAATGGGTTTTGAACAGGCCTGGCCGGAGCGGGATGATTACTATGGCGGCGGAGGAGACTACTTGTCAACCATTCTGTACCTTGAATCAAGCCCCATCGACATTAGCGAATATCGCTGGGTCGTGAATCCACAGGAAGAATATCAGAAGACCCAGCGTGCTGTCACGCTGTCCGGCGAAAAGGGCACCTACGAGATCTACTGGGACAACATGTCTCCCGGCGGGATTCCTATCTTTCGTATTACGCAGGGTGAAGTCATCCTGCTCGAAGAAGATATGGGTGACTTTATCGATGGCATCGGTAATAAATATCCACCGTCACAGCCCAAGTCCATCGAAGCCGGAATCGAGGATATGAGCATCCCGTTCAGTACACCCGAACTTTCGGGAATCATCGTCATTCGGAATGCAGAGATCCATCTGGACCCCAAGGGAGACGCGATCAACTATTGGATCTATCCGGAAGCGATTTATTTGAAAGAAGAAGCGGCAACGAATTCTTCCGAATGAGCTGATTGTGGGACATAAAAAGGCAACGCGTTAAAGAATGCGTTGCCTTTTTTCATAGAAACCGATTTGGGTTATGCGTTCGTTACACCCCAAAGCTTTTTAAAGACGAATAATACAGCAAGCATAAGTGCTACGCCGAAGGCCAGTGAAAGGAAAACATTTTGAGTCGCGCCGGCGACGATGTAAGTGATGAAGGAAACTCCTGCGACAGTAGCAGCATAAGGCAGCTGTGTCGATATGTGGTTGATGTGATCACACTGCGCGCCGGTGGAGGACATGATCGTCGTATCGGAAATCGGCGAGCAGTGGTCTCCGAATACTGCACCGGCCAGGCAGGCAGAGATTCCGATGATCAGCATTTCTTCCGTGAGACTGCCGGAAAGATTCACGACGATGGGGATCAGTATACCGAAGGTGCCCCAGGATGTTCC
>Ga0334895_1003636_pt1 | contig 11615 bp, 15 predicted proteins | sample GraSluR3_MG_7_FD_207229 | JGI IMG/M metagenome (GOLD analysis project Ga0334895, IMG submission 207229) | Sludge microbial communities from methane-producing bioreactor in Wageningen University, Netherlands - Granular Sludge_31_05-R3 | ecosystem: Engineered > Bioreactor > Anaerobic >... | reverse complement strand
AGGTGCAAAATTAAATCTAGGATACAAATTCAAATCTTTTGACAGACTGCCGCTAGGCTAGCATTTCCCAGATTTTCAATCAGTATTGGCGCTAACGGCTGGGGGTGTGACCAGTTTGGGTGAGCGGAGTTGGGATTTATCCCCCGTTAAGAAACTCCCTGCGTGCCGACCCGATTCCGTAATCCATTCAGCCCAAATTGGTTACACCCCTTGTTAGCGGTAGTGGTTGATTTTCTGTTATTTTTAAATAATATAAGATAATAACTAACGCCCTTTATACTCAAAGAATTAAATGTAATACCTATTTCATTAGTGATGTGTGAGAATTTATGTCTCTAAATAATATGTCTCTAAATAACGAAAATTAATGCATAAACAAAAGTTTTTTGGGCAAGAAATCCAATAGTCATTTAAATGATTATATAAGTGGCTCATTTCTTTTAACAATTAAAGCAGATATTAGTGATGAAACAGTTCCCATAATCATAAACCCAACGATTGATGAAAATACTAAAAATGGTGGACTTTGAATTTTTTTTAACATATTAAGCGCATATTCAACTTCAGTATCATTCATACCCATTTCATAGTAAGTTTCTGATGCCATTTTGTATATTGTTTCACAATAATTCGGTTCAATTACAAATATGAGTAAAAAAAAGTAAAAACCATACGTAATTGAAGCGACCATTGACACCTTGATGCTATATTTAAAGGCTTTACCGTAAGAAATATACCCATCTAACTTTTGATTACGAAAATCTTTTGTGAAAAGGGAAAGACCGATAATTATTAGCACCAAAAATAGAAATGTTAACCAAGAGGGTGTTTTGTATATATCCAACATGTACTGAGTGAGGTTTATCACGATAAATACTAATGCAAGAATAAAACCATTGCTTAGAATACCTTGAGTTATTGGGGATAGTTGCTTTTTCATAATAGAGTTATTTTAAAGAGTTATCATTAGCAAGTATAAAAGATTCAATTTCAGCTAAATCTGAAAAAGAAGAGTTAATCGAATAGCACAAATGGCACATATTTACATACTTTTGATTAAATATCTTCGAAGACTTACTCTCAATTAATTCTTTCAACCTAACTACACCCTTTTCTCGAATAAATAAACATAGTTTGCTTTTACAAATATTGTTATAAATTGATAAAAAATCTTGAGCATGAATATTCCCAAAGTTGAACCCTTTTATTTCAAGAGCTGCAACCATTGCACAAGGTGTTACAGAGCCATTAGGATGAATACAAATATTATTGCATATTGATTGGCAACCAACATCAAACGAACTAACATCCCTAAAATAAAACTCACCAGCATTATAAGACTCTTCTGCTCGACCGAGAGGTATCATATAATTACCATTAATGACAAATGGAGGAGGGAGATTGTTTTCTTTGAAAAGGGATAAAAATGATTCAAACAATCTAGTTCTTTCATTGTTCTCTGTAATGTATACGACTACTTGGATGTCTGTTTTTTTGTTATTCTCACAGATGTTAAGTATATTATTGAAAGGGATAAACTTTAGATGTGATTCAGACAAACTGACGATTATTTGATTTAATCCGTTTTCAGAAAGAAATTTCATTTTCTCTAAAGCCTTTGTTTTTGTAGTTGCCCAAAAACCATTAGTGGTTAGATTAATAAAGTAACCATAATTAGATATTGTATGCAACAAGCCTTTGATATAAACGTCACTTAAAGTTAGAGGCTCACCACCGCCTGAAATATGAACATCACCAAAACCAATTTGTTTTGACTTCTCTAAAACCTCGTTTATTTTGCTAATACTAAGAGAATCGGTAGATTTGTTTGGGCCACTAGATATTGCACAGTGGTCGCAATTTAGGGTGCAATAGGCGGTTGGTAAGATGAATAGTGTTTTTTCTCGCATAAAAAATTACCTATTTAAGCACCAATGTGTTGTAGTTAACACCCAACAATAGGAGATATAAAATTTTCTTGCTACAAACCATAAACAAAAGTTATCTAGTTATTCAGTATCAGTATCTTTTGAGGTATATTTTTTTTTACCCCAGAAAATTAAGAAAATTGCGCAAAAGTCAATTACAACAATATACACAGCAAATAAATAATAATTGATTTGAAAATAGCCCCTTATTAAATAGCCCAAAAATAATAAAGCAGAGAAACAAAAAAGGACATTCCTAAAAAAACGAGTATAACTATGCCAGTCAATTGAATTTTTCGCTTCAGGAGGCATATTCTTATAATCTGTTAATAATGAATACATTTTGAGGTTATGCAATAAAATACCTGATACAACTGATATTGAACATATTATTAATATTATGATTAGATCTTGTTCCATGATTTCAAGTGTTTAAGGGTAAATGATGAGTTGTACCTATGAAGTTCGTAGACTTGGTTGCACAATTCTAATAACTTATCATTATGTGATATTAGTAGAATGAATTTATCAGTCTGCAATGACAACCATTTAGATAAAAGAGTTCTATTCTCATTGTCCAGTGATGTTTCAGGTTCATCAAGAATTAATATCTCTTTTTTTGTGTAGAGTAACCTGGCTAAGGCTATTTTTTGAATTTGACCACTTGAAAAAGAACTTTTATTGGAAAAATCAAATATATAATTATCGAGAACATTAATTTTTAGAATGTCAAACAAATTGAGATAGTTTGCAATCTCATTTATTTTTGTCAAATTTGGTTTTTTCTCGAAAAGAGTAATATTTTCAACCAACGAACCATCAAAAAGTACCTGATTCTGAGAAAAGTAAAAAACATTGGCACTAAAACTGTCAAAATCCTTATCTTTAAGAAGTGTTATACAACGAGTTTGAATTGAGCCGGATAGTATTTTTGCTATGGTTGATTTACCGGAACCATTTGGCCCACTTAGACCAATTAAATGACCTCTATGTAATTTTAAGTTATTAATTTTCAAATTAAAACTTGCACCAAAAGTGTGTTTAATTTCTTTTATTGTAATAATATCGTCATCATACTCTGTATTTCTCAATGGTATTTCATTTTCATTTGCGATGTTTTTATATATATCAATATAAGGTTTTATTCTGTTAAATATTGGGACTAATTTGGGCAACTCTATGATTAATGAGCTTATTACTCGTTGTAATGGTACGTTAAAATATGTGGAGTATGATATAAAAGCAAAAAGAACGCCAATTGATAACTTGCCGTCAAAATACTGTACTCCACCAAGAAAAAATATAAGAACTGATGGAATACTTAATACTAATACATTTGATGCGCTCACTAAGCTGTGAAAAAAACCTTGTCCTATTGTAGCTTTGATATATGAACTATCAGAATAGGCATACTGTGCCTCAGCTGTTTTGTTTAAATTATATGCTTTTATAAAGAGAAATGCCATAAACCACGAATATACTTTATTTGTTAGCAAAGCAAGTTTCTCTTGTGTCTCCTTCGAATAGAAGTTAATCCTGTTCTTAAATATCAAGCCGTAGTATATAGTAAAAGGTATAAATACGAATAAAATAATAGATAAAAATAAATTCATTTTAATAAGAATTACTGCTAAGGCTAAAAGAAAAAGAATGTCGATGGATAAAGATAAAACGAAAGAAGTAAAAAATCCTTTTAGTTTACTTGAATCATTGAATAAACGAGAAGTATAATCGCCCAACGATTTTTTTTCGAAATCAATAAAACCAAGATTGAGTATATTATTTATAATGGTCCTTCTTAAGTTATAGCCAAATTCCTCTGTAATTTTTACAGTAAGTAGGTTTGCAAAATAGTTTGTAATAATTCTGAAAATTGAGACCGCAATTAATATGTATAAATACTTATTGAAATCAGACCTATCATATAATGCAAGCGCATCAATCAACCAAGCGCTAACTAATGGAAGAATGAGTAAAAGAAATGCATCAAATATATAAACAACAAAAGCAACGTAGAATAGCAATTTACTATTAAGAAACTTTAATAGATTAAAAGAAATACTAAATAGTGTTTTAATCATTTGATGGTAATTTAGTACATATAATAATTTGACACATCAAAACAAAATTTTACTGAAAGTATGAAAATTAAAATATAACTACCCTTAATTCTCAAGCTACTCTATAAATATAGGAGTAGCTTGAGATCAATGAGTTAAACTAAATTACGATAACTCACTACATCTGCCATAAACTGTGCATGTTGCAGTTGAGCTTCACAGGGCAGACCAATATGACTGCACATTGCAACAGTCCAAGCACCTGCGACTAAGCCAACCGAGGCAACAGCAGCAGCAACAAATGCAAAACCAGCAACGGCAAGGACAAGGCATGGAACAGCAACTGTGCACACCTCTGTTGTTTTGGCATTACTAAAATCGATACCATTGATGTACTTTAGTAAGTCATTTCTTTGTTCAGGATTTGTTGCATAATCCTCGCACAATTGCTGCAAGTCTTTGCTTTTCCTTGAAAGCATAACTCTTTGTTGATGATTTGTTCTCATAATTCTAATTGATTTTGGTTAAAAAAATTTGAAATTCCAACTAAGGGATCGGTATATTTGGGGTTATAGAACGGGTAAAGGGTATAGGAATTATTTTCATTTTTACAGAATTTCAGCTGCACAATTTGTTTATAAACATAAGCATTCCCAATTGTTTTTATTGTTTCTTCAGAGTATGTGCTGTTGAATGGTTGGTTGGTTGTTATAGATTTAAACCTCTTCTCACCCTCAGTCATAATAGAGTGTGCATAATTTCTAAAATGAAGAGGAAGAGGCATCTTGCTCAACACAATAGATGAAACTTCAATACCACTTGAGTGTTTAAACAAGGTGTTAATTTTTTCATTTAAAAAAATGTTGTGCATAGAACCGAGAGATTCAACAAATAGTAAAGCGAGAGTATCATTATTACTAATAGTAGGCAAGGGTAGGAATAAATCATCTGTAATTGTTTCTTCTCTTGCTAAATTAATAATCTCAAATGAGTTATAGTCTATTTCATTAGAACACAGATTAATGCCAGCAACGAGGTTAAATCTTACTCCACCCGATCTTAGTTTTTCCTTATCAATAATTTTAGCCTTGTTGGCATTTAATGCCAAGTTAAAGAGAATGAACTCTTTATAGATATTACTAGAGGGTAAAATGCTGACATCATTGCTTCCGAGTGAACATGCAATATTTGACAATACGCCATAGTCTGAATTAATTTCAAGGAAATTAGTTGTATTGTTGAATTTGTTTTTTAACTCATTCGCAATAAGACTGGTGTCAGATGTAATTGTGTTAAGAAGGGTATTGCGAGAGCAGGTAGGGTAACTACTAGGCAGGCTTGTTATAAAGTAAAAACCTTCAAATGGAATAATACAAATATTTGGCATGCGATAATTATTGCTGCTTTTAACTAACAGCCCAGTTCTAAGTAAGGCGTGAAAAACTTTTTCAGGAATAAAACTTTGGAAAAATGCTAAATCTGCCGGTTGTCCAAATCTAAAAACGGAAAAAGTAAATGCATACAGTGGATTTAACTTGGCAATGTTTGCCATAAACATAGAGAAATCAGGGTAAATGGTGTTTTTTTGGTTAAGAAACGTGTTTAAAAACTGGTTTAGTGATTTATATGAAATATCATCCAGCCAATGTTTTATTAAGGAAATTTCCCGAATCTTTTCAAATTTAAGCATCGCTTTTTCGAATTATAAGATTATCGTGATCTACTGATTGCAAGACACCGTTTGAATCGTAAATTACATAAAAAATAGTTTCTATATCATTTACTACTTGTTTAAGAAGCAATTTTCCATAACTTGCTCCAGATATCATTGCATTTTCTAGTACTTCAACTTCTGCGTAACCAACTGGTAAAATCTGGAATGATAATTTCTTTGAATCAGGCTTCAAACTCCTTAACCACAAAAAAGGAATTAGTAAAGCACCAGCAAACGTGATAAAGAAATTGCCATTTACAATAGGGACAGTTTGGATAATATCGCTTGCACTTGTCCTTCGAGTGGAAAAGGTAGCTTGATTATTAGAAATATCTGCTAAAAATAAATTATTTTCAGAGTCACTTATTTTAACACTAAGTGGAAACCAGTTGTCAGTTACCTCCATATATACCGTTTGGTAAAACCCATTCACTCCAAATACTGTTATATCCGATTTAATCATAAACCTATTTTTGGTGCTATAAATCTCGTAGGCCTCACGTGCTATCATTGGCCCATTACTGGTATATGCAGAGTACACTCCTTTCTCGAAAGGGCTTAGCCCGTTTACTTGCTGGATCATCTCTTTGATATTAAAGCGTTATAAAAATTGCGTGTTTCGGTTGAACTTTTAAAATTTACATATAGAAAACTGCTATCCTGTAATCTGATTTTTAAATAGGGTGGGTTCTCCCTATAGATGAATAACCTACCTCTTCCTTCCCCTTCCAGCTCAAATCTGCCAATGTACGAAATGTAAAATCCACTCCCACTCAGCACTCTCTCTACTTTTGGCATTATATGAACAGTGTCAATGGTTGCGATTCTATCAAGACTTATGGTGCAACCAAACCTACCAGCAATTACAATATTTTCTTTAGAGGCATCAATATATATTGAAGGTAATTTAGAAGCCTTTTTTGCAAAATAAATTGGTACAACAATAATAAGTACTGTAAATGTCCATTTTAGCAAACTAATGCTCTTAAAATAAGATTTGTAGGTGGTGTGTACTTTCGACCATTTAATGGTTAAAATTATAAAAACCAAAAGTGAACCAAAAATATAAACAAAGAAGGTAATAGCAGTTAAACCCTGAATATTAAATGCAACATACAATGAATTTACCCCCAAAAGTATCAGAGCAGAAATAATGAAAAAGATCGATTGTTTTCTTTGGATAGAAATAGTACTTGCTGATTTGGCACGCTGTTTTGACGTAAGGTACAACAAGAAGCCAATTAGTAAAAAAAGAATGCCTATTAAAAATAAAAAATATTTTGTCAGCATAATTGATATTGTTTAAGTTTTATACACGTAGTTACTTGAATTGATTGTAGAGTTGATGATGATTTTTCTTGCAATAATATCATCCTCTAATTCTAATCCTTTAGACTGGAGGTAATCTAAAACATCCTTATTTGTAAACAGTTCGATACATAACTCGCAATTACCAGAGTAAGATGATTTTGGATGTATTTTCAGGTTGGTGTTTTTTGCAACCCTCTCCATAAAAGATTTCAAACCAAAATACCGTATAATGTTAGAGATCAAATCATCATTTGCCCTTTCAAAAATAACAGATAAATCCTCTTCACGCCAATTGCCTATGCTTAGAAAGGGTAGCCCAGGACTAGCTACACCGCAACATATTGTTACATTGCCATCGGGATGACAGGATAGGGTAGAAATTGTATCAACGCATAAATTAGGTAAATCTTCATATTTGATTTGAGGAATATCTTCCCTACTTATATAGTGTTGCCCTCTACCGTAATTTACAGCGCTATTGCACGTAAATGCATGTTTATATAACGTAAATGGGTTTAAATCGGCACTTTTAATGGCCCTGCAATTTAATGAATTCTCAAAATCTTTAAGAGAATGTTTGTTTTTGCAACTAGAGGTAGTAAATTCGCCTGCAACTAAAACTGTTTTGAAATTAATATCACAACCCGCCTTATAGGCAAAGCCAATATTTTTTAGTGGGACATATTCTTGATGAAATTCGCCACAGCTCACATTTAGTTCATCAAGCCCAGCAACCTTCCAATCACTTAGTATTTTAAAGGCTTTGTCATAACTTTTTGCCCAGTGACCATTTGTTACTATTCTTATGTTTTTAATAGTGGTATTTCCTTTTACAAATCGAAGATAATTACATAAATCTACATGCTTGATTAGAGTGGGTTCTCCACCAGTTAATACAATGCTAGAGGCACCAAGTTTGGATGAATCTAAAGCAAGTTTTTTCATCTCATCAAGGCTCATCCATTCCTTGTTGTTCGGTGAGCAATTCAATCCACAATGTTTGCACTCAACATTACATTGGTATGTTACTAGTAGTGCGAGAGACGATAATTCATTCATTTCTTAAGGCTATTAATTACATCTGCAGATAATGGTTTGAAATACATGCCTATAACTTCGTTTTTTTTGTTAAAAGTAAGTTGGAATGACAAATATGTAGTGTCAAATCGACAGTCCTGAAAAATTAATTCCCCAACTTCATGATTAACACTATAAATATTAAAAATGGTATCAAGTTTACCAGCCTTGGTGGTAATGTCTTTCCAAACATCGTGAAGTACTTTTTCCGTAATCTGTTTCTTAAGCCCGTTTGATATATAGAAGTGCGGTTCAATGTAATTATCATTATTTAACGACTGTAGGAACATCCTTGCAATTTCCTTGTTGTCGCTCAGACGAAATTGATTGCTCGCTTCACTACCTTTCTTTTCAAGCTGACTTTTACAGCCCGAAGAAATAAATACAAGTATTGAACACAGCAGCAAGAGAACTACTTTTCTTTTCATAAATTTTAGTTTAAAAAAGTTAATAATATTATCATAATACACTATTCCCAAATTTTATAGGAAGCAGTATTTTTTCAGCTCATCATATAATTTTAATGTTTTTTCCCTTTCCTTAAAATTTATGTAAATTGGTTCTCTACCTTGTGACTCAATCAGAATATATGGAATGGAACCTTTTTTAATAAATAGTCTTATGGAACTTTTGTCCTGAATCTTAAAAATCCCTGATCTTGTTTTTCCAAAAGCGTAACCATTTTTTCTCAATACAATTTTCGGAAGTATTGAAACGGTATCAACATGAGTTAATTCATTATAAGGAATACTTTGCCCATAAAAACCTTTAATAGTCAACCCGTCATTTTCAAGTTTTATTCTTGTTTCTTGTTCACTTGATATAAACAATGCACCAATAACAAAAAATAATATAAATAATATTAACCAAGAAGGATTTATGCTCTTTTTAAATGATGAATTTTCAAAATTAGTTGGTGATTCCTTATTTATAATGGATTGAATAAATTCACAAACCTCAAAAGGGTTGTTTGTGCCGATTCTTACTATTTTCTTACTATTTTTGAAAGATAATTCGATAGCTTTCAAACCTGAAACATTGTACAACCAACCGTTTGATATTTTGCGAATGCCTATACCATAGATTGCGGAATTTTTAACAGGTTTACAGTAATTAATATCAGAAATATTATAGGATTTACCAAATAATCCAATCCCTAGTTTAAAAGAAACTGTAGTGTTATCAACAATTATTTTTAACTTATAAAAAGTCAACAGGCAAACAAAGAAAACTACAAAGAGAGTTAGTAAAACATAAACCACTGGGCTAGGCTGTAAACCTGCTCTAATCAATAAGCCTACGGATAGCAAAACAATAGGAGCAAAAATAGCCACAGAAAATGTACCAAACTGAGTAAATTCCCTATTTTCCATATCAAATAGCTTTTGAACAATTATTGTTTAAAGTTGAAACATCATCAATGACATTGTTTTTGTGATAGATGCTTAGAGAATACTATTTCAATACCCTCACAGCAGGGAGGCTTCCAATAGCCTTTTATCTTATTTTTGGGCTGATCATAAACACCCTTAAAAGTACTATTGAAGGCAGGGATACTTAATTTAATGCTATCCGTGATAGTAATATTTTCGGTGTTTAAGTCAAATAAACCCTGTTCGGGATTATCAACTTTAATAAGCAGTTGTTCGTTAACCGTTTTTTCAATTTTCATTACAATGGTTAATTCAATTCCATTCAAATGCAATACTCCATGCCACTCTCCAAGAATAGTTTTTTTTTCTGGAGTACATCCATAATAAAAAATTGCAAAGACGATCATAACAAATAATGCTTTAGTCAAGTATCTTGTAATTGAAATGAGTGCTATCATGTATGACAAAGTAATAGTTTAATAATCTAATAAATAAGCAATATATTTTAGGGGTGAATTTTCCGTATGAAAGTGTATTTTAGTTAAAAAATAACCAATAGCACAATGCAAGTATAAGAGAAATAATGCGTATATAGTGATGCTTGTTCCTTTATTTGTATAAGTGTATTATATTCGATGATAAGTGTAAAAATTTAAAGGGGGTTGTTGTTTTGGGATTTAAGTTTATCAAAAAACGCCTTCTTTTTCCTACATGATGTGTTGAGGCAAACCCCATTTGTTAGAGTAATAGCAACACTGTTTTTTAGTTTTAAAATAGTTTTGATAAAGTGAAGGTTGAGTAATGTATCGTGATGTATTCTAAAAAAACAATCGGGCAGGAGTTGTTCAAATACACCTAAACTTCTAGAAGCCAATAGTCTTGTGTTGTCGGCTAGATAAAGCCAGGTATACTGCTTTTCTGATTTACAGAAAACTATTTCCCTGCACTGAACAATATGGTCATTTTTGTTATGCTTCACAAAAATTTTATCGCTTCTTTCCTTTTTGTTATATTGAAGACAAAAAGGGTATCCGTTACAATATTTAATATTTGTCATGACCGTCTTTAAATAACATGAGTTATAGAAGTTAATACCCTGTCATTCTATTGTAAATCCTATTTGTCAAATGATATATATTCACCGTATTTTTACCATTACCGCTAACGGATGGCGGTACGTTTTGCGCCCCATCGCAACTGGATGGGATTCATCCCACGTTAAAAAGTTAAATTGGAACCAAAAGTAACCTAATTCCCCAAATAGTGGGGCGTAAAATGTACCGCGTGTTGTAGCCTGTGCTTTTTGTATTTAATGTCTGTAAATCAAATTAATTTCGGAAAGTTCTTGTCCTATCTGATGAATTCCACACAAAATTTTTTCTGTCTGTTCTTCTGATGGTTTTTTATGTCCTTGCACATATTGTGATAATAGTGTTGGATTCATTCCTATTTTGTCTGCTAGGAATTTTGCGTTCAGTACTTTATAGTATTGAAAAAACTGTTTAAAATCAATTTCAAATTTCAAGTTATCTTGAGTGATTGAAATATTCTCTTCTTCAAAGTTTAAGTTTGCAGCTTCTAACGCATTATTCATTAATTCAGTAATCGTTTTTCCTGTAGTGAAAATAGGGTATTCTTCAGAGAATGCAGAAAAACCTGTGTCAGTTTTTTCCACTATCATTTTTAATTTTTTTCTTAACGTTTTCATAGCCAACTTTTTTTATTAATCCAACAAATTAATTCCTGCGTCCTTTAAAATCTTTTTCTCTAATCCTTTACCCATTTCTTGGCTCCCGTGATTCGGGAAAATTATTATTCCTTTCTTCAAGTCGTGTCTTAGTTTCACGTGAGAACCTTTCTGCGATATTGGATACCAACCATCTTTAGTCAATATTCGGTATAGTTTAGAACATTTCATTAGAATTAATATTCATTAATCATAGCACAAAGGTAAATAATAGTTTACCTAAACGCAAGGGATTTCCGAATTATTTGATGGCGATTTTTTCTTCGAGCATTGGCTACAACGGTGGGGGGTGTAGAAAGTGCTGGGATTCGGACAACGTCCTAATCCCACGATACGAAGAATCGAAAGGGCGATAAGCTCGCTAATCGGCATTCACCCAGCATTTTGTACACCCCATGTTGTGCC
>Ga0334895_1003633_pt1 | contig 11627 bp, 8 predicted proteins | sample GraSluR3_MG_7_FD_207229 | JGI IMG/M metagenome (GOLD analysis project Ga0334895, IMG submission 207229) | Sludge microbial communities from methane-producing bioreactor in Wageningen University, Netherlands - Granular Sludge_31_05-R3 | ecosystem: Engineered > Bioreactor > Anaerobic > Unclassified... | reverse complement strand
AGCGATTCTTCAGTTCCGTTTCATTGCGGGTTATCGGTTCTTTCTGATAACTGTGCCGGAGACTGATCACGATATCCTGGGTCACCGGATCGATGAAATAATCCATACCGTCAATTTTGATCCGCAGCTTGACATTGAACTGCAGCATATCCTTCGCCATGACCGGATTGATCTCCCGGATCACACCCTCGGAATAGCTGCGGACCAGACTATTGAGATCCGCGACAGCACCGTAAATGGAAATATACAGATACTGATTGTTGCCCTGCCATACCCGGCAGTGGTCTTTGCGGAACGCGGTGGTCGTCTTGATGCGGATGATGGTCCCGTTCTTCATTTCACGAAGACTTATATCCGTGATATTGAAGGCGCCGGAAGAAAGGATATAATGATCATCCGCAGCATTGAATTGGATATCGGGAAAGGCATCCTGTTTAAGTATGCCGATGAATTCCGCTTCGGGAATATACAGTCCGTAACTGAGACGCTCCACCGTGGTCGGCAGGTGGAACCATTGTCCGTTGATCTGATAAAATGAGGAGTTCGCAAAGAATTTGTACTGTTTTCCCGACAGATTGCCGGTCAGCACCCAGTTGCGCGTATCCATCGATTCGAGTTCTCCGAAGGTTCTGAAAAAATGATTCAGGGACATCCACTTCGCGCCGTAAAGATGGGAAGCGAAAATATTCTGCGATTCCGACGAGGCAGTTATGCGGAAGCTGGAAACCTGGGCGAACGCCTGCCCCAGCAGACAGAACAGCAGGAGAATCAGGGTATATTTTTTTTTGTTCGACATCTTTTTAAGTTATGATTTTTTCTTGTAAATTGTTAGAAAATTTTTTAACTAAGCCATATGCAGATCAAGAGGTTAATAATGCAGCGCCTAATTTGTTTCATGATTTTGAATGTTTGTGTCATCCTTTTCGCCGCCGATCCCGTTTTCCATGATGCCCTGCCCTTTCTTGAAGGCCGTCACATTGAAGACGCTCCGGTGTACGGCAGACTGCCCCGGGAGATGGAAACGAAGGTGCGTCCCCCGGTCTGGCGGCTCGGTTTGAATTCCGCCGGACTTGCCGCGCATTTCATGACCGACGCGACCGAGATCCATGTCCGCTGGGAGGTACTCAATGATTTCCATATGGTCCACATGGCAGGCACGGGTATCCGGGGGGTTGACCTGTATGTTCGCGAAGGCAATACCTGGTCCTTCGTCGGTACCGGTAAACCTTATGCGGCTCGCAATACGGCTAAACTCATCGCTAATCTGAGCAAAGAAACACGGGAATATTTGCTGTATTGTCCTCTCTATGACGGTTTGAAGGAACTGGCGATCGGGATCGATGAGGGTGCGGACATCGTTGCCGTTGAAAGAAACGAAAAACCACTTGTGTTCTACGGGACCAGCATTACCCAGGGGGGATGCGTTTCCCGGCCGGGTATGGCCTATCCCGCCATCATCGGACGGGAACTTGATCGCGAAAGCATCAATCTGGGGTTTTCCGGTAACGGACGGATGGATCCCGAGATCATTGAATTCATCGCCGGCATCGATGCGGCTTGCGTTGTGTTTGACTGTTTACCCAATATGGATATTGAAATGATCCTGGAGCGGGCAGAACATGCGATCCGCTCTTTCCTTGAAACATCACCCGGCACACCCCTGCTCCTCGTTCCGAACTTCATGCCGGAGAACGGACGGCACGACCCGGCGCTGAACTCTGCCATTCTTGCGGAAAATGCCGAACTGGAAACCATCTATAAACGTCTGAAAAAACAATACCGCCATCTGCATTTACTTCCTTACCGGACATTGCGGGATGTTCCCCGGGAAGGCACGGTGGACGGTGTCCATCTGACCGATCTGGGACAGCTGCGTATGGCCAGGGTTCTGGAAAAGAAGATCAAACGGATCTGCAGATAAGCGGGGATCCCGTCATACTTCCAGCATCAGCATCATCATTGCCGCGGAAAGGGGTATGACGTAATTATCGTTAAGATGTGACAGTAGCCCTTCAAGCAAAGCACAGATACTTACGACAAGAAGCGCTTTCCACAGCGGAATATAGGGAAATCCGATCGTAAACAACAGCAGTCCGGCCAGGATGAATGCAAGGCTTCCTTCAATGGTAAAGTTTTTATACCATGTGTTTTTCCCTATCCATCGTCCCACGATACCCGATGTCGCATCCGCGATACTCAGCAGCATACAGGCAGGAACGGCAATATGGGCGGGGAAAAGCAGCAATACCAGAAAAAAACTGATGGCGATGGACGAGGCGGCAGTCATTTTTTCATTCTCGATATTGCGGATAAAAGGCGAAACAAGCCACATGAACGCGGCACGTACCTTTTCGTTCTTACGGCGGAAATAATCCGCAAGAACAAAGGTGCCGCCGATGAGAAAAAACAGTATCATAATGATCTGCTGACCGCTCAGAGGACCGATATCCGGGAAAAAATGGTACAGCAGAGGAATGATCACCGTAGCGGCATGGATCATTTGACGGCGAAGTTCTTGTTTTTCGATCATCAGGGTGCAGATTCGTTTTCGTTAAAGCGACTTACCACCAGGTCGATCGGCTGGGGAATGGAAAGAACGGTCGTTCCGGGCACGGATTGATAGATAACGGTATTGGGCAGAAGATCATCCCTGTCACGGTAGGTTACCGTACCGATACGAAGTCCCGCGTTATTGATGATCTTATGGGCTTCCTGAAGACTCATATTGGTCACAGCCGGAACGGTCCAGTTACTGAGTCCCAGACTGATCTTAATGTGCACTCCCGTACCCGGACGGACACTTTCGCCCGATCCGACGGACTGCCAATAGATAACTTCACGGGGCATATCGGAAAAACCGTAGGACACGGAGTCCACAACAAGACCTCTTTCTTCCAGAAGTATCATTGCACTGCGCATGGTCTTACCGTGCAGATCGGGAAAATTCACATTTTCGAGGGGGATACTGATATCCAGGTAAACCCGGCGACCGAGTTTGACCCTGGATCCCGGGCGCGGCATTTGCCCGATCACACGAAAGGGTTCGATATCATCCCGTGCGATGGACTTCCCGCGTATGGGTGTGAATTTCTCCAGCAGCAGTAAATGTCTGGCCTCTTCCCAGCTCAGACCCTGAACATCCAGTAAGATCCGTTCATGTCCGCGGCGGGTAAATTGCGGCATGACAATAAATTGGATCAGCAGAACGACCACGCCGGAAACAGCAAAGAACACCAGTAAAAAAAGCATAAAATTGCGAAAACGTTCCGCCGGCTTCTTTTTCTTCTTCGGATTTCGGGTCTCTTCGATCAGGACCTTGATCTTGTTCTTCTTCCTTGTCATCATCTGAATTTAATACTTTTTTCCCGAATAGCAATTTAAAGAAATGCATGTTTGGAGTAAGGGAGTGTGGGAGTATTCAGAACTTATCTTCTTATCTTCTTATCTTCTTATCTTCTTATCTTCTTATCTTCTAATCTTCTTATCTTCTTATCTTCCATTCTTCCGTGGATAAGTCGCATCGAGCACTTTCGCGACCGATTCGGCCTTGCCTTCGGTATAAAAATGCACCCCGGGCACACCGTATTTCAGGAGTTCCTCAACCTGCCGGATACAGAAATCAATTCCGATCGCTTTCACTTCCTCAAGGTTTTCCGCACGCGCCACATCCGAGACCAGGGAATTCGGAAAATCCACATGGAATATTTGCGGGATAAGTTCAATATCCTTTTTACGTCGGACCGGCTTGATCCCCGGAATGACCGGAACCGTGATCCCTGCATCTCTGCAGCGATCCACAAAACGGAAATAGTGTTCATTGATGAAGAACATCTGCGTGACGATATAATCCGCACCGGCGTCAACCTTGCGCTTGAGCATGGCGATATCCTGTTCCATATTCGGTGCTTCGGCATGTTTTTCCGGATAAGCGGCAACACCGATGCAAAAAGATGCCGGTACGGGATCCCGCAGGTCAGGATCAAGATATTCGCCGCGATTGATCGCCGCGATCTGCCTTACCAGTCCGTCCGTATGTTCGTAACCATCCCTGTGCGCAACAAAACGCCGCTCTCCGCGGGGAGGATCTCCGCGCAGGGCAAAAACATTGTCTATACCCAGGAAATTCAGTTCCACCAACTGGTCTTCCAGTTGCTCCCTTGAATATCCGCCGCAGATAAGATGCGGGATCACGGGAATGCCGTAGCGGTACTGAATAGCCGCCGAAAGCGCAAGCGTACCCGGCCGCTTGTGCACGGTCCGGCGTTCCACCAGTCCGTCCGGACGTTCAACGTAAACGACTTCCTGCTGATGGTTGGTAATATTGATATACGCGGGCCGGTAGGGCAATAATGTTTCGATCGCACTGTTGATCCCGTCCAGCGTATGTCCTTTCAGTGGCGGAAGCAGTTCAAAGGTGAACAGGGGTTCTTTTGCGTTTGCGAGTATGTCACTGACTTTCACGATCATTTCCTCTTTTAAGAATTCGTTTATATTTCTTCCGGACGGTATTTCCAGTCCAGAGATCTTTCCAGCGCGTCCATTCCGGTCCGTTTGCGCCGGGCATAGTCTTCGAGCTGGTCTTTTCCAACCGGACCCAGCGGGAAATAACGGGTTCCTTTACCGGCAAAATAGTAACCGCAGACCGATGCGGCCGGTTCCATGGCATAATGGTCCGTAAGACGGATACCGCAATTTTCGGTAGCATTCAAAATTTCAAATATTGCCGCTTTTTCACTGTGATCGGGCGCGGAAGGATATCCGGGTGCCGGCCGGATGGACGGTATGTTTTTCAGTCCCCATAATTTTTCTTTCACATATTCGTGCAGGTGTTCGCTCAGAGCCTCCGCCAGGCGGTCCGCCAGCATGCTTAGCAGAAGCGACCCGTATTCATCCCCTTCCTGCCTTAATTGCGCGGCGCGTTCCGCGATACCCATGCCCGCAGTAACCGCGAACAGACCCATGGTATCTTGCGGACCCTCATTGCCCTCAAGGACGAAATCGGCCAGACTGCGCGCGTAGAGCTCCTCGCCGGCCTGCTGTCTGCGCAGAAAATGCAGGACTCCGATCTGTTCGCGGCCGGAAGGATCGAAAAGAAATACATCTTCATTCTCCGAGCGTGCGGGAAATATTCCGGCCACCGCACGGATGGATGCGGAGAAGACCTTGTGCATGGAAGGATCTTTAAGCATGGCTTTGCCATCGGTTTCGATGCGTGCCGCTTCCTCGGAGGAAGGTGCGATGCGCCAGGCATTGACCAGCATGCGCCAGTTGATACGCGGAATAAGATCGTCAAGCGTAATATCATCTACGATTTTTATGCCGGTAAACCGCGGTTCGGGTGCGGGTTTTGATTTCCGGAAGCGTTTTTCCCGGGTGCTTTCGAGGTCCAGCAGGTCCGGGGTTTCTTTTTTTGTTTCGGCGGCGATCCTTTCGTATTTTTCCGCGGTCTTCCGGAAAAAATCATCCCTTGAGGCTGAACTGATCTTCAAAGCAAGGGACACGGAATGCGAGGCATCGGGTGAATGAATGACCCTTCCCGGATACAGGGGCGCCAGTTTGACCGCCGTATGTATCTCCGATGTGGTCGCTCCGCCGATCAGCAGGGGGACTCCAAGCTTTTCTTTTTCGAATAAAGTGCAAACTTCCGCCATTTCGCTCAGCGAAGGTGTGATCAGTCCGCTGAGACCGACCATATCCGGTTTTTCTTCTTTTACGGCTTTCAGGATATCCTCCGCCGGCACCATCACACCCAAATCGATCACCTGAAAATTATTGCAGCGCATCACCAGCGCAACAATGTTCTTTCCAATGTCATGGACATCTCCTTTGACCGTTGCCAGCAGTACTTTTCCGGTCTTCCGGGAAAGGACCGACATGGAGGCTTCCAGTCGCGGACTGAGCATATCCACGGCTTTTTTCATAGTGCGCGCGCTGCGAACCACCTGCGGGAGAAAGAGCTTGCCCTCTCCGAACATCTCGCCGACGCGTGACATGGCGTTCATCAGCGGACCCTCGATCAGCGCGACGGCATCCATCTCTAAGGTTTCGTTCAGATCTTCGGCAAGGCGGCTGTCATCCCCGTGGATCACGGCATCCGCCAGTCGCTGCAGAACATCTTCCGATCTCCGTTTCTCATTTGTTCTTTTTGTGTTATTCTCAACCCCTTCAAGCGTACCCGAAAGTGCAAGATCGATCAGTGCCTGCCGCGCGGCGGGTCCGTCCCCTTTTTCGATCAGCAGCGCTTCGCGGATCACCGAATATGCATGTTCCGGAATATCGTTCGCGGTAAACCGCATCGCGGGATTAACGATCGCCATATCCAGTCCGGCCGCTACGGCCAGTTCGAGAAACACCGCATGGATCGCTTCCCGTAGAGTATTGTTGCCGCGGAACGCAAAGGACAGATTGCTCAGTCCCCCGCTGATCTTGACCAGCGGGAAGCGTTCTTTGATCCAGGCGACGGCGCGGATAAAATCCCGCGCGTAAGTATCATGTTCATCGATACCCGTTGCGATGGATAAAATATTCGGATCGATGATCAGGGATGCCGGATCAATGTCCGTTTCCGCAGCGATCAGATGACAGATGCGTTCCGTAACACTGCATTTGCGTTCGAAGGTATCGGCCTGACCGTGTTCATCGAAGAGCATCACCATCGGAAGCGCTCCCATGGCATGGATATACCGCGCCCGGGCGAGGAATTCCTCTTCTCCCTCTTTCAGACTGATGGAATTGACAATGCTGCGTCCCTGTATCTCTCCAAGCGCGGTCTTGATGACCGGCCAGGAGGAAGAATCGATCATGACCGGAACGGACGCGGTCAACGGGTCGGCCGACAGAAGTCGCAGAAAACGCTGCATTGCCGCGGCCGCATCCAGCATGGGGTCGTCCATACAGATGTCAATGATCTGAGCACCCTGTTCCACCTGCACGCGGGTCAGCGCAAGCGCTTCATCATAGCGTGCTTCACGGATCAGCCGGGCAAATTTACGTGAACCCGCCACATTGGCGCGTTCCCCGACCGTAATAAGATCATGTTTTTGCGGAATGGTCAGCGCTTCCCAGGAACTCAGGCGAAGCGCCGGTTCTCTTTGCGCCGGAATGTGCGGACTGACGTCAACAGCCACTTCCGCAAGCGCTGCAATATGCTCCGGGCGGGTGCCGCAGCAACCGCCGGCTATGGAGAGACAGCCTTCTTCCAGCACCGGCTGCATCAGTTCGGAAAATACTTCGGGTGTCTGCCGGTAGCGGCCTTCGCGGTCGGGAATACCCGCGTTGGGATGCGCGCTGGTGCGGAACGGCGAGATCGCTGCCAGTTCGCGGATCAGCGGGATCATTTCCGCCGCGCCGGTGGAACAATTGATGCCGAGTGAAAAAAGCGGATAGGACGACATGGATATGACGAAGGCTTCGAGGGTCTGACCGGAGAGCATTCTGTGACTTTTGTCACTAAATGTGGCCGACACCATCAGCGGAAGCGATTCCCCGCGTTCGGTAAAGACCTGCAGGGCAGCATTGAGCGCGGCTTTGGCGACCAGTGTATCGAAGATCGTTTCGACCAGCAGGATATCGACCCCGCCGTCCATCAGCGCGCGGATCTGTTCCATATACATTTCACGGAATTCCGAAAAATCCGATTCGCGGTAAGCGGGATCTTCCATGGACGGCGAAAACGATGCCGGCCGGCCGGTCGGTCCGATCACGCCAGCAACAAATGCCCGGCGGGAAGGATCCTCGTTCCCGATCTCATCCACCGCCCTGCAGGCGATCTCCGCCGCGGCACGGTTCATATCGTACACCCGGTCTTCCAGTCCGTATTCGGACAGCGAAAAACGGTTCGCACCGAGGGTATTGGTCTCAATGATATCGGCTCCGGCACGCAGGTAAGAAGTATGGATATCCATGAGTATATCCGATCGCGTCAGGGAAAGCATATCCACACATCCGTTCGCAATGACCGTTCTTTCACCCGACCCTGTGCCTGCCCGCAGGGAGTAATCCTCCTCCGAAGGTCTGTGCTTCTGGATCATGGTGCCCATCGCGCCGTCAAGCAGCAATACGCGGCGGGCGACAATTTCGGTCAGTTGTTCGGTTCTGTGTCTGCTGTCTTTCATGTCGGGAGCGCTGTGCTGATATCCTTTTTGTTCCGGTTTTTTAGCGTTTTGTCTCTTGATCCCGTCCTCATGTCAGGGCGGGATACTGTCTCTTTTTCTCCGCGATTTCGGGCAAATTTAATATTTCCTTAAGGCAATAGCAAATGAACCTTCACATAAATGCAGGTGGGGAAAGGTCTCGATCGCGCCGAAAGGCGAGATCAGTTCGGCGGGAAAGATATCCGGATCCGGAGCTTCGATCCTGAATTCCGGATGCCGGTTCAGAAAATTACGGACGGTATCGCGGTTCTCCTCGCGGTCGAAGGTACAGGTGCTGTACACCATCAATCCGCCGGATGCAAGATGGCGGCTCATGTTCTCAAGAATGGCACGCTGGAGTTTGAGCAGCGCCGGTATATCCGCTTCCCGGCGGCGCCAGCGCAGGTCGCTGCGCTTGCGGATCACGCCGAATCCCGAACAGGGCGCATCGATCAGAATGTGTGAACATTCCGGAAAATCGTCCTTTGCCGCGTCGGCGGCCTTGAGCGGGATGTGCGCCATATGCAGCCGTTCCAGCGCGGCGCGGGTGTCCGCGAGACGTTCCTCGCTGATGTCATAGCCCTGCAGGCGGGTTTCCGGGGGACAGTATTGATGCAGCGCGGCAAGTTTTCCGCCGGGCGCGCAGCAGACGTCCGCGACGCTTTCCGGATCATCTTTCGCGATCAGCAGGACCGGAAAAACGGCCGACACATCCTGGGCCACCAGCGCGCCGTTCAGGAACAGCGGATGTTCCAGCAGGGTTTGCCAGGAGCGGACGAACACATAATCCGGATGATAGCTGCTGACTTCTTCAAGGATATCGAGTTCCGCGAGTTCGGCCAGGATCTTCTCCCGGTGTGCGGTATCGACGATGCGCGCCATCTTGCGGGGCCGTTCGTTCAGCGCGGGTAAGAGTTCCATGGTCTCGGACCCGAACTGCCGGATCCAGCGCGCGACCAGCCAGTCCGGAAACCCGTAGCGTATCCCCGGCGCGATGCGCGGATCTTTTTGGAATCCCTCCCACTCCCTATCGCGGAAGTGCAATACTTTCCGGAGCACCGCGTTGACGAATCCCCGTGACCGCGCGTCGATCTTCCGGGTCAGTCCCACCGTCTCATGCAGCGCCGCGTGGTCCGGCACCTGCATGTACAGGATCTCGCAGGCGCCCATCAGCAGGAGTAAATAGACCGGTGTTTTTGGTTTTTTCTGAACGTATTTATCCAGCACATGCTCCAGCATCCGTTGCCGGAGTATCACCTGATGGATCAGCGCCTCGGCGAAACGGCGGTCCTGCGGAGAAAGACCGCTGTCCCCGAATTGCAGCAGATGGTCCAGATACTGCTCCGAAGTGAACCAGTTCAGTAATATTTTATGCGCAAAGCTTCGTGGGGTCATGTTGCTTCCGTTATCATGCGTTTACGGAAAGATAAATATTAATTGACAATTGACAAAGGACAATTGACAATGAAATCAGGGGAAGGCAGAAGACAGTAGTCAGGAGCCGGAAGCCGGAAGGCAGAAGCCGGAAGTCAGAAGTAAGAAGGCAGAAGTAAGAAGTAAGAAAATATCGCATAATAGATCCCGTCGCACAGCAAATCAACAAATCTACAAATTAACATTTTCTCAACACCTCAACGCCTCAACGCCTCAACAAAAAAACACTGTCATGTCGAGCAGCCCGCCGGTGGCGGGATGAGAGACATCTATTCACGATGATAATGCCCTGATCCATGAACAGATCGATATCCGAACAAGGATTAACGATTTTCGAAATATGAAGGGGAAGAGAAGATAAAAGATAAAAGTAAAAAGGAAAAAGTAGGGGCGATTCTACACCTTCGCCACCTGCTTCGACCCTTCTACGCTAAAACTTCGAAGGGCTTCGCAGGTCAAGAAGACTACCAGCCTTCGTCCGCCAGCCGACGGACTACGGACTGGCACCGTCGCACAGCAAATTAACAAATCAACAAATCAACAAATTAACATTTTCTCAACACCTCAACCCTCCTTCTCCGCCAGCTGGCGGATTCCGGCCTTCGCTCCGTTTTCCGGATCTATGGCTGACAAAGCGGCGGGCAGGCACCTCAACGCCTCAACAACAAAAAAACACTGTCATGTCGAGCATTCCGCCGGTGGCGGGATGAGAGACATCTATTCACGATGATAATGCTCCGATTTTTCGGAGCGAAGTTGGGGCGTAGTGGAGCGAAGAGGGTCGGCTTTCATTCTTTTTCGAAAATAAGATTGCAAATATAAACATACTTCATTAGGTTACAACATCTGTAATAAACGAAGGCAACATGGTCATATTCAAGACCTTGTAACGGGGAGACGATGCATGGCAATGGAAAAACAAATGGAAAAATACCGTAATTTACTTATACAAAAACGCTACAGCAAAAATACTCAAAAAGTGTATTTAAACTACTTTTCGGACTATTGCAGATCATTTTCGGCGCGTGATATTGACAATATCTCCAAAGATGAGATCAATGCTTATATCCTGGAGCTGATCGAATCAAAATATATTTCCGCCAGTCAGCAGAATCAGCGTATCAACGCGATAAAATTCTACTATGAAAAAGTATTGGGAAAGGAACGGCAATATTACGATATTTTTCGTCCCAAAAAAGAAAAAAAGTTGCCCTGCGTGTTGAGTGAAAATGAAATTGCAACCTTATTGGGATCTGTTGAGAATTTGAAGCACAGGACTATTATATCACTTATCTATTCTGCGGGGCTCAGGATAAGTGAGCTTATCAATTTAAAAATTGAGGACATTGATTCCGACAGAAATCTGATTGTCATTAAAGGCGGAAAAGGGAAAAAAGACCGAACCACGATATTGTCAAAAATCCTTTTGGAACTTTTAAGGGATTATTATAGGAAATATCAACCTGAAGATTATCTGTTTGAGGGACAAAACGGGGGGAAATATTCCGCAAAAAGTATTCAAAACATTTTTAAACGCGCATTAATGAAATCGGGGATAAAAAAACACGCTACGGTACACACACTTCGCCACAGTTTTGCGACACATTTACTTGAAAGAGGAACGGATCTTCGTTATATTCAAGAGCTTCTTGGACACAGCAGTTCAAAAACGACAGAAATATACACGCATGTAACTAAAAAAGGTGTTGATAAAATCATCAGCCCACTAGACAATCTAAACCTATAGGTGAAATAAACGACATATGACGTATACACACCCAGATCGGAAGAATAAACGACATATGGCGTATACACATACGTTACAAGCAAGCCGAAAAAAAAGACAACGACACAATGAAAATGAAATTTTTGCTGCATAAAGACAAAAGAAGTGGAAACCCACCGCACATTCAGGCACATTTGGCTGCCCCAACGCACGGGCGACCGCTTCGCAGCCAAAAGAGCCTTCATTTTGCCAACGCACCACTGAAAGACAGCGACTTATTTGAATGAATTGGTATTGAGAATTTAAAACTAAATTTGTGATTATAAAATAGAACA
>Ga0334895_1003632_pt1 | contig 11629 bp, 12 predicted proteins | sample GraSluR3_MG_7_FD_207229 | JGI IMG/M metagenome (GOLD analysis project Ga0334895, IMG submission 207229) | Sludge microbial communities from methane-producing bioreactor in Wageningen University, Netherlands - Granular Sludge_31_05-R3 | ecosystem: Engineered > Bioreactor > Anaerobic >... | reverse complement strand
GGGGCAAACCCTTTATCGTCGTGGAGATGGGCAGTGCCGAACAGGGCGGCGACAAAGCCGCTTGGCTACGCGACGCCTTCGGCTCACTCGAGACGCGCTATCCCTTGGTGCGCGCCGTGCTGCTCTTTGAGATTGGCCAGGATCGCGAATACCCTAACGTCAACTGGTCTGTCGCCTCCAGTCCCGAAAGCCTGGCAGCATTCCGGCTCGCCATTCGTGACCCGTACTTCAAGTGAGGAAAGGCATCCTATGACATCCTGCAAGGACTGTACAGCACACCTGCTCGGCGCGTGCCGCGGGGACTACTGCGAGCCGGAGCGCCTGAGCTTGGCTGAGATGGCCCAAAGGAGCGCAGAAGCGGGTGGTCATGCCCTCACGGCCTTCAACAAGGAGTCCGGTCGCCCCATGTGGCACGCCACCTGCAGCCGTTGTGGCCTCGAGGTCTCCTACACGCTCGACCCGGAGCCGGACACCCCCGCTCTGTTCGGCCCCCTGCTGGACACGCCCTGCGAGGGCACGAGCTGACGGCGTCGGCGGTGGTCCGCCCTCCTGAGCCTCGAGCGCAGCCACATGGCACGGTCGCTCAGCCGTCAACGCCGCGGCGTCCACACCCGCTGCCCGGCTACCATCTCCCGCGCGTCAGGCGTGTGATCTGACGACTGACAGCGTCGCCCAGGCGCGAGACCTGACCGATCACGTCATCCAGCACATCCGCGGGTCCGCGGCGCGACAGCCTGGGTTCCGGTAGTCCGTCCGCCACACAGCCGACGACCAACGCAAGAACGAGCACCATCGCGACCGCACAGCACACACCCTTGGCTCTGAGCATCTCGCCTCCTCTGGTCCACGCCTCTCTGCGCGCCCTGCAGATAGCATACCGCACGCCGGCGGAACGGCCAGGCCGCCCCTCGGCATTGACTTTCGCCCTGAGGCGACATATCATAGGTGCAAACCGGGTCTTCGGCGTAACCCATTGTTGACAGAGTTGCGGCGTGCTGGTGCTGCAACCCATCTCATCGTACCGGGTGAGCGCTAACAACTCCTGAAGGAGGCGCAACGTATGGGCCGTCGTTTTGGCAGATCGCTGGACATCCTCCTCCTGCTCGTCCTGTTGGTTCTATCCGTCGCCGTCCTGGCGCTCTTTGCCCTGCCCGAGCCGCCCGCCAGACCGACACCGGAGGCAGCGCCGACGTCGACGCCCTCCCCCACCCCCAGCGCATCGCCCACGTTTCCGCCTCTGCCGACGTTGAGACCGAGCCTCACACCGTCGCCCACGCCAACCGACGCCGCAACGCCGACCCCCCAGCCGACGGCGACCCTTGAACCGACACCGACGCAGATCCCGGTGACGGCGGCGCCCGGATCGACCGCTACGCCCTTGCCCCTGGTCGACCGAACCGCACCGCTGCCCCATAGCGCGCTCTTTATCCGCCGGCACAACGACTTCGCCGACCCCACAACGAGCGGACTGGAGACGCTGATCGCAAGCGGACTGACGGTCGACGATGTCAGGTGGGCCTTCGGTCGCTTCGATCCGCTCAGTGGGCTACGCGTGCCATCCCCCACCGATGATCAAGCGCTGGCCATTCACTATGGCCTCACCGAGATCCCGCTGACCGACCGGCGTGACGCCAGGGCCACCCACTATCTGGAGATCGCGCTGAAGGCCGCCACGCCCTGGCAGGACGCGGACGAGGAACGCGTCCCGCCCATCACGATGATCTTCGTCGTCGACACCAGCGGATCAATGCTGGGGGCGAAGCTGAACGGCGTCAAGGCCGGCATCCAGGCGCTCTTCAGAGCGATGCGACCGGAGGACAGTCTCGGCATCGTGGACTTTGACAACCGCACGACCGTCGTCCTCCCCCCGACACCCGTCGCCTCACTCAACCTCAACGCCCTGAATCGCGCGCTCAACCGGCTGGTCGCTCAGGGAGGAACCGACATCAACTTGGGACTCGAGGCCGGCATCGCCGAAGCTACTGCCCTCGCCGATCCGGAGGGACTCACCTACGTTTACCTCTTCTCCGACGGCAACCCAACGGATGGCGAGATTTCGTGGATGCAGATTCGACGCAATATCGTAGAGGCGGTGGGCGGCACGCCCGTTCGCATCTCCACCTTTGCCTTTGGCGAGGATGCGAACCACCGTGAACTCGACGCCCTGGCAGGCGTGACGGGTGGCGCTTATACGACTGTGACCGACCCCGCTGCGCTTGGGGAGAACCTGACCGCAGAGCTGGCGCGACGCGAGTACCTGGTAGCCCGCGACGTCCGCCTCCAGATTGAGATCAACCCGGTCGTCACGATCCTCCACCTCTTTGCTCACGACCAGGTCGAGGAGCCGATCGCGCGGGCGGCGCTGCAACCGGCAGAGGCGCAACTTGGCGCGCCCTCTGCAGCCCAGGAGTCAACGGAGGAGGGTCTGCGCATATCGGTCCCCGATTTGGCGGCGGGCGAGAGCTACTGGGTCGTCTTTGAGGTCGCGCTGCCTGAGGAGAGCCCGCCCGCGATCGGCACCGCCGCCGTGAGCTATGTCGACACCTTGGCGTCCGTCGAAGCGCGGCACGAGATCGCCCTGGCTCTCGGACATTCTGCCGCCAAACTCCCGGCTGACCTGGTCGTGCGTCACGGTCTGGGGGCTTGGACCAGCGAAACGGCCCGTTACGCCGTGGATGACCTCGATCAGGACGATGTCTCCACGGCGACCGTACGGCTCTCAGCCCATGTCGACAACCTGGAGAACGCCTACAACGATCTTCCGCGCGTCTGGCTAAGGGATGACCGAACCTCCGTCCAGGACCTGACGGCTCTCGCCGAGGCCCTAGAGAGCGGTGAGTTGGGAGCCCGCGATGCCATCGATGCGCGGGCCCTGTTGCGTGCGACCTTGGATGGCCTCGGGCGGGCGCGCGGCGGCTTCTCGCGAATCACGCCAATCGCGGAACCCTAGACCGTCACGACGATCTCGCCACGCGCCCTTACGGTTCCGGTGTCGGATCGGGTGGCCAGGGCGTGGGTTCGAAGCCGATCAGCTCTCGTGCCCGCTCGATGCTGACGAGTGCCCGCTGTCCATTGACCTCACGCCGCCACGTAGTCACCTCAGGGAAGTAAAGGTCGGCCAGCACGCGGGTAGGGACACCGGCGGAGTTCACATCAGCGTTGACGAAGAGCGGGTGGCTGCCCTCATACTCCGCCAGGATACCCTTTTCGATCGCCTGAGCCGCGTCCTCTGCGTCGATGATAGCCCAGAAGTCGTCGCGTCCGAACATCAGCATCCGCTCCGGCGGCGGCAGCTCCCCACGGTGGTGATGAGGCGGACCGGTCCAGGGACGCTCGGCGGGACGTTGTGCGCGCCGGGCGTCTGCCGCAGCGATCAGCTCATCGATGCGCGCACGCCGCTCCCCCTCGGGCAGCGCCATCAGCGTCTCGAAGGCCTGCTGCCTTAGCTTAGCGAACTCGCCCATCCGAGCCGCCCAGGGTGACGACCTGCGCATCACACCGGGGAACCGCAGGCAGACGCCCGAGATCCCCTCACGTCGCCAGAAGTAGTCGGCAATCTCCTCGAGGACCTGCTTCGAGAAGGAGTAAGGGTCGGTCGTGAAGGACGGATGGTCCTCGTCGATCGGGAAGTAGCGGATCGGGAAGGGCTTGATCCCGTAATTGTAGCCGAGTGCGTTGATCGAGCTGGCGCTGACCACCCGACCGATCCCCGCATCAGCCGCTGCACGATAGACATTGAAGGCGCCCGTGCAGTTCACGCGGAAGAGCTCGACCTCGGTTGCGCCCGCAGGATGCGGAAAGGCCGCCAGATGGACGACGGCGTCCATCTCCGTGAAATGGGGAGCCAAACTCTCGAAGTCGGTGATGTCGACCTGGCGGTAGGTCGCTCCGTCGATCTCATCCCTGACGTCGGCGGCGACCTCCGCCTCCGGCAGCCAGTCGATCACGCTCACCTGATGCCCGTGTCGCAGCAGACGCGCCACGGTACCCCGCCCAACGCTACCGATTCCACCGGTCACCAATATCTTCATCGTCGCTTTCTGTCTCCTCGTGTCGTTGTTAGGTCGCCGGCGTTCCCGAGGACGACCCACAAGGCCGGAGTATACATCGACGCGCGTGGGGACACCATTCGACGTGGCCGTACGGGATGGGGCATGGAGACGCCTAAGCGTCAAGGAACTGGGGTAACCCCCGTGATCTGCCATCGACCATCGATGAAACGCAGACTGACCTCACGCTGAACCGGGGTCGGATTACCGGCCCAGTAGAGGTTGACCAACACGGTCGACTCCTCATCACCATCGGTCGAACGGACGATGTCGAACTCCGCGGGGACATCCTGAGCCAACAGGAAAGGATCGACGCGACCGAGGTCAGGTGAGGAGAGGATCTCATCCACTTCGGCAATGAAGCTCTCTGCCAGGTCCGCATTCGCTCGGTAGGCTCCATCCGCAAGACTGTTGCCGGGATATCCCAGATGCCAGCGGTAGAACCGATGGACAACCTCGGTCGGGCTTGCCGGAGGCTCACCTCGCGAACCGCAACCGACGGAAAGGAGAGCCAACGACAGACCCAACGCCAGGAGCACACGACAGCGACCCTTTGTAATGCTCACGTCCCCTCCCTATCGACGAGGCCGTTCCGCAGCGCCAGCGAGACCGCCTCAGTCCGCGTTGCGACACTGAGTTTGGAGAGGATGCTGCTGACGTGCGACTTCACCGTCGAGACACCGATGAAAAGACATGCGGCAATCTCCGCGTTGGTCGCCCCGTCGACCAGCAGGACAAGGACCTCGCGCTCACGCTCCGTGAGATCATCGCCGACCCTCGGAGGTCGGTGATGGGCCTCAAAGAGCGCCCAAGCGGCTTCCGGCGCTAATGCGGGCCGACCCTCATAGGCACTTCGGACCGCTCTCGCGAGCTGCTCCGCATCGATGTCCTTCAGCAGATATCCTCGGGCGCCGGCCTCAAGGGCCTCAGTCACCAGCGACTCGTCTTTGAAGCTGGTCAGGACAATGATGCAAGCCTTGGGATCACGCTTCAGAAGCGCGCGAGTCGCCGCCACACCATTCATCCGCGGCATCATCAGATCCATCAGCACCACATCAGGTCGCAACCGTTCGTAGAGCGCACAGGCCTCTTGACCATCCGCTGCCTCCCCAACCAGCTCGAGATCATCCTGGATCAGCACGAAGGCCCGCAGGCCCTGTCGCACCATCTTGTGGTCATCGACGATCAGCACACGGATAGGGGTTGTCGGCATCAAGCTATCTCCTGTATAGAACCCGCACGCATGTACCTTCACCTGGTCGACTAGCAATCGTGAGCGTGGCACCTATGGCAGCAGCGCGCTCGTGCATGGTCGTTGTACCCAGTCCGCCCGTAGCGGCCCGGCACGGTTCAAAGCCGACGCCATCATCACATATCTCCAGTCTGACACAGTCATCGTCAGCGTCAAGACGGATGCTCAGCTCGTGTGCGTTGGCGTGCCGGACCACGTTGTTCGACGCCTCCTGAGCGATCCGATACAACGCGATTTTGACATCCGGAGACAGGTCGGGCACCTCACGAAGGTCCAACCGTAACCCGAGTTCGCCACGTCCGGCGCCGGCGCGTGCGAGATGGCCCAACAGAGCGCTCAGCTCCGCCGCCTCCAACGCGGCCGGACGCAACTCGAGCAACAGGGTACGCATCTCCGCCAGCGCCCCCCGCGTGAGCCGGTGGAGATTGACCAGCTGACGTTCGGCCTCCTCCCGGTCGCGCAGCCACAACTTGGGGACCACATCGGCAATCAAGCTGGCGCTGAATAGCGTCTGGCTGACCGCGTCGTGCAGATCGCGAGCAAGGCGGTTGCGCTCCTCAGCGGCAGCGGTGCGCTCTGCCTCCGCGTAGAGCCGGGCATTCTCCGCTGCCACACCTGCCTGCTGCCCGATGGCAGCGAGCAACGTACGTTCCTCATCGGTCAGGGTACGAGACCGGCGGCTGATCAGATTCAGCACACCCAGCACGCGATCTCTGGCAACGAGGGGTACGCTCACGACCGTGATCACCCCCTCATCCGCCAGCAGCTGCTTCAACGAACCCTCCGGGTAGTCTTCGACCTCACGCGTGACGGGGACACCGGCCTGCAGAGCATCGGCTGCGATGCTCACGCTCAGGGGCAACAGCGCTATAGCTGCCGCGAAGTCCGTCGATACGCCTTGATGCGCCACGAGGACCAGGCCCTCACACTCCAGGATGAAGGCACCACCGGCCTCCATCGCGAGAGCCGAGGACGTGTGGTGAAGCGCTGCAGACATCACCTCCTCAAGCTCGAGCGAGCGGCTGACAACCGCGGCCAACGCGTTGAGAATCGCCAGTTCGCGGGTGCGATCGGCGACGCGCTGCTCGAGCGTGGCGTACGACGTCCTGAGTTCAGCGGCCATCGTGTTGAACTGCGTCGCCAGAAGCTCCAGTTCATCGCCTGTGCGCACCTCGATGGCCTGCTCAAACTCGCCGCTCGCGACGCGGTCGGCAGCCTCGGTCAGCTCAGCCAACGGCTCAGTGATGCGACGCACGCCCAAGGCCACCACGCCAACCGGGATCAAGACCCCCAGCACCAGCAATCCTATCATGGATCGCACGTAGGGTCGCGTCGTCTCCGTCACCATCACCCACGGGTCCTCCGTCACGAGCACCCAGCTCGTGCGCGGGACCGGCGCGTAGCCCGCCACGACCTCGTGACCCCCAAGGCCGGCGACGCGCACAGCGCCCGATGCGCCCGTGAGCGCGCGGGCCACCGGAACGGTGTCGACAATCGCTTCGCCGATCAGAAAGGTATCGGGATGAAAGATGATGACACCCTGGCCGTCTGTGACATAGGCCAGTTCACGGCCCTCGATTGCCGGTGTGCGCTCGACCGACAACTGGCGCCCGATGTAGAGCGACCAGATGGCCTGGTAGAAGGTCTTGCTACGCGTCGCACCAGGTTCGACGCCGAAGAGTCCGACCACCCAACCGGGATCGCCATCGTCGACCGTCTCCAACGGATAGGCCAACGCCAGAACGTCGCTGTGTCCAACCGCCTGCCTGAGGACGTCGCTATAGCCCAAGCTCCCCTCCGGAGTCTGACTGGCTGCGGCGAGCAGCCGCGGCAGGCGGTCGCCCACGATCTCGAAGCGCGGTGGGGAAGCGACCACAAATCCATCGGGGTCCATCACCAGCACACCGGCATCGAAGACACTCAACAACCCGACAGGCCATTCGTCGTCGAGTGCCGCCTGGATCTCCCGCGCTGACGAGGCCACAGGCTCTGCCGCAAGCCGCGCGAGTGCCTGGCGGTAGGTCTCGATCTCCGCCGACAACTGGCTGGCGAGCAAACGCGCGCGATCCTCGCTGCGGGAGAAAGCCAGCTCCTCGGCTGCTCGCCGCGACGTGCTGAAGACGAGCACGGCCACGGCGCTGAGGATGATCGCTGTGGGAACTAGGAACCACACGATGATCTTCGTCCGCAGCCCTCCGAGTCTGGTCCGTCTAGCCTTCATACACATGCCACCTAGGCGACTCCCCTCGCGCATTCACGATCACAAGTATAGCGCAGCTGCCGCCGACAGCCACCGCCTATGTCGCCACAGCTCAGAGATGCGCCCACGAGTATCCTAATTATTTGGAGTAGACGGCAATAATTTGGTTACAGCACTTGACATTTCTCGATTCATGAAGTACAATCCCAATAAGTTAGGAGGTGGATCATGCGCAAGATCCTGGAACATTGTCCGTCGTGTGGTGGCGACCTGGCGGTCACCCGGATGAGTTGTCCGGCGTGCGGCACAGTCGTCACCGGGGCCTGGGCGCCCTGCCGCTTCTGTCGGCTCTCTCCCCAGCACACCGAGCTGCTGGAGTCCTTCATCCGCTCGCGGGGCAACATCAAGGAGATGGCCCGTGAGCTCGATATTTCGTACTGGACGGTACGCAAGCAGGTCGACGAACTGATCGAGGCCCTGGGCTACGAGCCCGTACCGCCCTCGCCCGAGGATACCGCCGAACGTCAGATGGAGATCCTGGACCGCTTGGAGCGGGGCGAGATCGATCCCGACGAGGCTGCAACGCTGCTCTCGGATCTCAAAGGAGCCTAGGGGCAGTTCAGAAGCACATCAGAGAACCACAGCGATAAGGAGCATGATGAGCGATCAAACGATGAGAATCCTCAAGATGCTTGAGGAGGGCAAACTAACCGTTGAGGAGGCGGACCGCCTCCTTGCCAAGATCCAGGAACTTGAGGCCAGAGAGGTCCGCCCCGAGCACGAGCAGCGACACCCACCCCATCCCCATCGCCCTGGCTTCCACGTGCCACATGTCGGGGTCCCGCCCATTCCCGACGTGGGACGGATCCTGAGCGAGTCGATCCCCGATGTCGGCCAGATCGTTGGCGACGCGATGCGTGATGCATTCGGGCCCGGCTCGCCTTTCAGTCAGACCCATGGCGCCCCAACGGGGACGATGTCCTTCAAGGGCGTGCGGTTCCTGGGCGCCCGACTGGACTTCGCCGACTTCACCAATGCGAAGCTGGACAACAAGACCAGGATGGAGGGTGCCAACCTCGCTCACGCGACGTTGGTTGGTGCGGATCTGCGCGGTACCGACCTGCGCGGCGCCGACCTCAGCCACAGCGACTTCACCGACGCCAAACTGCAGGGGGCCGATCTGCGCGGTGCCCGGCTCAGCAACGGCACCTACGTCAACGCCGACTTCCGCGACGCCATCCTCCATGGTGCCGATCTCAGCCTGAGCGACCTGACCGATGCCGACTTCCGCGGTGTGGTCGAACCCGGTCTCGCCCTGCGCGGTGTGACCATGACCGGTCTCAAGTACCGATCTTCCCAGGACACAGAGGATGGAACGGTTGATTGGGAGGAGACCGTCGAGGACGACAGCGATGACGTCGCGGCGTCCGTCGAGGAAGCGCTGCGCCGCGCAGGCCTCTCCGCTGAAGCAGCACCCGACGAGGCTGCCGATACCGGGGCGTGGAGCGTCGGAGAGGAAGAGCTGTAACCTGTTCCTAACATCAAGGCACCCGGAAGCGTGCTTCCGGGTGCCCCCACCTCAGTAGAGACGTGGCACGAGCTTCCACGTCCCTTCAGCATACTCCGCATAGCCGTCAAAGCGCTCTCTCAGTAACGTCTCCTCGATCTCGATGCGAGTGACCACTCCGACAATAGCCACGGCGGTCGAGAGCCAGGACCAGCGTACCGCCAGGAAGGTAGGACACGCCAGGAACAGGAGGAGATTGGCCAAGTAGAGCGGGTGGCGAATCCATGCATACAAACCCGTCGTCACAAGGCCCTCGCTGCGACCCGTCTCCAGGAACATCGAGAATTGCGCACCGAGGTCGAGGTGCGCACGCACCCGGACCGCAGTCGCGGCGATGAAGAGCGCAGCTCCGGCGGTCAAGGCCGACGTACTCGGACGCTGGCGCTCGCCGGCTACATACTCAAGCACCGGCGCCACGATGACAAGCCAGTAGGGCACGATGATCATCCACGCCGTCCAATCCTTCGCCGGACGACGCGGCAGGGTGCCGAACTTGGCCATCACCCATGTCTCGGCAAAGCGATAGACGAGTATCAGCACCAGATAGAGTACCAGGTAGAGATCCATGAACGACATCTCCTCAAACATCGGTGGACCGCAGGCGGTCCACCGATCACGAAGTTGCGCGAGACGCACCGCAACGGCAGGTCGCCTTCCAGACGCGCGAGTCCCGAAGTGAAGGCATCCTCCGAGACCAGATGCAGACAGGAGTAGCCTTAGCTCGGAACGGACCGGCATCGTGCAGGTCTTCGACCTGCTCGACAACACGCATGCCTGTGATCTCCAGGTCGTGCGCCACATGAAGACGCTCCATCAAACGCGGCAGCCGACCTCACTCCGGATAGCGCGCATAGTTCGCCGTGCCGCAACTGATCTCCGGCACTCGCCCGTGCTCGTAAGCCGCGCGCTGCTCCAGTAACAGCGCCGGCACACCTATGTAACACCCACGATGGCGAACATAGACGCCAGCATGGATTGAGTCGTAGAGGACCGCATCTCCCATCGCATCTCCTGATGTCGTTGGTGCGTGCCATTGGCCCAATCTATGGTAGAATACTATAGCATGAAACTGCCGAATCGGCCCACCGATCACGACCAACAGTCGGCGCGAGCGAGCTCGCGTCCGGGACTTAGTGCGCGCCGCCCCCGCTCAATGTCTCCTCAGGAGTCGCGATGATATGACCAAGATCCTTGTAGCCGACGATGACACCGTCATGCTCAATCTGCTGACGACGTTGATGCAGCTCGAGGGTAACGAGATCACGACCGTGACAAGGCCCGCCGAGATCATGCCGGCTGTGGAGCGCGAGCGCCCTGACCTGATCATGATGGATTTCCATCTGGCAGGTGGTGACGTGATGGAGACCCTGGTCGACCTCAGATCTCGTGAGGAGTTGGCCTCAATCCCGGTGCTCGTCGCATCGGGAATGGACCACGAGACGGCATGTCTGAACGCCGGAGCCGACGGCTTCATACTGAAACCCTTCCGCCCGACACAGCTTCTGGAGAGGATCCACGAGTTGCTCGGCGGCTAGGGCACATTGGACCACACACTGTGTGGATATTGGAGGATTGTGAGAAGTGTAACATGGCAAGACGAAGAAGAAGAAAACAACCAGCTGAGGCACAATGGTATAAGACGGATCTTCATATGCATACGCCGGCATCGGCAGACTATCAACAGGAGAACGTCACATTCCTGGATATCCTGCACGAGGCTGAGCGTAAGGGATTGGACATTATGGCCTTCACCGACCACAACACGGTCGCCGGCTACCGTGCGATGGCCGATGAGATCGAGAATCTGGAACTTCTCGAGAGACTGAACCGGCTGACCAACACCGAAAAGCAGCGCCTGCAGGAGTATCGCAGACTATTGGATCGCATCCTCCTGTTGAGAGGCTTCGAGTTCACGGCGACCTTCGGGTTTCACATTCTGGGGATCTTCGGCCCCGATACGCCGCTTCGCGACCTTGAGTTCCTCTTGCTGCAGTTGCGCCTGCCGCCCGATCGATTGGATGAGGGGATCACCGATGTGGGGGCGACGACCGACGTGCTGACGGCCTACCGTCTGATTGCCGACGCAGGGGGCATCGTGATTGCAGCGCACGCCAATTCATCGCACGGTGTGGCGCTGCAGGGGCTGCAGTTTGGGGGCCAGACAAGGATCGCCTTCACGCAGGATGAGAATTTGCACGCCCTTGAGGTCACGGACCTTGAGAAGAAGACCCGCAAGTCCACAGCTCGCTTCTTCGACGGGTCAAAGCCCGAATACCCGCGCCGCATGCGCTGCATTCAGGGGTCCGACGCGCACCGCCTGACACGTGAGAACGATAAGTCGCGTAACCTGGGCATAGGCGACCGGATCACCGAGGTGATGCTCGACACGCGGACCTTCGAGGCTCTGCGCGATGTCCTGCGCGGCGACGATTTCGCGAGGACGCGGCCCTATCGACCGCAGGCAACACCTGTGGACTATGTGCAGGCTGCGCGCGAGGAAGGCCCCAACATTGTTCAGGAGTTCCACGAGCGCTACAGCAGTCGCGGCGGCTACCGTGATG
>Ga0334895_1003622_pt1 | contig 11648 bp, 10 predicted proteins | sample GraSluR3_MG_7_FD_207229 | JGI IMG/M metagenome (GOLD analysis project Ga0334895, IMG submission 207229) | Sludge microbial communities from methane-producing bioreactor in Wageningen University, Netherlands - Granular Sludge_31_05-R3 | ecosystem: Engineered > Bioreactor > Anaerobic >... | reverse complement strand
TCGGTGAATGAATAGGTGGGACGAAGGAAGTTGGCACATGATGCCATTAGACACGGAAGGTTCACCATCATAGTTATACAGAGGATTATAGCCTTAATAAAGCAAGAAAATAGGATGCTTTATTGGTAGTCTCTAATTATAGCTATTCAGTACGAGATACAATGACTATTCATCACCATTAGTTCTGATTGTTGAGGTAAATATTTAAAGAAAAGTCCTAAAAATCAATGTTTTGGGCTTAACAATATAGGAAGTAGAATTAGTCAATTTTTTAACTGTAAAGAAAATTTTATCCCTATGAGTATATAGAAGCAAGGTATAAAAAAACAAGATATAGTGAAATCGGATATAACTCATTAAGCATTGCTTGAAAAGTTATATCCGATTTAGCAAAAGGTTAAATTTTGGGTGAGATATATGAAAATATTGATTTGATCCCAAAAGTTTAAACTGAGAAATTAATCTATTATTTCGAATTTCACATTTCCGAAGTTACCTCCAGGAAGAGAGAATTTAAAATTTTGATCACTTGGTACAGACATTAACCAGTACTTTGTTGAAGAATTGTCATTGATGTATGTAGTTCTATACCAACCTATATTGTTATTTTTCCACAAAACCAATTGTGCTTGCGTTGCGTTAGGAGAATCAAGATTAGGGGTGATTTTGATTCTTTTTCCACTACAATTTTTTAATTGTATATCATAAATGATTCCAAAATTTCCTAATAACTTACTGCTACCTAATACATTTGAGCCTGTTTCATATTCATTTGTATTTGAATTATATGCAGAAAGGTAAAATGTGTTCTCATGTATATTATTTATGTCTACATTTGCATATCTGGTATCGTGAGCGAAATAACCTGTTGTCATTGAAGTGTTAGTACTTGTTGCTCGTGATAAATTGAAAATGCTATTTGATGAAGAAGAAGTGCTAGAAAAAAATACTCTAGCGCTTATATTACTTTTAGTTGGAATAAACTTGATTTTACCGTTGACAATATTACTTCCTTGAACTGTAGTTTCTTGAAGGAATATTGTACCATTAGCAGGGATGGTAACATATACATCCTTACTACTATTTCCATAATTTTTTAATGTTGTAGTAGATGCTGTGAGTGTGTTACTACTGGTTGTTAAAGCTTCTTTTACTACTCTTATTTGTGCGGATGTAGAATTGTTATTTTTGATAGCGATTCCAAATTTTTTATTGCTACCTGTCCAGTTATGATGATAATACTCAAAAACATAAGATGTGTTTTTTAAAAGTGCTTGTTCAATTGTATATTTCCCATTAGACCCATATACAGACCCTGTAACAGCTTCAGGGTTATTGGAGTAAATATATTTACTTCCACTTTGAATCATTGAAATAGTTGAATATGCATGTATACCTGATACATTTGAGTATAAAAATAATAATGATAATAAAATGCTAGCTAATCTTTTTTGTTTTTTCAATAAGAAACCTCCTAATATAATATATTTTAAAATTAGTTACAATAAAATTCTACATTTGAAATGATGTGAAATGTTGATATAGACACGAAAAGAGACTATATAACTTTTAATATAGTATTTATGGCTTTGAAATTCAGAAATAATGGTGTTAGGATAATATCAGAGAGAGGAAAATTAAGATATAATGATTGCTTTTCCGGAAGCATTGAATAGTATTTAAGGTAATCAACATAGTAAGATGAAATGATGATTCTGAAAATAGTATAGAATTAAGGACGCTCAAATAGGCATTGAAGCATTGATGTGGGTGGTAAAATAAAGTGGATGGGTTATAATTAACTGGACAGATTTGTTAAGGTCATATAAAATAAAATCAATGGTTAAAGATAATAGTATAAACAGAAAAGAAAATCGAGAATTTACAGATGAATTTAGTAATCAAGTGGTTCAAATATATTTAAACGACAAGTCGAGTTGTATAAATAAAATCGAATCAAGCCTAATATTTTGTTTCAGAAATGCGAAGTCCCTAAAAATTCCAAGAAACACTTATTATTATTAAGATAAAGGTTGATACTAATCTAACGAGCAAATTTAACTAACATATCCTAAAAATCTAATAATGAAGAAAAAATTATTTTGCATCGTAGAATTAGATGTATTATGCATGAAAATGATATGCTTTCAAGCCATACTCTTTCAATATATAGTTTATAAAACACCTGTAAACATCGAAAAAAATAGAAACAAAGTCAATTGCAAATTGATAACCGAGAGCAATTTAAGGTGGGCGTAAACAATTATACTTATGTTCTTGTACTGAATAAAGAGATTATCTTTGTATTCTTTTAGTTCTATATAATCGTGAAATCATAGGATATAGCAAATGAGCATCGAATACTTGCGTCCATAAACCTAGAAAGTGACATCAATAATTTTGCGCATAAAGCAGAAGAACACCCTTATGCGTTTACAACAGATGATCGAAAATCCTATTTTAATTTAGTAAATGGGAAACCACTCTACCTGAAAAAAGGTGAGAGGTATCAATGGAATGGAACGTATCGATTTGAATAAGGAACATAGGAGGCGACATGATACGGGCATTTAAAGGCAAATATATTCGTTTTGAAGACGAAGGGAAAAAAAGAAAAGACCATCTATTAATCGTTGAGATTCTAAACAGGAAAATGGATTTGATTCAAGTGATTGTGTGTAACGAAACGGAGCTCTTATTAGCCATGGTGGTTGAGAATGTCACTGAAATCAGTGGCTATCATCGGTATCAGCCAAAGTCAGATACCGTATCACCTTTTGGAATAGGTGGACTGAGTAAGTTGCGAACCGATCATAAAGAAGGAATGCTTGAAGGCATAGCGGCACAAAGCCGATTTGATTACAATCAATTAGCCATTAATTTTGGAAAAGGCTTATTAAAAACAGATGAAATGTTTGTTCAGTTTGTGGACGAATAATGACAACGGAGGCGACAGCAATGAAACAATTAGTTCGATTAGTAAAATATGCAAGACCTTATTGGTCACTTATGATGATCACCATGGTCAGTTTGATTGGTATTACAGCAATGAATTTAATCGGTCCATGGTTAATTCGTGATTTGACACAGACCTTACTCGATGAACCCTTGGTAGATGCACTTGAACAAGTGAAAAAGTTAGCACTTATTTTAGGAGTTGTATATGTTTTAAGGGCTCTATTTACATACTTATACCGGTATTTAAGCCACAAGGCGGCATGGAATTTCGTCGCAGATATGCGAACCATGGTATATAATCATTTGCAAAAATTATCTTTACGGTATTACCATGATAAACAAACCGGTCAACTGATGTCGAGAACAACCAATGATACGGCGACCTTTGAAGTTTTGATCGCTCACGCTGTGCCGGATTTAATAACCAATGTTTTGATTCTCGTTGGGGTTGCGATTATTCTCTTTATTATTCATCCCACACTAGCATTGCTTACCATGATACCGGTTCCTTTTTTGGCATATGGTGGTTCGGTTTTTACAAAACGTGTTCTCCCGCATTTTAAGTCAGCACAGTCAACGTTGGCAGAATTAAATGCCGTCCTCCAAGATAATATTTCGGGAATGAAAGAGATTCAAGCCTTTAATCAACAACGTAAAGAAAAGAAAAAAGTCGAATTGGGTGCAAAACGTTATGCAGAAGCTATTTTACATGCCTTGAATTTATCAGCGATTTTTCATCCCTTAGTAGAGATGATTGCTTCTTTTGGAACGGTCATTGTCGTAGGTTTTGGAGGCTGGTTAGCACTAGAAGGTCGCTTGAGCGTGGCAGATATTATTGGTTTTCTTATGTATTTGAGCTTATTCTATCAACCCATTGCGACACTTGCACGAGTGACAGAAGATTTACAACAGGCCATTGCAGGAGCGGAACGTGTCTTTGAAGTGTTAGATACAGACCCGGATATTGTCGATGCAAAGGATGCAATTGACTTACCAGAAGTAAAAGGGAAAATCTCTTTCGATCAGGTTTCATTTCATTATGTCCAAGACAATGATGTTCTGAAAAATATCTCCTTTGAAGTGAATCCGGGTGAAATGGTAGCACTTGTTGGCCCCACGGGTGTAGGGAAAACAACTTTAATCAGTTTGCTGGCACGATTTTATGATCCGGTTGAAGGGCGAATTTTAATTGATGATCAAGATTTGAAAAATGTGACAATGGCATCCTTACGTAATAATATTAGTATTGTATTACAGGATATTTTTCTCTTTAATGGCAGTATAGCAGAAAACATAGCTTATGGAGCAAAAGATGCAACAATGGAAGACATTATTCGAGCGGCCAAAGTAGCTAGGGCCCATGAATTTATTGATGTGTTACCGGAAGGGTATGATACCTATATCGGTGAACGTGGGGTGAAGTTGTCTGGAGGTCAAAAACAACGACTGTCCATTGCAAGAGCAGTTCTTCGTGACACGAAGATTCTTGTTTTTGATGAAGCAACAGCCTCAGTTGATGTAGAGACAGAACGTTTGATTCAAGAGGCAATTCAAACCTTAGCGGAGACTCGAACCATTGTTGTCATTGCACATCGCTTGTCAACGGTGAAAAATTCAGATAAGATTATTGTATTAAAAGAAGGAGAAATCGTCGAAGCAGGAACACATCAAGAATTGCTAATGCATAATGGACTGTATCAACACTTATGTGAAGTACAGCTGAGAAATTAATCTAGAACCGTTCTCCTAGCATAAAAAAAGCGCTTAGGTCATTATCAACCTAAACGCTTTTGCTGTTTTATATTTATTATTTATATATCAAAATTACGAACGAGATCTTCGTAAGTATCACGGCGACGAACGAGACAATCATTTCCTTGTGAATCAATAAGTACTTCAGCTGGACGTAATCGGTTATTATAGTTAGAAGCCATACAATAACCATAAGCCCCTGAATCAAGAACTCCAATGATGTCTTTTTCCATAATCTGAGGAAGGAGACGGTCCTGAGCTAGTATATCACCACTTTCACAAATGTTTCCGACAAGCGTAACAGGATGTGAATTCTTTGAAGGAATATTATCTTTACGATACACTTCAATATCATGATGACTATCGTACATAACCGGACGCTTGAGTACATTAAATCCAATATCAGTACCAACATAAGTAATACCATAGTTTTCTTTAATCGAGTGAACCTCGCCTAAAAGAATACCGCATTCAGCAGAAATATATCGACCCGGCTCGATTTTAAAGGTTACTTCTTTTCCATATTCTTCAGCAAACTGGTGAAGAACTTTGTCAAGTTCTTTTCCTAAATGTTGAAGGTCAAGACGAGGTTCAGAAGCTAATTTTTTATAAGGGATACCAAAACCACCACCCATATCGATAAACTCAAGATCATCGAAATTCTTCGCAATGGAAAGAATGGATTGAGCGCCTTCAATATATTTATCACCGTCCATGAAAAGAGATCCGATATGTTGATTGATTCCGATGAGATTAAGATTGTAGGTTTTTAGTATATCCTTAACAAGAGGAATATCTTCAATAGCCACACCAAATTTGGTTTTTTTACCACCGGTAACAACTTTTTCGTGGTGACCGGCACCAACACCTGGGTTAAATCGAATACATATCTTGCCGCCGGTGTTTAATTTGCCATACATCTCAAGTTGAGATAAGGAGTCAACGCTAATGGTAATATCTCGGTCAATAGCAAATTGCATCTCTTCAGCTGAGACATTATTACTAATGTAGAGAATGTCTTCTGGTTTAAAGCCGGCAAGCTCCTCGACGTAGATTTCACCGGGGCTCATTGCATCAGCGTTTAATCCTTCTTCTTTGGCTATTTTAAGTAAACTTAGGTTTCCATTAGCTTTAACGGAATAGTTTACAGAAAATTTTTTGTATGTTACGAGATTTTTTAATTCACGACATCGTTCACGAAAAATTGTTTCGTTGTAAACATATAGTGGTGAACCATATTTTTCTACGAGTTTAATGGGATCTGTATTTCCATAAAAATTATTTTTTTCAGTAACTGCATTGTTAAGTCCTAACATGTTATTGTCTCCTTTCGGTAATAAGGGTTATTTCATCAATAATTGATTCTCGAATAATGTGTACTAAAGTCTCATTTTTTGAGTAAAGACATTGGTTAAGGGTTCCTGCTAATATTTCTTTTGTATCGGCAATAACTTTTATTGAAGCTATGCGATCTGAATGATAATAGGTATGTTCGCCGCAGGAAATATCCCGTGATGACAGAATAACGACTTTTAATTTCTTCTCACAAGCAATGATAAGTTCTTCTTCAATTTGATCCAAAATATGATAATCTATAGATAGATAAATACGTGCCTTTGCCTGTAAAATCATGTTTTTAAGTCGAGCGAGAATTGCATTTTCGCCGACAACTGTCAGATATGGTTCTGATGTAAGTGGCTGTGTTGTTAAGCGTTCTTCAATGATGGATATCATATTTGAAAAATCGCGTTTTGCATTTGCAATTAAATCTTCTTTAGAAATGGCAACATAGTGTACCGGATTACCATCAATAGTATATGCAAAGCCTTTATCAACTAAGTTGGATAGAGAAGCATATGCATTCGAGCGGGATATTCCGCTAATTTTAGCTGCTTCATATCCGGTCATACTTTGCGATTGACAGAGATTGATATAAAGAACTGCTTCTTGTTGAGTTAAGCCTAGTTTTTTTAAGGCTTCCTGTAGAGTCATAGAATAACCTCGCTTCCAAATAAAAACACATATCCAAAGATAGTGTTTCCTCTTAGTACCACTATACAGATAAAGAAAGGTTTTGTCAATACCAAAATTGTGCTATAATTGGAATGTTAGATTGTAAATTAAGGAGTAAATCATGGATATATTTGATATGATACAAAATAAAACTTTAGAAAAAGATGCACCATTAGCTGCACGAATTCGTCCCAAAAAGTTAGACGAAGTGGTCGGCCAAGAACATATATTAGGAAAAGATAAATTACTGTATCGTGCGATTAAAGCAGATAAGTTGGGTTCGCTTATTTTATATGGGCCACCGGGGACAGGAAAAACAACCTTGGCCAAAGTGATTGCGAATACAACAAAATCACATTTTATTCAGTTAAACGCAACCATTGCCGGAAAAAAAGATATTCAGCAGGTTGTTGAAGAAGCAAAGGATAATTTGTCATTAACCACGAAAAAAACAATTTTATTTATTGATGAAATCCACCGCTTTAATAAAGCGCAACAAGATGCCTTGTTACCTCACGTTGAAGACGGAACACTTACACTGATTGGGGCCACAACGGAGAATCCTTATTTTGAAGTAAATAGTGCCTTGGTATCACGATCGCGTATCTTTGAATTAAAACCTTTAAACGCAGAGAATATTAAAACCCTAATTCACCGTAGCATCCAAGAAGATATACGACTCAAGGAGTTAAAGATTCACATTGAAGAAGATGCAGTCAATTTTTTGGCAGATATTTCAAGTGGGGATGCCCGAGCTGCCTTAAATGCAATTGAGTTGGCTAGTTTAACAACGGAACCAGACGAGGAAGGTCTAATTCATATGACCTTAGCAGTGGTTGAAGAATGTATTCAAAAGCGTGCAATCGGTTATGATAAAAAAGGCGACAACCACTATGATACGATTTCTGCATTTATAAAAAGTATGCGTGGATCAGATCCGGATGCAGCCGTATATTATCTTGCACGTATGATTTATGCAGGCGAAGATCCTAAGTTTATTGCAAGGCGAATTGTTATTTGTGCTGCAGAAGATGTGGGAAATGCAGATCCTCAAGCTCTCATATTAGCCAATTCGGCGGCTTCGGCAATTAATTTTATTGGAATGCCGGAAGGACAAATTATATTGTGTCAAGCAGCAGCATATGTAGCAACTGCGCCAAAGTCTAATGCAGCAGTTAATGGGATTTTTTCCGCCTTATCCGATGTGAAGACATATGGGATAAAAACGATTCCGCCACATCTTCAAGATGCCCATTATAGCAGTGCAGGTGAGTTGGGACATGGTATTGGATATAAATATGCTCATGATTATAAAAATCATTATGTGCGACAACAATTTTTACCGGATGAACTTCTGGGCAATACATATTATGAACCGTCTCATCATGGATACGAGAAAAAAATCCGAGAATGGATGGAATTTATAAAAAAAGAAGCTGAGAATTAATCTTCATTTTCATCATTGTTCCAAAAGCCTGTTCGTCGTTGTAGTATAATAAGAAAATATGTTATAATACTGAAAAACGTTGTATAGGCAAATAAGTGCAAGGCACGTTCAAATTGGCCGAAGAAAAACGCCCCAAAAGAGAGTAAGTAAAGTACAATAAGAAAAGCTAATAATAAATAGATAAATCCTTTGCGTAATTTTTGTTTGTTCATGAACAACCTCCGTTCGTATAATTCTTCTATGATATTAACGTATTTTTCATGAATATACAAGCTATAATAAGGATAAACACCGGAGGAAATAATGAAAAAAACAATAGTGTTGATTGGATTGTTGATGATGAGTAGTCTGTTGATGAATGGATGCTCTCAAAAAGTATCAAAAGAATATTTGGACCTGCTAGAGAAAAGTCAAACATTAATAGACCAAAATTCGAATTATACAGAAGCAGAAGAATTAATTGAACAAGCCATTGAAATGTATCCTGAGGCTCCGGAGGCTTATGTTCAAGCCGGATATATTCACCTGATTCGAGGCGAATATAATCAAGCCAATGATAAGCTCAGCAAAAGTATCATATATGAAAAAAATTTTCAAGACGAGGATAGTAAGTATTTTGCCTACTTGAATATGGGCAACTTAAAGTACCAGCAACATCAATCCGCAAGTGGACTAGAATATTTATTAAAAGCCGTTGAGATTAATGATGATGATCCGGCTGTTCATAATGCGTTAGGACTCGTTTATGTTGATTTGGAGAAGTGGGAAGAAGCAATCGAATCTTATGAAAAATCATTAGAAATCGATTCGGGTTATTTTTATACTTATGCGAATGTGGCATCTTTATATCATAAACGTGGTGATTATGAGCGTGCAATTAATGAAATTAGCACAGCATTGGCATTAAATGATCAAATTCCCCATTTTTTTATTATTAAGGGTGATATTGAGATGTCAATGGAGCAATTGGATACAAGTATTGAAACCTTTAGCGAAGCTATCATGCGTTGGAGTAGTTATCCTGATGCGTACTACAAAAGGGGAGAGGCCTATTTGCTTCAAGGAAAATTCCTAAAAGCAATTAATGATTTTGCTTATGCAAGAGATTCGGGAATCACTGAAGCGATTTTAGGTATGGGATATTCCTATCAAGGATTAGTACAGTATGAAGATGCAATTGACGCATTTGCATTATATTTAGAATCCATAGAAAGAGTAGATCTTAGAGCAATGTATGAGATCGGTGTAAGTTATTACCAGTTAGAGGAATATACACAAGCTATTGCTGCTTTTGATGAGTTACTGGAGTTTGAACCGGAAGATACAGAAGCACTCTTAATTAAAGCATATGCTCTTGAGAAGAGTGACGACTATGAAACGGCATATAGAATTTTGCAAGAGATTATAGCAATTGATTCAGAACATCAGGCAGCAAAAGAAGAAATAGCCTTTATTGAAGAAAACAATTTACTAAATGAATAGATAAAGTATAGATGGAGGAAATATATGACAGATCAAGGCGTTAGTACTGAACAAGAATCAGAAAAAGTCATACTCGTTGCCGTTTGTGATAAAGGAAGTGTGGAAAAAGCAGAAGAATCTCTTGGAGAGTTAGAAGAACTTGCAAAAACAGCAGGAGCACTTACTGTGGATAAGATAATACAAAGTCGAGATAAGGTCCATCCGGCAACCTATGTGGGAAAAGGTAAGATTGAAGAAATAGCAGATCTTATATATATGCATAAAGCAACAGGAATTATAACGGATGACGAATTGTCTCCCGCACAGATTAAAAATTTAGAAAAAGAGCTCGATACAAAGATTATGGATCGTTCTTTACTCATTTTAGATATTTTTGCAAAACATGCACATACGCGTGAAGGTATTCTTCAAGTTGAGTTAGCGCAATTAAACTATCGTGTATCAAGGTTGATTGGTTTAGGACAAAGCTTATCAAGACTTGGTGGAGGAATTGGTACGCGTGGACCCGGAGAGAAGAAGCTTGAAACCGATCGTCGCCATATTCGACGACGTGTCGAACAACTTCGTGCTGAACTTGGTGAAGTAAAAAAACATCAACAATTGCTTCGTGAAAATCGCAAAAAACAGAATAAACCGATTGTAGCCATTGCCGGTTATACAAATGCAGGTAAATCCACGCTGATGAACCAATTAACCGATGCACATGTCCTTGAAGAAGATCAGCTTTTTGCAACACTTGATCCGACGACGCGTTTACTTGAGCTACCTGAAGGCAAGGAGATATTGCTTACAGATACTGTTGGATTTATTCATAAACTGCCACACCATTTAATTGAAGCCTTTCATTCAACATTAGAAGAAGTGGCTTATGCCGATGTCATTCTTCATGTTGTTGATGGGTCCAACCCATCATTTGAGAAACATATGCGAGTTGTTTATGAAACTTTAGAAAAATTAGAGGCTTTAAAGGTTCCGGTTATTACCCTGTTTAATAAGATGGATAAAACCATTTGGAATACTGAGCAACTTCAAGATGAAAGGGCAGATAATGCTTTCTATATTTCAGCAAAAACGGGGCAAGGCATTGATGATGTCATTACGTATTTGGAAGAAAAATTACGTGATGGGATGCAGCACATTAAAGTCAAAATTCCATATGACCAGGCACAGTTGGTTCAAAACATTCGCACCTATGGGCAACTCATCGAAGAACGGTTTGATGCGGACGGTATATATATTGAAGCCTACTTAGAGGAAGCCTTAGTAAATAAATATGAACTCTGAGTATAGGAAAAAACTAGCTTCTAGAATAAAAAACGTCGTTCTTCCGATAATTATCCTAGGAAGCTTGTTAGGAATTCTCAGTATATATACGAGTTATAAGGGATATAATACACTTTGCCCAATAAAATTAGTATCCGGGTTTCCGTGTCCTGGATGTGGAATGACGAGAGCACACTTAGCTCTTTTAGATTTCAATCTATCTCAAGCCTTTTATTATCATCCTTTATTTGTTCTTCCATCATTACTCGTTGCTATTTTTTTGTTTCAAGATATAAGGTGGATTTATCGTTTACATCATTCAAAATGGTTTTATCCATTGCTTATTGTGATTATCTTGGGCGTATATATATATAGAATGGCCATACATTTTCCTCTCATTGAACCATTAGATTACTTAGAAGATAATTTTATACATAGGGTATGGGACTATAGTCCTAAATAGCGCAACACTATATATAGTGGTTAGTTCAAAAATTAAACACTGTATATAGTGTTTTTTTATTGACGTAATATAGGCAAAATGGTATGATTATAGCAGTGAAATTTGAAAGGAGATCGATTATGTTTGAGGTATTAAAGCGAGATCAAAGTCTCGTGCATTTTGAGATGGGGAAAATTAAGGAAGCCATTAAAAAAGCATTTGAGGCGACAGAAAAATTATATACAGAGGATATTCTGGACATACTCGTATTGAGGGTTACAGCAGATTTTC
>Ga0334895_1003617_pt1 | contig 11658 bp, 7 predicted proteins | sample GraSluR3_MG_7_FD_207229 | JGI IMG/M metagenome (GOLD analysis project Ga0334895, IMG submission 207229) | Sludge microbial communities from methane-producing bioreactor in Wageningen University, Netherlands - Granular Sludge_31_05-R3 | ecosystem: Engineered > Bioreactor > Anaerobic > Unclassified... | reverse complement strand
TCGCCCGCTGCCGGCGCAGATGCAAGTGCCGCCGCGTTCGACAACCCTGTCGCCAGAGAGCCCGTTTTCTGCGGCCCAATCCGTCATTGACACGCCCTTACTCCTGGGCTATTTTTGTCACGTGCTTTATCATGTGATCAACCGACGGCCTAGCCAGGAGATACCGAGTTGACCCAGAACACCGATCCTGCGGCACTGATCCGGGAGGTCCGAGGACGCCTCGGCCTGACCCAGGAGAAGTTCGCGGCCAGGCTGGGGGTAACGCTTCCGACGATAAACCGGTGGGAAAATGGCCGGACGAAACCGTCGCCGCTGGCGATCCGCACGCTGCGCGAGGTGGTCGCCAGCATGGGCGCAGAGGGCACGGACCTGATGGCCAGGTTCGCCAATTCTTGAATCAACAGAGAAACCGGGCGAGGTATTGCAGCGTGAACAACTTCGGCGAAAAGGTCAGCTTCATCTGGTCGGTGGCCGACCTGCTACGCGGCCCCTACCGGCCCAACCAGTACAAGGACGTCATGCTCCCGCTGACCGTCCTGCGGCGGCTCGACTGCGTGCTTGAGCCGACCAAGCGCCAAGTGCTCGACCGCATGAAGAAACTCGAAGGCGGCAAGGTCAAGAACGTCGAGCCGATCCTCTGCCGCGTCACCGGCGTGCCGTTCTACAACAGCAGCCGTTACACCTTCGACAAGCTCAAAGGCGATCCGAATAACATCGCCGCCAACCTCACCAACTACATCAAGGGCTTCTCGACCCGCGCCCGCCAGATCATCGAGCGCTTCGGCTTCGAGGAACACATCGCCCGGCTCGACAAGGCCGACCGCCTGTACCTGATCGTCTCCCGCTTCTGCCAGATCGACCTTCACCCCGACCGCGTCTCGAACATCGAGATGGGCTACATCTTCGAGGAGCTGATCCGGCGCTTCAACGAGGCATCGAACGAGGAGGCCGGCGACCACTTCACGCCGCGCGAGGTCATCCGCCTCATGGTCAACCTGCTGTTCATGCCCGACGGCGACGTGCTGACCACCAAGGGTATCGTCAAGACGCTCTACGACCCGGCCTGCGGCACCGGCGGCATGCTCTCCGTCGCTGAAGACTACGTCCGCGAGCTCAACCCCGACGCCCAGCTTGAGGTCTTCGGCCAGGACTACAACGCCCAGGCCAACGCCATCTGCGGCTCCGACATGATGATCAAGGGCCAGAACATCGACCACATCGCCTTCGGCGACAGCTTCACCGACGACCGCTTCCCCCGCCACAAGTTCGACTACATGCTCGCCAATCCGCCGTTCGGCGTGGAATGGAAGCCCGAGCAGGACGCCATCAAACGCGAGCACGAGAACCAGGGTTTCGGTGGGCGGTTCGGCGCGGGCCTGCCGCGCATCAACGACGGGTCGCTGCTGTTCCTCCAGCACATGATCAGCAAGATGAAGGACCCGGCCGACGGCGGCACCCGCCTGGCCATCGTCTTCAACGGCTCACCGCTATTTACCGGCGGCGCGGGCTCGGGCGAGAGCGAAATCCGCCGCTGGATCATCGAGAACGACTGGCTCGAGGCCGTCGTCGCCTTGCCCGACCAGCTCTTCTACAACACCGGCATCTTTACGTACCTCTGGATCGTCACCAACCGCAAGGAGCCCAGCCGCCGTGGCAAGATTCAACTGGTCGACGCCACCAGCTTCTTCAAGAAGATGCGCAAGAGCCTCGGCAACAAGCGCAACGAGGTCTGCGACGACCAGCGCGACGACATCACCCGCCTCTATGGCCAACTGGTCGACGGCGACCACGTCCGCATCTTCGACAACGCCGACTTCGGCTACCAGCGCATCACCGTCGAGCGTCCGCTCCGGCTGAACTTCGCCGTGGATGATGAACGACTTGCCCGCGTCCAGCAGGCCACGCCCTTTGCCAAGCTCGCCACCAGCCGCAAGCGCAAGGACACCAAGGCCGCCCAGGCCGAGATCGAAGCGGGCCGCAACGAGCAGGAAGCCATCCTCGCCGCCCTGCGCACCCTCGCCGCCCCCGGAAATCAAGGCAGCGGCGTGGTCAAGGACCGCGAAGCCTTCTCCAAGCGGATGAAGGCCGCGTTCAAGCAGGCCGACCTGAAGGTGCCCGCCGCGCTGTTCAAGGCGATCGTGATGGCCCTGGCCGAACGCGACGAGACGGCCGAGATCTGCACCGACGCCAAGGGCAACCCGGAGCCCGATCCCGAGCTGCGCGATTACGAGAACGTCCCGCTCAAGGAGGGCATCGACGCCTACATGCAGCGGGAGGTCCTGCCGCACGTGCCCGATGCCTGGGTGGACGCGTCGAAGACCAGGGTCGGCTACGAGATCAACTTCAACCGCTACTTCTACCAGTACACCCCGCCCCGGCCGCTCGAGGAGATCGAGACCGACCTCAAACGGATCGAAGGCGAAATCGCCGCCATGCTCGCGGAGGTGACCGAATGAGCGAAGACACGGGCCCCACCCGCCCCCAGGGCGAGATCGTCCTCTATCAGCCCCAACAAGCGGGGGGGCAAATCCGCGTTCTGATCGAAGGCGAGACGGTCTGGCTGACCCAAGCGATGATCGCGGAGCTGTTCCAGACCTCGGTCCCGAACATAAACATCCACCTCAAGAACATTTACGAAGAAGGCGAACTGGACGAGACGGCAACTGTTAAGGAATACTTAATAGTTCGCCAGGAGGGCTCTCGAAAGGTCTCCCGCAAGGTCCTGCATTACAGCCTCGACGCCATTTTGGCCGTCGGCTATCGCGTGAAATCGCCGGTCGCCACGCGCTTCCGCCAATGGGCCACCGCCCGCCTGCGCGAGTACCTCGTCAAGGGATTCACGCTCAACGACGACCGTCTCAAGGGCACCGACAGCGTCACCGACTACTTCGACGAACTGCTCGCCCGCATCCGCGACATTCGCGCCAGCGAAGCCCGCGTCTACCAGCGCATCCGCGAGATATTCGCCCTGGCCGTCGATTACCGCGAGGGCGAGCAAGAGACCCAGCGATTCTTCGCCACCATGCAGAACAAAATGCACTATGCGGCCACGGGCCACACCGCCGCCGAGATCATCCGCCGCCGCGCCGATAGTGCACTGCCCAATATGGGCCTGACCGCCTGGAAAGGCGACCGCGTCATCAAGCGCGACGTGGGCACCGCGAAGAACTACCTCGACGCCCAGGAGATCGACACCCTCAACCGCATCACCGTCATGTTCCTCGACCAGGCCGAGTTCCGCGCCCAACGCCGCCAGGACATCCACATGCACGATTGGCAAGCGTTCCTGGATAAGTTCCTGCGCGACACCGAATTGCCCGTGCTGGCCGACGCCGGTTCGGTCAGTCACGAAGACGCCCTGGGGTATGCCCACGAGCAATACGACGCCTTCGCCGAGCGCCGCCGCCTTGAGGCCGAGGCTCGGGCCGAATCGCGTTACGTCGAAGATCTGCGGACGTCCGCCCAAACCCTGGAGCAACAACGCAAGAAGCGCACGAAGAAGACCAATCCGACGAAGGGGGCAAAGAAGCCCCGCAAGCGAGGGCCAAGCGGAGGGGGCAAGTCATGAGCCATCGGGCTGCCCAAGAACGCAAATGGTCTGCCTACCCGGCATACAAGCCGTCGGGTGTGGAGTGGCTTGGTCATGTACCGGAGCATTGGGAGGCGGTGTCGTTAAGACGCCTCCTGCGTGTGAGTAGCGGCGACATGATCTCTGTCAGTGATTTCCGCGAGGAAGGTTATCCGGTTTATGGCGGCAACGGCTTTCGGGGGTACGCAGATCGCTGGAACACGGAGGGCAACACGATCATCATCGGAAGATACGGCGCTCTTTGTGGCAACGTGCGCGTAACCGAAAAACGAATATGGGCCACGGAACATGCGTTCCGCGTAATCCCCTTGGTATCGTTCTACCCCACATTCCTCGCCGCCGTGATTGAAACGCTGGACCTTAACAGGCTATCGGCTCGCACGGCACAGCCTGGACTGAACTCAGAGATGGTTCGCAATAACATAGTCGGCATACCACCCATCTCAGAGCAGAAGGCCATCGCGGCGTTTCTGGATCGGGAGACGGCGCGGATCGATGCGTTGATCGAAAAGAAGCGGCGGCAGATCGAGTTGCTCCAGGAGAAGCGCTCCGCCCTGATCAGCCACGCCGTCACCAAGGGCCTCGACCCCAACGCCCCCATGAAAGACTCCGGCATCGAATGGCTAGGGCAGATTCCGAAGCATTGGGAGGCGAAGCGACTGCGGTTTCTCGTCTCAGAGCCACTGAAGTATGGCGCGAATGAGTCTGCCGAACTGGACGATCCAGACCTTCCGCGATACATCCGCATTACGGACGTTAACGAGAATGGACGGTTGCGGGACGAAACCTTCAAGTCACTCCCGGAAGATGTGGCACGCCCGTACCTTCTGAAGGAAGGCGATCTCCTGCTCGCCCGTAGCGGTGCCACCGTTGGCAAGAGTTTCTATTACGAAGCGTCCTGGGGCCGGGCGGCGTATGCGGGCTACTTAATCCGAGCCAGATTCAATCCGGCCCGAATGATGCCCCGCTTCGTCAACTACTTCACTAACTCAGAGCAATACTGGCAGTGGCTTGCGTCGTCGTTCATCCAGGCCACGATTCAGAACGTGAGCGCCGAGAAGTACGCCAACCTGGTTGTCCCTGTGCCGCCGGTTGACGAGCAGGCCAAGATCATCGCGTATCTCGATGGCATGTGGAATCGGCTGAACGCCTTGATGGACAAGGTCGCAACGTCGATTGAACAGCTTCAGGAGTATCGGTCCGCCCTAATCTCCGCCGCAGTGACGGGCAAGATCGACGTGCGGGGGGAGGTGGCATGATGGCGAAGCGCGGGTTGCAGCCGAAGTTCACGATCACCAACGCCGTTACGGCGGCGCTGACGAAAATCGAGCGCGCCCGTGGATTTCTGGAGGCGGCGACGCTCTCGGAGGACTGGGTTCGGGCGATGGGCCAACGGGCGCTGGTGCTCGAGGCGCATCACACGACGCATATCGAGGGCACGCAACTGACGCTGGACCAGGCCGAGCGACTGATGGCGGGCGAGTCGGTGCCCGAGGCCGACCCGGACGACGCGCGGGAACTGCTGAACTACCGCCGGGCGTTCGAGTTCGTCTCGGAGTACCTCGACAGCGGCTCGCCGATCACCGAAGGGCTGGTCCGCGAGATTCATAAGCGCCTGGTCGAGGGTGTGCGCGGCGGCAGCGCCACGCCCGGCCAGTACCGCAAGGTGCAGAACTACGTGGTCGACTCGGCCACGGGCCAGACCGTCTACACCCCGCCGCCCGCCCACGATGTGCCGGCGCAGATGGCGGAGATGGTGACGTGGCTGAACGGACCCGGCCAGGTGCATCCGGTGCTGGTCAGCGGCGTGGCGCAGTTCCAGCTTGTGCATATCCATCCGTTCCTGGACGGCAACGGGCGGACATCGCGACTGCTGTCGACGCTGTGCCTGTACCGGACGGGCTACGACTTCAAGCGGCTGTTCACGATCAGCGAATACTACGACCGCGACCGGGCCGCGTTCTACGCGGCGATCCAGGGCGTGCGCGATGGTGGGATGGACCTGACCGGCTGGCTCGAATACTTCGTCGAGGGGCTGGCCACGCAGCTTGGCGAGGTGCGCCAGCGCGGCGAACGGGCGATCCAGCGAGACATCCTGGCCAAAAAGCACGGATTGACCGACCGCCAGACCAAGGCCCTGGGGCACGTCATGGAGCATGGCAGCCTGACGATTCAGGACTACGAGGCCCTCTGCCCCGGCGTCAACCGGCGTTCGCTCCAACGCGATCTTAAAGGGATGCTTGACAAGGGCTTACTGGATGCGGAAGGCGCGACGAACCGCCTGCAATACAGGCTGGGCTTGAAGGGGAACCTATGAACTTGCGACAAACTTGCGACAGAACTTGCGACACAGCTCCCGACAAACTCGCGACACGACTTGCGACGGAGGACGCCTGATGCCGGGCCAGCACACCGAATACGCCTTTGAAACGGCCATCGAGCACCACCTGACGACGGTGGGCGGGTACGTCGCGGGCGACCGCGACGGGTTCGATCCGCATCGGGCGATCTTCCCGGCCGACGTGGTGGCGTTCATCAAGGCGACGCAGCCGGATGAATGGGCTTACCTGGAGGGCATCCAGAAGGACAAGGCCGAGGAGACGTTGCTCGACGACCTGTGCCGGGCGCTGGATTCGGAGCACGAGGGCTGTCTTTCCGTGCTGCGGCATGGGTTCAAGTGCTTCGGCAAGCGATTTCACGTCGCCTACTTCGCCCCAGCCAGCGGGATGAACCCGGAGACCAAGAAGCGGTACGAGGCCAACCGGCTCTCAATCACGCGTCAACTGCGCTACTCGTCCAAGCACACGGGCACGCTGGACGTGACGTTGGCGATCAACGGCATCCCGGTGGCGACGGCCGAACTGAAGAACCCGATGACCGCCCAGACCTGGCGGCACGCGGTCACGCAGTACAAGAACGACCGCGATCCGGGCGACTTGATTTTCCAGTTCAAGCACCGGGCGCTGGTGCATTTCGCCGTGGACACCGACGAGGTCTACATGACCACGCGGCTGGCGGGCGGCAAGACCTGCTTCCTGCCGCTGAACAAGGGCTGCGCCGGCGGCGGCGGCAACCCGGAGAACCCCGGCGGCTACAAGACGGCCTACTTGTGGGAGGACGTGCTCGAGCGGCACAGCTTCCTGGACATCGTGGCGCGGTTCATCCACCTGCAGATCGACGAGAAGAAGCTCGGCGACAAGAAGGTCAAGAAGCAAACGATGATCTTCCCCCGCTACCACCAGCTCGACTGCGTGCGGCAGATGGTGGCCGACGCGCGCCAGCGCGGCGTCGGGAACAACTACCTCGTGCAGCACTCGGCCGGCAGCGGCAAGAGCAACTCCATCGCCTGGCTGGCCCACCGGCTGAGCAGCCTGTACGACGAGCGGGACGAGAAGGTGTTCGACTCGGTGATCGTCGTGACCGACCGCGTCGTGCTGGACCAGCAGCTTCAGAACACGATCTACCAGTTCGAGCACAAGCAAGGCGTCGTGGAGAAGATCGACATCAACTCGACGCAACTGGCCGAGGCGCTGGCGAGCGGGGTGCCGATCGTCATCACGACGCTGCAGAAGTTCCCGTTCGTGACCGAGAAGATCGGCGACCTGCCGAAAAAGCGGTACGCGGTCATCGTCGACGAGGCCCACAGCTCCCAGGGCGGCGAGACGGCCACCGAACTCAAGGGCGTGCTGGCGGGCGCGGTGATCAAGGAGCAGGCCAGAGCCAAGGCCGAGGCGCAAGGCCTGCCCGACTACGAGGAGGAGATTCTCAAGGCGATGGCCAAGCGCGGGAAGCAGCCGAACATCAGCTTCTTCGCGTTCACCGCGACGCCGAAATATAAGACGCTGGAGGTCTTCGGCCGCCCAGGGCCGGACGGCAAGCCCCGGCCGTTCCATCTCTACAGCATGCGCCAGGCTATCGACGAGGGCTTCATCCTCGACGTGCTGCGCAACTACACGACGTACAAGAGCTACTACCGGCTGATCAAGTCCATCGAGGACGATCCGAAGGTCGACAGACGCAAGGCGGCGCGGGCGCTGGCGCGGTTCATGAGCCTGCACCCGCACAACATCGCCCAGAAGACCGAGGTCATGGTCGAGCACTTCCGTCATTTCACGATGCACAGGATCGGCGGCAAGGCCAAGGCGATGGTCGTCACGTCGAGCCGTCTGCATGCCGTGAGGTACAAGCAGGCGTTCGACAAGTACATCGAGCAGAAAGGCTACAAGGGAATCAAGACGCTGGTGGCCTTTTCGGGCACGGTCATCGACCCCGATGCTCCCGGTGTCGAGTACACCGAGTCGGGGATGAACATCGACGCACGGGGCAAGCACATCGGCCAGAAGGAACTGCCCGAGCGCTTCGCCACCGAGGAATACCAGGTGTTGCTGGTGGCCGAGAAGTACCAGACCGGGTTCGATCAGCCGCTGTTGCACACGATGTACGTCGACAAGCGCCTGGCGGGCATCCAGGCGGTGCAGACGCTGTCGCGTCTGAACCGGACGCATCCGGGCAAGGAGGAGACGTTCGTCCTGGACTTCGTCAATGAGCCGGATGAGATTCTCGCCGCCTTCCAGCCGTACTACGAGCAGACGCTGGTCGGCGAACAGGCTGATCCGAAGCAGCTTTATGAACTTCAGGCGAAGCTTGATACCCAGCAAGTCTACCACAAGGCCGAGGTGGCGGAGTTCTGCCGGGTGTTCTACAAGCCCAAGCGGAAGCAGACACGGACGGACCACGCCCGGATGAATGCGTGCATCGACCCCGCCGTCGGCCGCTTCAAGGAGCTCGGCGAGGAAGAGCGCGAAGAGTTCCGCAAGACGCTGACGGCGTTTCGGAACTTGTACTCGTTCTTGTCGCAGGTCATCCCGTTTCAGGATACCGACCTGGAGAAGCTGTATTCGTACCTCCGGTTCCTGCTGACCAAGCTCCCGCGCGGCGACAGCGGGCCGGTGTACCACTTCGATGACGACGTATCGCTCAAGTACTACCGGCTTCAGAAGATTGCGGAGGGCTCGATTGATCTTGAGGCGGGCAAGACGGAACCAATTGACGGCCCGACGGCGGTGGGCACCAAGGCGGCTCGTCCCGACGACATTGAGCTGTCGCGCCTGATCGACATCCTGAACGAACGGTTCGGCACCGAGTTCAAACCCGGAGATCAGCTCTTCTTCGAGTCGATCCGCGAAGATGCCGTGGCGAACGGCGGCCTGCGGCAGGCCGCAATGGCGAACACGATGGAGAACTTCGGCTACGTCTTCTGCAAGGCGCTGGAGGGCTTGTTCATCGACCGCATGGAGCAGAACGAAGAGATCACGGCTCGCTACATGAACGAAGAGCGCTTCCGCGAGGCGGTCAGCCAGCACCTCCTCGAGGAGGTGTACAACCATATCCGGAACGAAGAAGCCGCCGAGCAGGCGGAAGAGAGTGCCCGCACATGAGCGTCAAGGATGCGGCGAGCCACGTGCTCCGCGATGCGAGTTGGGAAGCCCCGTCGGCCAAGGCGGACCGCGAACCGGAGGAATCTGCCATGCACCATCTTCGTGTCGCCCTGTGGACGATCGGGTTGCTCGTCGCCGCGCTCGGTGCGACGGCCCGCGGCGATTTCACGTTTGGCTGGATCGAGTACTCTCTGGAATGGGCCACGGATGCGGCCAGTGCGATTGTTTCGGGCGAGGTGACCGATTGCGACGAGCGGGGCCGCTTCGAGTTGCGAGTGAACGCGGCACTGAAAGAGAACGCCAGCCTCGACCTACGGGTAGGCCAGAACCTCCAGGGCCCCTGCCTGGGGCGCAGCGTCAATCACGAGCACCCCGGGGGGGGTGTTTATTATGGCCCACTGGCCGTCGTGAAGTCGGGACTGGGAATGCCGGTTTATTCCGAGCCTTCGACCCACCCGCGTTCGGGATGCGCGTTCCCACCGCATCCGCTCCCCGTGCTCCGCCGCATGCAGAATTGGGGACAGGGCGATCGCGTCGTGCTGTTTTTCGGCCCAGACGTCGGGCAAATCATTCAGATCATCAACCTCGACCGCCCGCTCGGCGCCGATCGGGTAGGAACCGCACCCTATCTGGCCGTCGACCTCCACGGCAAGCCGATCAGCGATCCGCAGGACATTCTACGGCGGATCGAAGCCCGCGTGGGCGAAGGGCGCAAATCGACGCCGGATGGCGCGCCGAAGGTCTGCTCTCATGGCTTCTATCATCCACGATCGGAGCTGAACGGCGACAATTACTACTACACCTTCGTTCCGCCCGATCCGTGCTTTCGGGACCTCTGCGAAAGAGCCTTGGGGCCGGAACTGGTCTACTACGCCACTCATGGCGGCGAACTGGGAGTGCCCGTTCCACCGGCGGACGTACTCGAGAAGGTCGGAACGCGCGAACTGGGAGGGCTTCGCGAAGCAGGGCGAGTGGGCAGCGCGAGTCTCATGCAAATGGCCATCTGGTACTGGTTCTATTCGGACCGAACCCCTCAGCAGCGCGCCGCCGACCGGCAACGCGACTTCGACCGGGCTTTGCGTTCCTTCCGCGGTCGCTACGCCAGGCAACCGGGCCAGAAACGTGGGGTCCGGTTGCACTGCCGCAATTACCCGGATGGCTGGCGCTGCGCGATTTCTGACGACGGCCGGTGTTTTGCCTATTCCGACTCGACCCACGTTTACCTGTACGATCTGAGCATCGAACGTCCCCAGGCGGCTCGGCCGCGGCATCGGGCCGGCTCCGTGGACAGCCAGACCAGCCATATTACGTTCAGTCCCGGCTCCGACTACTTTGCCTACAGCGAACGGGATGGCGGCGTGGTCCTGTGCGATCTGCCGGCCGGCAGAGTGTTGTGGCGGGCTCGAATTCCGCTGGGGGATGCCCGACCGCTGGTGTCTCAGCAATTGTGCTTCAACCCCGACGCCAAGTATCTCGTGCAGCTCGTCGGTTCGGGGAGAAAGGGAGGCCAGGGTTTCATCTGCGCCTGGGACGTAGAAACAGGGCGCCGCGCCTTTGCCCCCTACGATCAGTGGCAATGGCGACTCCGGATCCTCGGTTTCCACAAGCAGGATACGCACCTGATCCGCATTCCCAACCCGGCACAGCCGGATTCCTCGCCGGCTCATCAGATCTGGGATGTGCAGACCGGCCGGGTTGTCGACCAAATGCGTTTCTGGGCCCCTGATTGGGAAATGCCCCCTCGATGAACTTCGCTGGAAGTTCAAACGTCGATCCAACGTTTCTCCTCGGCCGAGCGGCGCGCGCAGTCCATGAGGTGTTGCACGCGGATGCCCTGCTCGAGGCCGGGTTCGGCGGGGCGCGATTCGGCGACGGCCTGCAGGAAGTTGGCCAGGCAGGCCGCGTGGCCGCGGATCCATCCGATGGCCGCCTTGGGGCTGGGGAACCGCGCGGCCGGGGCCGGGAATCGCTGGCCCGTGTCGACGTGGGTCCAGCCCCGCGTGCCTCCCACCGGCTGGTCCGGGGCGGTCGCGTCGTACCACCGCAGGTGGTGCGGGTCCATCAGGTTGAAGCGGATCGCGCCCCGGGTGCCGTGGATTTCCAGACGCAGCTCGTCCTCGGTTCCCGTGGCCAGCTTGGTTGCGCCCACGACGCCCAGGGCCCCCGACCGCATGCGGGCCAGCAGCATCACCGAGTCCTCGGCGTCGACCGCGACCTTGCGCGACGGATCGCCGGGCGAGGGCCGCTCGGCAAAGGCGATCTTCGTGGCGGCCGACACCGCGGCGAACGGCCCGATCAGGTGATCGACCAGATCGAGCACGTGCGAGGCCAGGTCGGCGATGACGCCGCCGCCGGCCGCGGCGCTGAGCTTCCACTTCAAAGGCGCGCTGGGATCGGCGTTGCCCGCGTGCAGGTAGTCGGCCCGGAACTCGAGCACCTCGCCCAACCGGCCCTCGTCGATGAGCTGCTTCGCCCGCATCGTCGCGGGAAAAAACCGGTTGTGAAAGGTCATCTGGGCCGTGCCCCGGTAGCCGGGCAAGGCCGCGCCGATCTGGTCGGCCTCGGCCATCGTGGCCACGAGGGGCTTGTCGCAGTAGATGTGCTTCTGATGCCCCATGGCCGAGAGCAGGG
>Ga0334895_1003615_pt1 | contig 11666 bp, 9 predicted proteins | sample GraSluR3_MG_7_FD_207229 | JGI IMG/M metagenome (GOLD analysis project Ga0334895, IMG submission 207229) | Sludge microbial communities from methane-producing bioreactor in Wageningen University, Netherlands - Granular Sludge_31_05-R3 | ecosystem: Engineered > Bioreactor > Anaerobic > Unclassified... | reverse complement strand
GGTATTCAACTATATACTGGCCGTCATGGTCGTTGCCGCCGTCTATCAGTATGTCAATATCACCGGCGTCAATGAATATGCAGTCTGCATTGTCCACATCCAGAAAATGAACCGAGACCTGCTCTATATAGCCCGGCTGCTCATCAAAAATCTGCTGTACCAACTGCCCGCCGGGGTCGTTGTGATAGAAGCTTTGGCTGGTGACTTTAAAGGGTTGAAAAATTAACGAAATAAAGACAATGAAAAAAAGAACTGTGCCTATCATAAGAAAGGCTGCCAAACCTATAAAAACGATCCCCCGGGCCTTGATGTTCAGCATTATAAAGCACTCCCCGATTATCGCTAGGGAAGGACACCTATGCGGTGGTAGGATACGAATAAACCTTTTACATCCTTCTATATATATATTTCTATATATATACCGTTATTCCTTTAACAAAGGAATAGTATTTTATTCCAAACAAGGGGACAGGTGCCTTGTTTGGCGCCTGTCCCCTTTGCATTAAAGCTCATACAGGTATTTTTTTACCGCTGACGCAGTAAAATGTATTAATTGGTACATAAATTATTGCATTTATTGTATTAATAGTGTATAATCTTCATATATTAATTGTAAAGGGGTGAGTGGGGATTGGACTACACCAAAAGAAAAATAAAAAAATATACGAGTTTAACTCCTGAAGATATAAAAAGATACCTTGCCAAATTCAGAAAGATTGTATTGGATGGCAAGTACACTATTTCAATAAACATCAATAGACAAGAGAACAAAGAATTTATCGAAGATTATAAAATTACTTCCAAAAAAGAAAAGGAAATACTGCTGGGCGTTGAATATGATGATTTTTGTTACGCAGTAGATAATGATAATGAGGAGTATGCCCATGAGATACTATACATATTTTGCAAACATCAGGAATTTGACCATTGGGGCTCTTTCGAGCCTGTTGATATATACATTAAGATTAATATGACCCAAACAAGAGAAGGAGATGATTTTGTTATTGTGGTTTCCTTTCATAAGAGGAATAGGCCAATGGAATATTTGTTCAAATAAATTGCCGGCCGAGTTATAAAACAGTAATATAATTGTGCAAATAAAAGGAGGGATAAAGGGTGGTAGGCTTTTGTGAAAAATGCCATGATATGGTTGGATACTCCATCAGGGACGTGAAGAAACAAAAGGATATAAAAGGAAGGAGTGTTGAGTATATAGGCAAAGAAGCATATTGTAACGAGTGTGGGAATGAAATATTCATATCTGACATTCGTGATTATAATCTGGCCGTTCTTGATAAGGCTTATAGAGAAATAGAAGGGTTAATTACCGTTGCAGAAATTGAATTGATACTGGATAAATACAATGTTGGGAAAAGGCCTTTGTCGCTTTTATTAGGGTGGGGCGAAGGCACTTTAACCAGGTACTTGGACGGAGATATTCCCACGAAGCAGTATTCAGATACACTTAAAAAGCTCCTTGACGATTCAAAATATATAAAGGAGATATTGAAGCAGAATAAATCTAAAATTACGGATGTAGCGTATAGACGGATAAATGATGCTTTACAGAAGAATGGAATGAGGTCAGGACCTCACATTGAGTCGAAGGAAAAGATTGACCACGTTGTTAAATATTTGTTATCACATACTATGGAGGTTACACCTATGGCTCTACAAAAACTATTGTATTATTCCCAAGGCTTTTGTAAAGCTTTTATGGGAGAGTATTTATTCTATAACGATTGCGAGGCCTGGATGCACGGGCCGGTTTATAGAAATATATATTATAAATATAAGAATCATGGATATAATCCGATTGAAGAAAAGTATTTTGAATATGGGGATATTAAGCTAACAGGTGTGGAAAAGGAACTTCTTGATAGTATTATCAGATATTTTGGTTGTTATAGTGGAAAGGTTTTGGAAAGGATGACCCATTCGGAGGAGCCTTGGAGGATTACCAGAATAGGATTGAATGACAGTGAAGGTTCCGAACGGATAATAGAAAAGAAACTTATTGGAGGATATTTTAAAAAAATCAAAGCTAAACACGGTATGTTAAACATTTCAGACATCAGAGATTACAGTACAGACCTTTTCTGTAAACTATTTAATTAGCTAATAACAACTAAGGGGACAGGTATCCTGTCTGATACCTGTCCCCTTAGTTGCATTTAGCGCTTTGTTTATTTCACTGCGTCCTCAGCGTACCGGTTGTTGGCGTTCCACAGCATAAACTCGTCTATGCCGTTTTCCTCCAGTGCCCTTATCTGGGCCTTTACCTGCTCGGCCCCGTAGCTTATATATCCCTTTACCCAGGAAGCGGTGAAGTTCTGTATCCACGGCCTAATTACCGCCGGCGTTTCGATGTTTTTGTTGCGCGCCGCCGAATCCTTTGCCGAGTTATAAACCGTCTCGTAGGGGTAGGCATCCGGCACCGGCAGTCCGTAAGTATTGTTTGCGTAGTGGCTGGGATACATCATTGGTGATATGTAATCCACCACGTTGCTTATGGCTTCCCAGTACTGGCCCAGGGCCATGTCGTCGGCTACCGAGCCCACAAGGCCGTATATATCCGCAGAGATGTATACTCCCTTTGGCGAAAGTTCACTATAGGCATATTTCAGGTAGTTCTGTATGGTCAAAGGTTTCGACTCGCCGGTTGTGTCCCTGTAGTCCAGCCGCTTGTCCAGTTTGCCGCCGTCCGAAGCGGGGAACCTTACATAGTCGAACTGTATTTCGTTAAACCCGACATCCGCCGCTTCCTTGGATACCGCTACATTGTATTCCCACAGCATCCTGTCGTGGGGCGACACCCAGATAAGCCCGTCGCTGTTGGTGAAGGGTTTGCCGGTGTCCCTGTAGACAATTGCCCTGTCGGCGTGGTGGCTGGTATAGGTCGGGTCCTTGAAGGTTACTATCCTGGCTATCGTGTAAATACCGTTATCCTTCAGTTTTTTCATCAGGGCATCAATGTCCTTGACGGTGGCTTTACTGTTCGCGCTGGGGCTGTATTTTTCGGCAGCTTTTGTCTTGAAAAGCATATTGCCCTTGTCATCCTTCACGTCTATAACAAAGGTATTTATTCCGGTTCTGTTCGCCATCTCAATCAGCCGGTCCAGCCTCTGTCCCCCCGCCGAGTATATGGTCAGATATATGCCTTTAACCTTAACCCGTGGGTTGTCCGGGTGTTCATCCACCTTTGGCTGGGGTGAATAATCCAGTTCGCGCAGTGTTTCGTCCAAAAGGTCGTACCGGTCTTCCACCGTGTACTCCGCTGCTATCCAGCCGTCCCCTTCTATCCCGTCGGTATCGGCAGATATCAGATGCCAATTTGCACCGTCATCGTCTGCCCTGGTATCCAGGATATGCACCGCCTGGCCCTTAATTGCCGAACCCACTATGGGGGCATCCTTTGTGGCTTCCTGCCTTATGTTCAGCTTGCTGGCGCTGACGTAAACAATATCGCGGTTGTCCGCCGGGCTTTCTTCCCCGGTACCGGTGTCGCCCTGGTCCTCCGGGTTTTCGGGTTTCCCGTTGTTTTCGTCACTGCTGCCGCCAGCTTCAATGTCACTTCCGGAAGGCTGCAGTACCGGGAAAATATCTCCCGGGGAACAGGCTGCGGCGAAAACAGCCAGCATTAAAACAAATAATAAAAAAACAAGACCTCTTTTTCTACTCATGTATTGACCCCCTGTGGTTTGTTTATGTCAACTCAATTATATCATCATATCTGACAATTTTCAGCATTTATCGTACATGAAAAAATATCCTAATATAAAAAGAGCCGGCGATTCACAAGTCACCGGCTCTTTTGCTGTTTGTCTGTCTGTATTATATTAGGACTGTCCTGGTCTGCGTTCCGGTTGTTTTGCTGTTCCTGCCCGCCGCCGTACATCGGGTTGTTTTCGTTTAAGTAGTTAAGCCTGCCATTCAGCATCTGTATGTGGCGCAGCGCATCCTGCTGCATTTGCTGAAACATCTGTTTTGCGGCGGGGTCGTCGGTGGAGTCGGCAAACACAGCATAGGTTCCCATGGCTGCCTGTTCGGAGGCAATGGCTTTTTCAAGGTCGCTTTTTACAGTCATCCGGCTCCCTCCTTTTTGGGAAATGTCCGCAACTGTAGTATCCCTATACAATGATTATAAAACCCGGGTAATTTTTTGGTAAAAAAGTGGTTTTGACTGTAAAAAGGGAAAGCAGGGGCTGCGGCGAATACTAAGGAAAGGGGACACACCGCTGCTAACGCGGGTATTCCTTTTCGCGGAATGTCCCCGATTGATAAGCTATTGGGACGGGACACACCGATTTACAGACTTTTGGGTAGGGGTGGTTTGTATGGACGGAATAAAGATATTGCATACCGGGGATTTGCACCTGGGCATGCCCTTTACCGGGTCCAGGCTGCCTTCAACTGTGGGCAGGATAAGAAGGCAGGAACTCTGGGAAACCTTTGATAGGATTATTAAAATTGCTAAGCAGGAAAAGGTCCACCTGCTGCTCATCTCCGGCGACCTTTTCGAGTACGATTATTGCAGTATGTCGGATATAAAGAGGATAAACGACAGGTTTGCACAGATTCCCGGTACACGGGTTTTCATAGCACCCGGCAACCACGACCCCGCCGTTTCGGATTCCCTGTACAATACATGCCGGTGGCAGCCAAATGTACATGTTTTCAGGGAAAGCCGGGTAAGTGCCGTAAAACTGGAGGATTATAACACCGTTGTATGGGGCCTGGGCTGGGACAAAGCCAGGATACGGGAGCCGCTGCTTGAAGGCTTTGAAGCGGACGCTGGGGCGGTAAACATACTGGCTGTCCACTGCGATGTGGTGCCCGTGGGAAGCGCTTCGGATTACCTGCCGGTATATTCACATCAGCTGGCCGGCTGCGGCGTCAATTATGCCGCCCTGGGGCATATTCACAAGGGAGGCAGGATAAACAAAAGCGGCGGCACCGAGGCGGTATACTGCGGCAGCCCCGAGCCGCTGGATTTTACGGAAGAAGGGCGGCACGGCATATACATGGGGATGGTGGGTACAAACTTCTGCGATGTAAAGTTTATTGAAACGGCAAAGAGAAGATTTGTTACCGAAAGGATAATCCTTGACCCGTCAGGTACCCAGGACACAATATTGGAAGAAATAAATAAACATATACAAACAGCGGGAAGGGATAACCTGTTCAAATTTTTACTGGAGGGCAGCGTTGACCCGGGGTTCGAGCCGGATACCGAATACCTGCGGAACGCCTTTGAAACCTTTTATACCGAAATAAAAAATAACACCCTTCCCGGCTACGACCTTGATTCAATTCGGGAAGAGGGAAAACACAGCATCACCGGTGTGTTTGCGGCACAGCTCCTAGGCCGTATTAAACGGGAAACCGATCCTACGGAAAAAGAAATCCTGGAAAGGGCCCTTTATATAGGGCTGGATGCTTTGAACGGCAGGAAGGTGACCGGCAGATGATATTAAAGGAGCTGTACATAAAGGCCTTCGGCAGATTTTCAGATAAGAGAATTCCGTTGGGGGAAAACCTTAACATAATATACGGGCCCAACGAAAAGGGAAAGTCCACCATACATAAGTTTATTGAGGCCATGCTTTTCGGTTTTGTCAAGCCCGGCTTAAAGAAAAGGTCCATGATGGACGAGTACTACCTGTACCGGCCGTGGACCGGCGATTTGTACGAGGGCAGCCTTGTTTACCAGGCCGAAGGCGGGCTGTATAAAGTAGAAAGAAACCTGGCGAAGGGCAGGGAAAGCGTCAGGGTGCTGGACAATATTACCGGTGAAGATATAACCGGCAGGTTCGAGTACCACAGGGCAAGGAAAGAACCGCTGTTTGCCAGCCGGCACTTGGGTATCAGCCATACGGTGTTTAGAAACACCATCAGCATAAGCCAGTTGGGAAGCAAAAGCGACAAGGCCCTTGCCCGGGAGATACAGACACGGCTTGGAAACCTGGGCAGCGCCGGGGATGCGGACATATCGGTAGGCAGGGCGGAAAAGCTTATTAAGGAGTACCTAGACGCAATAGGTACCGACAGGGCCCATACAAAGGAATACGGCAGGCTGTGCCGGCGGATAGAAGAGCTGGAGGACGGGATTAAGACTGCGGCAGCGGCGGTGGAGGACCTAAGAAGCCTTGGCCGGCAGCTTAAGGAAGCCGAAGCAAAGGCCGGTAAACTGAATGAAGCTGCACGATGGCTTGAAGAAAGGATAAAAAGCTGCAGCGACAGCCTGGCTTTGCGGCGCTGGGCGGATATTAAAGGGCTTAGGGAAGAGAAAGCGGGCCTGACTGCCAGTCTGGAAGAGTACGCGGAATACCAAGACTTTGACCCAAGGGACAGCGAAGAGCTTTATTCGCTGGTACGGCTGGCGGAACAGGACAGGCAGGAAATAAAAAGGCTTAGGGCAAAGATTGAAGAGACTGCGCTTGATACGGCCGCAGCAGGCGGTGAGGCTGTTGCTTACGGCCGGCAGGGCCGGGATGAAAGAGAGGATTCTGTCCGGCGCAGTATAAGAAGCGGTTTTGTAACATGCGCCCTGCTGACGGCGGCTGCCGCAGCAGCGGCTGTGCTGGCGGTGGTCCGGGGCAGTGCTGCCCTTGGTATACTACCGGTACCGCTTATTATTCTAATCCTTTACCATATAAGGCGGACGGCGATACAAAAAGGCCGTCTCAGGGAGCTGGAGGAAACGGCCAGGAAGCTGGAGCTGGAGCGGCTGTACATGGAAAAATACAAGTACCAGCTGCAGCAGAGCCTGTCCGAAAAACAGAAGGAATTAGACAAACGGGAGGAAAGAATATCAGAAATCCTGGAGCAGGCGGGGGCGCATAGTGCTGCCGATTACCGGGACAGGGCGGCCGGGCATAAAAGGTACGAGGAGCTTTCAAACAGGCTGCAGCAAACCGAAAGGCTGCTTGATACAAGGCTTGACGGCGAAGACTTTGACGCAGTCCGCAAAAGGGCGGAAGAGATACAAAAGTACGCCGCTGCAGACGGTATTGACGAAGCATACCGGGATGAAACTGACGCGGAGGAGCTTTCGGACTGGAAACTACGCCTTGAAGGAATAAGGGAAGAGGAAGCCGATATCCTGCGGAGCATGGAAAAGATCAAGGGCAGCATTGAAACTCTGCAGAAAAGCCTTAAAAGCTTACCCGATATGGAAGAGGAGCTGTCCATGGCAAGGGAAAGGCAGCATATATTAGAAAAAGAAAGAAAGGCGGCCCAAATCGCATTGGAAGTGCTGCAGGAAGCTTCTGCAGAGGTACACAGCGGATTTGCGCCGGTGCTAAACAAAAAAGTTGGTGATATAATAGCCGAAATAACCGGGGGAAGGTATAAGGATTTGCGTATAAACAAGGACCTCGAAATACTTGCCACCTCCCCCGAAACCGGTCGGCAGGTGAAAGCGGAAAGGTTAAGCGGCGGTACCGTTGACCAGTTTTATTTCGCCCTGAGGGTGGCCGCTTCCGAGCTTTTGTCCAACCGAAATAAACCGCCGCTGTTCTTGGACGATAGCTTTGTGCAGTATGACATGAAGCGTCTTGCGAAGGTTATGGAATACATAATATTTAAGTCCCGGACAAGACAAATTATCCTTTTTACCTGCCAGAACAGGGAAAAGGAGGTTGCAGACGGCCTTGAAGAAGAATATAATTATCTGGAGATAGAATAAAACTGCCGGTTATTTCGGAAGGAAGGGAAAAACATGAATCTGGACAGGGGTCATTTTACGGCACTGGCAGCGGGAATACTTTGGGGTACGGCGGGTTTTTTCACCCGTACTCTTTTTGATGCCGGGTTAAGCCCCCTTCAGGTGGCTACATATCGTACGTCGGTTATGGCTTTGATTACGGCTTTAATCATACTTCTTTACAACAGGAAGCTGCTGGTAGTGAAGAAAAAGGACCTGCCCTATATTATCACAATGGGCCTGTTCGGCACGGGGATAGGATATTTTACCCATAACAGTGCCATGAAGCATACCACCCTGGCTATTGCATCCATGCTTGTTTACACAAACCCCGTTTATACCACCATACTGGCGGCGGTATTCTTCAAGGAACGGATTTACAAAGGAAAAATAATAGGGCTTGTGCTGCTTCTTTTGGGTTGTTCAATGCTGGTTAAGGTATACGATTCCGCCTTTTTCGGCCTGAATTTAACCGGTGTAATATACGGCCTTCTTACCGCGGTAAGCATTTCTATATCTTCACTGTGTGCAAAAAAGGTAACAAGGGATTACCATACCCTTACCACGGTTTTCTATAACTTCTTAGTAGGCGCACTGTTTCTTGTGGCCTTTTCATTAACCGGTAAGGCACAGGGATGGCTGCTTGACGGCAGAGCGATACTGTCCCTCGCGTATCTTACACTGCTGCCGGGTGTACTGGCGTTTATGCTGTACATGTATTCAATCAAAAGGATAGAGGTGAGCCAGACCGAGTCCTGTGTCGCGATAGAGCCGGTTATGGCGGCGATAGTAGGTTATATGTTCTTCAGCGAGACCCTTGACGGGATGCAGTTTATGGGCGCAGCGGTAATACTCCTTGGCGTGTTGGTGTTTAACGATGCATGGGGCAGGGAAGCCCTGAAGGAAGGGCAGACACCTCCGGCAAAGGAACTGTTACAGAAGCGGTGAAAATAGCCTGGCGGTGGCTTCAGCCAGGTGTTTTCCAAGGGGCCGCTCTTTCCACCCGTTCCTGTCAATTCTCACACAGTGTTTAAGGTCCCTGAAAAAGTCCTCTTCCAAAGCTTTTATTACTTTCCTGTCGTATACTATTGCATTAATCTCATAGCCCAGGTGAAGGCTTCTTATGTCAAGGTTGGCGGTACCCACCGAGGCCACCGTGTTGTCCACCTGGATAACCTTCGCGTGAATAAAGCCCCTTGTGTATTCGTATATTTCAACGCCCGCTTCCATGAGTTCCTGGTAATAGGACCGGGAAGCCCAGTGTACTATTTTTTTGTCCGGGATGCCGGGAACCAAAAGGCGGACATCCACTCCGGCCAGCGAGGATATTTTAAGCGCCGTAAGCAGGCTCTCGTCGGGTATAAGGTACGGGGTTGTGATGTACAGTTTGTTCTGGGCCATTGAAACCAGCTGAACGTATAGCTTCTGCATGGATTCCCATTTGGAATCCGGGCTGCTGCCTATTATCTGGACCGGTTTATACGTATTTATACTCTGTGGCGGGAAGTAGTCTTCGCATTCGATTCTCCTGCCGGTTGCATAGGTCCAGTCCTGCAGGAATACAGCCTGCATCGAGTATACCGAATCCCCCTCCAGCTTGATATGGGTATCCCGCCAGAAGCTGAAGCTTTTGCTCTTGCCCAGGTATTCGTCCCCTATGTTCAGGCCCCCCAGGAAACCCACCCTGCCGTCCACCACAAGTATTTTCCTGTGGTTTCGGTAATTCGTCCTGTAGTCGAGGAACGGAAATTTAAGCGGCAGAAATACTCCAATCTCTCCGCCGGCTTTTTCAAGGGGCCGGAAAAATTCTTTAGAAAGCTTAAGACAGCCCACCCCGTCGTACAGTATCCTTACCTGTACGCCCCGTCCTGCCTTGTCTATGAGTATGTCCCTTATCTTCCGGCCCAGTTTGTCGTCCCTTATTATGTAATACTCCATGTGTATGTGGTTTTCCGCCCTTTTAAGTTCCTTTATTATTTCGCGGAAGGTTGAGGGCCCGTTGGTCAGCACCTTTACCGTGTTGTGCGGCTGCACCGGCAGTGCGGTGGTGGTACTTACCAGGGTGCTGAGCTTCGGGCAGGGAAGTGCGGTATCGTGTGAAAGAAAGTTTGCCTGGTTGGTTTTGAGTATGATGCTGCACCGGTCATAGGGGGGCAAATCTTTGTATGCCTTATTCCTGCGGATATCCCTTCCAAAGAAGGTGTACAGTATATATCCGCCTATCGGAAAGGCTATGAACACCAAAAGCCAGGCGATTGTTTTATAGGGGTTCCTTTTTTCCATGAGTATAACAACCGCTATTAACAGCAGGTTAATTAGAAAAACAAAAGCGGCAATCCTCCAGGTAAGCTGAAGCGGGGTAAGGCCCATGTGCCAGAAGTAGAACCCTGCCGCTGCGGTTATTAAAACAACAAGCAAAACGAGCGAAAGGTTGGTTCGCTTCATAATATCCTTTCCCCTATCTTCCGGGTTATAAGTAATACCATAATATCATTTATTCCCCTTTTTGGTAACCAAATATCATGGAAAATGGTGGCGGCCGGCTTTATTTTTTGGCACATAGGGACCGAATTTGTTGGAAACTTTTAAACGGTTACATGGAGGGATGAGAAGGGGAGACGTTTAAGTAGTAATGGGGCACATACAACTATTGAACAGGGGGGATGTTTGGATGCCAGTTTCGGCTGCCGATACAAAAAAACTGATACTTTTCAGCATACTGGACCGTATAATTGTGGACGACCTGCTGCAGGAAAAGGAACTTCAGGCCTTTGAACTGAAAAAGGAATGGCACGACCTGTGGCGCAGGCAGATAACCAAGGGTTACGGCCTTGACGGGGCGGGGGGGCTTCTGGACTGGGAAAGCCTGAAGGAGCAGGTGGTTTTATGGCTGAAGCACCATCAAGCGGCGGGTGACATTGAGGGTATACTGCAGCAGTGCCGGGTTTTTGAGCCCTACGGTCCTCTGCCGGGATACAGGGTTAAGGAACCGGGCAGAATCCGGGCTTCATCCGAAGCCAGGGAACTGACCCTTGAAAAAATATGCCGCCTGCTGGGTTTCGAGGAAGAATGGCAGGAACTTTTTCCATGACATACATGTCTAAACCGGTGAATAATATTTCGAAAGAGGTGACGGAATTGAAAAGAAAAGTATCCTTAATTCTGGTTTTACTTATGACAATAATGGCGTGGATGCCGGCAGAAGGCCTTGCACAGGATGATAAAGCCCTGGGGCAGGCAATAAGGGCTGTAAAGGCCAAGATTGAGATACCCGAAAGCTTTACCGAGTTCAGTTACAGCGCCGGTACCGACAGGGGAAAAACAGTGTGGTACCTGGACTGGACCGGCAAGGACAGGATGGAGGGAAGCCTTAACGTAAGGGTTGACGAGGACGGTACCATACTGAGCTATAATTTTTACAGGCCCTACCAGTATGACAGCACAAGGAAATTTCCAAAGGTGAGCAGGCATCAGGCAGCGGAAGTGGCGGAGGCCTTCATAGAAAGGATGCAGCCCGGCCTTGTTCCGGGATTAAAGCCGGTGGAAGACAGTGAGCTGCTGCAGATGGGAAGTGCCCACAGGTTTAACTATTTCAGGCTGGAAAACGGCATACCCTACCGGGGCAATACGGTAAACGTGGAGGTAAACAGCGAAACCGGCGAGGTACAAAGCTATTACTACAACTGGTCACAGGACCTTTCGTTCCCGGATCCCGGGGATGTAATATCCCGTCAGGATGCCGAAGAGGGATACAGGGATAACCTGGGCTTAAAGCTTATATACCGGCACAACTATGACGGCGAGGAAAGCAGATTGTATGCCGTTTATGTACCGGTATACGGCACAAGTTACGCAGTGGATGCCTTCAGCGGTGAAAGGATTAAAGTAAGCCAGTACTACGGCCCTTACCCTGGCATGGGGGCGGAGAGAGCGGCCATGGAAAAGTCGACGGCAGACG
>Ga0334895_1003608_pt1 | contig 11693 bp, 9 predicted proteins | sample GraSluR3_MG_7_FD_207229 | JGI IMG/M metagenome (GOLD analysis project Ga0334895, IMG submission 207229) | Sludge microbial communities from methane-producing bioreactor in Wageningen University, Netherlands - Granular Sludge_31_05-R3 | ecosystem: Engineered > Bioreactor > Anaerobic > Unclassified... | reverse complement strand
AACACAGAGATTGACATTCCTTTCCAATATTTAAAATATCTTTTTGAAGAGGATGATGAAAAATTAGCAGAGATTGAAAAAGATTATTCTTCTGGAAAGATGTTAACTGGAGAGATTAAAAAATATGTTATTGATAAAATAACTGCTTTCCTTTTAGCTCATCAAGAAAGAAGAAAAGATGCTCACAAGAAAATAAATGATTTTATTTTAAAGGTTTAAATGAGAAAATCTATTTTCCTAGTTTTCCAGGCCTTTCAAAAACAATTGATTTATGAGCAGAAAATCTAGTTAAGTTCATTATTAAATCAGCAAGAAGTTTTGCATAGATAGGTGGAAAATTTAAAAATTCTACAAAACCAATAACCATTATAAAAATAACAATTACTGCAGAAAAGTTAATCACATAATATCTTCCAAAAGCAAAAAGGTTTTTCTTAGAAAAAGCTTTTACTTCATTTTTAAAAACAAATCTTTTATGAAGATTAAAATTTGTAAATGTCTTTGTAAAATCAGAAATAAAAGTTACCCATAAGTAATTATAAGCAAGTATATTATGTAAACCAAAAATCATCAATATATCTATAAATGTTCCTGCAAGACCTAAGACTGCATATTTTAAAAATCTCTTCATTCTATACATTAAAGGAAAAGAAATTAACCAATAATATATTTGATATACAAAATTACTTTTTTTAATAGTAATTAATGAGTGTGTAAATTTATCATTTTTATCCAAAGCCATATTTTAAAAACTCTAATTAACTATATTATATATTATTTATAACCCTTAAGTTTTAAAAAGAATAACTATTTATATCTTTTACATATATAATATATTGTTATGATTTTTTAATAACTATTAAACTTTGATAAAATATGTCCGTAGAGAAATATAAAGCAACAAATGATAAAGATTTATTTGATGAAGTAGAATCTTCTAATAGAAAGTATGTTAATGAAGATACTATTAAAGATATTGAAGAAAAATTAAAAAAATCAAGAGAAGAACATCCTTTAGAAGATGTAGAAGATTTTTCAGAATCAGAAGATTTAGAAGATGATAATGTTGAAGTCGCTTCTGATTTAGAAGAAAACTTAGAAGAAGATAATTTTGAAAAAGACCTAAAAGAAATAGATTCTAAAGAATCAGATTTAAAAGAAGATTTTACTAAAAACCCAAATATATCAAAAGAAATTACTAAAGATAAAGATATACCTGATAAAAGTTCAGAAATTATAATTAAACCTCAACTTAAATTCTTAGAAGACTTACAAGACCCTAAAGTAGTTTATTTAGGTAGAAAAAAATCTGTTTTAAAACAATATGGTAAGATAGCTACAGCATATATTGGAAAAGTTGCTGAAAATCAACAAGAAGGCAAACAAGTACATGTAGATGGTCTAAATCCGCACGTAATTTTCTTAGATGGTGCAAGAGGAACTGGTAAGAGTTATCTTTTAGGGGTAATTGCAGAAGAGCTTGCAAGAACAAACCCATATATAGGGCAAATAGTAATTGATCCTGTAGGTGTTTTCTGGTCAATGAAATTTCCAAATAGAGATTCAAAAGAATTAAAAATTTTAGAAGAATGGGGTTTAAAGGCAGAAGGTCTTAAAAACTTAAAAGTCTTTGTTCCAGAAGGTATAGTTTCTCAAGTTTCAAAAGATACTTATGATGACACTTTTTCAATGTTTCCTTCTCTTTTAACTCCAGAAGATTGGTGTTTAACTTTTGGTATTGAAAGATTTTCTCCATCAGGCTTACTTTTAGAAAAAACTTTAGAGTCTGTAAAGAAAGGTTATGTTACAGGTGGAACAAAAGATGTTCCTGATGTTAAAAAAATATCAGCAAAAGGAAATCATTTTACTTTAGAAGATATTATTAACTGTCTTCAAAACAATTCTGAATTTCAATCTTCTCAAAAAGGTTATAAACCAGATTCTATAAGAGCTTTAGTTTCAAGATTTGAAGCTGCAAGATCTTGGGGTATATTTTCAGATTCTGGAACTCCTCTTTCAAAACTTTCAAGAGAAAATCAATTAACTGTTCTTGATACTTCTTTTTTAGATGAAAATATAACTGCTTTAGTTATTGGAATCTTAGCTAGAAGAATTCTTTCTGCAAGAAAACTTCTTGCAAGACAAGAAGCTGTAAAAAAATATGGTGATTCAACACAAAAAGCAGAAGAACTTTTAGAAATTGAAATTCCTCCAACATGGATGTATATTGATGAAGCACACACTTTAATTCCTTCTGGAAATTCTCAAACACCAGCAACTGCAGGAATTATAGAGTATGTTAAGCAAGGAAGAAGACCTGGTTGTTCTTTAGTCTTTGCAACACAGCAACCTTCTGCAATAAACACTAAAGTTTTATCACAGGTAGATATATTAATCTCAAATAAATTAGTTTTTAATGATGATATTTCTGCAATTCAAAAAAGAATGCCTGCAATAATACCAAAGCAATATAAAGAACCAAATTTTATTAAAACATTACCTTTTGCAACTGCTCTTGTAGGAGATAGATCAGAAGAAACTTCTAGAGCTTTTATTTTAAGAGCTGCACCAAGAAGATCTCAACATGAAGGTCGTGATGCAGAAACAATTAGAGAGATTCCTAAAAAAAATAAATCTGAAATTTTAGAAATTGCTTTTAAAATGGTTTATGAAAAATTAGAAAAAACAAAAGAAATTAAAGTGTCTTTTGCAAAAGATATTTTAGATGTTATTAATATTAAATATAGAGGGACTGTTGAATATGATGAACTTTTAGAAAAACTTTTAGAAAAAAATGTTTTACTTAAAGAAGATCTTCTATATCTTAATGAAAATTTTTTCAAAGAATATAATCAAGAAGAAAAATTAGTTTCTGAAGATATTGATAATCCCGATGAAGTTAATTATTTAGATGAAAATGATCTTGAAAATATTGAAGAAAATTTAGAACATGTTAAAAGTAGTATTTCAAAAGTAAAAGTAAGAAATACTATTGCAGAAAGAATTTCTAAAGCAAATATTGAAGAAATTGCAAATCAAAATATTAAAAAATCTTTATTATTTAAACCAAAAGAAGAAATTTTAAATATTGTTTTAAAATATAGAACAATTTATAAAATAAGTTATAATGTTTATGATTCACAAGATTCTTTTAAAACAAATACTTGTTTTGTGGATTCTGTAACTGGTGAGTTTATACATTTTTTAAATGGTGAGTTTAAGATTTCTTCTGGTCTTAATGTTTTAGATAAAATTAATGAAGATTATTTAGATATTCTTTATCTTTTAAATAAACAACATACTTTGTTTTCTTTAAATCAAGAAACTGATATTGAAGAAAAAGATTTAATTGAAATGATTGATTCTTTTAAAGAATTAAATTTAATTACTGTTAAAAATAATTCTGGTATAGATGTTTATAAAATAGATTCAAAAGCTTTTGATATTCCCTTTAACCCGACTATTAAAGTTCTTTCATCTTTAGATGTTTTACCTTTAAAAAAACAAGATGTTGAGTTTTTAGAATCAATAAACTATTCTTTAAATGTTGTTCAAGATAACTTAAAGAAATTATGGGGTGAAATTGAATTTACTTCTCTTCAAGAAATATATTGGCCTATTTGGCAAATAACTTATAATAATAAAGAAGGAAATAGAATTTTAAAAGTAGATGCTGTAACAGGCAAAAAAATGTGATTAATTATGGTTTTAACAGAAAAAGATTTTATACAAGATACATGTAAAGCAACACCAGGATTTGAATATTATCCAAAGAAGTTTTTAGAATTAAATGTTTCAAAATTACTCCCTATATTAAAAGAAAATGATTTTTATATATCTAAAGATAATTCTCCTTTTTATCTTCATGTAAAAAAAAAAGAATTAGAAGCATCTATTTTTTCATCAGCTAAGATAATTATTAAGAATACAAGTGTTGAAGAAGATGCTAGTTTATTTTTACTTGATATTTTAGTTTGTTTAAATAAAGTTATGGAATAATTTTTTTTAAAATTTTTTCCATTCTTTCAATAACTTCTCTTTTTTCTTTTCTTTCAATATATTTTTTATGTCTTTTAATTATTTCTTTTCTAGCAGCTTCTTTAATTTTCTCTTCATTAACTATTGCTTTTTTAACTGTATTAATTCCCATGTCTGTAGGAGATTTATAATCATGCATTTTATTCTTTTTTGAAATAATTTTATTTATTATTTTTTTTAATATTTTATAGTTTTCAATATCTCTATTATAATTAATAGCAGTTATTCCATATGCTTTTTTATGATAAGGGTCAATAATATTTTTATCTCCAATATCTGCTGTTGCAGCTTCATATGCAAGATTAATAGGATGATTTAAAGGAAGATTAAATACTGGGAAAGTTTCAGATTTAAAATATCCTGAATTAATTTTATTTTTTGAATCTAAAAATATTTGTGCTAAACAAATCCCCATTTTTCCTGAATTTGCGACTGCACCAATTACAACATTTATTTTTTTATTTGTTTGAATATATGGTTGTTCAATAAATCCTTTTTTTCCTAATATTTCATCTAAATCATTTGGATAGTCTTTAATTGTTTTTGAGAAATAAACTTTTATGTTTTTCTTTTTCATTTCTTTTTCTAAAACTTTTCCAGAATTTTCATTTTTATATCTTGTTATTACTATATCAATTTTTTCAAATTTTTTATGCAATTTTTCAATTTCTTCTAAAACTAATTTTCTAAATTCTAGATTACTATTATAATCTCTTCCATTTTCTAGATGTTTTGAATAAATACAATATATTATTCCTACATCTTTTTTAATTTTTTCAAGAATCTTTACTTTTGTATCTTTTTTATAATCTATTAATACTCTATTTGCATGATAGTCTCTTAAAAGATGTCCTCCAAACTCAATATAGACTTTATCAAAGTTTTTAATTCTTTTTTTAATTTCATTTACTTGTAATTGAATATATTTATCTTCATCAAATGCTATTTTCTTTGTAATCATAATTATTTTTTCCTATAGTTTTGAAATATTATATTATTATTAAAGAAGTTATAAATATTTACCTTTATAAATATTTTGGTTTTCTTTTTTATATATATGTATCTTAATAAAAATGCTATTTCTCCTTTGATAGCAAGCATTTTAATTATTGTTGTAGTTGTTGCAGTTATTGGTGTAATTTTATTATGGGGTAAAAACTTTACAAATGAAAGTTTAACTTCAGCTTATACTTTTTCACAAGATAAAACCGTTTCTGATTTTGTTTGGCAAGATGATATTACTGGTAAAAACCTTTTTATAAAAAATACACACACATCATTAAGTAAAACTATTATTGGTTATAAAATAAACAGTTCCTTAGATTATGCTTATCTTAATAAATACCATTATCTTGATGAATCTTTTTTATTATCTAACAATTCCATTGCTCAATTAACTTTAGGTTGTGTTCCTGAAAAGAATTTTTCAATTGAGCTTTTAACAGACTCTAATGAATATATTTCTTTTCCTGTCACTTCTAAGTTTTTTGATCCTTCAGAATGTACTTTTTTTTTCAATAACTTCTCCTTTGGAAAATTCAATTAATTCTTTTGAATCAACTATTAATTTTAATTCAACAATTATAAATTCAAGTGGGACTCCCACTTGTCTTTGGTCTTCAAACATTGATGGTAACTTAAGCACAGAGTGTGATTTTTCTACAAGTTCTTTAACTGTAAACACACATATTATAACTTTACAAGTAACTGATTCTGGTGATACTCAAGACACTAATGTTTCAATACTTGTAAAAGATGGTTTAGTTCCAAACATTACTTCTCCTTTAAATAATTCTGGTTCTTTGTTTGGTAACGAGGTTTCATTTACTTCTACTGTTGATAATAATTATGGTGTTTATAGTTGTTCTTGGGATTCAAATAGAGATGGTTCTTTAGGTACTGATTGTAATTTTGATATTTCTTCTTTATCTGTTGGTACTCATTTAATTACTTTAAGTGTAACTGATGATTTAGAAACAATTAGTACAACTATAAACTTAACTATAAAGACCAGTTTAATTCCATCTATTGATTCTCCATCTTCAGAATCTACATTTGTAGAAAATGATAGTATTAATTTTATTGGAAGTGCAACAAATACTTTTGGTAGTTACACCTGTTCTTGGGATTCAAATATTGATGGTTCTTTAGGTGCTGGTTGTGATATTAATATTTCTTCTTTATCTGTTGGTACTCATTTAATTACTTTAAGTGTGACTGATAATTTAGAAACAGTTACTTCTACAATAAATATTTTTATTATTCTTCCTTCTTGTTCTCTTCCTACAAGTACGTTAGTAGCAGGAACTTATGATTCTGTTCAAAATGTTCCTTTAACTACAACTACTTCTGGTGCAGACATTAGATATACTATTAATGGTGCTGCTCCAACTTCTACAACTGGAACAGTTTATTCAGGTCCAATATCTTTATCTTCAACAGGGATATATACTATTAGAGCTAAGGCTTTCAAGACTGGTTATCCAGAAAGTGATTTATTTGAAAGAACTTATATTATTAATTTGCCAGAATATATATATGCATGGGGTAAGAATAATTTTGGTCAATTAGGTGATGGTACAACTACTTATAGAAAATCTCCTGTTATTATTTCTTCTCTTTCTAATGTTTCTCATCTTTCTTTAGGTGATTCTCATTCTTGTGCACTTTTAAATGATGGTACTGTAAAATGTTGGGGTTTTAATGATTATGGTCAATTAGGTGATGGTACAACAACGACTAGAAAATCTCCTGTAACTATTTCTTCCCTTTCTAATGTTTCTCAGCTTTTTTTAGGAACTTTTCATTCATGTGTTTTAATAAATGATGGTACTGTTAAATGTTGGGGAAATAATGATTATGGTCAATTAGGTGATGGTACAACAACGACTAGAAAATCTCCTGTAACTATTTCTTCTCTTTCTAATGTTTCTTCTCTTTCTTTAGGTGTATATCATTCTTGTGCACTTTTAAATGATGGTACTGTAAAATGTTGGGGTAGGAATAATTATGGTCAATTAGGTGATGGTACAACTACTGATAGAACTTCTCCTGTAACTATTTCTTCTCTTTCTAATGTTTCTCATCTTTCTTTAGGTGGTCATCATTCTTGTGTTCTAATAAATGATGGTACTGTTAAATGTTGGGGTTTTAATACTTATGGTCAATTAGGTGATGGTACAACTACTGATAGAACTTCTCCTGTAAGTATTTCTTCCCTTTCTAATGTTTCTCAGCTTTCTTTAGGTGGTCATCATTCTTGTGTTCTAATAAATGATGGTACTGTAAAATGTTGGGGTTTTAATTATTATGGTCAATTAGGTAATGGCACAACTACTAATAGAAAATCTCCTGTTATTATTTCTTCTCTTTCTAATGTTTCTCAGCTTTTTTTAGGAACTTTTCATTCATGTGTTTTAATAAATGATGGTACTGTTAAATGTTGGGGAGATAATCATTATGGTCAATTAGGTGATGGTACAATTACTGATAGAACTTCTCCTGTAAGTATTTATTCTCTCTCTAATGTTTCTTCTCTTTCTTTAGGTGGTTCTCATTCATTTGCAATTAGTTCTAACTAATTTTTAAATCATTTATAATTTTTATAAATTAATTTTATATTTTTTTTCAATTTATCAAGTTTCATATAAATATTTACTTTTATAAATATTTTGGTTTTCCTTTTTATATATGTATCTTAATAAAAATGCTATTTCTCCTTTAATAGCAAGCATTTTAATTATTGTTGTAGTTGTTGCAGTTATTGGTGTGATTTTATTATGGGGTAAAAACTTTACAAATGAAAGTTTAACTTCAGCTTCTTCTTTTTCACAAGATAAAACTGTTTCTGATTTTGTTTGGCAAGATGATATTACTGGTAAAAATCTTTTTATAAAAAATACACACACATCATTAAGTAAAACTATTATTGGTTATAAAATAAACAGTTCCTTAGATTATGCTTATCTTAATAAATATCATTATCTTGATGAATCTTTTTTATTATCTAAAAATTCCATTGCTCAATTAACTTTAGGTTGTGTTCCTGAAAAGAATTTTTCAATTGAGCTTTTAACAGATTCCAATGAATATATTTCTTTTCCTGTCACTTCTAAGTTTTATGATCCTTCAGAATGTACTTTTTCTTTTTCAATAACTTCTCCTTTAGAAAATTCAATCAATGCTTTAAATTCTAGTATTTCATTTACTTCTGAAATTTTAAATTCTTCAGGTACTCCTTCTTGTACTTGGATTTCTTCAATTGATGGTACTTTTTCAACATCTTGTGATGTAACTTATTCTTCTTTATCTTCTGGTTCTCATGATATTAATTTAGTTGTTGAAGATTCTGGTGATATTTTAACACAATCAACTTCAATTATTGTAAAAGATTCTTTAGAAAGTATTATTTCTACTCCTTCAAATTCTTCAAATCATTTATTTAGTGATACAATTTCATTTAGTGGTACTGCAGATAATAATTTTGGGGCATATACTTGTTCTTGGACTTCTTCTTTAGATGGTTCTCTTTCAAGTGATTGTAGTTTTAGTTCTAGTTTATCTCCAGGCACACATACTATTACTTTACAAGTAACTGATTCTCTTGAAACAGCCTCTTCAAATATTTCTATAGAGGTTTATGCTTTATTGGTGGCATCTGTTTCTCTTCCTGCTAATAATTCTACAAAATCTTTAGGAAGTTCTATCTCTTTTTCATCAAGCATTTCTGGTGGAGATGGATCTTATTCTTGTAGTTGGACAGATAATGGTTCTCCTTTAAGTTCTAGTTGTTCTTTTAGTCATACTTATCCACAAGGAAGTTGGTCTGCATATTCTGATATGCCTAAAGGAGTGGATTATGTTGATTGTGTAGGGGTTGATAATAAATTATATTGTTTTGGTGGAGCTGATTTATCTTATGATTCAAGTAAAACAACTCAAATATATAATGCTTTAACTAATACTTGGTCTTTAGGTGCAAATATGCCTGATTACAGAGAGGAATTAGCTTGTACTCATTATAATGGAATTATTTATTGTATAGGTGGAACTGAAAGTCCTAATTTTGATTATCTTAAATCAAATTATGCTTATAATATTTCTTCAAATACATGGTCTACTAAAACTTCTATGCCTACAGAAAGATCTCAACATGATTGTGCTGCTTTAGATGGAAAAATTTATTGTTTTGGTGGAAATAAGAATATGGGAGGGGTAGCTGATCTTCTTGAAATATATAATATATCTACAAACTCTTGGACTACTGGTGCAACTGCACCTTCTGGAAAATTATCTGCACGTTGTGAAGGAATAAATAATAAAATTTATTGTATAGGTGGTACTACAACTACTTTAATATATGATGTTTTGTCTGATTCTTGGACTACAGGTGCAACAATGCCAATTTCTAAATCATATCCTGATTCTGGAGTATATGGTACTAAGATTTATTTGGGAGGAGGTTCTTCTGCTGCACTTTTAGTTTATGATACAGTTTCAAATAGTTGGACGACACTTTCTAATTTACCTAATTCAAATAGAACTAATTTAGGTTGTGGAGTTGCAAATAATACTTTCTTTTGTGCAGGAGGAGATTCAAGCATAGATAGAGATGACTATTTAGCTAATTTACACGGATATTCAATAGGTCAAACAGGAACACATGAAATTGAATTAAATGTAAGTGATGGTTATGGTCAAACTGCTTCTAATACAATAAATATTAATGTTCAATAGACTTTATATAAAATAAATATATTTTTAAACATTAACTCTATATAATTATATAATGAACTATAAAATTATATTTTTATTTTTAGCATTAATTATATTAACTCCAGGGATTTTTTCTCATGTAAATTTATCAGTAGATCCTTCTGTTTCAAATAATACTGTTTATTTATCAAAAAATATTTCAAAAGAGGTTTTATTTCATTATACTTCAAATTATTCTTCAACAATTAGTAATACTTATAGAGCTGAATATGATTTAAAAATATATTCTCAAGAACTAAAAGAAATAGATTTGTCTTTATCAAAAACAGAAGAATATTTTGTTTCAGATGTCTTTTCTTCTTTTGCTTTAAATATAAGAAGTTTAAATTTTATTGATCAAACCATTAATTTAAGAATAAAAGTTTCAATTTATGATTCTTTAAATAATTTGGTTGATAGTGATTATTTATTTTTAAAAATAATTTCAAATAATTCTGAATATGAATTTTCAGAGTCTCCAATAAATAAAGTTCCAGAATATAAAGGTTATTCTTTATCTAGAGATAAAATGATACTTTTAAATTATTTAGATAAAGATAAGATTTCAATTCAAAATCATGTTGATTATTCTTTTGTATATGATGTTAATTGTACTTCTAATAACAAAGAACTTTCTTTAGATTTAAGATATGATGGAGATAACAAACATATTTTAGAAGTTTCAATAGATAATAATTCTGTTCAAGAAGATGTATTTTATATTTCTTGTTATGCTTTTAATAAAGATGATGTTAAAGACATTAGAACAATTACTGTTAATTATTTAAATCAAGATATTAATGTTAGTGATGAAACTATTATTGAAGAAAAAATTATAGAAGATAACAAAATTAAAACTTTTTTTAAAAATATTTTTGAAAAATTAAAATAAGTTTATTTCTAAAAACTATCTGCAAGTAAGTGTACTACAACTCCTAAAAAACCTGCAAAAAAATAAACTGGATCTAAAAAAAGCAAAGGACTTGCTGTTAATATTCCAAAAGTAAACGAGTGTAGTGGACCTCTATGTTTTATTACTGTTAAAATAATTTCTAATAATAAAAGTATCCCTGCAATTATTAAAGCTGTTTGATCATTATTAATAATACTTATTCCTGTAAAAAATATTAATAAAAGAATAATAATTTTATCTAATTGTTTTCTTATCCAGGAATTATTTTTATCAATATCTGGTAGAAGTGTGTATACTATGAATATAAAGTATGCAATTAATATTTTTTCAATCTCAAGTTCCATTAAGTTTGAGATTACAACATATACAAAAGTAAATACAAATGTTGCAAATAAAACATGCCCTAATTTATTCATTTTTAAAAAATCCTTTTTTCTTTATAATATATATACTATAGATTTATTTATAAATTCTTATCTTCTTTAATATATATTAATATATTTTTAAAAATAGACTAAAAATGAATGAAATTATAAGTTATATCATAATTGGTATTTTACAAGGGGTAGTTGAATGGCTTCCTATAAGTTCTCAAGGAAATTTAATGATATATTTATCAAATATTTTAAATTTATCTTCTCAATTAAGTTTAAATTATTCTATTCTTTTGCATACAGGTACACTTTTAGCAGCTATTGTTTATTTTTATAAAGAAATTAAATCTCTTTTAACTTTTAAAAATATTTCTTTACTTTTTAAATATAATTTTAAATTATTAAAAATTAAAGAAAATACTTTGGAAAAAGATTTTTCTTATTTAAGATTTATTTTTATAACTGTTATTGTAACTCTTTTAGTTTCTGGTCCAATTTATTTTTTAATAAGTGATGGAATAAATAATTTCAATATACTTTTAATAAATTTAATTATTGGTTTATTATTATTTATTACAGGCTTTTTAATTTTCTTTTCAAGAAAAATATTTTCA
>Ga0334895_1003607_pt1 | contig 11693 bp, 10 predicted proteins | sample GraSluR3_MG_7_FD_207229 | JGI IMG/M metagenome (GOLD analysis project Ga0334895, IMG submission 207229) | Sludge microbial communities from methane-producing bioreactor in Wageningen University, Netherlands - Granular Sludge_31_05-R3 | ecosystem: Engineered > Bioreactor > Anaerobic >... | reverse complement strand
CAGTAGCACCGTAATCATAATTCACCTGAGCCCAGCCTGTGATCCCGGGGCGGACAATATGCCGAAAACCGTAAAAAGGGATCTTTTTTTTATATTCGTTGACTAAAATCGGCTGCTCCGGCCGTGGCCCGATAAGATTCATATGCCCCATGAAAATATTGATGAACTGGGGGAGTTCGTCAATTCTTGATTTTCTCAAAAGCCGGCCCACTCGCGTTATTCGAGGGTCATCCCCCGATAAGGGGTTCAGCGGATGCTTATCAGGGTCATGAACGCGCATGCTGCGTAGTTTATATATTGGAAAGGGGAAGCCGTTTTTCCCTGTCCGCATCTGAATAAAAAAGACCGGCCCGGGATCATCGATCTGCTGAAGGATGACGGCGGCGAGGACCACCGGGAAAGAAGCAACCATTCCGACAAAACCTAAAAGAATATTAAATATTCGGCTGATAAAACCGTAAAACGAAATAGCATCCTCTTGTTCCCTGATCAACCGAAAAAGATAGTAATAATAGTCTTTGTCCATATGGGACACCGGCAGCCTCATAGAGAAGATCTGGACGATTTCATCGGAATAGGCCACTGTTATGCCCTTTCTTTCCGCCCGTTCAAAGACAGAAAACTCTTTTTCTTCGACACGGCGCGTTCGAGCCGATATCAATATATTGAGGCTGTCGGCATATTCGTCATTGAGACAAGCCCCTGTCCCGCCAAGCACTTTAAGTTCATACCCTTTTTCTGTTTTGATAACGGCTCCTTTTTCCCGCCCTTCGGCATAGATCCCTAAAATCTCTAAAGGGCTTTTAGAGCGAGACAAAAGCTCATCCGCTACAAGCAATGCCGACTCCCCACTGCCCCAAAAAGCGGCCTTTTTCCCCTTACGGGCATAAATAAAAGAGCCGACAAGAACCGTTGCTAAAAAATAGAATCCTAAAAGGGTGCTGTTTTTAACCAAATTCACCGCCAAATAGACCCCGGTGACTTTTGGGAAAATACGGGCCAGCATCATAAAAGCTAAAGCATAGGCCCATGTTTTGAAAGACGTCGCCGCCACATAACCGGCTCTGCGGACAATGCTTAAGCGGAAAAACCCCTGAAGATACAACAAAAAAACCCATACTCCGGTATAAGCCACATAATAACAGGGAAATTTTTCCCAAAAAAGTTCGCCTGAAAAAATCTGCCTGAAAAACATGATACAAGGAACCCCGCCGACCAGAAGAAGGAAAAAAAGAGCATGTTCCAGCCTTTTACGCCTTCGTCCCATAGACCACCTCCCGATAAACGTTCTCGTAAGCACCGACATACGACGCGGTTTTCATTGACGGGACAATTCTTTTCGAAGAAAGCCCAAAGACTTTTTCCCGTTGTTGGAAGAGAGCTTGGCAGCTGTTTCGGATCTCTTCTTCATGGCACTTATCAATCCATGACACTTTATCATATCCGTTTAACGCTTCAGGGATCCCGCCGAAAGGAGTCGTTACGATATATTTTCCCCGGGCACGGGCTTCCTGAATTGTGTTGGACAAGGGCTCATCCCAATTGAGGGGAAAGAGAAGGACATCACAAAAATCCCGGTATACCATCTCCCTTTCTGTGTAGGGGTGAAATAGAATATGCCTCTGCCCGGCAGCGGCCTTTTTTAGAAGATCCAGATAAGCCGGGTCCGATGCACCGAAAAAGTGAAGCTCCCCTTCCGGCCTGTCTCGAAATGCCGCGATCATCTCTTCCATGCCTTTGCTGGGAACCAATCGCCCCAGATAGGCAAATCGAAGCGGCCGGCCGTGATCTTTTATTTCAGGAAGGACTTCGGGAAGAGGGCAGGGATTATAGATTACCTGTTTTACCGGCACTTTTTGAAAGTAGCCCTCTTGCAGATGTTTATCCAGTGTGGCCCGGCTCACCGAGCAGACGGCATCGATCCGATTCACGGCTCTCTTTTTATTCCATGTATAAAGTTTGCATTTCAAAGCCTGACGGCTCATCCTTTTCCCCCCGTGCACCATCAGAGAACGGGCACATAGCAGATAATACTCTCTCAAAGTATGGACGACAGGGACTCCCATCCTTCGGGCCGCAATGAAAAAATCAGTGGAAAAACCTGAAATACAGTGGCTATGCAACACATCGGGCTTATAACGCTTAAAAAGCTCCATGAGGGCGATGGTCATAGGGAAATTGCTCATATCAATCATTTTCCAGGCAAAACGCAAAGGCGCAGACCGCCTGTGCCCGTCGTGAACCCAATAAGCATTCCTGTGATGAAGGACATGGACTGTGACACCGTTATGTTCATAAGAAGAGTCATCAGCTCCCACCCGCACGACAATAACATCATGTCCTTTTTTGACCAGGCCTTCGGCCAAAAGAGATGTCGTATACTCGGCCCCTCCGATAGAATCGGGAGGATAAAGGCTGTTTAACATCATAATCTTCATGAAGTCTCCTTTATGGCTTCCCGGATACGGTTTACGATTGTCTTAAGCTGTACAATATCATATTGATATTCATTCCCTTCCATGGAATATTCGTCCTTCAAATAATGCAGAAAACGTGTAACCAAATCCTTATCCGGCTCAAAGACACAAAGCTTCCGGATATCTTCTTCCAGTGATGAGACGCTTCCCCGAAGGGCGATTCCATCAATGGCATAAAAAGCTTCTCCGATACACAACACCCGTTTCCCCTGCTTCACAGCGTCTAAACCCACCGTTGAGTTCAACGTAACCACCCCCAGGCTCTGTCCGATCAATTCATTCAAGTCTCCGTCGGAGAGAATAATCACCTCAGGATCTTCGGAGTACTGAACCCGCAGGTCATCGTAAGAAACCGCCCCTCTGTCCATGGGATGCTCTTTGAAAACAACGGCCAGCCGCTCTGTCTCAGGCTTTGTTTTGTTGATGGTTTTGACCGCGTTGATGATATCTTTTGCCATAGTTTTCATCTCACGATAAGGCGAATAAAGCAGCGTCTGGGAATCATTGACGACCTGAAAGGGGACGAAAAGAAAGCGCTCCGGCCACACAGCCGGCTCTTTTCTTTTGTCTTTTTTCACATAGGCTTTCCAAAAACGCCGAATATAATCCTTCAGCCGCATGACTTTGTTTTCCGGAGCATTCAGCCCCAAGAACTTTCCCAGCCTGTAGTGCAACAGAAAACGGGCAATAACAGCGTTTCTCTTTTTTAAAGAGATCGAAGAGGAGATCTGATCCGCATGGACAACTCTCTTTGTTTGAAATTGAGCATAAAACGACGGCTCACGGGGCACAGAATTTCGAGCATTGACACCCCGGGGATCCATAGTGATCGTGTTGGGGCGGAACAGGCCTAATTCAAAAACAAAGTAGGGAATATTCAATTGTCGGGCAGCCTCTATCGCATAGGCATGCTGCCAGCGGGTATCATTGTGAAGAAGCAGCATTCTTATATTTTCCTTTTGAAGATAATCCCTCACTGCCAAAAAATAAGCTTTGAAGAACTCTTTTTCCTTCTGTGTTAACGCCCTCTTTTCAATTTTTTCAACCCGGGCGGAGTAATAGGTCTCCAGCACAGGTGCTTTGCCACTTTCTCCGTATTGTTTCATCAAAGAGCGCCAATTGAGCTGACACAAACCTTTCATCAGATAAGCGTCCCCGGGATGAAAAGTCAAAGCCTGCACCCCTCTTCCTTCTTTTTCCAACAGAAGCCCTATATCTCTGAGAAAAAAGGAATACGGGCCCTGACAAATGAGAACAGAAGGATTATTCATGATCCACATGCTCCTTAAAAGCAGCTAAAAGCCGGGGGTTATGCTTATCCAGCCTGTATTTTTTCCGGGCCTCCATACTCGCGGCTTCAATGCGTTTAAAATCATCGGGGGTCAAAGAGAGCAGAAGCTCTCTCAACTCTGAGCTGTTGGTTTCATCCACCTCATACCCGATTCCTTCTTCTTTCGTCCTTTTGGCTAAATAGGTCTCTTTTGAGACGATCAGGGGCAATCCCAGCTCTATAGCCTCAAAATATTTATTGGGCATCAGCACCAATGCATTCTGATCATCAGTATCATAGGCGCAATAGATGACATCCACCATGGAATAATATTTCCATAGCCCGCCGTCGGGAAAAACTCCGTGATACCGAACCTGTCTATAGCGACTCAACAGCTTTTTCATCTTTTTTTCATTTTGAGTATATCCGGCCAATTCCACTTTCAGTTTAGGTTCTCCCTCAGCAGCATCTAAAAGGGTTTTGATTGTATTCAGATATCGCATATTTCCGAAATATCCCACCACAAGTGGCTTGAAATCCAGCGGATGTTTCTGATATTTGTCTAAGACACCGGGCCCCACAAGACATTCCTGTTCCACCCGGGGGATTGAAGAAGCAAACTTTTTGTAATAATAATCATAAAATCCCTGTGATGTAAAGACAAGAAGAGCACACTTTTTTATTCGGCGCTTTTCTGTAGCAGAACAAAACTTAGCCATTACTTTTTTTATAACCGATCTTCCCCGCGGAAAGATCACAGAAGGGAGATCGGCGATCTCATAGACGATCTTGACTCCTCTGTCACACCAGAAGCGGTAAAAGGAAGCGATAAGTAATCCCTCATAACGGTAGGCGTAGATGATATGGGGGCTTTCATGGGCCAGGCGACGCACTCCTTCCAAAATAAAACCCCAATAAGCGAAATAAGTCTTTAAGGACATGCCCCGGCTTTGACCTCTCGTCCGCACATATACACGCTCGACCCCTCTCATATCGGGTTCAATGGATTGACTCAGGCGGTCCCAGTAGTAGAAGACGAGACGGTAATCCTTATAAAGAGCCTGTACCCTGTTCAACATACGCGGATCCGGAACAGACGGCGCGACCATCATGACTTTTTTCATTCGATTTCCTCCCACGGGCGTTCTATCCCTTTGAGTCGGCGAAGATTTTTTTTGATAACTGCAAACGAAATATAAACAAAGGGATCCTTAACCAAAATCATATAGAGCCCGTATATCAAAAAAGAGCTCCCCACTGCCAAAAGAAATGTCCGGTAAGGACCAACCTCCATCATTTTTATCCCCGCTGAGACACAGATCACCAGCATACTGCCAATAATATAATGAAAACTTTCTCTTTTAAAAAGGTGGAATTTGACTAACCCCCTGACCATATACAATTGAAAGAGGAAAAGAGTCGCATGAGTCACAACCAAAACAGCGGTGATCCCGTTATGCATATAAAGGGGTATAAAAATAAAGTTGAGAACAAGATTCACAACAGCCGCTATTGTGTTGGCAAGAGTAATCCGTCCTTCATGCCCTGTCGGCAGAAGGATTTGAAGGGACAAGAAGGTATTCAAGCTTTCTAAAACAATGACCGGAGCGATAAGCCTCAAAGAGAGTGCTCCTTCTACAAACTCATTCCCTCCAAAGACATGGAGTATTTCCGGGGCCAGAAGAACGACCCCGGCCACAATGGGAAAACCCAGAAAATAAATGAAATTAATGGATTTTTCTGCAAGCCTTCTGAACTCCCCGATCATCCCCTGTTTAAAATAATAAGACAAGCGGGGGACCAAAACAGTTGAAAGAGAGATGACAACGCTTGTAGCCAAAAGCGAAAGTTTTCGGTCTACATTATAAAAAGCGACATTTTTATCTGCCCCGAGAAAACCCAGAAGGACCAAGTCAAAACGGGTATAGATGCTGGCCACAAAAGCTGCAAAAAAGAGAGCCATGACAGGCTTCAAATGTTTTTTGAACTGCAGTCCCCGAAATGTCAGACGCACATAGGAACGGGAGTGAAGCATATTGACGGTATGGGCTCCCACAGTGGCAAATACCGTTATCCCGGCATAGACCAGATAATCTCCCGGGTGAAGGACAAGCAGAAAAAGAGCGGCCACTGACGCCACCTTAAAAACAATACTGCGCAAAGAAATATAACGGTAATCTTCCACTCCGGCATAAAGCCATTCAACAGCAAAGGGGTTCATAATGACGATCCCCCCGACAATAAGATAAAGCAGGGCTTCCTGCTGCATTTTCCCCACATAAAGAAAGCAGGCGGCATAGACGGCAGAAGTTACGATCATCGATACCATGTTCAACCAAAAAAGCTCGCTGAAAACGCGGCTGAGCGCCTCTTTGTCATCTCTGGCACGGGCACATTCACGGATCCCGTATTGAGGGATCCCCAAGCCGGCAAAGATGGAAAAATACATGGCAAACGAAATAGCCAGATTTACTTTCCCCACATTTTCAGGCCCTAAAACGCGCAAAACATAAGGGTAGGTCACTAAAGGGAAAAGCATGCGGAGCCCGATAAGAAGAGCATTATAAAAATAATTTTTCTTTATGGAGCGGGGCTGCATCTTCCGACTCATAAAATATTTTCTCTTTTTTGTGAAATAAGGCGAAGATATAGATCCTGGTACTCTTGGGACATTTTCTGGGCAGAGAAATGAAGATTCACGTGGCGGGAGGCTGCCTGCCCTTTTTTATTCGTTTCTTCAGGTGTCAATTCATTGAGCAGAGAGGCTAACTTTGAAGAATCTCCGATGGCGAAACGAGTTTCCCCCGCCGGGTAAGAGTCAAGAATATAGGCATGGGGCATGATATCGGAAAGAAGAGGCGCCAAACCGCAGGACATCCCTTCCAAAACAGCATTGGGTAACCCTTCAGCCCGGGATGCACTCAGCAAAACATCAGAAGCCTGATACCAAGAGCGGATATCATTGACATCTCCCAAGAAACGAATCCGGGGATGAGCCCACTTCTTCTTAAAGCCACGTATCTTCTCTTTTCCTGCAAAGACCAACACTCCCTGGTCACGCCAACGGCTCTTCAAAAATGCATGTATCAATGTTTCGGGATCTTTTCGCAAAGAGAGGTCTCCACTGCTGATAAAAACCATTTCACTATTATCCAGAGCCAACTTTTTTTGTAATGCTTTCTTCTCTTCATCGGAAAGAGACACGTAAAACTTTGTATCAATTCCGTTATCAATACCAAGCACCGATAAATCATATTGCTTTTCATATTGCGCTGCAACATAGGGAGAACAGGCCACAGGAGCTGTGATATTTTTGATAAACCCTGTATGGGCTTTTTCAATTATCCGCCCCGCAAATGTGCCTAAACGCAGCCTGTATTCAGCTCCGGGGAAATTCCTCAATGTCGTCACCACGGGCCTTTCTTCATATCCTGAAAAAAGAGCATCGGGTCGAAACCCATGAACATGGACCAGATCGGGGTGGGTAAATTTTAGGATTTCTTTCCGTGATCTTTTCCGTTTCAGGGCGATATCCCTTATGGGGAAAAAGAATGTGGAGACAGAAACATCCATAGCCCTGAAATAATCATCCATGGATCCTTCCTTTTCTTCCGTTAATTTAACAATTACCGGCACAAACGTTTCGCGGTTTAAATACTTTATAATATACCCCAACTGGCGTACAGGGCCGCATTTTCTAAGCGATGAAATCACAAAAAGAATCCTATGACAGGCCATATCTCTCCTTAAAGACCCATTATAGCGGGATTGAGACAAAAAAAAAGCCCCTTTTCAGGGGCTTTTAAAAAAGACGTAAGGGTTGCGCTTACTTTCCTTTTGCGGGACGCCCTTTGTAGCCGTCTGAATCTCTCATTCTCGAATAAGAGCCCCATTTTGCCCTTTCTTCATGGGTGAGACTTTTCATAATCGTGAGCTGCTGCTCTTTCTGGATTTTCCAAATACCGTCACGGGCAGCTTTCTGTTCGTCCATCCATTTTGAGACTTTGTTCCAATCGGGTTTCTCTTTCATTAATTCCTCTTTCAGAGCAAGATGGACCTTCTCCTGTTCAAGGCGCAGCTTTTGGATCTTCTCTCTGTTTGCATCTAACAGCCCTTTATGCTGCTCATACACCTTCGCTTTTAATGCTTTCACTTCTTCATACCTTTCAGAGCGCATTCCGTCCCTGTTCTCCATGTTATCACGGCCTTTTTTTGGATTGGCAGCCATAACGGCGACTCCTGTCAACAAGACCAATACGAACACAATTTGCTTTTTCATATGACACCTCCGTTTGTTTCTGTCTTTACTATACGTCCTGAATATGGAGAGAATATGGAGAAGGCTCTTTTTCCCCTTATCAAAAAAAGCGAAATCCAAAGCTGTCGGCCGAATAGCAAAACAGCTGACGCTTTCTGAATCTTACTGACCCTTGGCCCCCAACATAATTCCGATCGTACGGATGGCAATCTTGAAATCCAGCAAAAAGGAACGGTGTTTGACATAATAAAGATCATATTGAAGTTTATACAAAGCATCTTCGCCGTTTTCTCCGTAATGATAGTTCACCTGCGCCCAGCCCGTGATCCCGGGCCGTATAATATGGCGCTGCTGATAAAAAGGGATATCTTTCTCATACTTATCGACCAAGACGTCCCATTCCGCCCGGGGGCCGATGAGATTCATCTCGCCCCGGAGAATATTGATAAACTGCGGAATCTCGTCAATACGTAATTTACGGATCAATTTTCCGAAACAGGTGACTCTCGGGTCTCCTTTACAGGAATATTTAGGAAATCGTTTAGGGTCATGCACCCGCATACTTCTGAACTTGTAGAGGGTAAATGGCTCTCCGTATCGGCCCACCCTTGTCTGTTTGAAAAAGACAGGACCGCTGGATTCTAAAACAATGATCAATGCTGTCAATGCAAAAAGAGGGGAAAGAATAAGAAGAGCAAGCAGTGAAGAGAATATATTGAAAACCCGGATTCCCATCCGATAGAGAGAGAACTCATTTTGTTTTTTTTCAATTTCCCTGAATATATGATAAAAATATTGCTCTTCCATGTGCAGCACCGGTAAACGCCGGCCAATGATCTCAAAGATCTCATCCATATAATAAACACGGATATCCGAACGTCTCAGTTGATTAATATTGCGGATCAGATCACTGCTCATCTTGAGATCCTTTGCGATAATCAGATAATCGATATCCCTTCGCGCCACTTCGGAAGGAACACATTTTTCCTCACCCAGCCAGGGAATCTTGCCAAGAATCTTTTCTCTGTCTTCTTTGATTTCGTCCCCGTCATAAATATGCATTGTTTCTTTCATCAGATCGCTGAAAAACCCTTCAATTTTTAGGCGCAAGATTTTACTCATTAAAAGTTCACGGCAGACTGAACGCCCGGAAAACCCTCCCCCGATAACAGCTACGACCCTTTTCCTCCGTTTTAAAAATACCCCCGCCGCTACACCGGTGCTGACAACAAGCATGAAGAAGATGATGCTGTTTTTGTAGAGGTCTGCGTTCCAACGGTTCAGGTTACTTTGGTTAATATATCGGTAAAGCAAAGAGAGTAAAAAAACCATAAAAAAAGAATTGATCACTGACTTGAATAATGTAACATTGACCCGGAGATCCGAAACGACAAAATATCTGAAGTAGTACAAGGCAATGACCCAAAGAATACCGTGAACACCCATATCGATCCAATGGTCAAGGACGAATAATTCTTCTCTGAAGAGTATCCGGCTCAGAATTGTGGCAACAAAGACGACTCCGACCGTGATGAAAAGAAGAACGTATTGATATTCTTTAATCTTTTTGATCACATTATCACTTCCGACTCTTCTTTTCCCACTCCCACGCCGTGACGATCATCTCTTCTAATGAGCGTTTGGCCGTCCACCCGAGTTCCGTTTTTGCTTTTTCGGAAGAGGCGATCAGCACAGGGGGGTCTCCCGGGCGGCGGCCCTCTTCAATGATTTTGAAATCTTTTCCCGTGACATCTTTTACCGTTTCCAAGACTTCTTTTACCGAGTACCCCCGCGCACTCCCCAGGTTGACAATAAGGGGATCTCCACTTTTACGGATTTTTTTAAAAGCAGCCCAATGTGCTTCACACAAATCAGTGACATGAATATAATCTCGAACGGCCGTTCCGTCCCGGGTTTCGTAATCCGTGCCGAAAAGGGCCATATGATCCCTTTTGTCCATAGCCGTCTTTACGGCAATAGGAATCAGATGAGTCTCGGGATCGTGACATTCTCCTGTCAGAAGTTCTTCATCCGTTCCGGCTACATTGAAATAACGCAGGGAAGCGTAGACAAAATCTTCCCGTCCGGATAAAGCAGCCAGAATTTCCTCTGTCATCGCCTTTGTTTTCCCATAATGGTTTATCGGCCGTGACAGCGCATCTTCTTTGACAGGGATCTTTTCGGGGATTCCGTAAACAGCCGCAGACGAAGAAAAAATAAAATAGCGGATTTCATGCTCGACAACTGTTTTTAAAAGGGCAAGTGTCTGCGCTACATTGTTATAATAATATTTCAAAGGGTCGTATTGAGACTCGCCGACCAGGCTGAATGCCCCGAAATGAAAAACACCGTCAACAGGGTTTTTATGCAGTAAGGGGTGAAGTTTTTCAGCGTTCCCTAAATCAGATAAAAGAAATGTAAAACGGCTGCCGAATCTGTTCCCAAGGGCTTTCACAGCTTCATGGCGACCTGTGGAAAGATTATCGACAACAGTCACGTGATCATCTGTGTGATCCAACAGGTATTTCACAAAATTGGCCCCAATATAACCGGCTCCCCCGGCGACGAGCAAATGCCCCATATTCCCTTCCCTTTCCTTTTATTATACCAATCGTTATTATAAATTCAAGCCTTGAGGCTAACTCTTTTGTCTATATTTCGATGCAAAAGCCTGCTTTTTTTAAAACAAATTAAAACTTGGGCACATCTTCAGGGTATCGTTATGGCGAAGTGGCATCGGCTGTCTCCCTTCAAAACCGATTCCAAGACCCGGACTTTCGTTTGTTTTTCAAAGATCACGTCAAAGAGATGCTTGTTAAAACCACCGGAGCACATACACCAAAGCACAGGAACAGAAGCAGACGCTTCAACAATTGATGAACGGACAAAACCGCAATGACAGGCATAAAAGCGTTTTAACAAAGGATCCGTTTCTTTCAAATAGGCGGAAGCGTCAAAAGGAAATTTTGTCACAAAGATTTCTTTCCCTTTTCGGACACCACCTAAAACTTCCGGATTATCCGGACAAAAGCAACGACTTCCGAGGTAATAACTGTTTCATACCAAAGCCGGTCTTCTCTTCGGCACATCTCTAACTCATCTCCTTTTCTGGCATGATAATCTTTCAGATAGGCATCAATATCCCTCCCCATTGCGACAAACCTTTCCCGCTCAGGCCATTTTGATTCATCAGGGATTCCATGATGGTTCCCGGCCATAATCTGCCCTGCTGTCTCCTCATTGACTTGACACATCAATTGACTCATGAGGCGCTCGACAAGGGGAGGATAGTGTTCATAAGGCGTTCCTGTCGGAAGAGGGACAATATTTTCAAATATCTTTTTTGCCGCCTCTTCTCCGGCCGATTCTGCAGCACTTCTCCGAATACTTTCCAGTACTCCGCCGGTTCCTACTAAAGTCAAAATATAAGCCAGCAGGTCTTTCTCACCGGCAAAAGACATATAACGTACTATTGATACGATTTTCAGAAAAGCTTCCGGTTTTCCTGCCACATGTTTTTGAAGATAGGCTTTCAAAGATTCTTTTTTTTCTTGATTCTCTCCTGTGAGAGAGACATTTTTCAGAAAGTGTTGAACATTTCTTAAAATGGCCGGAATGGATTCAGAGTCCCCCGGGCGCCTTTTTAAATATTCAAAGAATCCTTTTTGATTCTTCATGGTCTACCTCC
>Ga0334895_1003603_pt1 | contig 11715 bp, 15 predicted proteins | sample GraSluR3_MG_7_FD_207229 | JGI IMG/M metagenome (GOLD analysis project Ga0334895, IMG submission 207229) | Sludge microbial communities from methane-producing bioreactor in Wageningen University, Netherlands - Granular Sludge_31_05-R3 | ecosystem: Engineered > Bioreactor > Anaerobic >... | reverse complement strand
GGGCTTTAAAACCCTTGTGGGAGGGGAGCTTAAGGCCTACAATGAGATGATGAACAACGCCAGAGCCCTGGCAACCAAGAGGATGGTACAGGAGGCTGAAGAGCTTGGTGCAGACGGAATAGTAAACATCAGATATGTATCAGCTGCAGTTATGCAGGGAGCTGCGGAGGTAATGGTGTACGGAACTGCAGTCAAGTTCATCTAATTTTTCATACACAATCTGTGATTTGGCCACATAATAATGAATGGAGTGATTGGATGAGAGTTGCCATGCCAGGCAAGAAAAAGCTATTTGACATAGGACTTGTTGTGCTTGCAGTTTTATTGGCTGCAATAATTTACAAACCACTAGGAAACATTATCAATCCATTTGTATATGCACTGATTCTTGCCTACATTCTGGATCCTTTGGTTAAACTGCTGGAAAAAAGAAAGATAAAGAGAATATGGGCAATACTTCTGGTATTTCTAATTCTCTTCGCAACAATAGGGATTGCATTTGCAACCATCATACCAAGCTTGACAGGTGATTTAAGTGGATTTATAGATGACATCCCAAATATTGTAAAGTTTGTTGAAAGAGTAATTGGAGAATTGCGTGCAGGGGAAATCACATTCATTCCTGAGGAGTTCCGTGATTTCTTAAATGTGGAAGACCAGATGAGCAAGGCAGGAGAATATTTGAGGAATGCATTCCGGGGAATCTTCGATGCTCTGGTCAATTCAACCGGCACCCTTCTGGATATAATAATCACACCAATAATAACATTTTACTATCTGAAGGATAAGGATAGGATAATAAAGGCCTTCACTCAGGATATCCCAGAGTCTGCCTTCAGCAAGATCAAAGAGCTTGCGGGGGATATGGACAAGGTTCTTGGAGGCTTTATAAAGGGACAGGTCACTGTTGCTGTTTTCGTTGGTATACTCACTGGCGTAGGCTGCTGGTTTATAGGTGTTCCATATGCCCTGACAGTTGGTCTTGTTGCGGGAATTACAAATATAATCCCTTACTTTGGACCTTGGCTTGGTGGAGTGCTTCCTGTTGTGCTGGGTTTTATGGAAAAGCCCATCATGGCCCTGTGGGTCATTATACTGATTCTTGTGATTCAGCAAGTAGAATCAGCATTCCTTTCACCACAGATAATGTCACATTCTGTTGGACTTCATCCACTATTGGTAATGTTCTCTGTTCTGTTTTTTGGAAGCATGTTTGGAATACCAGGAATGATCATAGGGGTGCCCCTTATGGGGGTCTTAAAGATCCTGTTTGGGTACATAAAAGAGGTAAGACAGAATATCAGATCGGAAAACCCATAATTTTGAAGAGTTTTCAACGAATTGCCATTGCCTTACAGATGTTTTGGCTTGCAATCAAAATCTCGAATAGTGGAACAAAAATAACATCCTTGAAATTGTTATCCCCCCATGCATTGACATGGGGGGATGTTTTTGTGAATTGTGGGCAAAATTGTGACCTAGTAATGGACAGCACTGAGGAATAGCCCATGGGGAGGGCATGTTATTCCTGCATCAGCCCTGATCCTGGTCTCCAAAACATTCTCGACATCTTGTGGGGTCATCTTGTGGTGTCCCACCTCAACAAGTGTGCCCATGATTATGCGCACCATGTTGTGGAGGAAGCCGTCACCTGTAAAGACAAATGATAGAAGTGGACCATCCTGCTTGTAGTTAACGGAATTTATGGTCCTAACAGTGGATTTATTTGCCTTTTTAACTGATGAAAAACCCAAAAAATCATGTGTCCCCTGGAGTATCTCAATTGCACGACTAATTGAGTCCATATCCAGGTTCTCCTTTATGTGCCAGGAGTACTTCCTGTAGAAGGGAGATTGGAAGTCACCTGTGTATATATGGTAGGTGTATTCCTTTAATTTAACATTATATCTGCTGTGAAACCGTTCATTCACCTCTTCCATTTCCGTCACAACTATATCATTTGGAAGATAGTGGTTGATGTATTCCTGAATCTCATAAAGGGACAAGTCAACATCTGCTTTGAAGTTTGCAACCTGACCAAGGGAATGAACACCTGCATCGGTTCTCCCGGATCCGATTATTTTAATGTCTACTTTACACATCTGGCTAATTACATTTTCAAGTTTTCCCTGGATAGTCCGGTCAGACTTTGGAAGTCTTTGCCAACCCAGGTACCTGCTCCCATCGTATTCAATGGTCATTTTGTAGTTCTTCAAGAGATCCCCTCCCTAGTATGTGAAGCCTTCCCCTTCGACTTCGGTTACGTATGAAACGGAAACAAAGGCCTTTTTATCTATATTTCTAGTGAAATCCCTAATCTTGATGTACTCACTTCTGGATACTATGGTGTTGATTATTCTCTTATCCTCATTTGAAAAACCGCCTGTTCCATGATAAATGGTGGTTCCTCTACCGATTTCTGAAAGAATGTAGCCATTGATGGAATCAAGTTCAGATGAAATGATCAGCATGTTGATTTTAACATTAAAACCAGCTATCATCTTGTCTATAACAAAGGAATTGATAACTATCCCCAGTAGTGCGTACATACCAAGTCTTGCACCAAATACAAGACCTGCAAATATGGTGATGAAAAAATCAGAGGCAAGCAGGGACTTGCCAATATCCATATGTGTATACTTGTTGATTATTTTTGCTATGATATCCGTTCCACCAGTGGAAGCGTTCTGATTGAATACTATACCCATGCCTACACCGTTTATGAGTATTCCAAATATAAGATTGATGAAAAGATCATCCGTAAAGGGTGCTGTCATTGGAAGTATAAGCTCGAAAAATCCAATCATGGCAGATAGGGCAAGGGAAGCGTAGACTGTATAGCCTCCAAATTCTTTTCCCAGAACAATGAATGCAGTGATGAATAGGATTATATTAAGAACAGCTAGGATGACCCCCATGGGTATTGATGGAATCAGATAACTCAATATCATTGCCAGACCTGTTGCGCCTCCTACCGCAAGATTTGAGGGCATGAGGAAAAAGTACATTCCCATTGTCATGATCAATAGCCCCAGATTAATTAGCATAAATCTCTTTATGTTGAACTTCATTATATCTCCTCCTTAATTATTGCAATCATGACATTATATTTGATAAGAGCATTAATTTCAAGTTTAATTTTGAATAGTGGTTTACACAAATGCATTATAACATATAGAATAGTATTACGAGTAGGGTACAAAAACTGGAGGGGTTGATATGATAATGGATCTTTATGGTGAAAGGAAGTTGGGTAAATTCAAGCTTAAAAACCCATTTGTACTTCCTTCAATGGTTGCATTTGGGTTTGCAGATGAAGGTGGATATGTGTCCAAGAGAAATGTTGAACACTATGACATGATATCCAGAAACGGGGCTGGTTTGGTGATTGTGGAGGCTACCTGCATAAATCCGGATGGAAGACTTTCTGTTGACCAGCTTGCCATATGGGATGATTCCTATATTGAGGGACTGGAGAAGCTCTCTTCAGTGATACATAAGAATGGAGCTACTGCAGTAATACAGCTTCATCATGCAGGCTTAAGGGCAAAGGCTGATGTAACGGAAATACCATTAACTTCTTCGGATTTTGAACAGAAGGGTAGAATATCAAGGGGTATGACAAAAGGCCAGGTTGAAAACACCATCATGGAGTATGCCCTTGCAGCCAGGAGGGCACAGTTGGCAGGCTTTGACGGGGTGGAAATCCATGGAGCACATGGTTATCTATTAACTCAGTTCTTTTCAAAGAAGGTAAATAAAAGGACCGATGAGTACGGTGGAAGCTTTGAAAACCGTAATAGGATTGCTATGAGGATCCATGATGAGATTAGGGCTATTACAGGTGATGACTTCATTCTTGGTATGAGAATGGGCTCCAATGACGATTCCATTGAAGAGAGCATAGACAGGGCAAAGGCCCTTGAAAAGATGGGCTATGACTATCTCCATGTTTCAACAGGCTTTGACAACACACAAATTGAGATTGAAATACCAGAAGAGTTTCCTTGCAACTGGATAGTGTTTGGGGGGACTTTGATTAAGGAAAAGGTTGGAATACCAGTTATTGGTGTAAACAAGATCCTCACCAAGGACCAGGTGGATTATCTTCTTGAGAACCAGGTCCTGGACCTTGTAGCCATAGGAAGGGCACAGCTGGCAGACCATGATTTCATTGAGCATATGACAGGGGAAGGGGATATTGTTACCTGCCTTGAATGCAGACCCTGTAAATGGTTTAGCGATGGAAGAAAATGCCCAAGACATATATGAATTGTTGATTTGTTCAAATTAAAAGGTTACAGTCCCATTTACGGGGTATATACTTATAGGAACTTAAGATAATATTAATAAGGAGGCTGACTGATGAACTACGTTGAATTTGCAATCCAAATGGAGGTTGACGGTGAGAATTATTACAGAGAACAGGCAGAGAAGAATAAGGGTAATGCTCTTGAGAAGGTATTCCTTAATCTTGCCGATGATGAGAAAAAGCATGCTGACCTGGTAAGGAATTATGCTGAAGCTGTTGATTACAGTCTTGACGAAGACAATGCATTTGTCGAGTTTGAGAATGTATTCAAGAATGAATCTGATTTCAAGGTTGATGTGAAGGTAGATCCTAATCAGCTTGACGCCTATAGATTAGCCATTAAGAAGGAGCAGGAAAGCATAGACCTTTACAAGAAGATGAAGGAAGAAGCTGATTCTGAAAAGGGCAAGAAACTTTTTGATTACCTGGTAAGACAGGAAGAATACCATTACAGAATTTTTGACGATATGGTTAGTCATCTGAAGAAGGCTGAAGAATGGGTTGAGGATGCCAGATTCGGAAAAAGAGATACTTATTAGACTAAAGGCAGCCTTGTGGCTGCCTTGCTCCATTCAGAGGTGAAAAAATGAAAAGTTTGATTGTAGTGGACTGCCAGTATGACTTCATAGATGGATCATTGGCCTGCGAAAACTCAGAACAGGCCGTATATAGAATAATTGACTATATAAATAAGAATGATATCAGGGTACACTATTCAATGGATTGGCATAGCATGGACAACAGGAGCTTCCAGATAAATGGAGGGGTCTGGCCGGTGCATTGTGTACAGGGAGAAAAGGGCGCAAGGTTACATGATGGTTTTTACAGACTTGTGGACCATGAGAAAAACAGACCTAATGAAGAAAATGTTTTCTATAAGGGTATGGATGATGAAGTTGAGGAGTACTCAGCCTACAATGCAAAAAACTCTCGTGATGAAATTCTAAAGGATGTTTTGGATGGTGGGGTTGTGGTTTCCGGCATAGCAAGTGAGTTCTGTGTCAGGGAGACTGTTCTTGCCCTCTTGGCTGGTGGATACAGGGTTGAAATCCTTGAGGAAGGCTTGGGATATGTTGATTCCAGTGAACACAAGAAGAATCTTAAGGAGCTTGAAAAGAAGGGGGTCAGGATAATCCAGCAACAGCAAGGATAAATGTAATGGATCAGAGAAAATTAATAATTGGGGAGGACAAGCTTGAATAAAGACAAGGTAGTATATTTAAACTCGGAGGAAGACCTTGAGGAGCTTTCAAAGAAGGATATCCATATCCTCTACTTCAGCTCGGAAAACTGTAATGTTTGTCATTCGGTTTTCCCTAAACTGGTGGAGATTACATTTGAACTGGACATTGAAATCGGAAGGATCGATGTCAACAAAAACGTAAAGCTGGCCGGTCAGCACTTGATATTTTCAATACCGACAATACTTGTCTTCCATGAGGGCAGGGAAGTGGCCAGGGAAAGTCGGTTTATCAACTTTGATAAACTTGAGAGAACCCTTAATATACTTTTATCCTAGAAGATTAAAAAAAGGCATTCATCAGCTGATGATTGCCTTTTTTGTTCAAAATACCAATAATTGGGTATCATCCACTTAGAAGGAAAATCAAGAAATTGGGGGAGTTCATATGTATATCAAGGATATCATGACAAGGGATGTAATAACAGTTACAATGGAAGACAATGTGGAGAAATGTGCTTCACTTCTTATCAAGCACAACTTGAGCGGTCTTCCGGTACTTGATGAAGCCGGAAAGCTTGTGGGCATAGTCACAGAGGGGGACCTTATAAGGAGGGCATCAAGGATACAGGGACCAGCTGTCCTAGAGGTCCTGGGAGGGCTGATATACCTGGATAGTCCAAAAAAATTCATTGATGAGCTTAAGAACTCAATGGGTCAGAAGGCAGGAGATGTAATGACCAAGAAGGTTGTAACAGTAGATCCTGACCAGACCATTGAAGAGGGAGCGACTCTGTTGGTGGAGAAGAAGGTCAAGAGATTGCCTGTTGTGAATAAGGAGGGAGAACTTGTTGGAATAGTATCAAGAAGAGATATTATGAGTTACCTTTTCCCGGAGCAGGAGTAATGAGGCTAAATGTAAAGGGGGAGAAGCATGGCTAGAAAAAGTGAAGGAATTTTAACCGGGTACATGGCATTGGCAATGTATCTTGTAATGGTTGCTACAAATGCTCTAGCAAACATCCTGCCCATAAATGGAATCACCACAGGTGAGGTTTCAGACAATCTGCCGAACCTGTTTGCGCCCGCAGGGATTACATTTTCAATATGGGGTGTAATATACATCCTGTTGGGAATCTATTCAATTTATGGCCTTGTGTACATAAACCGGGGATACGGAGACAACAAAGCCCTAAAGAGGATCAACCAGTTATACATTGTTTCATCAATTGCAAACTGCATATGGATCTATAACTGGCACCACGGAAATGTCGGCTTGACCCTTGTTCTTATGCTGGTAATTTTGGTTTCGTTGGCATACATTGTACTGACCTTAAGGTCGGTTGCCACATCAGGAGATAGGATGCTTTGGGCAAGGCTTCCCTTCAGTGTGTATTTTGGGTGGATTACTATAGCAACCATAGCCAATGTAACTGCATATCTTGTAGACATTGGCTGGGACGGCTTTGGAATTTCAGAACAGATGTGGACCATAGTGGTCTTGTTTGTAGGGCTGCTTATTGGTGGAAGCACGATATGGAGACTTAAGGACAAGGCTTACGGTGCCGTCATGGTGTGGGCATATATGGGAATACTCCTTAAGCACATATCCCAAGATGGTTTTGATGGAAGTTATCCCGGTGTAATAGTTACAGCAGGAATTGCAATCGGAATTTTCATATCTATCATATTCTTGGCCTCCAGGAAAAAGAAGTTTATGTTCGACTGAAATTCAGGGTTTTAAAGCTATTGGAAGGGGTAGGTATACCAACATTCATAACGGATTAAAGTGTGAATGGAATTGTAACAACTACAGAACGAGCTGAAGAGATGAGTCTAATAAAAATGTATGGAATATCCTTTACTGTCTTCTTTGCAATAGACTTGATATGGTTGGGACTCATTGCAAAGAATCTTTACAGGGAGCATTTGGGTTATATTATGAGCCCCAGCGTTAACTGGGTGGCTGCAATCGGTTTTTACATCTTTTATATAGCTGGACTTATCTTTTTTGCAATCGCACCGGCAATTGAAAGGGATAGTCTTCTCTATGCTGCATTTGTAGGTGCATTTTTTGGGTTTATAACCTATGCAACCTATGATATGACAAACCTTGCAACATTGAAGGATTGGCCAGTCTTTATAACAGTTGTTGACATCATTTGGGGAACGGTTCTTTGTGGACTGACTGCCTCAGTAAGCTTTATAATTCTTAAGGCAATAGGAATCTGATGTTGGAGGGGATCTAAATGACTATTAGTAGGCTAAATGGGGAGGCACTTTATTACGCTTTCTTGTCAGGTGCAAACGAGGTAATAAAGCAGAAGTATGAACTGAAGAAGTCTTGAACGATTCAAGAAAAAAAAGGCCCACCTGGGCGTACCTGTGGGAATACTAAGAAGCTATGCTATCAAGTACAAGCAGGAATACATTCTTTCACAGCATATATGGGAGCCATTCCCGGAGGAGATGCTGGATATAAGTGATACTGGCAAATGAAAAAGGCTCAAGGATGTCTAGACATCCTTGAGCTTTTTTAGATAATCATCGATTTTTTTCATGGTTTCTTTCCTGGTAGTGGCTGTATTTGAGACTTGTGGTGAATCCATTCTCAAATAATCCCAGAAGGCTTGAGTCATGTAGGGCTCGTTAACCGCAAAGCTTATGATGGGCTGTGTATACTTCATTATAAGCAAACCAATATTTTCCTTAGCGTATATGGTAAGTTCATCCTTTACATTATCCTGGATCACCACCTCGTAATTTGGATAATGCTTCATAAGGCTTACAATGTTTTCAAGCTGAGCCTTGAAGGTATATGGGTCATAAAATACCGGTGTTCCAGAGAAAACAGTAAAGCCTATTGGTATCTCTCTCTCAACAAGCTGGGCAATGTCAGGAAGCTGAATGAACTCCACAAACTTGTTGGTTTTAAGGATTTCAACCAGTGACCGCTGCCTTTGCTTGTGAAAGTTAAAGAGTTTGTCCCTGTTTTCTCCCACATGGGTTTTGAGGAATTTCTCCAATGCGAATAGGGGTATGGTGATTGATGAGACAGCCTGTGATCTTAGAATACAGTTCCCGCTTTCCTCCTCGAACTCATGGACAGTATCCATTAAGGACTCGCTGGTGGAAATGTTGAATATCTTCATTAAGGGTCTGCATAGCTTCAGGAAATCATCAAACTCCCTTCGAATTGACTGAAGGGTCTCTTTTTCTGTCAGGTAGAAGTTTAGATTGCTTTCTGAATTTCTACCGATTGAACTGGACGAAACTGCACATAGGTCTTGAGCGATAAAAATGGTTCTTCTAAAATTAATATCTCTGGTTCTGGGATAATAATAGGGCTCAATATTGCCAGTCAAGTAGAATGGCATCCACTCCTTTATTGCGGAAAACATCTCATCAAGGGACCTGGTAATGGTGTGAACTATTTTAACCTTGTTCCCCTTTTGAAGTACCTGCATAAAAATCTTTGCCCACTGCATCGTAAAATGAGGGTCATCCAGAAGCCATGTCAGGTCTTCATCACTGTACAGATACAGAGTATGCTTTCTGTCGGAGTTTAGAATATCAGTCAGAAACCTAAGGGCTGCAACACGTTTGCCATGAATTCCATGATAGACATCCTGCCTTGATTCATCCAAATAGGCCTCTTCACCTTCTCCATGGTCTGAAGGATTCTTTTTAAAACTGAATTCATCCAGCTGTCTTATAAAGCTTCCAACATTGCTTTTTGGTTCCGCTGGAATGCTTCTTAGCCATTCCTCAACAGCTACCTCCAGGCTGATGGTTTCTCTGGAGTAGGAGATGTTTTCTGCTTGTAGCCTGGTCAATAGTCCCTGCATCTGATAATCCTCCCTACATCTCTTGGAAAGCACGGTAGCCATCTTTGAGATATAGTTTTCATTCCGTGAAGGCTTCCTTGAGCCTGAACGGAGACGGCTTATAAAGGAAGGGTCCAGGGAAGTCTGCTTGGCCATTGCACTATTGCTGGTACCTGTTAAATTCATTAGAAAATCAAGCTTTTCATTGAAGTTCAATAGCATCACCTCTTTAGTTGATTATAGCAAGTGGTCTATTCCTTGGCAAGATTTTGTCACGATTATTGCCCGTAATTGACAATGCCAAGAGTGATTATGTGAATCATAGGAAGGCTTTTATGGTATAAATAAACAAAGAGGTGTGTGTCATGAGTTATACTATTAAGTTGAAATCAGGATTTTTCAAGACGTTGAAATACACTATGATGGTTGAGGATGATCAGTTGATATTAAGGCCTGATCTGGCTGAAGGGGTAGACCTAATAGCGATAAATAATGAGGATGTCCTTGAGCTTGGTATCATCAGGTATCCCAATGGTAGGAGGGAGTTTGAAATAATAACGACCGGAGGATATTACTTCGGTTGTATTTCGCCTGCAGTTGATTTGGACGTCCTTGTAGGAGTACTTAAAAAGAGTTTTGGCAGAAGATTTAGCATTGAGTGAAGACCTCTGGAACTAAATAATCCAGAGGTCTTTGCTATCAGTATTAATATTTTAGTGGGCTAGAGTTATTCCAGTAGTGATTGTTAGTTGGTTAAGTGGATCCTAAATTGACAATGGATGTAAAAAAAACTACAATATAACTTGAAGCCAAACGATTAAGATTGGAGAAATTAGATGACATTAGTGAAGAAGGCAGCAGGAAAAGTAGTATATGGAACGGGACAGGTTCTGTCCTTTATTTTTAATTTGTTTATTGGAATTGCAGAAGTGACTGTGAGCCTTGTAATAGGAATTGCACGGGGGTTTGCAGCCTTGATAGGTATGGGAGGCTGTCTGATTCTGTTTCTGTTATTTGGCCCCTTTGGCCTGGTGGTATTGTTTAATCCCATAACAATAGTGGTTGTATTGTTTTTTATCATATTTCCTATTCTGGGGCAGAAATTCATATCCTTTCTCAAGTACTGGAAGTACATAATAACAGAATACCTATTTGACCTGGGGAGCTATCTAATGGATGGCAAAGGTGAGCACAAGTCCTTCTCTGAGTACGGACACAAATATCAGAAGATGGAAGAGGAACGCATAAGAAGGGAAAGGGAAAGAAGGCAGCAACAGCAACAGGCGGAATGGGAGGAAAGGTTCAGGCAGTGGAATAGCTACCAGGGCCAGGGAGGACAACAATGGCAGGGTCAGGGTGGATATACAGGCCAGCAAACCTACGCCAACCCTATGACAGAATTCAAGCAGAAATACGAAAAGAGTTGTGATATTTTGGATTTGCCCTATGATACAGACAAGTATCAAGTGAAGCTGGCATACAGGAAAAAGGCAAAGGAAAACCATCCAGACATCAATAGGTCACCGGATGCAACAAGTAAATTTCAGGAAATCAATGATGCCTATGGTTTTCTGAGCGATGAGAATATCGAGAGATACAAGAGGATGAACTAAGGGTCTAAGCATTGTGGTTTGTAAGGAGGAAGCGAATGTACTATTTCAGCTACAATACCAAGATAGGTTATCTGACCATAATTGAAAGAGAGGATTCCATAATTGGAGTTGAGTTTGGAAGACTGTCCCATCCGGAAGGACTAGAGGAGGAGACCCCCTTGCTTAAGGAGGCAATCCAACAGATAAGGGAATACCTCGAAGGAAGTAGAAGGGATTTTCAGCTCCCCATAAGCCTCTCAGGAACACCATTTCAAATTAAGGTGTGGAATGCACTAAAGGAAATTCCCTATGGTGAGACGAGGAGCTACAAGTATATCGCTGAGAGTATTGAAAAACCAAAGGCCTACAGGGCTGTAGGAAATGCCAACAACAAGAATCCCATATCAATAATCATACCCTGACACCGTGTAATTGCGGCCAATGGTGATTTGGCAGGATTTGGCGGAGGTTTGGAGATAAAGAAAAGTTTAATAGAACTGGAGAAAAAGAGCGACCACCTTCTGTAAGGGTGGTCGCTTTGTTTAGCACTTATTCATCATTATATCCAGAATCACAGGATCAGTATTGGTCATGCCTTCAGTTGAGACCCTGGCAAGGTTTGCGATTGAATCCTCTGCAGTTCTTCCCAGAATACCATTGTCAGAAGGTATCCTCATGCCCTCCATAGCCATGGAGGCTGCGTCCACAGCTGCATCAACAGAGATTCCAAGCTTGTAGGCACAGCCAATCTTTGCGCCATCACAGAACATGCCGGACACACCTGCTATCATGTTTACAATTGAA
>Ga0334895_1003601_pt1 | contig 11716 bp, 9 predicted proteins | sample GraSluR3_MG_7_FD_207229 | JGI IMG/M metagenome (GOLD analysis project Ga0334895, IMG submission 207229) | Sludge microbial communities from methane-producing bioreactor in Wageningen University, Netherlands - Granular Sludge_31_05-R3 | ecosystem: Engineered > Bioreactor > Anaerobic > Unclassified... | reverse complement strand
AAAGGGAATCTCCATGCGGTAGACGCGGCAGGAATCGACCATGCGGCGCATGTGCTGTGAGAGGCAGAACACGGCCGGGCCCTGCTCGGTCTCATAGCAGCGGATGCCTTCGAACACGCTGCTCCCATAGTGAAGGACGTGCGATAGCACGTGCACCTGGGCCTCGTCCCAGGGGACGAGCTTGCCATCGAACCAGATGAACTCGGACTTGGCGATCGGCATGATGAGACTCCTTCCGTTGCTGCTTGGTTGGGATGCTAGATGCGCTCAGCGACGAGACCGCCCATCTCCTGGGTGCCCACAGTCGCCTCGCCCGGCCGAGCGATGTCTGCGGTGCGGTAGCCATCGCGGAGGACCTGCTGGACGGCATCCTCGACGGCGACGGCCTCCTGATCCAGCTTGAGCGAATGCCGCAGAAGCAGGGCCGCGCTCAAGATGGCGGCCAAGGGGTTGGCCACGTCCTGCCCGGCGATATCGGGCGCGGTGCCATGGATCGGCTCATAGAGGCCCAGGGAGCCCTCGGCGAGCGAGGCGGAGGGCAACATGCCCATGGACCCGCTGAGCATGGAGGCCTCGTCGGTGAGAATGTCGCCGAACATGTTGCCGGTGACGATGACGTCAAAGCTGCTGGGTTTGCGGATCAGGTGCATGGAACAGGCGTCCACCAGCAGCTCATCGAAGGCGATATCGGGATGCTCGGCGGCGACCCGGCGGGCTACCGAACGCCACAGACGGGAGCTCTCCAGCACGTTGGCCTTGTCCACCGAGGTCACCTTGTGTCGGCGGCCGGCCGCGAGCTCAAAGGCCACGCGGACCACCCGCTCGACCTCTCCCTCGGAGTAGATCATGGTGTCGAAAGCCGTCTTACCCCCGTCACGGCGACCGCGCTCTCCAAAGTAGATGCCGCCCGTAAGCTCACGCACCACCAGCAGGTCGGTCCCTTCCAGAACCTCGCGCTTGATGGTGGAGGCATCGATCAGCTCGGGGTAGAGCGTAACGGGGCGGAGGTTGGCATAGAGCCCCAGCGCCTTGCGGATGCCCAACAGGCCCTGCTCGGGCCGCACCGCCGCCGTCGGATCGTCCCACTTGGGGCCGCCCACGGCGCCGAGAAGCACCGCATCGGAGGCTTGGCAGAGGGCCACCGTCTCATCGGGCAGGGGGTTGCCGGTCTCGTCGATGGCGATGCCGCCGATCAGCGCGTCCTCAAAGGAAAACGTGTGCCGGAACTCGGCCGCGATGGTCTCGAGCACGCGGCGCGCCTGGGCGGTGACCTCGGTGCCGATGCCATCGCCGGCCAGAACAGCGATCTTGGCTTGCATGGATTCCCTCGCGATCGTGGTGTGTTGGTGGTTCGCTCGGCCTAGTCGGCTTCGCCGCCGATGCGGTGGTTGACCGCCCGCCGATAGGAGCCGAATACGCGCAAAAAGGTGGTCATCTCGGTGAGATGGTCGATGGCTCGGCGACAGCGTTCGTCCTCCATGGATCCGCAGAAATCCAGGTAGAACACATACTGCCAGGGCACCCCGCGGATGGGCCGAGACTCGATCTTGGTCAGGTCGATATCGCGCAGGGCAAAGGCGCTCAGGCAGCGAAACAGTAGCCCGGGCTCGTTCTTGCCGGCAAAGCAGATGGAGGTCTTGCTCGGACCCTCGGGTGTGATCGGCTCGCGGGCCAGCACCGCAAAGCGGGTAAAGTTGCTCTTTTCATCCTCCAAGTCGCGGCGCACGATGGTCATGCCGTACAGATCAGCCGCCAGTTCGCTGGCGATGGCCGCCGCGTCGCAGAGCCCCTGGTCGCGGATCATACGCACGCTGCCGGCCGTATCATGGCTGACGATGGCCTGGGGGATGCCCAGGGCCTCGATGGAGCGGGCGCACTGGGCCAGGGCTTGGGGATGCGAATAGACGCGGGTGATCTGCTCCAGGGTGATCCCAGGATGGGCGATGAGGCAGTGAGAGATGCGCTCGACGTGCTCGCCGATGATATGGAGCTGGTGCTCGAGCAACAGGTCATAGTTTTGATGGATGCTGCCCGCCAGCGAGTTTTCCAAGGGGATGACGCCCAGGTCGGCACGCTCCTGCTCCACGGCCTCAAAGACCTCGCCAAAGGTGGGGCAGGCGAGGGTGACGATCTCGGCGCCGCAGACGGCGCGTGCTGCGATCTCGCTATAGGCGCCGTGTTCGCCCTGGAAAGCGACGACCTTCTTGGGCTGGGCTTGCTCAGCCATCGGTGGCTCCTTGGAGGCGCTGCTGGGTATACGGGATCAGGCCGCCCGCCTCGATGATCCCCAGCATGAACGCGGGGTAAGGCGTCGCCTGGTATTGCTGATCCAGGGTGAGGTTGCGAATCAGCCCCGCCGCGAGGTCGATCTCTAGGCGATGGCCGTGCTCGGCGGCCCGTGCGGCTTCTGGGCATTCCAGGATCGGCAGGCCGATGTTGATGGCGTTCCGGTAAAAGATGCGGGCAAAGCTCTCCGCCACCACGCACTGCACGCCGGCAGCCTTGATGGCCACGGGGGCATGCTCGCGCGAGGAGCCGCAACCAAAGTTAGCCCCGGCCACGATCATGTCGCCCGGCTGAACCTTGGCGGCAAAGGTCGCGTCCAGGTCCTCCATGCAATGGGAGGCCAACTCGCCCTCATCCGTGGTGTTCAGATAACGAGCGGCGATGATGGCATCGGTATCCACGTTGTCGCCGTACTTCCAGACCTTGCCCGTGATGCTCACGCTTGCTGCTCCTTGATGCGAGGTTGCGAGCTATCGCCAAAGCGCTCCGCGATGGCTGCCTTGACGGCCGAGGCGTCGGCGGGCAGCTCTAGCGGAGGGTTTCGGCGCAGGCACTCGGCATCGGCCAGGGTGCCTGCGTGATAGTCTACTTTGAACTGGGTGAATTTCAGGCCATTGGCCGTCGAGATGACGATGGTACGGTCAGGCCCCTTGATGACGCCGCCCTCGACGAGCTTGATCAGAGCCGCCAGCGCCACGCCCGTGTGCGGGCAGGCGTACATGCCCGTGAGGTCGGCGCGGGCCGCGGCTTCCGCGAGCTCTGACTCGGTAGCTTGCACCACCACCCCATCAAACTGCTGCAACACCTTGACGGCCTTTTCATAGCTGACCGGGTTACCGATCTGGATGGCGCTGGCGGCCGTCTGGCGTGCCTTGACGGGCACCAGCTCTTTGAACCCCGCCTGATAGCTCAGGTAGAGGGGGTTGGCGCGCTCGGCCTGGGCCGCCACCAGCCTGGGGAGTTTGTTGATGAGCCCCAGATCGCGCATCTGGAGCAAGCCCTTGCCCAGGGCGCTGATATTCCCCAGGTTGCCGACGGGGATGACGATCCAGTCGGGCGGCTCCCAATCGAACTGCTGGACGATCTCAATGCCGACGGTCTTTTGGCCCTCGACGCGCAGCGAGTTCATCGAGTTGGCCAGGTAGATCGACTGGTCCTTGGTGACATCCTTGACGATGGCCATGCATCCGTCGAAATCGGTGGCCAGCGAGAGCACCAGCGCGCCGTTGGCGATCGGCTGAATCAGTTGCGCCGTCGAGACTTTGTCGCGTGGCAAAAAGACGATGGACGGGATGCCCGCCGCCGCGCAATAGGCCGCCAGCGAGGCGGAGGTATCGCCCGTGGAGGCGCAGGCGATGGCCCGCACCGCCGAGCCACTGGCCATCATCTGCCGCACCACGCTGACGAGCACGGTCATGCCCAGGTCTTTGAACGAGCCCGTGTGGCTGTTGCCGCAGAGCTTGACCCACAAGTCCTCCAGGCCGAGCTCTTGGCCGAACCGTTGCGCCCAGTAGAGGTTGGTGTGCCCCTCGTACATGGAGACGACCAGCTCGTCATCCACCTCGGGGCAGACCCACTCTTTCTTGCCCCACACGCCGCTGCCATAGGGCCATTCGTTGGTGTGGGTACGGTCCTCAAAAAGCAGCTTCCATTCGGCGGCGGATCGCTGCTTGAGAGCATCGAGATCGTGCTGCACCTCGAGCAGGCCGCCGCAGGTGGGGCAGTGGTAGATCACATCAAAGATCGAGTACCGCCCAGGGCAGCCCCGCACACAGGCGAACCAACAGCGCTCCGATGCTCTCATCTCGGGCTACTCCAAGTCGTCAGGGCCGCCAATCCGCCCCAGCACGGCGCTGGCGGCGGCCACGGCGGGGCTGGCCAGGTACACCTCGCTCTCGGGGTGCCCCATACGCCCCACAAAGTTGCGGTTGGTGGTGGACACACAGCGCTCGCCGGCGGCCAGCACGCCCATGTGCCCGCCCAGGCAGGGCCCGCAGGTAGGCGTGCTAAAGGCAGCGCCTGCCTCGACAAAGGCCTCGGCCAGGCCCTCGCGCACGGCCTGCAGATAGATCTCTTGCGTGCCAGGGATCACGATGCACCGCACGGAAGGGGCCACCTGTCGCCCGCGCAAAAGATCGGCGGCGACGACGAGATCCTCCCAGCGGCCGTTGGTGCACGACCCGATGACCACCTGATCGATGGGCACGTCGCCCACCTCGCTGAGGCCGCGTGTGTTGCTGGGCAGGTGGGGGAAGGCGATCTGTGGCTCGATGCTGGCCGCATCGATGTCGATCTGGCGAGCATAGGCCGCGTCGGCGTCGGGCAGGAAGATCTGATAGGGACGCTGGGCCCGCCGGTTCACGTATGCCAGGGTGGCCTCGTCCACGGCGAACAGGCCCGCCTTGGCGCCCGCCTCGATGGCCATGTTGGCCATGGTGAAACGGCCGTCCATGCTCAAGGCATCGATGGCCGGTCCCACGAACTCGATGGCCTGGTAGAGGGCCCCGTCGACGCCGATCTGGCCGATGGTGTACAGGATCAGGTCTTTGCCGCCCACATAGGGTTGGAGCTGGCCGTGGTAGGTGATGCGGATGGTCTCGGGCACGCGCATCCAGGCACGGCCCGTGGCCATGGCCACGGCAATGTCGGTCGAGCCCATGCCCGTGGCAAAGGCGCCCACCGCCCCATAGGTGCAGGTGTGCGAGTCCGCGCCGACGACCACATCGCCGGGCAGCACGAGCCCCTGCTCGGGCAACAGGGCGTGTTCGATGCCCATGCGCCCGACCTCGAAATAGTTGGTGATGCCGTGCTCACGAGCAAAGTCTCGCAGCAGCTTGGCCTGGGTGGCCGACTTGATGTCCTTGTTGGGGGTGAAATGGTCGGGCACCAGGGCGATGCGTTCGGCGTCAAAGACGCCCACGCCCAGCTTGCGAAACTCTTGGATGGCGATGGGGGCGGTGATGTCATTGGCCAGCACCATGTCCACCCGCACGTCCAACAGGTCGCCCGGCTGCGGCGCGACGGCATCGGTGTGGGCGGCGAGGATCTTTTGCGCCATGGTCATGGCGGGTTTGGGCTCTGGGTTCATGAGGCGCTACTCTCCTCCGCTGAGATGGTCTGTGGATGACGGACAGCGATTAGCTTGTTCAGCGCGTTCAAATAGGCGCGAGCGCTAGCCACGATAATGTCCGTGGAAGCGCCGTGGCCGCCAAAGACATGGGTCTTGGCCTCGGTCTGTGGGTTCACGGGCAGGCTGGCGTCACCCTCGATCTCGGACGTGATCCGAACGGTCACCTCACCCACGGCGTCGATTCCCTCGGTAACCGAAGTGACCGAGAACTCGATCAGCTCGTTGGGCTCGCCGACGATGCGGTTGATGGCGTTATAGAGGGCGTCCACCGGACCGGTTCCGTGCGCCGAATCGACCAAGACGCTTCCATCGGGGGCGCGTAGTCTGACGGTGGCCGTCGGAATCGACTGGTCGCCGCAGCAGACCTGGATCTGCTCGAGGCGGAATACCTCGGCGGGCTGAAAGACCTCGTCGGAAACCAGCGCCTCGATGTCGCGGTCGGTGACGACCTTTTTCTTGTCGGTCAACTCCTTGAAGCGATCGAACGCGCGGTTGAGCTGATCCGTATCCAGATGATACCCCAGTTGCTCCAACCTGTCAGCAAAGGCGTGGCGACCCGAGTGCTTGCCCAGCACCAGGCGGCTCTCGCTGACGCCCACCGTAGCAGCATCCATGATCTCGTAAGTGAGGCGGTTCTTCAGGATGCCATCCTGATGGATGCCAGCCTCATGGGCAAAGGCGTTGGCCCCCACGATGGCCTTGTTCGCCTGGACCGACAGCCCCGTATAGTTGGCCACCATGCGGCTGGTGGGGTAGAGCTCGTCGGTCTTGATGCTGGTGTTGACGCCATAGTGCTGGCCTCTGACATAGAGGGCCATGACGATCTCTTCCAGGGCGGCGTTGCCCGCGCGCTCACCCAGGCCGTTGATGGTGCATTCGACCTGGCGGGCCCCATTCTGCACGCCCGCCAGGCTATTGGCGACGGCCAGCCCCAGGTCGTTATGGCAATGCACCGAGATGATGGCCTGGTCGATGCCGGGCGTGTTGTCGGCGATGCCTTTGATGATCTGCCCGAACTCGGGGGGCGTGGTGTAGCCGACGGTATCGGGAACGTTGAGCGTCGTCGCACCCTCGGCGATGGCGGCGCCCAGCACCTGGTAGAGGAACTCGGGATCGGAGCGACCCGCGTCCTCGGGCGAGAACTCGATATCCTCGCAGAGCGAGCGGGCATAGGCGACCATCCGCCTGGTCGTTTCCAGCACTTGCTCGCGGGTCAGGCGGAGCTTGTGCTGCATATGAATATCGGACGTGGCGATAAAGACGTGGATGCGCGGCTTGGTCGCGTCACGCACAGCCTCCCAGGCGGCATCGATGTCACGGGCGACGCAGCGCGCCAGGCCGCAGATGCTGGGCCCCTCGACTTGCTGGGCGATACGCCGAACGGCATCCAGATCGCCTGGCGAGGCGGCTGGGAACCCCGCCTCGATGACATCCACCCGCAGGCGGGCGAGCTGGTGGGCGATGGCCAGCTTTTCATCGGTGTGCAGCGTCGCGCCGGGCGACTGCTCTCCATCTCGCAGCGTGGTATCGAAAATCCTGATGGTGTCCATGGTCAATGCGTTTCTCCCTGCTCTGTTCAGCGAATGGGTGAAAGGTGGCGTGCGCGAACGCGCGGCCTGGGCCTAGGCGGTCTTCCCCGTCGAGAGGGCAGGCGGCCCTAGCGACGTTGTCCGGAAGACCGCCCGAGTAGGGCGAGTTCGAGGCTATCAACCAAGGCGGTCGTGCTGGCCTCGATGATATTGACCGAGCAGCCCACGGTGGTCCAGGTCTCGTTGCCGTCGCTGGCATCGATCAGCACACGGGTGAGGGCCGCGGTGGCTGACTGTGGATCCACGATGCGTACCTTGTAGTCTGTGAGTTGAACATCTTCGAGCCACGGATGGGTAGGGAGCAGCGCCTTGCGCATGGCGCGGTCCAGGGCATTGACGGGGCCGTCGCCGTCGGAGGCCGTGTGCATCAACTGGTCGCCCACCCGCATCTTGACAGTCGCCTCGGAGAGCATGGGGCTGCCGTTGCGTTTTTCGGCCAGGACGAGGGCGTCCAGCACCTCGAACGGCGGCGCATAGCCTGGTAGCATCCGTCGCACCATCAGCTCAAACGAGCCATCGGCGCCTTCGAACTGGTAGCCCTGGCTCTCCATCTCTTTGAGGCGCTGGGCGAGGGCGCGCACCTGATCGGCGTTCATCTCATGCTCCAAGCCCATCTCGCGCAGCTTGTGGGCCACGTTGGCGCGGCCAGAGAGCTCTGAGATCAGGACGCGCATCTCGTTGCCCACCAGGGCGGGATCCACATGCTGATAGCTATCGGAGACGCGCTGCAGGGCGCTGACGTGCAGCCCCGCCTTGTGGGTAAAGGCGCTAGAGCCCACATAGGGCGCATGGGGATTGGGGCTCAGGTTGGCGACCTCGGAGACGAATCGGGCTGTCTCGGTGAGGCGGGCCAGGCTGCCATTGGCCAGCGCCCGACGCCCCATCTTGAGCTCCAGGTTGGGAATGACGGTGCACAAGTCGGCGTTGCCGCAACGCTCGCCATAGCCGTTCATGGTGCCCTGAATGTGGTTGGCGCCCGCCTCGACGGCCACGAGGGTGTTGGCGTCAGCCATGCCGTTGTCATTGTGTGCGTGCATGCCCACCGAGGTTCGCGGCAGGTATTGACGGACCTCACCCACGATGCGCGCGACCTCCGATGGCAGGCTGCCGCCGTTGGTATCGCAGAGCACGACGCAGGTGGCGCCAGCATCGGCCGCTGCCGCCAGCGTCTCGAGGGCGTAGGCGCGGTCGAGCTTGTGCCCGTCGAAATAGTGCTCGGCATCGAATAGGACCTCAAGGCCACGATCCACCAGGAGCTGAACGCTCTCGCGGATCATGGCCAGGTTCTCTTCCCTGGTGATGCCCAGTACCTGTTCCACGTGCATGGCCGATGACTTGCCGACCATGACGGCCGTGCGAACACCTGCCTCCAACACCGCCTGGAGGTTGCGGTCCTCCTCGACCTTGGCGCTGGGATGGCGGGTGCTGCAAAAGGCGGCGATGCGCGCGTGTTGCAGGCGCAGGTGCCTGGCGCGGGCAAAGAACTCGACGTCCTTGGGGTTCGAGCCAGGCCAGCCCCCTTCGATGTAGGCGACGCCCAGGTCGTCGAGCCGCTGGGCGATGCGGATCTTGTCGTTTGCGGAAAGCGAGATGCCTTCGCGCTGCGCCCCATCGCGCAGGGTTGTATCTAGGATGGTGATGCGTTCGGTCATGGGTCGCAGCCTTCCTCGTTGGCCTCCAGGGCACAACCATAGCTGCGCCCTGGAGGCCCTTACGATCTACTTGGCGTCCAGCCAGGGCATCATCTGGCGCAGCTTGCGCCCGACGCGCTCGATGAGCAGGTTCTGCTCGCGCTTGCGGATCAGGCTAAAGCTGGGGCGTTTGGCCTGGTTCTCCAGGATCCACTCGCGGGCATAGGTGCCATCCTGGATATCGGCCAACAGCTTGCTCATGGCAGCTCGCGTCTCGTCGGTGACGATCTTGGGGCCGGCGTAATAGTCGCCGTGTTCGGCTGTATCGCTGATCGAGTAGCGCATGTAGGAGAGGCCGCCCTGGTAGATCAGGTCGACGATCAGCTTCATCTCGTTGACGCACTCAAAGTAGGCGATCTCGGGCTGGTAGCCAGCCTCCACCAGCGTGTCAAAGCCAGCCTTCATCAGCGCGGTGATGCCACCGCAGAGAACGGCCTGCTCGCCAAAGAGGTCGGTCTCCGTCTCTTCCTCAAAGGTGGTCTCGATGACCCCTGCGCGGGCGCAGCCGATGCCCTTGGCATAGGCCAGAGCCAGCGATTTGGCGTTGCCTGTGGCATCCTGGTAGATGGCCAGCAGGCCCGGCACGCCCTGTCCCTCGGGAAAGATGGCGCGCACGCGGTGCCCGGGCGCCTTGGGGGCGATCATGGTGACGTCCACATCCTCGGGTGGAACCACCTGCCCATAGTGGATGCTGAACCCGTGGGCGAACATGAGCATGTTGCCCGCAGCCAGGTTGGGAGCCACGTCCTGCTCATAGATGGTGGGAATCACGGTGTCGGGCGCCAGCATCATGACGATATCGGCGGCGGCCACGGCCTCGGGCGTGGTCATGACGGTCAGCCCGTCCGCCTCGGCCTTGGCCCAAGACTTGCTGCTCGGATAGAGCCCCACCACCACATCGCAGCCGCTATCGCGCAGGTTCAGGGCGTGTGCGTGCCCCTGGCTGCCATAGCCGATGACCGCGATGCGCTTGCCCTCGAGTAGTCCCAGGTCCGCATCCTGCTCATAGTAGATCGTTGCCACGTTTGTACCTCCTGTCGATGGGTCGCCTCTGTCGTGCAGTCCAGTCCGGCGGGGAGAGCGATGCTCTAGCCGCCGTTGCCACTCGTGCCGCGCACCATAGCCACCCGTCCCGTTCGGGTCAGCTCTTTGATGCCCATGGGGCGCAGCACGTGGATCAACGAATCGACCTTGTCCTCAGTGCCCGTGATCTCGATAGTGAGTGAGTCGGGCGCCACGTCGATGATCTGGGCGCGAAAGATGTCGGCGAGCTGTTTGATCTCGCCGCGCCTGGCAGCGGGCGCGTGGACGCGTATCAGCGCCAGTTCTCGAATCACGGCGGCGTCATCGGTGATATCCGTCACCTTGGTGACGGGGATCAGCTTGTAGAGCTGCTTGATCACCTGCTCGACGGCGGCGTCATCGCCGCACATGACAACGGTCATGCGGGAGATGCCGGGCGTCTCGCTATGCCCGACGGTCAAGCTCTCAATGTTATAGTTGCGGCGCCGGAAGAGATTCACGACCTGGCTCAAGACCCCGGGCTTGTCCTCGACCAAGACGACCAACGTGTGCCGCGCGAGGCGGTCCTGTATTGCTGTGCCCATGCTATACCTCCGACTCTGGCACGTCATTGCCGTTGGATAGCGGAGCCTCCATGCCCTCTTCTGGGCGGCGGATCATCTCGTGGATGGCCCCGCCGACGGGCACCATCGGGAAGACATTATGCTCCCGCTCGATCTGAAAGTCGATCAGAGCAGGGCCGTCGTGAGCCATGGCGCGATCGATGGCTGCGGCGATTCCCTCGTGGTCCTGGACGGTCTGGCCCATTACGCCGCAGGCCTCGGCCAGTTTGCCAAAGTCAGGCCCCAGGATCGGCGTGCCTGAATAGTTGCCCTCGAAAAAGAACTCTTGCCACTGGCGCACCATGCCCAGGTAGCCATTGTTCAGCACGGCGATCTTGATGGGAAGGCGCTCCTGGACGGCGGTCACCAGCTCCTGAGACGTCATCTGAAAGCCGCCATCGCCCGCCACAACCCAGACGGGCACGTCTGGACGGCCCACCGCCACGCCGATGGCGGCTGGCAGGGCAAACCCCATGGTGCCCAAGCCTCCCGAGGTGATCAGACTTCCGGGGCGCAGATGGCGATAGTACTGGGCCTCCCACATCTGATTCTGCCCCACGTCACTGACCATGATCGCCTGGCCCTGGGTGGCTTGGTCGATCATCCGCACCACGTGCTGGGGCAGCAGAGCGTGGGGATCACGGTTGGCCACGTCACGGCCTTTGGTATCCGAGTGCCAGCTCTGGATGGTCTCCCTCCAGGGGCCGTGCGTCGCTGGCTCAACCATCGGCACCAGATCGCGCAACACATACAGGGCATCCCCCACCACGGGGAGATCGACTCGGATGCGCTTGCCGATCTCGGCGGGGTCGATATCGACGTGGATGATCCGGGCGCGCGGAGCAAAGGTGTGCGCGGTGCTGGTAAAGCGGTCATCAAAGCGGGTGCCGATGCCCACGATCAGGTCGGCGTTCTGCAGGGCGTGGTTCACAAAAGACTCGCCGTGCATGCCCCCCATGCCCAGGCTCAGGGGATGGGTTTCGGGAAGGGCGCTCTTGCCCAGCAACGTGGTTACAACGGGGATATCGGCCTTTTCCGCCAGCTCGCGCAGCAGGTCCCACGCCCCCGCGATGAGCACGCCTCTGCCTGCTACGATGAGAGGACGTTCCGCCTCCGCCAGCATCTGGGCCGCCTGCTTGAGCTGGCGCCGGTTGCCGGTGAGATGTGGCCGAAAGCCCGGTAGATCCACCTCGTCAGGGTAGGCATACTCGGCCTGGGCGGTCTGCACATTCACGGCAATGTCGATTAGCACGGCGCCGGGCCGCCCCGTGCGGGCGATATGGAACGCCTCCTTGATGGCATGAGGCAGCTCGGCGATATCGGTGATCAGATAGTTGTGTTTGACGATGGGCATGGTGATGCCGGTGATATCGACCTCTTGGAACGAGTCCAGGC
>Ga0334895_1003600_pt1 | contig 11721 bp, 7 predicted proteins | sample GraSluR3_MG_7_FD_207229 | JGI IMG/M metagenome (GOLD analysis project Ga0334895, IMG submission 207229) | Sludge microbial communities from methane-producing bioreactor in Wageningen University, Netherlands - Granular Sludge_31_05-R3 | ecosystem: Engineered > Bioreactor > Anaerobic > Unclassified... | reverse complement strand
TGGACACTTACAATGTCACTGATATATCTTTTCTGAGCCTGCTCATATCTCACCGGCTCAATTTTCTTCTGCCATTTAAGTGAATTATAGCCGAATACCGGCTGGGTAATGTTTATACTTACCGGGGAGGTAATGAACTGTGTCTTGGCATTATTCCCAAAAACATCGAAACGTGTAAGGTCGGAGCTTACAAATATCCTTCCCCCTGTAAGTCCAATATTCTGAGAAAGCTGCATTGCAAGACTTGTGTTGTTCGTATTTCTCTCCACAAACTCATACTGACCGTCAATATATTGCTCGTTGAATGTCCGGTTGTAATCTATCACTGTTCCGGTCAGTGTTAATGAAGGACGAAACTCTGCCTCAAATGAGCGATATCGCCAGTAGCTGGACCTGAAGCGGTGCTTGGCGATCAGTGCGTTAGGAGACTGGTCTTCAGCCAATCTGATTACCTCGTCCAGTGTCAGTCTCCTGACCTCCTGGGCATTGATTAAGGATGAGAATAATAATGAGGCTGAAATGATCAGGATTGTAATGAATTGCTTCATATCGATCAGATTGTTTTGTTCAACGTATAATAAATACCTTCACTTATATGGTTACCATCTGAAATGGTTTATTCATATCTCAAAGATTCAATAGGGTCACGCTCCGAAGCCCTCTTGGCTGGACTGTACCCAAAGATGACCCCCACAGCGGCAGAAACTCCGAAAGCTACAATCACAGAGAAGGGAGTCACAATAGTCTTTATATCAGCTATCTGCTCAATAAGCATCGACAGCACAACACCCATAATAACACCAATGAAACCTCCCGTCACACTTATAAGAACAGCCTCAGAAAGAAACTGAACCACAATATCCATCTTTTTTGCACCGATAGCCATCCTGGTTCCTATCTCCTTTATTCTTTCCATTACCGATGCAAACATGATATTCATTATGCCTATACCGCCCACCACAAGAGATATACTGGCAATAGCGCCCAGCACAATATTGAAAATATCCTTTGTACGCTGCTGCTGCTTCAGCAATAGTTCCGGAACCGTAATTTCGAAGTCCTTGACCCCCATATGTCTCCTTAGAAGCATCCGGCTTAACACCTCAGTAGTTGGATTCAGCTGCTCTGTCTCCTCAACCTGAACCACAATCCGGTCAAGCTGATGGTAGTTGGTGGAACCCGAACTACTGGCAAGAGATGCTATAATCATTCTACGGCCCATGCCTCCCATACCCCTGAAGTTACCTATGTTGGTAAGAGGTCTGGTCTGTGCCAGTGCTCTGTTCTGGTACCTCATCAGCATAGTCTTTACCGGAATATATATATTGTCGTTATAAACATTTATACCGGCATCTTCAAAACCTGTCAGGGTTACATTTGTTTTCTCCAGCACACCGATAATCTTTAGCCAAACGCCATCAAATTTAATATATTGTCCGATAGGATCAACCTTGCTGAAAAATTTTGATCTTATATTTGATCCAACAATACATACCTGGATACCATGCAGCTCCTGATAATCATTGAAAAAGACCCCTGATTGCAGGGGAAGGTTATATAGATCGAAATAGTCATTTGTTACACCTACAAGCTTGGCAGAATACCTTATACCGTTAAGAACAACATTTGAATTATAGGCTATCTCAGGACTGATACTCTTTACTGAGGGGACATTTTCCACAATGGCTTCCACATCAAGCAGTGTCAGACCCCTTGAAAACTTATTCTGCTGCTGCTCTCCGTTTTCATCTGAAGACTCACCTTTCTCCTCAATGACCGGACTGATAAGTATGTTGTTCACACCCACCATCTTTATCTGGTCAAGAATCTCCTGCTGAGCTCCCTTGCCAATCGCCAGCATACTTATAACAGCTGCAACACCGAAAATGATTCCGAGTGCTGTAAGTATCGACTTAAGCTTATTGGATATAATAGACTCAACAGCTATTACAATATCATGAAAATACCTTTTGAACATTTTTTTCAGTGCTTAAGTGAGCTGATGAATTTATTGATTCCTTTGGCCCTGGCCAACCGGACGAGTCACTGATCCTCCGGCTCCCTCCTGCTGTCCTCCTTCACGCGATCCGCGCATCTGCATCATTTGCTGCCTCTGCTCGGGGGTCATCTGAGAATTGTTTCTGCCATTAGGCCTCCTGGCCTGCATTCCTTCCTGTCTGATTCTCTCTGCCTCTTCCCTTTCAAGTCTCGACCTCTCCTTTATTTCGGGAATAAGGTCTTCTCCTGCCAGCTTATAATTATCAGAATCTTCTGGTCTGAGGAGATGCACGATCTCTCCGGCATCAAGTCCCTTCTCAACTATTACCTGATCCTCATTTGAACTGCCAAGCATAATAATCTGCCTCCGGCCATCCTTGGTATAAACATAAGGGATGCTATCAGCAGTTGCGAAAACTGCTTCCAGGGGTATGTAATTAACATCTTCAAATGATTTCGTGACAATCTGGTTACCAGTGGTCATCGAGGGACGAAGAATCGGATCTACCGCATCAAGTTTAACTACTACCTCAAACACCTTTGCATCTGTATTTGGTAACTGTTCTCCTATATTGGCGACGCTGACAACCTTTCCTGTAAATGACATATCGGGAAAAGCATCAACAGACACATTCACCACCTGATCTACCTTTACCTTGCTGACATCTATCTCATTAACATAAGTTGTTGAAATCATTGATGAAAGATCGGGCAGAGTTGCCACAACAGGATCATTGGGTCTGATACTGGAACCCACCTTCCGCTTACTGCCACCCCATTCTCTCTTATAGATAACCATACCGGGTGCAGGTGCTGTCACAACAAACTGGCGAAGCAGATTTTCCATATCCGCGATTCTCTGACGCTGCCGCTGCAGATTAAGCTCTTCCCTGCGCATATTTGCCCTGGTTTGCTGAACCCTTAGTTCATATCCTTTAAGGGCCTGCTCATACTGCCTCTTGGCCTTTTCAAGATTTATGGTATTCTGTCTTATTGTGGTTGGCGGCTCAAACTTGCTCTGTTCAAGGGTTATCTCTGCCTCTTCCATATTAAAAAGAAGATTTCTGAGGTTATCACGCGCATCCCCCAGAGTAAGAGTGGTGTCAAGAATCTCCATCTGATATTCATTCTCCAGCGTTTCAAGCCTGTCGTACTCATCTTTAAGGCTGTTCTCAAGATTAGTACGGTCAAGAGTAGCGACATAGTCTCCCTCTTCAACAACTGTTCCTTCAGGAACAAGATCCTGGATACCTATATCGGTAATTCTCATATTACGCCCCCCCAGAAGCTCCGGACCCTTAATCTCTGTTGAATTTTCTGCATGTAATTCCCCTGTAACTGTCACCAGAATCTCGAAGTTCCCGTTACGCACCTCGGTAAAAAGTACTGAGGCATCCTCCTTATTGGTAACCCTGTTGACCACTACCAGCACGACCATAATAACGATAGCAACAACTGCAGTGATAATAATTGTTTTCTTCATCGATCTTTTATCTTTTTTGTTATTCCTTTTCTTATGAGACAACGAAAGTATTCAAAATGCACATTCTTTTGCCCTCATTAACATATATTTAACAATAATTAACCCCGGTTGTTCAGGGTCTTATCAATAGACAGCCCAGGTTTGATGTTTATTCCGGCTGCTCTGAAAGAGTACTGCCATTTATATTTTTTTAACAAGAGAAACGACCTCGCTTATGAGGCCCTCTGCAGCAGGTAATGATACTGATTCACTATATATTCTTATTATCGGCTCTGTATTCGAAGCCCTAAGCTGAACCCAGCCATGTTCAAATTCAATCTTTATTCCATCCCGCAAATCTGTATTATTACCATTATAATTCTCTGCCAGCGCGGAATATATATCGTCCAGACTCCTGCCTTCAGGCAATTCCGTTTTCCTCTTCACCATCACATAAGATGGATATACCTTCCTTAGCGATGAACATGAATGACCTGATTTCGCCAGGTGCGACAAGAATAGTGCTGCTCCTGCAACGGCATCTCTCCCGTAGTGAAAGTCCGGAAGAATCACCCCCCCGTTTCCTTCTCCGCCAATTACGGCGTTTCTCCTCTTCATCTCTTCAACTACGTTGACCTCTCCCACCGGTGAAGAAAAATATTCGCAACCATGCTTTACAGTGATGTCGCGAAGAGCCCTCGATGATGACATATTAGAAACCGTACTGCCCTTAATCTTATCCAGTACATAATCTGCAACCGCCACCAGGGTATACTCCTCACCGAACATAGTTCCGTCCTCACAAACAATGGCTAGTCTGTCGACGTCAGGGTCTACTGAAATACCTAAATCAGCATTCCCGCTGACTACTGTCTCAGAAAGTTTTACAAGATGCTCGGGCACTGGCTCAGGATTATGTGGGAAATCACCTGTAGGATCACAATACAACCGGATTACATTTTTAACTCCAAGCTCCTCCAGCAGCAGAGGCATTATCACTCCTCCGACTGAATTTACAGCATCAACTGCAACAACCAATCCTGCCTTCCTTATTGCTTCGCGATCAACAAGCGGATGAGACAAAACCAAATCTACATGCTTTCTTGTCCAGCTGTCATCATGGGTAATTTTTCCAAGTTCATTAACAACAGAGTATTTGTAAGCCTCCGATGCTGCCAGCGATAAAAGTTCCTTACCATCAGAGGAGCTGAGAAACTCCCCCTTTTCGTTAAGCAACTTAAGTGCATTCCATTCGGCAGGATTATGGCTGGCAGTAATAATAATACCTCCATCGGCTCGCAGGCCGGTTACAGCGACCTCAACAGTAGGTGTTGACGCAAGTCCGATATCAAAAACATCTATTCCCATCGAAACCAGTGTCGAGTTTACCAAAGATGCAACTGCAGGCCCCGACATCCTTGCATCACGCCCGGTAACAACACTCAGCCTTCGTCGACCGTGTCGATGGCTGAGCCAGCATGCATATGCCGATGTAAAACGTACCACATCAACCGGAGTAAGATTATCTCCGGGAACTCCTCCGATAGTTCCCCGTATCCCTGATATTGATTTAATAAGGGTCATGTAACAGCTTTTTATACAAGGCAAAGTTGCGAAAAAAAAGCCAATCCCTTATTATCGGCAATAAGTTGTACCTTTGCAGTCGAAAAATCAGAATCATATATGGCTGCAAAACAGCAACCAACGCGTATCAAAAAGAAGACTCCCGGGAAGAACATGTCAGGGCCTCCTGAGGAGATGATCAGGCTTAACAGGTTTATAGCCCTTAGCGGGGTATGTTCGAGGCGTGAAGCTGATCAGATAATATTAAGGGGAGATATAACAGTTAACGGCAAGGTTGTTAAAGAACTGGGCACAAAGGTCAGAAAAAGCGACGATATAAGATATAAAGGAAAGAGTCTTAAGGCAGAGTCAATGGTTTATATCCTTCTCAACAAACCGAAGGGATATGTAACAACCCTGTCTGACCCGCATGCCGATAAAACAGTGCTTGACCTGGTGCGCAATGCCTGCAGTGAGAGGATATTTCCTGTTGGCAGGCTTGACAAAGGGACAACAGGAGTGCTGCTGCTTACGAATGACGGCGATCTGACCGGCAGACTTACTCACCCCAGGTATAAAAAGAAGAAGATATATCACGTCTGGCTTGACAGGGATCTGACAAAAAGTGACATGATTCAACTCTCAGAGGGAGTAGAGATAGATGGTGAAATGGTTGCTGCAGACAGTATTGCTTGGCCTGACACTGATGACAGGACACAGGTAGGCATAGAGTTGCACTCTGGTCAGAACAGGGTGGTAAGGAGAATGCTGGAAGCCCTGGATTATAAAGTCAGAAAACTTGACCGGGTCTATTTTGCCGGTCTTACCAAAAAAAACCTGCCCAGAGGCAAATGGAGATTCCTGACAGAGAGTGAAATATCCATGCTTAAAAGAGGGATTACGAAATGAATAAGAAAAATTTCAAATCAGGCTTTGTTAACATTGTCGGAAATCCTAATGTCGGCAAATCAACATTGATGAATGCTCTGTTAGGCCATAATCTCTCAATAGTCACCTCAAAGGCGCAAACTACAAGGCACCGCATACTGGGCATACTAAATGGAAATGACTTTCAGATTGTCTTTTCCGACACGCCTGGTATTCTCAAACCAAAGTACAAATTGCAGGAATCGATGCTAAAGTCAGCAGTATCGGTATTTGACGACGCTGACGTTATTATCATGGTAACAACTACAGAGGACATAGTCAGCGACAGTGATCAGCTTTTTTCGTCCGTTGCAGATTGCTCTGTGCCAAAGATAGTTGCGGTTAATAAAGTTGACCTTTCATCGCAATCGGAAGTTGAAGCAGTACTTGAGCAATGGAGAAAGAGGCTTCCAGACGCTGTTGTAATACCCCTGTCGGCAAAGTTCAACTTCAACCTTACTGCACTGCTTGAACTGATTCTTGACAACTTACCGGCAGGTGAACCATACTACCCTGAGGATCAGCTATCCGATCGCTTTGAAAGGTTCTTCGCTTCGGAAATCATCAGGGAGAAGATACTTCTCAACTACCGCAAGGAGGTGCCCTACTCGGTGGAGGTTGAGATAGAGTCATATTCAGAATCAGATGATATTATCAATATTTCGGCTGTGATTCATGTTGAACGCGACACACAGAAAGGAATAATCATAGGCCACAGGGGTACAATGTTGAAAAAGACAGGCACCATGGCCAGGATTGGCCTTGAAGATTTTTTAGGCAAAAAAGTATTTCTATCCCTCAGAGTCAAAGTGTCGGAAAACTGGAGAGAAAAGCAGAGGCTTCTGAAACAGTTCGGATATCAATAATAACTACCAGCAAACGGAAATGAGCAGAATTGTAGCAATAGTGGGAAGGCCCAACGTGGGTAAGTCAACTCTCTTCAACAGACTTACGGAGACGCGGGAAGCCATTGTAGACGAAGAGAGTGGAGTAACTCGTGACCGCAACTATGGAAGGGCCGAATGGAATGGTGTCGAATTTTCCGTTATTGATACCGGTGGCTATGTTGAAAATTCCGATGATATATTTGAGGAGGAGATAAACAAGCAGGTAAAACTTGCTATTGATGAATCTGATCTGATTCTGTTCCTTACAGACGCCATTGAGGGTGTTCATGATCTGGACACAGGTGTTGCTGAACTGCTAAGAAGATCAGAAAAGGAGACAATTCTGGTGGTTAACAAGACTGATAATCCTGAACGGCTCTTTTCGGCAACGGAGTTTTATTCACTCGGACTGGGAGAGTACTTTCCGATAAGCTCTGCAAATGGCTCCGGAACCGGGGACCTTCTTGATGAAGTTGTTAAGCGCCTACCGGAAAGTGAAGACAAACCTGAAGAAGAGCTTCCGGTCATCGCAGTAGTAGGCAGGCCTAATGTCGGCAAGTCATCGCTTGTTAACTCCTTACTGGGAGAAGACAGGAATATTGTTACTCCAATTGCCGGAACAACAAGGGACTCAATATATATAAGGTATAACAAATACAACCATACCTTTCTGCTTATAGACACTGCCGGCCTGAGAAAAAAAGCAAAGATCAATGAAGATCTGGAATTCTATTCCATATTACGATCGGTAAGGGCTATTGAAAACGCCGATGTCTCATTGCTTATGCTCGATGCAACAAGAGGTCTTGAGTCACAGGATATGAACATCCTTTCCCTCATAATACGAAACAACAAAGGGCTTGTAGTACTTGTAAACAAATGGGATCTGATTGAGAAGGAGTCAAATACTGCCAGGGACTTTGAGAGGGTGCTGAAACAGAAGACTGCACCATTCACCGATTATCCTGTGCTCTTTATTTCAGCCACAGAGAAACAAAGGATCTTCAATATACTTGAAGCACTCGACAGAGTCAATAAGAATCGTATTCGTAAAGTGCCCACTGCGGAACTTAACGAGTTTATCAGGGGAGTTATTGACCGGAACCCTCCTCCTGCAATAAAAGGTAAGTACGTGAAGATCAAATATGTAACGCAACTGCCACTATATTACCCGGCATTTGCCCTGTTCTGCAACCTGCCGCAATATGTTAAGGAACCGTATAAAAGGTATATAGAGAATAAGCTCAGGGAAAGATACGACTTCTCAGGAACCCCTGTAAAAATATATTTCCGCAAGAAATAATATTTGACCCCTATAACTGTTATTATGTTAAAATGACCAGTCATGAAATCAGGAATAGTAAAATCCGTTCTCACAATCACTGCAGCAACAATTATTCTGACAGGATGTTTCGAGATAGAAGAACTGCCTCCTGAACCCAGAGTTGAATTCAGAAGTTTCACAATCATCGATACAACCGATATTCTCGGCAATAATGCCAAGGCAGGAAAGCTTACATTCTATTTCGAGGATGGTGATGGCGATCTCGGTCTCAGTTCAGGATATTCAGGAGTAAGTGAAACCTACAACCTGTTTCTGTCACTTTACAGGAAAACAGAAGGGGTTATGCTGCCTGCCGATCCTCAGGACCCACTCTATCCAACGCCTTACCGCATTCCCTATCTTGAAAGGTTGGGACAAAACAAAATTCTTAAGGGAGAAATTACAGTGACTCTGCTGTATAATTTCTATGAACCAGGCGATACGATATTGTATGATTTCTACGTCGTTGACAGAGCCACGAATGAAAGCAACATTGAATCTACCTGTGAGATTCCTGTTGCGGTCAATGGCATTTACACTGATGAGTAATCAATCAGAAACGGATACCCATAAAGAGAATATCATCTATCTGTTCATGATTCCCTTTCCATTCGTGGAAGAAATTCGAAATGTACTCTTTCTGCTCTTCCATAGGGAGGCCTATTACACTCTCAATAAGTTTCTTAAACCTGGCTACTTTCATCTTTTTGCCATCCCTGCCACCGAACTGATCGGGAAAACCGTCTGAAAACAGATAAATGGCATCTCCCTCTGACATGTAGTACTCCTGGTCGATAAAATATTTCTCGGAAAACGCCATCCCTCCTACAGACGAACGATTACCCTTTATATAATTAGGTTCTCCGTTTATTACAAGTATTACCGGTCTCATTGCAGATGCGAACCTTATATGCCTGTTTTTAAGATTAAACTCGCATATTACCATGTCCATTCCATCATTGGAGACCCCTACGTCAAGGTTCCTGTTAAGAGTGGAAAATATCTGCTCATCAAGCATTGAAAGTATTTCTGAGGGCTTGACAATATTCCTGCGGGTAACAATATCCTGCAATAATGTAGAGCCAATCATTGACATGAATGCTCCGGGAACACCGTGTCCGGTAGAATCTGCACAGGCCAGTATGAACTTATCTTCACTCAGCTTCTCAAACCAGTAGAAGTCACCGCTTACAATATCACGCGGCAGAAATATTATGAATGCATCACTGAATGCCTCTCTGAGTTTGGAGACATCAGGCAGAATGCTGGCCTGAATCCTCCTGGCATAGTTAATACTGTCTGTAATCTCAAAATTCTGCTGCTCGATCTCCTCCTTCTGCCTTACAACCTCCTTTGTCCTCTCCTGCAGTTCCTTCTCAAGATGCTCACGCATCCTGCGCTGGTTTGCTTCCCTTATTCGTATTATCATCACCACTGCAGATGCAAGGAACACAATACATCCCAGAATAAACCACCACCTTATCCAGACCGGTTTTCTGACAACAATGGTGAACATCTCCTCACTTAGAGATGTTGCCCCTGATTCATTGAATGATTCAAGTGAAAACGTGAACTCACCGTCAGTAAGCCGGTATGTTATCTGCCTTGACGAAACTACTTCGCTCCAGTCTGTATCATAATTCCCCAGTTTGGTTCTGTACCTGACCAACTCCGGATTTGAATGACTAATTCCTATATAATCGATTTTTACAAGGTATCTGTTATAGGGCACCAGTATCTCATCCTGCAATCTGTATTGCCTGTCATTGAGTGTAACAGACAAAATATTATTGTATGGAGGTACAGCACCTTTAAGATCCTTCTTACGGTCGTAAACGATCAATCCTCCCGTAGTGCCGATAAAAATCTCACCACCGGGTCCTTCATAAACAGCATTCAGGTTACAGTCGCCTCCGCCTGCAAATGCCGTTGAAAAGACAGACATGGTTCCTGACGACGGATCAAATCGTGAAAAGCCCCTTTGATGACCTATCCACAACATCGACTCGGAATCAGACAAGATGCTGTAACAAAAGTTCGACAACAAACCATTTTCGGTACTAAGCCCTGCTACAGATGTGCCGTCGGTGTTAAACACGCCATTTCCGAGAGTGGCAACCCAGAGACTGCCATCTGGCGATTGTGAAAATGCCTGTATGACATTCCTTCTGACCAGACCGGAGATCTCTGAACTTCCGCTTGAGACCCCATCTTCTATATCAGCAGTATAAATATTGCCAGCTTCCGTGGCGACATAAGCTGTGCCGGACCTGTCAATGAATATCTGATTGATATTGTTGTGAGGCAGCTGTGAAAGGGTGTTGAATTTTATCAGGAGACTGCCGGTCGTACTGTTAATAACCATTACTCCATTGCGGGTTGAGAGCCAGAGATTATTCTCATGAAGTTTTATGTCGGCAATATAATTTTCACCGGCGTTGGCTGTTCTGAAGAACTGCCTTACCGGCTCTCCCGGACGCTTTCTGAACAATCCTGCCCCTCCCGTACCTATCCAGACCGTTCCGTCAGTCTCAGCATAGTATGTTGTTGCCGGTACTCCTCCAGTCGACTTTGTAACAGACTCAAATTTTATGGAAGAACCTGTGAACAGGTCAAAAAAATGATATCCCGAGGGGGTTCCAAGAACTATCTCATTACCATTGCTCCCTATATAAACTACACTGTTTTCATCAGGATTGTTTCCGGGCCTGTAGTATGTAAAAGCTTCTGATGCCAGCATATTGAGTCCTGACCCGTACAGAGCTATCCATGTATTACCCTCACTATCCTGAAATACCGTCCTTACATCATTACCGGCGAGACCCGATTCCTGGTTATAGTATCGCTTACCGCCAATAGCCTTAGTCTCTTCGTCAATATATATCTTTACAACTCCTGCTCCATAGGTTGAAACCCAGATATTGCCATCATCATCAAGAAACAGTGACTGTGTGCGCATAAAAGCCAGCTCCTCCTCTTCAGACAATGGCATAGCCGTATAACCATCACTGCTCCCGGTCACATGGAATATCCCATTATCTTCGGTGCCGGCATAAAAACCACCCGAAGGTACCGCTGTTATATCATTGACTCTTGTGTACTCTATTCCCGAAGCTATGGTGACTGTCTTAATATCTCCCTCGGCGAGTGTAAGAAGCCGGAGGTCGTCTCCTGTACCTGCCAGTATCATGCCATCAGCAGTAAAACACATTGAAAAGAACAAAGTGTTCTCTGTTGGCTTAAAGTGAGTTAATTCTACTTCACGATCACTTTTTGAGACTGCAAATATGCCGTTGTTTTGAGTCAGAATATATATGTCCCCATCAGGTGTCTCACTTATATCATTAACCCTCTGTGACTCTACCCCGTTTACCTGCACCAGCCCATCGCCATCAGAATAATGTAGCGTTCCGTCACTGCCGCCAACCCATATGGTTCCGTCACTGCCTTTAAAAATCACCGTGGCAAATCTCAGCTCAGAGGAATCGGCAAACCATACCTGCCTGAAGACAAAGCCGTCATACCTGTACAACCCCTTTCCTGTTCCAACCCATATAAAA
>Ga0334895_1003585_pt1 | contig 11772 bp, 12 predicted proteins | sample GraSluR3_MG_7_FD_207229 | JGI IMG/M metagenome (GOLD analysis project Ga0334895, IMG submission 207229) | Sludge microbial communities from methane-producing bioreactor in Wageningen University, Netherlands - Granular Sludge_31_05-R3 | ecosystem: Engineered > Bioreactor > Anaerobic >... | reverse complement strand
GGATAAATTGAATAAGGATGAGATTCAAGAACTTCAAAGACAGGCAAGAAAGGTGAGGGCTCTTGTAATCGAAATGATCGGCCGCCTAGGCGTTGGCCATATAGGTGGAGCTTTGTCGATCGTCGATGCACTTACGGTCCTTTACTTCAGAGTGATGCAAGTTAGGCCAGAAGAACCTTCGTGGCCGAAAAGAGATCACTTTGTTCTCTCGAAGGGCCATGGTGGACCGGGCCTGTATGCCGTTTTGGCCGAGAGAGGATTCTTCTCTACTGACCTCCTCTGGACTCTGAATAAGCCCGAAACACTATTACCTTCCCATTGCGACAGACTGAGAACCCCAGGAATAGATATGACGGCCGGCTCGCTTGGCCAGGGATTCTCTGCGGCAGTAGGTATTGCAATAGCCAAAAAGATCTCGGGTAACCCTTCGAGGGTCTTCACGATAATTGGCGATGGTGAGAGCCAGGAAGGCCAGATCTGGGAAGCTGCAATGCTCGCTTCTCACAGAAAACTGGATAATCTAATTGCGATGCAGGATTACAACAGAATGCAGATCGACGGAAATATCTCTGACGTAAATGGACTTGAACCTCTAGAAGACAAGTGGCGGGCCTTCGGCTGGAATGTGACTTCCATAGATGGCCACAATGTAGAAGAGATAACCGATGCGATCGGAAAGGCAAAAGAGCAACGCGATCGCCCTTCAATGATCATACTAAATACTATCAAAGGCAAAGGAGCCTATTTCGCCGAGGGTAAGCTTTCCAGTCACAACATGAAAGTGACCGAAGAAGAGTGGCAGAATGCTATCGTCGAACTCCAGAGGGAAGGAGTGTAGTTACATGGAACTGTCAGGACGAGAGCTTAGAAGTGTTTACACGGAAAAACTAATGGAAATTGCTGAAAAAGACGATAGAGTAGTCGTGCTTGAAGCCGATCTTGGCAAGGCTTCGGGAACAATACCTTTTAAGGATAAGTACCCAGATCGCTTCATAGATGTCGGAGTCGCCGAAGCTAACATGATAGGAGTAGCATCTGGATTGGCCGTGATGGGTAAGATTCCGTTTGCCCACTCGTTCACTCCGTTTGCTACGCGAAGGGCGTTTGATCAAATTGCAATATCGGTTGCGTACGCCAGATTGAATGTCAAGATTGGAGGAACCGATCCCGGAGTAACGGCAGAGCTTAACGGAGGAACCCATATGAGCTTCGAGGATGCCGGTATCGTGAGAAATCTGCCCGGAATGATCGTGGTGGAACCGGCCGATTCGGTTCAACTTCTTTCATTGCTTCCCCAGATAATGGAAGTCGACTCCCCTGTCTATATGAGGCTCGATAGAAAGAACACAAAGCTCTTCTTCGAACCCGATACAGAGTTCACGCTTGGAAAGATCCATCAGATAAGCGATGGAAGCGATGTGACGATTATCTGCAGTGGAATAATGATACAGAGCTCAGTAGAAGCGGCAAAGATTCTCGAAAGAGAAGGCATTACTGCCCGTGTTCTCAACATGCACACCCTCAAGCCGACCGACAGAGAACCGATACTGAAGGCTGCTGAAGAGACCGGTGCAATAGTAACGGCCGAAAACCACAGTATAATTAACGGTTGGGGAAGCGCGGTAGCCGAAGTTATCTCTGAGGATTGTCCGGTACCGCTTAGAAGAATAGGAGTCAGAGACCATTTCGGAGAGGTTGGAATGACCGACTTTCTTCTGAAGAAATACAAAATGACGGTCGACGATATCGCGCAGGCCGCAAGAGATGCCATGGCATTGAAGTCAAAGGATGTAGGCAGGAGGTAAAGATGTTCAGGGTAATGAATAGCAAGAGCAGGTTGCAGATTTATCTTGACGAAGTGCTGTTGATCGATCACTCGAGAGAGAGACCAAGCATCTTCCTGGGAAAGGGTAATGAGACATTCAACATGTATCATGGAAACTTCGAAATTGTGGACGAGCTGGAAGAGAGGATCGCGCTTCGCGACTGGAGAGTGAAGGAGAATCCCCCGAAGAAGTCGTTTTGATCTTTGGAAAAAATCTTGAAGAGATCGAAATAACACTCTCCTTCTTCGAGGGTCGAATGAAGATGGAGTTAAAGGGTAATAACTCTAAGGCCAACCGGTTATGGATAAGAATAATGGCCGAACCGGGCGAGCATATTTACGGTTGTGGAGAACAGTTCTCCGAGCTTGATCTCAGGGGAAAGAAGGTGCCTCTCTGGGTCTCTGAACAGGGCGTGGGGAGAAACAAGAAGGAATTGCTGACCTTCTTTGCCGATAAGCTCGAAAGGGCCGGCGGCGACTGGTACACCACTTACTATCCCCAACCAACGTTCGTTTCGACAAGAAGGTTCTACTGCCACGTAAATGACAGTCACTATATGAGATTCGATTTTTCCCATGACGATTATCATGAGCTAGAATGCTGGTCTATTCCAGAATCAATAATATTCGGGACTGGAAAGAGCCTTCTGGAAGTTCTCGAAAAACAGTCGGCCTACCTTGGAAGACAGCCGGAGCTGCCGGAATGGTCCTTAGATGGAGTCCTTCTTGGTCTTCAGGGTGGAATGGACATAGTGATGCCTAAAGTTGAAGAGGCTCTTAAGAGAGGGCTAAAGATTGCGGCGATATGGATTCAGGACTGGGAAGGTAAGAGAATCACTTCATTTGGAAAGCAGCTAATGTGGAACTGGGAGTACGATCGTACGATGTACCCGGACCTTCCGGCGCTTATAGAAAAGCTTAAGAATCGTGGAATTAGAGTCATGGGTTACGTAAATCCCTTTCTGGCGCTTGAAGGCAACCTCTACAAAGACGCATCGGAAAATGGCTATCTCGTAATGAAAAGCGACGGGAGCGAGTACCATGTGGTTATAACTACCTTTCCGGCAGCAATTGTAGATATCACAAATCCAGAAGCCTATGTCTGGTTGAAAGAGATAATCAAGAATAACATGATCGGTATTGGTCTCTCCGGCTGGATGGCGGATTTTGGTGAGTATCTTCCCACGGATGCAGTTCTCTATTCGGGTGAAGATGCCCGGAGCTTTCACAACAGATTTCCGCCGATCTGGGCCAAACTGAATCGAGAGGCCGTTGAAGAGGCCGGAAAACTTGGAGAAGTCTTCTTCTTTACAAGAGCAGGATATACGGGAACTACCGCGTATTCGACTCTGATGTGGGCCGGAGATCAGATGGTAGATTGGAGCGTGGATGATGGACTTCCTTCGGTGATACCCGCAGCGCTCTCCCTGGGTTACAGTGGTTTCGGTCTCTCACATTCAGATACGGGGGGCTATACAACCATAAAGAATATAATGGGTAACGTAACTAGATCTAAGGAACTTTTTATTAGATGGAGCTCGCTTTCGGCATTTACGCCAATAATGAGGACACATGAGGGGAACAGACCCGACGACAACTGGCAGTTCGACTCCGACGACGAGACTCTTCTTCACTTTGCAAAGATGAGCAGCATTCACCAGAAATTGAAACCTTATCTTAAAGAGCTAATTAGTGAGAATAGCACGAGAGGAATTCCGGTAATGAGGCATCCTCTTCTCCATTACGAAGGCGATCACAATTTCTACACGATGAAGTATCAGTATATGCTGGGGCCAGATCTTATGGTGGTTCCAGTTATCGAAGAAGGTAAGAAGACACAGGAAGTCTATCTTCCCGAAGACGAATGGATAGATTTATGGTCTGGTAAAGAATACGGTCCCGGTAGATATGTCGTCGATGCTCCTCTGGAGACGATTCCTGTCTTCTTCAAAAAGAACTCGAATTTTGCCGGACTCTTCAGAGAGCTGGCGGATATTGGAGGTAAAGATGTTTGAAAAGAGAATAGTTATTGGTGCGGACAAGTCCGGTTTCCCCTTGAAGGAGGCCCTAAAATCCCATCTATTAGAGAAGGGCTACGAAGTCGAAGATGTTGGAATGCAGTCTATGGAAGATTTTCAGCCTTACTTCGAAGTTGCGCCAAAGGTTGCTAGAAAGGTCCAAGCTGGAGAGTTCGATCGAGGCCTTCTATGCTGCGGTACCGGAATGGGAATGGCAATTGTAGCCAATAAGTTCAAGGGAATCTATGCAGCCGTAGTCGAAGGCAGCTACGCCGCCAAGATGGCAAAGGTAATTAACAACGCAAATGTCCTTACGATGGGAGGCTGGAAACTGGCTCCTCAAGAAGCGATAGATATGTTGGATCGCTGGCTGAATGCCAGTTTTACCGAAGGCTTTCCCGAAGACAGACAGGAATTCTTGAAAAATGCTTTTGGAAAAGTTAAAGAGATAGAAGAAGAGAATTTCCGTTAGGCATATGCGAAAAGGCTGTCAAGCGAGTCGATAGAGGGTAGACGTAAGAAGATCAAGATCTTTGCGCTCTTCCAACCTCTAGCCTGTCGCCTCTAACCTCTGCTCCTATCGTCGCGCCAGTTCCGCTTCGCGGGCAAAAGATCGATGGAGAGTGGAGCTGAGACAAAGAACATCGAGACGTTCGCTTCGCTCACGAGAAGGCTGGAAAAAATCCCTCACTGCTGAAACAAGACGCAATGCCGCCTTCGGCGGGACGCAAGGCTGGCTTCGCCAGGAAGTGATGCCCGGAGGAACGTCCGGGGAAGTGATGCGCCGAAAGATCACCGGCGGAGGCGATGCTGGCGCTTGCGCCCCAGGATGAAGCGAAAGAGCAGGAGTCGATCTCAGTTTATGCTGGTCACAAAGAGCCGCTGAAGGCTGTATGCAGGGTAGAGCCGTAATCCGTTGACCGTTCAAGAGGAAAAAATCTGTTCTTCGTTCCAGAGCGAGGATCTGTTCCTCGTTCTTGGTAAAGATCACATTGTGAGAAGATGCAGATCCTTTCTGAAGCCCACCAGAATGACCGAAAGCAAGAAAAGACCATCATCCCGTAGAGCCTACCCTCGAATCTCCTCATTCTGTCATCCCGGTAAGTCTGGGTGATTAGAGCACCCATAAATCCCCCCATTCTGTTATCCCGTAGCGCCTGCCCTGGAATCCACTTGCTTAGTCATCCCGTGATGATTTTGCACGGGATCTCGTTTCTCTCCTTGTTCTTCGTAGTCTCGAAAAGGGTTTCTCTCGAAGCGAAGCTTCATCTCAAACTCAAAGCGACTTCTCGCTCAAAGAACCGCTGTGCGCTTAAGAACGAGGACCCGCTGAACGCTGTGAAGAGCCGTCCTTAGTCCTTCGTCCCAGATCATGTACCCGTCCTTGGGAAGAGCCTGAGGTCAGAGGCAAGAGGTCGGAAGAGCCCGTTCTACGCTGTGAAAAGCCAAAACCCTGGACACGCCTTCAACGCTCTTTTTCATTCTTTGTCAAAGAAGAGAGAACGGCTAACGCAGAATCGTTCCCGGATCTTGGAACCGATTTTTCCTTTCGGAGAACGGTGAACCGATAACGGATAACCGTTCCTGCGACTTGCAACATTGCACTTGCAACTGTTTCAAAGACCGAGATCCTGGCCAGGAGAAGTTTCAGGATTACTTGAAGGAGTGTCATCCCTTGAGGCTGGCCTGATGAGCACATCTTCGGTCATCCCGTGATGAATTTGCACGGGATCTCGCCCGGAAGAGCCGCTTTGCGCTTAAGAACGAGGACCCGCTGAGCGCTGTAAAACATGGTTGGCCGTTGACCGTTCAAGATCATGAACCCATTCACCGAAAAGGCCGCTGTACGCTTTAAAGCGGTGAACCCGCTGAACGCTGTTTAGAGCCGTATTTGTTGAAATGAATACTAGATCTTGGAATACATCTGGGATAAAATCCTTGAGAGCATTTAGAATAGTGATTGCTCAATCTTCACCAGACTCCAGAACCGAGAGCCGATTTTTTAGCTCTTGTTCTTGAAACTTGCAACTTGCATCATGGAACTTGCAACTCTCGGTCTTGGAGAACGGACGGCGGACGGAGAACGGACAACGTCTCTTTCGCTCTTTTGCGGACCATCAAAGATAATCACTTAGGTACTGGGATGGGGTCTTGCAGTTAACATTGCCGCGTAGCGCACTTTGCAGACAAAGCTTGTCTCCTGTTATAAGCAAGGCATCACGGGCGCCCGCTAACGAGATAAAATGATTGTCTGGAAGATCTGTGCTGAAACTAACTAACCGGTAGTCATCGACAATCTCTACAATCTCAATATAATACTCTATAAAGTTGGAAAGACTCTCTAAATCAACGTTTCTGTACTTTTCCTTTTCTTTAAGTCTTACTACAAACCTTCTCAACTCTTGTGGGAATATTCCTGGTTCGATTACCCCCTGCTCGAGTGCCTTCACGACGACCATGCTGCACGTCTTAGAGCCGAGTGCTGCTGAAATCACGACGTTTGTATCAACGACGACCTTCATCTTTCATCTCTCTTCTTACCTCGTCAAGAACTTCCAACCCTTCTTCTTCGCTTAGGCCAATCTTTCTCGCTTCTTCTTGGGCCTTTGAAAGATAGTAGTTCATCAAGTCCTCCTTAGAAACCGGTGATATCTTCATGACCGGAACGCCACGCCTAAGAATCAGAAGCTCCTCTTTTCCGTCAACAATCTCACTGAACTTGTTTCGAACGTCCCTAACATTAACCGTCTTCACAATCATCACCTCGATATTATTGTATCACTTATGTGATCCTTCGTGATACACAAGTCCACTCTAATTATCGATCAAACTAACTTCACCTCGCCATCTTAGCAGGGTGTTTAGGATGAGCGGCCATTCATTCCTATGGAAGTCACTAGTCATAAAATCCAGAAGGTGATGTGAAATAGTCATATTGTGAACTGAAGTTGGATTTGGATTGGCGTTGCGGGTAGAAAGATGCAAAATCATGTTCATATGACCGATCGTGGTTCTCCCGCTTTGGGCGAACAGCCGTTCGCCCCTACAAAAAAACTGTATGATCTTATGACATTGTCATCCCGGTAAGTCTGGGTGATTAGAGCACCCATAAATCCCCCCATTCTGTTATCCCGTAGAGCCTGCCCTGGAATTTGCTCACTTTGTCATCCCGTGATGATTTTGCACGGGATCTCGCCCTGAAGAGCCGCTGTACACCAGAAGTTCCGCTGTGCGCTTAAAAGCTGAGGACCCGCTGATGGCTGGAAGTTCCGCTGTACGCTTAAAAGCGGAGAACCCGCTGATCGCTGCTCAAAACAACGTTGTCCGTCAACGGTCCGCCGTCCACCGAGAAGAGCAGACAGCCGTCAAAGAGAAATCATTGTTTTTTGTTCCAGAGCAAGGATCAGTTCTTCGTTCTTGGTAAAGATCACATTGTGAGAGGATGCAGATCCTTGCCAGAAGCCCGCCAGAATTACCGAAAGCAAGAAAAGAGCGTCACCCCGTAAAGCCTACCCTCGAATCTCCTCATTCTGTCATCCCGTAGTGGTTCTGTACGGGATCTGGTCTTAAAAGCGCACTAAAGATCAAGATTCTGGCCAGGTACACGCCAGAATGACGTTTGGGGAGTAATATCCGTGAGATATTCCGATAGAGCCTGCTATGATGTGCACCTGTTCAGGGTAACTGCACGTGATCTCGCCCTGAAGATCCGCTGTGTGCTTAAGAACGAGAACCCGCTGATCGCTGACGAAGACAACGTTGTCCGTCAACGGTCCGCCGTCCACCGAGAAGAGCAGACAGCCGTCAAAGAGAAATCATTGTTTTTTGTTCCAGAGCAAGGATCAGTTCTTCGTTCTTGGTAAAGATCACATTGTGAGAGGATGCAGATCCTTGCCAGAAGCCCGCCAGGATGACTTGAAGTAAGAAAAGAGCGTCATCCTGTAGAGCCTACCCTCGAATCTCCTCATTCTGTCAGCCCGTAGTGGTTCTGTACGGGATCTGGTCTTGAAAGCGCACTAAAGATCGGGATTATGGCCAGGTACACGCCAGAATAACGGGATGCTATGTTTTCCACTAACCTGAAGCCTTCATCCCGAGTCAACCGTGTTGATCCCTTGTTTCTCATCCCGGAGAACGGTTCAACTGTGAACCAGCTTCTGTTGCTCTTTCCAACCTCCAACCTGCAATCCCCGACCCCGGGCTTTTTTTCCCTTACAACTTCCATCATGGAACTTGCAACTCTCGATGTTGGAGAACGGTGAACCGATAACGTATAACCGTTCCTGCAACTCGCAACTTGTCACTTGCAACTGTTTCAAAGACCGAGATCCTGGCCAGGAGAAGTTTCAGGATTACTTGAAGGAGTGTCATCCCTTGAGGCTGGCCTGATGAGCACATCTTCGGTCATCCCGTGATGAATTTGCACGGGATCTCGCCCGGAAGAGTCGCTGTGCGCTTAAGAGCAGAAAACCCGTTTTACGCTGTGAATAGCCAAAACCCTGGACACGCCTTCAACGCTCTTTTTAATTCTTTGTCAAAGAAGAGAGAACGGCTAACGCAGAATCGTTCCCGCATCTTGGAACCGATTTTTCTCTCTCGGTGGACGGCGGACCGTTGACGGACAACGTCTCTTTCGCTCTTACGAACCAAGAACAAAGCTCCTAGCTCCGGAACGAGGAACTTGGGCGCAACGCGTCGGAACCGATCTTCCGATACCGCTCTCTGCACGCTCTTATGAAGGAAGAACTGCTCCTGTTCCTAAAATGGAGTCCGTATTTTACTGTCCGTCCTGTATAAGAACAATGCAGGATGAACTCCCGACATCTAAATCAGTGATTATGTGTGCTTTTCTTTGAGAAGTCCCTCTTCTTTTCTAACTTTCATCAGAGCTTCGGTGTACGGTTTGTTGTAAACACAGCAACCGACATTCATCTGACGTATAAGAAGCTCGATACAGTTGTCGCATGCAGTGCACCACTTTATTTCGTCTTCTCTACCTTCCATTAGTTTTGCCGGAAGGTAAGGGTCTGCAAAGGACTGTCTGCCCAGAGCTACCATATCTACGTACCCGTCGTTTATGTTCTTATTACCCCAGTACCTGAAGGTATTCTTTTCTCTCTCGACCGCCTGGAAAGAGTTCTTCCCGTCCCGGAAGATAGAGTATGCCGAGCCGATAACAACGGTTTCAGGCTTCAAGTTTTCTTTGAGGACCTTTGAGAAGTAGTGATGGAGGTAGGCGTAGTCGGGTATCTTCCTATCTGGCTGTGATAGTGCAAGAGTAATCGACGGGCTTCCTGCAGATTGGAGAATGTAGTGCGCACCCTTCTCTTCAAGACCTTTGCAGAGCGCTATCGATTCGGTCAGATCCATAACTGCAGTGTCAGGCCCGGCGCTTCCGCAGCCTCCTGGAAAGCCCTCCCATACGGAGACTTTTGAACCGATTATGAAATTGGGATCGTTGACCTCTCTGACGACTCTTTCGATTAGTTCAAAGGCAAAGCGGCTTCGGTTTTCCCAGGAACCTCCATACTTCCACTTTCTATCATTGTAAGGGCGTAACAGCTGGGAGCCTAAATAGCCGTGAGAAAGCTTAAGGTCGACGCCATCGGCACCGGAATCGTGACAGATCTTTGCTGCCAGAACGAATTCGTCCAGAATCCGTTCTATGTCTTTCTCGCTCAGCAACTCTCCACCAAAACCGGCAAGCGGCTTCACGCAGACGCGTTTCGAAAAGGCTGGATGGCTCAACTCTCCCGAATGTGTTAGCTGGAAGATAAAGATAGTGTCTTTGTTGATGTTCTTCATTTTTCGAACAAACTTTGTCAGAGCCTCTTTGTTTCTAGGCATGATGCTGAGCTGAGTCTTTCTGCCGCGATTCTCGTAAGTAACTGTTATAGCTTCGAGGTCTATCAGACCGGCCTTGCCCTCGAAGAGTTTCCTGTAACGTTCGTAGGTCTTTTCGGTGGGATTCCCTTCTTCATCGGAATCACAGCATTCCATTGCGTTGATTACCATTCTGTTCTGAGCAACCCGGTTTCCGATCTTAATTGGTGTGAAGAGAACTTCCTTTTCGGACATTAAGCTATTACCTCCCTGGTTATATTTTCCCCGCGTCACAAAGCAAAAAGCAAATCCTCCAGTATCTTATGATAGTATTATTCGGATTACTGGTACAATACTGGTATTACTATATAGTTGTACCAGCATGAGACTGGCAGGTATCACCTGTGTCTATCATGTGATAGGAAACATGACGAATCACCTAAAAAGCTCACTAAATTTGATACTAGGCCATTGCCGTGGGATAATTCGAGTATTGTCTACGAAATAAATGCACCGAAGGAGCGTGTGAAATGCCAGGTCTTTTTTCGGAAAATACCAGTGAAGTGAAGAGACCGTTGACTTCTATACCAGGTATATATCTTTCCAGAGATTCGCTAGAAAAGTCTAGCATACTGAATAGCCGCGAGCTTCTGGTCTTCATTCTGGAGAGCATTCAGGACGGCGTCAGTATTTTGGATGTCGATATGAGAATAAGATACGTTAACAGCTCGATCAAGCACTGGTACTCCAGCAAGCGAGCGATTGTCGGTAGAAAGTGTTTCGAGATATACCACAACCGCAGTAGTCCCTGCGAAAAGTGCCCGGTGCTTCGAACGAAGGAGAGCAAGAAGTCCGAAGTCGAGATCGTTCCATATCAGGCTCATTCGGTTAGTGACGGCTGGCAGGAGTTGTTTTCCATTCCGATCTTCAACAAGGACAACGAGCTCATAGCTCTTCTGGAGTACGTGCGAGATATTTCTCTTCAGAGATTTGTCGAGCACAAACTGATAAGCGTTCTTGACAGACTCGACACTATAGAGAAGAGGAACGACCTTCTGACCAGTCTTCTCAGGCGGACCGAAGAGGAAAAGGATGAGCTGGAGAAGACCATCATGGGTAATATGGAACGCTATGTAAAGCCAGCACTGGATTACTTGAAGAGGCACACCGACGAAAAGGATGTCGAGTTTGTAGAGGGTCTGATAAAGGAGATAATGCACCCTGTTACAAAAAAACACTCTTCTATTCTTGATAATCTCACTTCAAGAGAGATACAGATAGCAGAGTTCATAAGAGAAGGAAAGACCAGCAAAGAGATAGCCGAAATTCTCAGTGTAACCAAGAAGACCGTGGACTTCCACAGGGCGAATATCCGAAAGAAACTTCCCATAAAAGACAATAAAGTGAACCTGAGATCGTATCTGCTTTCTCATCAATGATTTCCGATATACTCCAGCCAGACGGAAAGGAGGCGATTCTTCTTAAAGCGATCAGGTTTCCTTTAATACTCATAATAGTTCTCCTTTCTTCGGTTCTGATTTTTGGTCAGGCTGTCGATACTACTCAACGCCGTTATTGATACAGAAGTCTCGTTCATGAGTGAAGGCGGTTTGATCCGCGGGATTATCTCACTGCCTGTAACAGAACTCCCGGATATACCCTTGAGTTTATCACTTAATCTTCTGAAAACAGCTAAACAAGCGAAAGTATTTTCAGAAACGAAGAATTTTGCCACTACAAACTCTGTATTCAGAGAGTGAGTTCTTCTTGAGGCGTTACCTTGTCGGGTTGTGTTATCTTCATTAATGAAAGAATCTTCGAAGCAAGAGGTAGTGATTTGGCTTTCATGTAGTAACTTTGCTCACCATGGCTGAACTTCATCACTTTGAGTGAGTTTATCGCTCGTTGTATCTCCTGGGTTGAAGTGTGTATTCCTTTCTTTCTCATTCTGAACTCAAGCTCTCTTTGCACCAAGAATACAAGGAAACAAACAACGAAATGACCCTTTATCCTTCTCGGTGTCCAGTGGAACATCGGTCTCACTTCAAGATTGCTCTTCATTATCCTAAAGGATTCTTCTATCTTCCATAAATCATGATGCTTGGA
>Ga0334895_1003581_pt1 | contig 11788 bp, 4 predicted proteins | sample GraSluR3_MG_7_FD_207229 | JGI IMG/M metagenome (GOLD analysis project Ga0334895, IMG submission 207229) | Sludge microbial communities from methane-producing bioreactor in Wageningen University, Netherlands - Granular Sludge_31_05-R3 | ecosystem: Engineered > Bioreactor > Anaerobic > Unclassified... | reverse complement strand
TCAATACGCTCGCCGACAGCCTGATTGCCTGGGGCCTGGCCGTCCCCGCCGCGGGCCCGCGCCAAATCGCGTGGCTCGGCGGCGTCGAGTACCCCATGCGCCAGGGAGCGGCGGCCGCGATCTACTACGGCGAGCGCTTGTACCAGTTTCCGCTCGGGCTGATCGGGCTCGCCGTGGCCACGGCAATCTTCCCCCTGTTGAGCCGGCACGCCGCGCGGGGCGACCAACGCCGGCTCGGGGCCGACATGACGCTCGGGCTCCGGCTGGTCGTCCTGCTGGCGGTGCCCGCCGGGGTCGGCTTGATGATTCTCGCCGAGCCGCTGGCCCGGCTGCTGTTCGAGCGGGGCCGGTTCACCGCGCACGACGCCGCGCGCGCCGCCCGCATGATCGCCACCTACGCCAGCGGCGTCTGGGCCTATTGTGCCCTGCCCGTGCTGGTTCGCGGATTCTACGCCCGCGGCGACCGGATGACCCCGGTCCGGGTCGGCCTGGCGGTGGTGGGCGTCAATCTGGCCTTGAATCTGCTGCTCATCTGGCCGTTGGCCGAGTCGGGGCTGGCCCTGGCCACTTCGCTGACGGCGGGCCTGCAAACCGTCATCTTGGGCGGGCGCTTCTCGCGCCGCTGTCCCCTGGGTTGGCGGGCCCTGGGCGCAACCGCGGCGCGGACGCTCGTCGCCACGGGCGCAATGGCGGCGGCCTGCTACGCCGGCCTCGCCCTGATCGGCCCCGACGACGCTCCCGCAACGCGCCTGCTCCGGGTATTCGTTCCGGTCGCCCTGGGAGGTTCCGTCTACTTGGCAACCCACTGGCTGCTGCGACCGGAGCAGCGCACGATCCTGTCGGGCAAGTCGCACGACGACGGCGAGTAGGCCCCTTTTGCCGGGGATTCGGAGCGCGGCCTCGGACGGAAGCCTTTTCCCGACCGGCCGGGTCGGGTAGATTAACCCGGTCGAGCAGCACGCCTCGCCGCATCCCCGGGCCGCCGCCGTGAAGCAAGTCGTTGCCATCGTCAAGCCGTACCTGGTCGAAAAGGTGCTCGATGCCCTGAAGCACGCGCCCCTCGAGGCGTGCGCGGTGAACGAAGTCAAGGGATACGGGCGGCAGAAGAGCTACCTCGACGAGTACCGCGGCAGCGAGTACTCGCTGGCATTTCTGCCCAAGGTGGAAATCGCGGTCTGGGTCGACGACCTTCGCGTCGACGAAGTGGTTCGAACGATCGTCGAGGTCTCGCGAACCGGCCGGATGGGCGACGGCAAAATCTTCATCCTGCCCACGGCCCTTCCATCGAAGATGCACGTGAGCTTCTGAGGCTTGGCACGGCGATTCTCTCGCGCGGGGCGCGTGGCACGCCCTGGGGTGCTCAGCGCGGCCGAGCCGTCGCCGAGAAGTAGGGTGGGCACCACCCACCAATGGCCTTTTTCACGCTGGTGAGCCATCGCCGTGGTGCGCAGATGAACGGTGGGCGGTACTCACCCTACACGACTTTTGAGGCGTACCGAGGAGTGCCAGATTTTCGGACTTTTCGCCCTTGACGCAGCCGGCCGCTTGGCTCATATTGCCTGTAATCTCGGAGTTTTCGGCCCATTCGCGTCCTGGAACGACCTGCCCGCGACGGGAATCCGGTCGGGTAGAGATCTTGCTCTGGCCGGCATTGCCGCCACCCTCGGCGCCTCAGGCGCTGTCCTCTGACAAGCGAGAGGAATCCTGCCATGCGGATGTCACGACCCGGTTTCTCGTCGCGAAGGCTCCTCCGCCTGGAGACCCTGGAATCGCGACGACTGCTGTCGGTCTTCTCGGCCGACGAGAGCGCCGGCCCGGCACACGGCGGCGAAGACCCAATCTCGGTCCCCGAGCCTGCGCCCCTGCAGGGCCCGACGTTTACCGACATCGAGGCGGGCCTGCCCGGCGTTGTGGCGGGTTCGGTGGCCTGGGGCGATTACGACAACGACGGCGATCTGGATATTCTCCTGACGGGATACGCTGGCTCTACGGGATACGGTGGCTCTGGTTGCGTCTCCCGGGTGTACCGTAACAACAACGGGACGTTCACCAACATCGACGCGGGACTTCAGGGAGTTTTTAATAGCTCGGTGGCCTGGGGCGATTACGACACCGACGGCGATCTGGATATCCTCCTGGCGGGGCGCGATGGCTCTGCTCTCGTCTCTCGGGTGTACCGCAACGACAACGGTACGTTCACTGACATCGACGCAGGCCTGCCGGGTGTTGAGGAGGCCTCGGTGGCCTGGGGCGACTACGACAACGACGGCGATCTGGATATCCTCCTCACGGGCTACGACGCTGACTACAACCCGACCTCTGGCGTGTACCGCAACGACGCAGGGACGTTCACCGACATCGAGGCGGACCTGCCGAGCGTTACGCACAGCTCGGTGGCCTGGGGCGATTACGACAACGACGGCGATCTGGATATCCTCCTGACGGGACACGATGGCTCTGCTCTCGTCTCCCGGGTGTACCGCAACGATAACGGGACGTTCACCGACATCGAAGCGGGCCTGCCGGGCGTTACGGACGGCTCGGTGGCCTGGGGCGACTACGACAACGACGGCGACCTGGATATCCTCCTCACGGGACACAATGGCTCTGCTCTCGTCTCCCGGGTGTACCGCAACGACGGCGGTACGTTCACCGACATCGAGGCGGGCCTGCTGGGCGTTACGGATAGCTCGGTGGCCTGGGGCGACTACGACAACGACGGCGACCTGGATATCCTCCTGGCCGGATTCGATTACAGCCCTATTGGCGCCTCCCGGGTTTACCGCAACGACGGCGGCACGTTCATCGACATCGAGGCGGGCCTGCCCGACGTGGAAGCCGTCTCAGTGGCCTGGGGCGATTACGACAACGACGGCGATCTGGATATTCTCCTGGCGGGGTGCGGGGTTACAAGGCTCTCCCGCGTGTACCGCAACGACGGCGGGACGTTCAACGAGGCGCCCGGCGCGCCGACGGACCTGGCGGCGGCGATCGGTTCGACGTCGGTGACGCTGTCGTGGACGGCTCCGGCCGACCACCCGCCCACGCCCGGCGGCACGGCGACGCCGTCGGACGGTTTGAGCTACAACCTGCGCGTGGGCACGGCGCCGGGCGCCGGCGACGTGGTTGGGCCGATGTCGTTTGCCGGCACGACCGCGCCGCCCGACGGGCTGCGCAAGGTGTCCCAGCGCGGCCCCATCCAAGGGACAAGCTGGACGCTCGCGGATCTCACTGCCGGCAGGACCTACTACTGGAGCGTGCAGGCGATCGACACCGCCCTGGCCGGCGGCCCCTTCGCCACCGAGGGGAGCTTCGCGGTCCCGCCGTTTGCGGACATCGAGGCGGGCCTGCCTGGCGTCGGGTACAGCTCGGTGGCCTGGGGCGACTACGACGACGACGGCGATCTGGATATCCTCTTAACGGGAATCAACCCCAGCGGCGACCGGATCTCTCGGGTGTACCGCAACGACGGCGGGACGTTCAACGACATCGCGGCGGGGCTGCCGGGCGTGGGTGTTGGCTCGGTGGCCTGGGGCGATTACGACAACGACGGCGATCTGGATATCCTCCTGACAGGCTTCCTCGCTCCACTGAGCACCGTCTCGCGGGTGTACCGCAACGACGGCGGGACGTTCACCGACATCGGCGCGGGCCTGCCTCACGTTGGAGATGGCTCGGTGGCCTGGGGCGATTACGACAACGACGGCGATCTCGACATCCTCCTCACGGGCTACGACGCTGACTACAACCCGATCTCGCGCGTCTACCGCAACGACGGCGGCACGTTCACCGACATCGGCGCGGGCCTGCCGGGTGTTGGCGAGGCCTCGGTGGCCTGGGGCGATTACGACAACGACGGCGATCTCGATATCCTCCTCACGGGCGAGGTCTTTGGCGCCACCCGTATCGCGCGCGTGTACCGCAACGACGGCGGGACGTTTACCGACATCGCGGCGGGGCTGCCGGGCGTTGCGAATGGCTCGGCGGCATGGGGCGACTATGACAATGATGGTGATTTGGATATCCTCCTGAACGGAGATCCCTTTAGCGGCGACTCGATCTCTCGGGTGTACCGCAACGACGGCGGGACATTTACCGACATCCAGGCGGGCCTGCTCGGCGTTGCGGGCTCGGTGGCCTGGGGCGATTACGACAACGACGGCGATCTGGATATCCTCCTGACGGGAGAGGCCGCTGGCGGCAACCGGATCTCTCGGGTGTACCGCAACGACGACGGAACGTTCACCGACATCGCGGCGGGCCTGCCGGGTGTTGTGGCGGGTTCGGTGGCCTGGGGCGATTACGACAACGATGGCGATCTGGACATCCTCCTGACGGGATTCAATGACGCGGGTGGACGGATTTGTCGGGTGTACCGCAACGACGGCGGGACGTTCAACGAGGCGCCCGGCTCGCCGACCGACCTGGCGGCGGCGATCGATTCGACGTCGGTGACCCTGTCGTGGACGGCCCCGGCCGACCACCCGACCACGCCCGGCGGCACGGCCACGCCGTCGGACGGTTTGAGCTACAACCTGCGCGTGGGCACGGCGCCGGGCGCCGGCGACGTGGTTGGGCCGATGTCGTTTGGCGGCACGACCGCGCCGCCCGACGGGCAGCGCAAGGTGCCCCAGCGCGGCCCCATCCAAGGGACAAGCTGGACGCTCGCGGATCTCACCGCGGGCAGGACGTACTACTGGAGCGTGCAGGCGATCGACACCGCCCTGGCCGGCGGCCACTTCGCCACCGAGGGCAGCTTCGCGATCCCGCCCGATTCGTTGGGGGCGCTCGACTTCCTGGAGCTGGATCTCGGCTCCGTATCGGCCGGCACGTCGTGGTACAGCCTCGAGGCGGTGCACGACGCGCTGCTCACGGTGGAAGCCGCGGCCGGCACCGTGGACCTCACGCTGTACGACGAATCGTTCCACGTGCTCCAGAGCGCCCCGCAACGGGTCGAGTCGACGGCCACGGCCGGGGCGACCTACTACTTCTCGATCGACAGTGGGGTGGCCCAAGAGGTCAGCCTGCGCCTGGCCAACCTCGTCCACGTCGGCGGGGAGGGCTACGAAATCACCGTCCACGGCACCCAAGGAGATGACGCGTTCCGGTTCGATGCCGACAAGCCGTCGGGCGTCGTGGGTTCGTTCCTCCGCGAAGTGACGATCAACGCGGTGGTGTACAGGTTCTGGTTCCCGGTCGTTGCCGGGTTGCCGGCCTTTTCGGTCGAATTCGCGGGCTCGGCGGGCTGCAACACGGCGGTTCTGCGAGGGGCCGGGGGCGACGACTCGGCCGAGTTCCGGCCCGGCCAGGCGACGCTGAGCGGGACCGACTTCACGGCCGCGGTGACCGAGGTCGAGGTGGTCACCGCGGTCGGCACGAGCGAGGACGTGGCCGTTCTGTACGGCTCGGACCAGGGCGGCGATTTGTTCTCGGCCCGGCCCGGCTCGGCGAGCCTCGGCGGCACGGGCTTCTGCAATCGGGCCATCGGCTTCGGGCAGATCGAGGCGGTGGCGACGCCCGGTGGGGCGCTGGTCGATACAGCCAAGTTCTACGATTCCGACGGCATCGATCTTTTCGAGGCCACGCCCGAATATGCTCGAATAACCTACGACGACGGCTCGACCGCCCGGGCTACCGGGTTCGGTTACGTGGTGGGAAAAGCCACGGCCGGCGGAAACGACCTGGCCCAACTCCACGATTCGCCTGACGGCAAAGACTACTTCACCGCCAGGCTTGGCCACTCGAGGCTCTGCGGAGCCGACTTTTTCATCGTGGCCGTGGACTTCGATCGGGTGCGGGCCACGGCCACGTCCGCGAGGATCGACCAGGCGGCGCTGTACGACTCGGACGGCGACGATCGGCTCGAGGCCGCACCCGGGCATGCCCGGCTGCTGTTCGACGGCAGAGAGGACACGTTCGTCGAGGCGGTGGACTTTCCCATCGTGTGGAGCGTCGCGAAGGGAGGCGGGCACGATCGGGCCGAGCTCTACGACTCGGACACGAGCCGCGACGTGTTCGTCGGCCGGCCTAAGTCGAGTGCGCTCCACGGTCCCGGGTTTTACATCGCGGCCGTCGGGTTCGAGGAAGTCGAGGCCATCGCGGCGCCCGGGCAGCCGTTCGTCGATACGGCCAAGCTCTACGACTCCGCCGGGATCGGTTTGTTCGAGGCCACGCCCGACTACGCCCGAATGACCTACCAAAACGGCTCCACCGCCCGGGCCACCGGGTTCGGCTACGTGGTAGGCCGTGGCACGTCCGGTGGAAGCGACCTGGCACAACTGTACGGTTCGCCCGGCGGGAAGGACTCCTTCACCGGCAGGCCCGGCTACTCGAAGCTCACCGGAACCGACTTTTTCATCGTGGCCGCAGAGTTCGCTCGAGTGCAGGCGATCGCCACTTCGGCGCAGTTCGACCGGGCCACGCTGTACGACTCGGACGGCGACGATCGGCTCGAGGCCGCACCCGGGTACGCCCGGCTGCGATTCGACGGCAGCGCCGACACGTTCGTCGAGGCGGTGAACTTTCCCATCGTGCGGACCTTGGCATCGGAAGGCGGGCACGATCGGGCCGAGCTGTACGACTCCGGCACGAGCCTCGATACGTTCGTGGGCCGGCCGGACTCCAGTACGTTCTACGGCCCCGGGTTCTACAACACGGCGGTCCGGTTCGCCGAGGTGCTTGCCCACGCCTCGCCCGACGACGGCTTCGACGATCGGGCAAAGCTGTACGATTCGGACGGCGACGACACCTTCTGGGCCGGCCCTTCGAGCCCCGAAGGCAACCGGCTGGCCGGCACCACGCTGGCCGGGCATGGTTTTTCCTACACGGTCGACGGCTTCTACCACGTGATCGGCCACTCCCACGGCGGAGGCGACGACGAGGCTCATCTGTACGGTGCCGATGGCAGCCAGGACTTTCTGCGGGCCTTCTTTGCGTCCGACTACCGCGAGATGTTCGACTCGGCCACGTACAAGACCACAGCCAAAGGCTTCGAGAAGACCATGGCGTACGGCGTAAGAAGCGACGCGGATCGCGCGATCTTCCACGATTCGGCCCTGGACGAATACCTCGAAGCCGACGCGACAAAGGACCCGGCCCGCGCGATCCTCTCGAACTCCGACCGCATGCTCGAGGTGTCGGGCTTCGCCCACGTCAAGCCGTACCGCTCCGAAGGCAACGACACGAAGCACGTGGTGGAGCCCCTCGATTTCGTCCTGCGAACCGTGGGCGATTGGAGAGACATCTGAACCGCCCCGTTCGTCGTTCCGCCTTCAGGCGGTCTTCGCCGTGAGCCTCGGAGGAACCGGCGGAAGCCGGGACGACGGACTAAAGACGGCTCGCCCCGAGTTCGGGCCCGACCAGCGGCAGGACGATGCAGACGCGCGTGCCCTTTCCGGGCCGGCTGTCGATGCTCACGCGGCCGCCCAGCAGGCGGCCCCGCTCGCGAATCCCTTCCAAGCCGAAGCGATTGGGGCCCACGGCCTCGGGATCGAAGCCGACGCCCCCGTCGCGCACTTCGAGTCGCAGCCGATCGTCGTCCTGGAACAGCGCGACGCGAATGCGCTCGGCCCGGCTGTGCTTGCAGGCGTTGGCCAAGGCCTCCTGCGCGATGCGATAAACCGCGTTCTCGACGACGGGCGCGAGACGATCGAAGGCGACCCGGCTGTCGAACTCGATCTCGGGTCCGTTGGGCCGCCTCTGGTCGTGAACCAGATGGGCGATGGCCGCGGTGAGTCCCGACTCGTCGAGGATGGGCGGCCGGACGCCGCTGATGAGCCGCCGCGTTTCGGCGTGGGCCTGCCGAAGCATCTGGATTCCCGCGGCGAACGCCGTCTTGGCCTCCTCGGGCCGGGCTCCGTCGAGGTAGTCGCAGCTCTGGAACTGCATGATGGCGGCCGCCAACTGCTGGGCCAGCCCGTCGTGGATCTCGTAGGCGATCAACTGGCGTTCGTGGTCGCTGGAGCGAAGCATGTGCCAGAGGGTCTGCCGCTCGCGTTCCAGCGCCTGCTGGGCCTTCTTGCGCTCGGTCACGTCGCGGACGACGGCCACCAGCGCCCGCGGCCGCCCGTCGACGTCGCGAATCACGGCCGAGGAGACCTCGACGGGCATGGTGGTGCCGTCGCGCCGCACGACGGTGTACTCATTGCCCCTGCGCGGGCCGCTCTCGATCAACTGCCGAAGACTCGCCGCCAAGCGTTCCCGATCCGCTTCGATCGTGTACTCGAGCACGGTCCTGCCGCGCAACTCCGCGTCGCGGGGGACTTTCAGCAACGTCCACGTCTCTTGGGAGGCGAACAGGATCCCGCCGTCGAGATCGGTCACGAGCACGGCGTCGGGGCAGGCTTCGACGAGGCGGCGATATTTCTCTTCGCTTTGCCGGATCGCGTTCTCCGCCTCCTTTCGGGCGGTCACGTCGCGGAAGAAGCCGATCAGGCAGGGACGCCCCTGGTATTCGATGCGGCGACCGCCGACTTCGGCGTGGAAAACGCTCCCGTCCTTGCGCACGAGGCGAAACTCTTGCACGGGGAACGCCCCCTCCTCGGCCAGGGTCTGGAAGGCGTCGAACACGTACGGAAGGTCTTCGGGCGGGTGCAGCGCATCGACGCCGAGCGAGAGCAGTTCCTCCTCGCGGTAGCCCGTCATGCGGAGCATCGCCTGGTTGGTCCGCACGAACCGGCGCGTGGCGACTTCGGCGACGAGCAGGCCGTCGACCGCGCCGTCGTAGATCGCCTGGAGCTGCTCGTTGGCCCGAGCCAATTCGCGCGTGCGCTGGTCGACCCTTTGTTCGAGCTGGCTGTGGGCCTGGCGCAATGCCTCGAGGGCGTGCACCGTTTCGGTGATGTCGGCGATGAAGCCCTCGATCGCCGCCAGGGATCCGCCGGCGTCGAAAACGCCGGTTCCCTGCTCCCAGACCCACTTTGGCCGCCCCGAGGCGGTGCGGATGCGGTACGTGAGCTGGAACTTCTGCTTCGCGGCCACCGCGCGCTCGACTCCCTCGCGAACCGCCTGCCGATCGTCGGGATGAATCACGTCGTTCCACGAGACGGCCCGGTTCAGGATGATCTCGGAGCGCGACCGGCCCGTCAAGGCGAAGCATCCCTCGCTGACGAATTCCATGGTCCAGTCGGCGTCGTTTCGGCACCGGTAGGCCATGCCGGGCAGGTTCGACAAGAGCGTCGCCAGGCGCCGCTGGCTTTCGCGCAGCGCAGCGTCGGCCCGGTGCCGCTCGGCTTGGGCCGCCTCCAACTGGGCGATCCGCCGGCGCAGCGCGTCGACCTCGTCGGTTGTGTGTTCGAAATCCCGTTGATCCGGCATGGCCGATCCCCGCGCAACGATCCGGGAAGCTTGCACCCTCGATCGCCCAAACGTGCCGTCCTCCCCGCCGAGGCGGGGCTACGGCTCGAGGCACGAAGGACGATTCTCTCTCTGCAATCGTAAACGGACGTTGAGGCGATGCGAACGCTGCTTTCGGGGGGCTTCTGGAATTGCGCGTGAGGCACGCGACCGGCGTGTGGCTTTGGCCGACGCCGCTCTCTACAATGGCGGTCACGCGCGGATGCTTCCGCGGAGAGGTTCCACGTGGGACGATCGCCTCTGCCGTCGGTGTCCTCAATCGAACCAGGGAGTTCCAAGATGAAAAACCGCACGCCGTGCCTCTCGATGATTCTTGTCGTTCTTGCCGGTTCGACCGCAAGCGCGGCCGACGCAACGCCGATTCGGCTGACCGCCCTGAACGCGATGGAGCGTATCGGGCAAGACGACGAGCCCATCGGCCGGGAGCGGGTCGCGATTCAGGCGGCCAAGAACGAATGGGAGTCGTTCCAGGTCGTCGTCAGCGCCCCGGAGGAGAATCTCCAGGTGACGGGCGCGGCCCTTTCCGACCTGGTCGGGCCCGAGGGCGCGAAGATCGGCGGCGACGACGTGCGCCTGTACCGGGAGGAATACGTGCGCGTGCGGAGGTCGACGCGGCGGGCCGAGCTTCCGCCGGGGCTTTACGCCGATCCGCTCGTGCCGTTCATCAATCCCCTGACGGGCAAGCCCATCGAGCCGCGCACGCGGATCCAGCCGCGGTGGGGAGGGCCCACGACCATCCGCGGCTACGACATGTTCGCCCTGCCCTTCGAGGTCTTTCGCGGACAGAATCAGCCGATCTGGGTCGACGTGCACGTGCCCAAGGACGTTCCGGCGGGAGTGTACGAGGGCACGTTCCGCGTCGGGGCTCGAGGCGCGTCGGCCGAAATTCCCGTGCAGCTCACCGTTTGGGACTTCACCTTGCCCGACGGGCCCACGCACAAGAACCATTTCGGCAGTTTTCGCACCCTCACGCGTTTCTTCGACGTCGAGCGCGGCTCCGACCGGTTCCGAGAGATCGAGATGCGTTACTGCCGGGCGATGGCCGAGCATCGCATCAACCCGCCGATCCCAGAGCACCTGTTGCCCGAGGTCACCGCCGACGGGTCGTTGAAGATCGTGCCCGAGCGGCACGAGGCGCTCCGCGAGTTCATCGCCGAGCTGAACGTGACCGACTTCGAGATCTCCCGCGCGCCCTTTGGGCGGCTTCGGGTGGCGGCCCAGGGCGACGACTACAAGACGGTCGCGCCCGCCGAACGCGAAAAGGCCCAACGCTACTACCGCGACTACTATCGCTATCTGAAGGAGAACGGCTGGGCGGAGCGGGCCTACGTGTATCTGTGGGACGAGCCGAACCTGCGCGAGAACTACGAGCAGGTGCTCGTGCTCGGCGAGATCGTTCACGAGGCCGTGCCCGAATTGAAGTGCCTGGTGGTCGAGCAGACCTATCCCCACGACCCGAGCTGGCCCGACATCGATCCGGCGGTCGACGTGTGGTGCCCCCTGTGGTCGTTCATCGACCGGGAGTCGATCCACGAGAAGATCGCCGGGGGCGACGAAGTGTGGTCGTACACGGCCCTGGTGCAGCAGTCGCCGCGCTACCATCCGCGCTACGAAGAGGTCCAGGGGCTCGATCCGCCCTATTGGCACATCGACCGGCCGCTCATCGTCTACCGCGTGCCCACGTGGATCAACCGGCAGTACGGCATTACGGGCTTGCTGTACTGGTCGACCGTGACGGCGGTGATCGACCCGTGGCACAATCCGGCGTTTGCCCATCCGTCGCACTTCAACGGCGGCGGATACTTGTTCTATCCCGGCGTGCCGTGCGGCATCGACGGGCCGATTTCGTGCATGCGTCTGAAGAACCTTCGCGACGGCATGGAGGACTACGAATACTTCGCCCTGCTCGAACAAGCGTCGGGCGGCGACGCCTCGAAAGCGATCGTCGACCGGATCGCGCCGAACTGGTGGGATTATTGCCGCGACCCCGAGCAGTTGCTCGCGGCCCGGCGCGAGCTTGCCGAGGCGATCGTCCGCGCCCGGTCGGAATCGAAGTGAACCTGCCCGGCCGCGCCTCAGAGGATCAGGGCTCCCTGGTCCTTGAGGCGCTGGCGCAGGGCCTGGGGATCGACCTCGGCCGGGGTCGCGCCGGCCCGCAGGGCGAGGTGGGCGGCCACGCCCGCCGCCTGGCCCGTCTGGTTGCAGTTGACCATCACGCGGACCGCGCCGTACGCCCCGTGATCGGTGTCGATCAGGCGCCCGGCGACGAGCACGTTCTGGGAGCCGCGGGGAACCATGCTGCGGTACGGAATCTGGTAGAAGGGCGGGTCGTCGTCGGTCTCGGGGCGCCAGCGCCCCGTCTTCGACGCCTGCCCGGGCACGCTGTAGCGCTCGGTGCCGTCGAGATAGCGGAAGGTGACGCCCGGCTTGTCGT
>Ga0334895_1003578_pt1 | contig 11798 bp, 11 predicted proteins | sample GraSluR3_MG_7_FD_207229 | JGI IMG/M metagenome (GOLD analysis project Ga0334895, IMG submission 207229) | Sludge microbial communities from methane-producing bioreactor in Wageningen University, Netherlands - Granular Sludge_31_05-R3 | ecosystem: Engineered > Bioreactor > Anaerobic >... | reverse complement strand
TCCATGCCCTGTTGACCAAGGATGAAACATACTCTATCTAAGCTGAGAAAAACATTATCGTAGTCTTTCATTGTTTATAGTTGACTCCTTATCAAATAATTATTCATCATCGTAAATTAGTGGACGACCTTTGAAAAAAGGCTGTTTATCAGTGTCCCTGCCACGGGTATCAGTACCAGAACCGCACAGGCTGTCAGTACCATATTATAATCAATATATTCGTATAATGTCCCCCCCACCACAGAACCTAACACCGTTCCGATAGTGAGCAGTATCTCATGAATAAGCATACGCGAAGATCGATTAATGCTTCCCGATGCTCCATGGAAAATACTAAACGAGTATGCCATGGCAAAAAGTATTCCAAACAGGAAAAAGAACAGGGTATACGAAATAAATCCATTGATATTCATCCCCCAGAGGCACAGAACGGCAACAAGTATCTGTGTGAGGATCACCCAGGTACGATTAAAGTGCCAGATACTGGTTTTTCCCATCACGATAAACATAGCCACAGTTGCCAATCCCCTGATAAGCAGTAACACCCCAACAACAGATTGCGTAAACGGCAGATGATCCATAGCATGTAAGGGGAATATGGTGAGTGTAACTGCAAGAGAAGCATACACGGTAAGCACTCCTGCCCAGGAAAGAAATCGGAGCGGAGTACTTGCATCGACTTGAGTCGATCCCTGTAGACTGGTGTGTTCGGATGTCACTGCACGAATAGCTGGAACCAGCCGGGTTGCACTTACAATGAGTATGCCAATAGCAATGAAAACCCCGATCCCAAGTACCAATGGAGCACGAATATTCCGTTCAAGCAGCAATCCGGCAATCAAAGGAGAAAGTGCGGTTCCAATACTCCATGAGACATTAAATGAACTCGTAGCACGATTCAGCTGTCTCCCCTCTTTCCCCCGGGCAAGCCACTCTTCTATCTGTGGCCAGAGAAATGACATGGCAATGCCATAGAGGACCAGAGCAATAAAAGCAATGACGACTTGTCGTGTCAAGCTAACCAGTGCTATGGCTGCAGCCATTCCCATCACTGACAGAACAACGCTATGTCGTGGACGCATGCGGGAAGCTAGAGGTCCCAGGACGATACAACTGATAAAATAGGTACTCGTATACACCGCGGCAGAAATCCCTACCATCTGTGCTGAGAGACCAAAGGTGAGGCGCATATGATATACCAAGGCAAGATTCACCATTGAAATGGCGAACTGCCCCCAAAAGGATGAGATATTGATCACCCGGGATTGGATACGGGAGGATGCATCAAGTATTTCCATATGACTCTGTTGTACAAAGTATTGCTAGATTGTTTCAAGTACTTATTTCAGTATTGTCGCACTGCCAGAATTTGGGTTACTATGCTGACATGGATATACTCCTTTCAAACAGGGCGCTTGTAGCAGCATTTGCAGGGGCTTTCGCAGCACAGTTTCTTAAACCGTTTCTTCTGTGGCCGTTTGAGCGGAAATTTAAAGCAGAACTCTTTTTCAGTACGGGAGGGATGCCCTCAAGTCACTCAGCGATGGTTGTCGCTCTCACCACCAGTATATTTATGACAGAGGGAATTGCCAGTCTGGCTTTTGCTATTTCCGTCACGTTCAGTCTCATCATCATGCACGATGCTATGGGGATTCGGCGAGCTGCCGGAAAGCAGGCTGAGGTGATTAATGAATGGAGTAGAATCCTCACTCAGTTGCATGAGGATGGTGAATTTACTCCTGAAAACCTCAAGACTATGCTCGGACATAGTTTTGTTCAGGTAATCGGGGGTATGGTGGTAGGATTGATAGCTGGAATATTTTTTACCGCTATTTTGTGAATAAATATACAAAACAGATTGACATTCTCTGTATAATTATGTAAATTCGGGCAATCTACTGATCCTGTATTCGGGTATAGTGGATGGTTGCGGTATGCAATTGACGGAGATCACGTTTGATAGTCAATGCGAGGTTGACAGTAACTCTACCGATGGTTGACTTCTTAAAGGAGAGAACATGAAAAAAATTGTTATGTTGTTGGTAATTCTGACTCTGGCAAGTACCATGGTTTTTGCAGCGGGGGCTCAGGAAGAGACAGCTCAGAAAGAGTATGTATTCGGATCCGATTGTACCTGGCCTCCACTTGAGTTTGTAGACGAAAATAATGAGATTGTCGGTTTTGAAATTGATCTCATCAAGGCTATCAGCGAGAATTCGGGTGTGCCCATGTCAGTTCGTAATGTCGCTTGGGATGGAATTTTCGCTGGATTGGCTAACGGAGCCTATGATGCAGTTGCCTCCGGAGTAACAATCCTTGAAGAACGGAAAGCAATTATGGATTTTACCACCCCGATTCTTGAAGTCACTCAGGCTATTGTGGTCAAAAAATCGAGCGCACCGATAACTGACGAATCAGGGCTTGAAGGAAAGAAAGTCGGCGTACAGATTGGTACTACCGGTCACTTTGCAGCAGAAAAGATCAGTGGTGTCTCCATCAGTGCATATGATGAAATCGGCCTCGCTGTTGAAGATTTGCTCAACGGTAATCTTGATGCAGTAGTTGCCGACTCGGTTATCGCTGCCGACTATGTGGTCACCAATGACAGCTATTCCGGAACTCTTGCCATCAGTGGTGAAGTTGCCGGTGATTTAGAACAGATTGCTTTGGCGGTTAGAAAAGGCGAAACTGAATTATTGAACATTCTCAATGAACAGATTGCAGCTCTTGAAGCCGACGGTACCATTGATCAGTTGAAGAAGAAATGGGGTATTCTGTAATCAGTTCTTTTCACGATATGAATGAAATACCGGAACCGCTGTATGCGGTTTCGGTTTAGGTTTGTAATGAGGTTACATGAAACAGACGAATAATCCAGATTATGCCGTACGACCAGGGGTAAAGTCACAGGTAGTATCCAAACCACGAGAAGATGCTCAGAAGAGACAGGCTGTTGCCATCCAGATGACCGATGGAGTACTCATTCCCAATAAGAGTGATCACCAGGTATTCAATTCCTGGAGAATCACCTTCTTTCTTGCCATTGCGCTGTTAGCTGTACTGATTCTGATCGTACAAGACCCTTATATGTCGATCTTCTTCTTTATCATCCGAGGAGCACCCACCACGTTCCAGGTGACGGTATTTGCTATTCTCGGTGCTTTATTTATTGGACTCTTTGCCGGACTGGGTGCAGTTTCCAAAAGCAGAATCGTCAATATGATCAGTGGCGTGTATGTTGAATTCATCCGAGGTATTCCCCTGCTCGTCCAGTTGATTTTTATCTATTACGCTATGGGCAGACTTTTCAGAATAGAGGGGATGATTGCAGCCGTGATTGCTCTCTCCATCTGTTTCGGTGCGTATATGGGAGAGATTGTTCGTGCCGGTATTCAGGCTATCCCCCGTGGACAGATGGAAGCTGCTATTGCATTAGGGATGTCCCGCAGTCAGGCCTTTCGGTTTGTTATTCTTCCCCAGACGGTAAAAGTGGTGTTACCGGCAATCGGTAATGAATTCATTTCCATGCTGAAAGATTCATCACTGGTTTCTGCGATTGCACTGAGCGATATTTTGCGCAAAGGACGTGAGTATATATCACGAACCTTTTTATCACTCGAAACGATGCTCATTGTTGCTCTGGTGTATCTGGTCATTACACTGGTGCTGTCTCGTCTTGTGGGTATACTGGAAGAGAGGTTACACAAAAATGGCTAAACCACGAATCACTATTGAAAATTTGTGTAAGGATTTTCTGACACCGAATAAAGAGGTGTTACATGCAGTAAAGAATGCATCCCTTACGGTTGAACAGGGAGAAGTAGTACTGATCATCGGTCCAAGCGGCAGCGGTAAGAGTACACTGCTTCGTACGGTGAACCGATTGGAAATCCCGACATCAGGTACTATCTTCATAGATGAAGATGAAGTCACCGGCGGTGCAGATATCAGAAAGATCCGAGAAGAAGTAGGCATGGTTTTCCAGAACTTCAATCTTTTCCCGCACCTTTCCGTGATGGAAAATATCACCTTAGCCCCTATTCGTGTGAAAGATATGGCGAAACAGGAAGCAATCGAACTCGGTCAAAAACTATTACAGAAAGTAGGACTTTCGGAAAAAGCAGATAGCTATCCTAACCAGCTGTCAGGAGGGCAACAGCAACGCGTCGCTATTGCCCGGGCGTTGGCTATGAATCCTAAAGTCATGCTTTTTGACGAACCCACCAGTGCTCTTGATCCCGAAATGATCAAAGAGGTACTGGATGTTATGCTTACCTTGGCAAAATCAGGAATGACGATGCTTATTGTAAGTCACGAAATGGGATTTGCCTCTGCGGCAGCTGATCGGGTGGTCTTTATGGATGAAGGAGAAATCATTGAAATTGATACTCCTCAGAACCTATTCACAAATCCTCAGTCACCAAGAACCAAAACCTTTCTCGAACATATTTTATAATCATCACTAGTTATCAGTAACTAGGAGAGATGCCGATGCCATGAGCTGCACCATAGTAGATTTCTATTATGGTGCTTTTTCCGTTCTCTTGGTATGGTACCCGTATGAATACTACATCTTCATGGTTATCACGTCATATCACCTTACACAGTTATGCAGATAGAAAGAGCGAACGGGAAAATACCGTGACTCACCTGCTTGGTTTTATCGGTGCTCTGATCTTTTTTGTGTATATCCTGTTCAATCGTGACTACTTTCCCAGCCATACCACATGGGTGGGTATGTCGGTCTATGGTATTACCCTGATGCTCCTCTACGGATCGTCTTGTGCCTATCACGCGACGGCTCCAGGTGATGCAAAAAGGCTCTTCAGAGTTTTTGATCATGCAAATATTTATTTCCTCATTGCAGGAACCTATACGCCGATTCTTCTCTACATCGGAAGCCCGGTTACTCGTCTGATTACCATCTTTATCTGGTCTGTATCTATTGTCGGTATTGGGTTTACCCTGCTTTTCTGGGGACGACTGAGAATCCTTCATATAGTATTTTATCTATTGATGGGTTGGATGATTATCTTCTTCTGGCATGATATCGTTCCTTTTATTCCTTCAGGACTTGTTCGCTGGATATTTTCTGCGGGTATTACGTATACGGTAGGAGTAATTTTTTATTCGTTACGACGCATACCGCACAGTCATATGATCTGGCATCTCTTCTGTGTCGCCGCAAGTGCACAATTCTGCATCGGTTTTCTCCTGCATTTACGTATTTGAAGGTTCTTTACAGAGTAGCCTAACACCGATACAGTAGCACCATGGGTGCAAAAAAAACCAATCGCATTGATTTTCATACGTTTTACCAGGAACTCTATCCACAACGGTGGGAACTGTTGAAAGCGGCTCTTGCACAGCAGACGCAGAGTGTTCCCTTCGAAGAACGATTGGAAAAACCCTACTATCTTGATGAGGGATCACTGCTCAGCGCACGCCAACTTCCTCTGGCGGAGGCACGACAGATCCTTGATATGTGTGCAGCTCCTGGAGGAAAATCACTGATTTTAGCCTCACGGATGTCCCCAGATGCACATCTTATCTGTAATGACCGGTCCCGCAATCGGCGATTTCGCCTTCATACGGTCCTCGATACCCACCTCCCCCCCGATATCCGTCAACGGGTAACCATAACCAGTCATGATGCTACCCGGTGGGGTTTGTATGAACAGAACGCCTATGATGCAGTGCTCCTTGATGCTCCCTGTTCCTCAGAACGACATGTTCTGCAGGATGCTGCTGCCCTCGCTCAATGGACTCCCGCCCGTACCAAGCATCTTGCAGTTCAACAGTTTGCCATGCTGGCATCTGCCCTCGAAGCGGTTACCATAGGCGGGTATATACTGTACAGTACCTGCAGTATTTCTCCCTTGGAAAACGAAGAGGTTATCGGCAGACTGGAAAAGAAACGATCGGGCCGATATGAAGAAATACCGTGTGTGGTACCGTTTGCTGAAGCGTGTCGGCATGGGTATATTATTATGCCGGATACGGCTGAGGGACGAGGACCACTCTATTTTTGTCTGCTCAGGAGAACAGCATGAAAGCACCACCTTTAGTCGCAATAGAGCGCTGTGAAACATATCATGATCAAGAATTGGATCGGGTCATCGCACACATCTGTACTGCAGCCCAGTTACCCGATATGCAGGGAAAGCGCATTCTGCTAAAACCGAATATCCTGAGCGATGCGGCACCCGAACGGGCAGTTACCACACGGCCTGAGGTGCTTGCAGCGATTATCAGATACTGTTATCGCCAGGGAGCATCGGAGGTGCTGGTGGGAGATTCACCGGGCCTTCAGGGTCCAGGGTTTTCTCCAAGAAATTCAGGAATCGCATCGGCAATCAAGGCTGAGGGAGCTACCTGGTGTGATTTTGCCAAAAATCCCAAGATGTATCGTATTCCGGGAACGTTCGGTCTGCGATTGCCCCTGCCGAAAATTTTCAATGATGTGGATATCATCATCTCAGTGGCAAAGATGAAAACCCATCAGCTCATGTATACCACCGGTAGTGTGAAGAACCTGTTCGGGATGGTTCCCGGGCTGCACAAAAGTGCTTCTCACATGCGATTTCCTTCTCGCGAATCGTTCGCCCGTATGCTTGCAGGACTCTATAGTGTTATCAAACCGCATGCAGCGATCATGGATGCGGTTATCTCAATGGAAGGACCCGGACCTGCTGCAGGAAAGCCCCGTCATACAGGATTTTTGCTTGCATCTACCGATTTGAGTGCTCTGGATACCGCTCAGGCTATTATTATGGGATATGATCCGCTGAGCATCCCGTTAATTCGTGAATTGCGTCATCGAAAACTGACCCACTGGGATCACCCTGATGATATTTCCTACCCGCTTTTGGACGCTCGTGATCTGATCATCAGTGACTACCGACGGATTACCCAGGAGAAGAAAACTCATCTGATAAGTGCACTGCTGCTGCCCTTGTTTACCCGACGTTTATCGGTTCATCGTCAACAGAGGGAACCGAGACCGTTATTCGATCGTTCTCGATGTACCGGATGCAGCCGATGTGTAAAAATCTGTCCGGCAAAAGCGCTTTCTCTTGACAATGACCGACGTATCGTGGTCGATTACCAATCATGTATTCGATGCTACTGTTGTCACGAAGTATGTCCTGAGGATGTTATCACGATAGAATCGATGGAGGAAAATCGTTAATGGATATCCAAACGCTCATGGGAACCATTTTACTCGGAATTGCACCGATCAGTGAATTACGTGGAGCAATTCCCTTTGCCTATTTCCGTGGATATCCGTTATGGCAGGCAGCGCTGCTCGGTGCTGGAGCCAATTTATGCGTTTCCCCGCTAGTATATCTTTTCCTTACCTATTTCCATGCATTCTTCTATGCCCGTTGGAAACTCTATATTCGGATCTTCGATCATACGGTTGCTCGTGCCCGAGCTAAACTGGGACCGAAAGTCCAGACCTATGGCATGTGGGGAGTATTACTATTTGTCGGTATTCCGTTACCGATAACCGGAGCGTGGACCGGAACCCTTGGGGCCTGGGTGTTTGGACTTCACCGGAGAAGGAGCATGCTTGCAGCTAGTGGAGGGGTAATCCTTTCGGCTACGATCGTGTCCCTTATCCTGCTTCTCGGATCAGGAGTCGGATCAATTTTCATCAAAATGGTATAACTGAAGCAGGATTTCATGGCAATACAACTACATACCGTACTCAATACAGAACAATCACGTGCTGCATCTTTAATTGATGGACCGGTGCTCATCATCGCAGGAGCTGGTTCGGGCAAGACCCGTATGATTTGTTATCGCATGGCACATATGCTTGAGATGGGCATTCATGCTAGCGAGATTTTAGCTCTTACTTTCACCAATAAAGCGGCTGCAGAGATGGCAATGCGGGTGAAAGACCTCACTCAGAGACCGGTATCAGAGCTGACCGCATCAACATTTCATGCTTTTGGATTACGTATATTACGGGAACAGGGAGAACTTCTTGGATATACCCATAATTTCACCATTTATGACACGTCTGACTGTGCCGCGCTATTGAAAGAAGTACTGCATGAAGAACAGCTTGATCCTCAGGCACATGATATCCCTGCGATGCTACATCTCTTCAGCAACATCAAAATTGGACGGATGGCTTGGCCATCGGACTGTTCTGCTGCGATAAAAGCGGTATATGACGGGTATCAGGAGCACATGAAATTGTACAATGCAGTCGATTTTGATGATCTCATTATGCTTCCTTTACGTCTTTTCGAACGGTACCCGCATGTCCTTGCATTATATCAAAAGCGGTACACCCATATCATGGTTGATGAATTTCAGGATACTTCGCTGGAACAATACCGATTGGTACAGCAGCTGGCTGCTGTGCATCGGAATCTCTGTGTCGTGGGTGATGATGATCAGTCAATCTACTCCTGGCGCGGAGCAAATTATCAGAACATCATCCTTTTCGAAACTGATTTCCCCGAACGGATTGAGATCAAACTCGAGCAGAATTATCGTTCAACTGGAACGATTTTGCAGGCTGCCAATACGCTCATATTGCACAATACACAACGAAAAGAAAAAGCCCTGTGGACCGATGGCCACTCTGGGGGAAGAATCACCCGTCTCTATCCTGAACAAGAAGATGATGAGGTCCAGACGATCATCAAGGAAATTCGATCCGTATTATACGCACGCAACCTCTCCTATCGGTCTTTCTGCATTCTGGTACGTACAAACCACCTCATTCCTGCATTTGAGAATGGGTGTATGCTTGAACAGATACCAGTTCAAGTTTCCGGCGGTCAGAGCTTCTTTGAACGAAAAGAGGTGAAAGATGTCATTGCTTACCTACGTATCCTGGCTAATCCAGATGATGATATGGCACTGCTGCGTATCATCAATACGCCACGAAGAAAGATTGGGCGGTCTACTCTCGCGGCCCTTCGCTCTATTGCATATCAGCGACATTGCTCACTCTATAGTGCTATTGGTCTCGTGACACAACAAACAGATTTGTATGAACATCTTCGAAAGGAACCCCTAAAAAATCTCTACGATCTAATTGAAACCTACCGAAGTGCACTCTTTGCTGCAGGAAGAAAAAAGAGTCGGGTCCTTCGCGCCCTGATGGAGGAAATAGGGTACAAAGAATACCTTGCTCAAGAGTATCCGAATAATGATCAGGCAGTTCTTTTCCGTTATGGAAGTATCCAATCATTCATTCGTCTCTTCTCTCAATGGGAACAGGATGGGGACAATCTATCTTACTCGGTGTACGACTATCTGCAGCGACTCAGTCTTCATTCACGGGATCAAAAAGAGGATGGTGATCCCATAGACGCCCTTTCAATTATGACCATACATGCTTCTAAAGGACTTGAATTTGATTGTGTTTTCCTCGCAGGAGTGGAAGATCATATGATCCCTCATGCGAGAACCATTGAAGAAAATCCAGGAGCACTCGAAGAAGAACGAAGGCTGTTTTATGTAGCTATTACCCGGGCCAAGCAGGATTTATATATTTCCACCTGTACTCAGAGAAAACGGAATCGGGAGGTTGTCCCTTCAGTTCCTTCACGTTTTTTATCTGAAATACCCGAAGATCTATTTCAGGAACCCGCGCAAGACTTCCAATTGGATAAAGACGAAACCATTGCCGCTTTCAATGCCTTAAAACGCCGACTTGCTGAAAAAGAATCCTCCTAATGCGTCAAGTGAATTGACATGATTTTTAAGATGAACGTATAGTGGCCATATGTGTGGAATAGTTGGTTACGCGGGATCTCAAGATGCATCAAAGGTGCTTCTCAACAGTTTGGAACGGCTAGAGTATCGTGGATACGACTCTGCCGGAGTTGCAGTGCTTACCGGATCGAAAGTATCGGTCTTCAAACAAACGGGCCGAATTGAAAATCTGAGACAGCACCTTCAGCAACAGAAGATACTGGGCAGCACCGGTATTGCCCATACGAGATGGGCTACTCATGGAGAGCCGAATCAGATCAATGCGCATCCGCATGTAAGTGCTGACCAGAGTACTGCTGTCGTGCACAATGGGATCATCGAAAACTATCTTGAGTTACAACATTGGCTATGTGAGCAGGGTATTCAGTGTACGACAGAAACTGATACTGAAGTGATTGCTCATCTATTCAGCTGGTATTGGAATGGAGATGGCGTGGCAACTCTGGCGAAAGTGGCGCAACGACTGCAGGGTTCATTTGCTATTGCCCTGGTACATCAGGAAGACCAGGAACACCTATACTGTACCCGAAAAGATAGTCCTCTGGTGGTCGGTATCGGTGATGGGGAGATGTACATCGCCAGTGATATCACGGCTCTACTTTCCTATACTGATCAATTCTACTATATGGAAGATTATCACATCGCAAAACTGGACAAATACGGAGTAGAATTCTTCGACCAGCAGATGCAGAAGATCGCCCTCGCCCCGACGAAAACCGATGTCGATATCCAATCTGCAGAGAAAGAGGGATTTGATCATTTCATGCTTAAGGAGATGATGGAACAGCCTGATGTCGTGAAGAAAACGATCAGGGCGCGTATCAGTGAACAACGGGATGCCGTTTTCTTTGAACAACTGCATCTTACGGAACTGATTGACCATATCGATTCAATATTTATCACAGCCTGTGGAACGGCGTATCATGCGGGAATGATTGCCAAATATCTGTTCGAACATCTGGCGAATATACCGGTTGAAGTAGAGTTTGCTTCGGAGTTCCGGTATCGCAAACCCCTGGTGAGTGAACGCACCTTGGTCGTGGTTATCAGTCAATCCGGAGAGACTGCTGATACGCTTGCAGCTCTGCGGGAAGCAAAGCGATCGCATGCCCGGGTTCTGGCTATCGTCAATACGCTTGGCAGCTCAATAGCACGTGAAGCAGATGATGTGATCTACACATGGGCAGGACCTGAGATTGCAGTAGCCTCTACTAAAGCCTATATTGCACAGCTTTCGGTTATCCATCTTCTTGCTGTGCATCTTGCGAGTGCAAGAAAAACCATGAGTCGTGCAGCCGTTCAGGATTATCTGACCGAACTCGAGAAGATTCCCGAGAAGATCCATTCCATTCTTGACCAACGACAGGCAATCCAACAATTGGCCAAAGAATTTGCTCATGCCGGTGATATTTTCTTTATTGGTCGTGGGTTCGATTATCATATCGCTTTGGAAGGATCGCTAAAACTGAAGGAAATCTCTTATATCCACTCAGAAGCGTATGCAGCCGGTGAGTTAAAGCATGGAACCATTGCCCTGATTGAACAGGGTACTTTTGTCGTTGCCTTGTGTACACAGAGTGAGCTTGTCGAAAAAATGATTTCCAATATCAGGGAAGTAAAAGCGCGTGGAGCACGTGTGCTGGCAATCGGTTGTGAACGTACTACGTCAATTGCACAGGCTGCTGATATGACGCTTCTGTTACCGAATACACCCGATGCACTCGTCCCGATACTTGCCGTGGTACCGTTACAGCTTTTTGCCTATTACTGTGCGGTTGAACGAGGTTGTGATGTTGATAAACCGAGGAACCTGGCGAAATCAGTTACGGTAGAGTGAGAAGTTGCAACATATAGTACCTGTGTATTGCAAAAACTGTTGCATCAGGATATCTTTCTGCATCAGGAGGTACTGCGTACCTTTGTAAAAGGAGTCAACTATAAACAATGAAAAACTTCAATAATGTTTTTCAAGGCTCAAAGAGAATACATCTCATCCTTGGTCAACAGGGCATGAAGAGTTCTTACGAGCTTGTTCATAGTTGCAACCATGG
>Ga0334895_1003576_pt1 | contig 11802 bp, 7 predicted proteins | sample GraSluR3_MG_7_FD_207229 | JGI IMG/M metagenome (GOLD analysis project Ga0334895, IMG submission 207229) | Sludge microbial communities from methane-producing bioreactor in Wageningen University, Netherlands - Granular Sludge_31_05-R3 | ecosystem: Engineered > Bioreactor > Anaerobic > Unclassified... | reverse complement strand
TCCACCTCTTCCCATTCCGAACAGAGAAGTTAAGCCCGCCATCGCCGATGGTACTGCGCAAGTGGGAGAGTAGGTAGTCGCCGACTTTACATCAGGGGCCGTTCCTTAATTGGAGCGGCCCTTTTTGTATTTTAACCGGCTTAACCCACAACCCGCAACCCGCAACTCGCAACGCGTAACCTGTAACTCTTAAGCCTTATAAGGGGTAATTTTTAGCAACTTATAATTATGTGTTGAATAACATACTATTTTTTTTTTTTTTTTTTTGAATAGTTTTTTTGAAATTTGATCAGATGTCTTCAATCCCTATTGTTAAACAAGGGAGTTATGGGTACTAAAAGCCGGTTATTACATTTTATGAGAAACAGTAAAATTATCTGCTATGAAGAATTTACGAATTGTAATTTTAGTTGTGTTTATTAATGTGATCACAGTTCTTTCATTGTTCGCGTTCTGGACAGATCCTCAGGATTGCATAAGGTATAAAGGTGAAAGAACTGATTACTCATGGCCGGTTGAAAATGGGCAAACATGCTGGTTTTATGACCCATACATAATCTATGTAATGGGGGAGCCCTATTTAATGGAACGATGGTCTGAGGCTGGGGCAGTAGAAGATTGCGAATTCTACCCCGACCCGGATGTTTCTTGTAGACCATGGGAATGCGATCTGGAGAATATGGAATGTTCTCTTGATCCATTCATAAGCTGATTTTCATTGACTCCGGGGTTATATCTGCTTCAGGCTTTATTGAATGGTATCCTAAGATATTTCCCCGGATTCTTTACCCTAATTGAGAATTGCGTATGAAAACCTGGTACAGATCTATTTCAGAAGTACTTATAGGAGTGGTACTTATCCTGATGGTGTTGTCCTGGCAGAGAAGGAGTTCCGTTTCAGACTATCTCAGCCTTCTTGAGGTAATAGATATATCACCAGCTCTTGAAAAGGGCACACCAGTGATGGCCTCTGAATTATACAGCGATTTCAGGTATATTGAACTCGAGACAACTGACGAGTCGATGATCAGGACAATAGGCGATATTGTTGTATTTAATGACAACATTTTCATTGAGACATCTGGTAAAGTTTTAAGATTCGATTCTTCAGGCGGATTCCTCAACACTATCGGAGCTGTGGGAAGAGGTCCGGGAGAATTTTCAGCAAATAACATATTCTTAAATATTTTGCATGATCAGAACCATATAGCTGTAACAGATCATGGAATGAGAAAGGTTCATATTTTCGAATTTGATGGCGAACATGTAACATCTTTCACTGTTGAATGTTATCCGTATTTTACGGCTTCGATTAAAAACCATCTTCTTTCATATACCGGTTGGAAGCATGCCCAATTCAATAATAATTTTGCAATAGCAATTACTTCTTTGAAAGGAAAACCTTCAGGATACCTTCTCCCGGTATTAAAATACATTCCGAAATCGGCCATGGCTGTAACATGGCGTCATATTACGGGTGGTTATTACTTCCTGGGAGACTCTCTTTCACTTCGAGACGCAAATGTTGATACTGTTTATAGAATCATTGATAAAGACAAGATCTTACCAAGGTTTTACCTGAGTGCCGGAAGAAAACACCTAACGTGGGATAAAAGATACAACACAGCTGATCCTGACAGAACACTAAGGAAAAGTTCAATTTATTTTAACGGCTTTGTTGAGACAGACCAACATATCTACTTGGGAGCAAGAGTCTTTGATGTAAATGAGCATTTTCTCTATTCTAAATCAGGAAAGGGGGTCTTTAAAACTATTCCTTTTACCGGATCAGGGCTTGTATCATCAATGAGGGGAATAACAAATGATATAGATGGAGGATTGGCATTCTGGCCGACAGGTCAGTTTTCAGACAAGGAGATTTTCTCTTTCTTTGAACCCCGTTTCCTTAGAAGCCATTTCAAAAATATTGAAATTGTACCTCAAAAACATAAGTTTAGCCTGGAGAAACACTCCTCGCTCAGGGAGGTAGCCGAAAAGGCTGATATCAACAGTAATCCTTGGCTTATGGTAGCAACTTTAAGATGAGCAACAGAATTGGGTTCTATATAGTTGTCGGTCTTAACCTGTTTCTAATAACAGTATTTGGATTATACCTGTATCGAATCAGGATGCAGGCTCAATACTCCTCTCAACCATCGTATAGAGATTTATTTTTTCATTACTCTCTTGAGGATTTGAAGCTTTCGCAGGATATAGTTTTATCGCCCCTGTCAGGTGAGAGTCTTACGATGGAAACACTGGTTGCTGATGAATACACATATGCAGTTTTATGGATTAATGCCCGCAGTTGTCAGTCTTGTACAGATGAAGCACTAACTGCTTTTACAGAATTAACAACAAAAAATGGGATTAATAACAGAATTATTCTCGCTTCATTTTACATGCCCCGGGAGCTTTCTCTAATCTTGAAGGAAAGGAAAATCGATATTCCTGTTTATGTGCCCGAAGCAATTCCAATTAATGTTTTTGAGGCGTTGAATAAAATCTCAAACCCCGTAATTTTTATTCTGGATAGCCACTTCATTATCAAATCTGCTTTCATACCTTTGAAAGATGACAGACAGAGGTCAATTGTGTATTTTCAGGTAATAGCAGACAGATATTTCAATTCCGGTCATTTGTAATCTACACACTACACCCCATCTCCACTAAAATCTGCCACCGGCATTGTCTGTAGACACTACGCCACTAACCCACAACCCGTAACCCGCAACGCGTAACCCATAACGCCAATTACTTAAACCCGAATCTCTCGAGAACAGAAGTGTCGTTGAACTCCTTCGAAAGAGCCTTGATAAAATCGGGTGGTACTTCAAAAAGATCAAGAATTATCAGGCCATCAAGACAGTTGTTGAATTTTGGATCGATATTGAATCCAATGATATTGGCATTAAGCTCTATATATTTCTTGAGCAACACCGGAAGCCGGTATCCCGGTTCAATATCCCTCAGGTTCTTCTCAAGCCTGTTTATATCCCTCTCAGAGTTATCGACAATAATATCCCTGTCAACAACTTTGTCAGGCTTAAGTACAAAATCCTTCCGTGGAGAGATGTACCTGGCCTTGTCTGAGTCGTAGAAATTGGTGCGTACAAAATGGACTATCAGGCTCTTCGAGAATTTTGACATGTCATTGCTTATGCTTACAGGCCCGATAAGATACCTGTATTCTGCATTTTTCAGCAGGAAGTACATTATACCCTTCCATAGAAGAAAAAGAGGCAGTGGTTTTCGCTGATAATCAGCCGTTATAAATGAACGTCCGAGTTCAAGCGAGTCTGACAGGACGGGAATAAATCCCTTCTTTATCTTAAACAGCGAGTGAATATAGAAGCCTTTTATGCCGTACAGGCTTATTATCTCCTTGCCCTTGCCAATGCGGTAAGCGCCTACTATCTTATTCTCCTCCGTATCCCATATTATAAGGTGATGATAATATAGATCATACTCGTCAACATCCACACTCTTGCCGGTTCCCTCTCCGACCATTCTGAAGGTAACCTCCCTGAGCCGTCCTATCTCACTGAAGATATTGGGAATTGCCAGTGCAGGAGCACAGATAACAGAGTAGTTTTTGGCAGTAAACAATTCATACTCACACTTCACACGGTAAAACTCCTCAGTAAGCACCTTGTCAGGAATGGCATCCACAACCGGCTCTGTTCTGGTAGTCCTGGGCTGGAAGAACTTAAAGTAAAACTTTCTGACCTCCAGCGACGAACCCAATGAGTAGGTCTTAGCTCTCAGATACCGTCCGTACCTTGCTATATCCTTGAAATTAGACTGATCTTTTACCGGTATAGGTTTTCCTATCCTTATTATTATTGGCTTGTTCCTCTTGTTGAAAAGCTCTGAAGGCAACTTGGCCGTTCTGAGAAGAGGATGTATTTTTCCCAGTATATGAAACCACCTTGAGTTGGTTCCGTGGAAATATATGGGTACAACAGGTACCTCGGCCTTCTTGATAAACTTTAAGGCTGATTCGTTCCATTCACGGTCAACGATTACGTTGGAATCCTGCTGATATGTTGAAACCTCCCCGGCCGGGAAGATGCTTACACAATTGCCACCCTTCAGATGTGCTAATCCTTCCTTAATGCCTGTAAATGAAGACCTTGCCTGCTTGTGGGTTTCAAAAGGATTCACCGGCAAAATAATATCCTTAATCGGCTCTATCCTCTGCAGCAGGAAATTAGCCATCACCTTCAGGTCGGGTCTTCGTTCATATAGCAGCTTTACCAGCAGCAATGCATCAATACCTCCGTATGGATGATTGGAGACAGAGATGAAACTGCCTGTTTCCGGGATATTCTTAAGATCTTCTTCTGAAACCTGATATTTTACCTCCAGTTGCTCCAGCATAGAAGTAACCATATCCATGGGGTTCTTTTCACTGACCGATGAATAGACCCTGTTGAGCTTGGCATACCTGAATATCTGCATCAGGGCTCCGGCAATAAGATTGCCGCCGGGAATATTAAGATGAACGGCTTTTGCAAGTTCGTTTGAGGTGAGGAGCTTCATATCTGATTATGATGTCTTCTTTAGCAAAGATAGCAAATAAAGAAACAGCACCATAAACCCTCCAGTGAGGTCATATGGTGCTGTCTTATAAGATCCGCAACAGAATAAATTATCCTAGAAGAACCTGTATCTTTTGTCTACGATACCCGCTCCTTTGCGTAGTGCTTCGAATAATTCGTAGGAAGCCCTTATCTGCATCATTGAAGAGAGCCTCTCATGTACCGATTCAGCAGTCTCTGCGGTAACTTCGGTCGCATTGTTGACGGTTAAAAGGTACACTCCTGTAGAACCTTCAACCGGACCGGTAATCTCGCCTTCAGGAGAAACCACTGCCGCTGATATCAGGGCAGGTTCAATACCAGCCATTCCCTGTACTGAAAACGAACGGAAGGTTATCCCTGCTGATTCTTCAATCTGTAAATCCATTTCCCCTGCAATTTGCTCAATGGTCATTCCCTCATTTACCTTCTCACGGAGCTCCGCTGCAATCAGGTCAGCCTTTTTTCTGTTTATCAGGGTGAAGCGTATTTCGCTTGCAACATCATCAATCTCTGCAAATCCCTCTTCCTGTACATCAGTGCAGTAGGCAACTACATACCTGTCACCGAGGTCAATTACAGCCTGCTGGTTGAAATCCAGAACGATCCGACCCTGCTCTGTCTGAAACAAAGACATAATAAGTCCCCTGGCATTTTCAAGACCAGCTATATCTTTCTGGTTGGCTGATATATCGGTCGCTATTCTTTTATTCAGCCCCTGTTCTGCTACAGTCTGATTGAATCTCTCATAAGAAGGATTACCGGAAGCAAACTGACTGGCCTCACCATAAATTCTTTGTATCGTGGCGGAACCGGGGATTACCTGCCTGTCGACAAACCCAATGTTGTATTTGCGCACCCTCCTGCTCTGATCAAGGATCTCAATTATATGCACTCCGAAGTCGGTCTCCGCAAGTACCATGTCGCCCTTCCTTCCACTGAAACAGGCATCATTGAAAGGGGTAACCATCATTCCTTCACCAAACCATCCCAGGTCTCCGCCAACCTGTGCAGAACCCTGATCTTCAGAGGCTATCATGGCCATTACCTCGAAGTTCATCATACCTCCCCTGATTACATTCATGATACTGTCGGCTTCAGAACGTGCCATGGCCATGGTCTTTTCAGGACCGGGTGCAATAAGTATATGTCTCGCTCTTACTGAATCTGGACGCTCGGCAATGTCTATTATTCTTGCCAGTTTATAGGTGTCATCTTCAAGATAAGGACCGTAAACAGCAGACCTGTCGCCGGCTAAGGCAAAATCCCTGATTGAATCAGGTAGCTGGTCGGCCGTAAGGTAAAAACCAGTATGCCGGTTGTCGGCTGTAAGATTAATGTATTGTACCGGCTCTTCAGTTTCTGCGAACTCTACACTGCGCTCACTTATCCATCGCAGTGCCTGCTGATAGTCGTCTTCCGAAGGGGAGACGTCAAAGGAGACATACTCCATGCTTCGTAATGCCGGCCGCCTGTACTCTTCTTTCCTGGTATTATAGTATCTTCTTATCTCATCTGTACTGACACTCACAAGAGAGTCGGGAAAACTGTTGTAGTATTTACCGATATATGTGAAGTCAACACTGCGGGAAACAAGGCTGTGCTCAAATTCTGCCTGCTGCTTTGTTACATGCAGCCCCTTGGCAACAAGGTTATTGTACTTAGTGTTAAGCCTGTCGGTAACTATTTCATCCTCAAAAAATAACCAGTATGCTTTAATTGACGGATCAACTTCCGTCTGCTTGAGAAAATTAACAAGATATGACTCGTTGAACATGCCGGTCTGTGGATCCTGAAAAAGCTGCATTACTATCGGGTGCTTGTTGTCACCAAGTACAAGTGCATCAACTTCATCATCACTTACCTCGAGACCCAGCTTTCTGAATTCCCTGTTAAGAATCTTCTCCCTCACCATCTGTTCCCATATCTGCGACCTGAGGTTTTCGGCCATATCCTCCGTTATATTGGGAGTACCTGAAAGTCTGTAAATCTCAATGAGGTGCTGAAGCCTTTCATCGAATTCAATATATGAAACCGATTCTCCTCCGATTTGTGCTATTTCATAATATTTCCTTGCTTTCCTCTGGCTTCCCCCTCCACTGCCAAAGAAATCACTGACCACAAAAATGAGAAGGGCTACACCAATAACTACGGCAACAAGCCAGCCTGCCTTTTCACGTAACGTCTGAAGTACTGACATTTATTGATTGTGTTAAGATTAATATTACTCTGCGTAAACAGGCGACAAATATAACAAATTTCATCATAAAAAAGCCCCAGGTTCTTTAATTGAAATGAGATGTCATTCTGAAGAAGTATAACTGGCTTACATAACTAAATTAAAGTAACCGATTGTTGCCTTGATAAAAATGGGGTAGTAGTCGAGGAAATGATAAAAAGAAGCTAATATACCCCTGGTAAGAGGGGGGAGTAAATAGAAAAAAACAAAAAAAGAAGAAATAAATAACCGATAAACAGGGGGTGTATATCATTAAATAGTTATTTTTGCTCAAAAAAACAGTTCCTATGTCACAGTTACGTTTTTCAGCTTTGAATGAGGTACTCAACAGGGTTCCCGTAGTGGTATCAAGACCTGAAGGTGATATCTCTGATTGTTTTGGAGCCGATGTCTTTGATCTCCGCAAAATGGAGAAGTACCTTCCTCATGAGGCCTACAGTGCGGTTAAGCAGGCAATTATAGAAGGTACCATCATAAGTCGCCAGATAGCAGACCAGGTTGCGACCGGATTGAAAGCCTGGGCAATTGAAAAGGGAGTAACTCATTATACCCATTGGTTTCATCCTCTGACTGATTCAACAGCTGAAAAGCATGATGCTTTCATCGAGTCTGGTGAAAACGGCAGGCTGCTGGAGTCGTTTTCAGGAAACCTTCTGGTTCAGCAGGAACCCGACGCCTCAAGCTTTCCGAGCGGAGGCATAAGAAATACTTTTGAAGCCAGAGGATATACAGCCTGGGATGTCTCCTCTCCTGCTTTCATACTGGACAATACTCTGTGTATTCCAACCATATTTGTCTCTTATACGGGTGAGGCTCTTGATTATAAGACGCCACTCCTTAAGGCCCTTTCATCTCTCGACAAGGCCGCGGTAGCGGTATGCCGCTATTTTGACCGTGATGTCAGCAAGGTAATTGCCACCCTGGGTGTCGAGCAGGAGTATTTCCTGCTTGATGAGGCGCTCTATTATGCAAGACCCGATGTAGTGCTGGCTGACCGTACATTGATGGGGCACCAGTCGGCTAAGGATCAGCAACTGGCTGACCATTACTTCGGATCTATACCGGAGAGGGTAATGGCTTTTATGAAGGACTTTGAATATCAGGCTTACAGGCTTGGCATACCGGTAAAGACAAGGCATAATGAGGTGGCTCCGAATCAGTTCGAGTGTGCTCCCCTTTATGAAGAGGCTAACCTGGCTGTTGATCATAACCAGTTGTTGATGGACATAATGAAAAGAGTGGCCAGGCGTCATAAGTTCAGAGTTTTGTTTCATGAAAAGCCCTTTGCCGGAATTAATGGTTCGGGCAAACATTGTAACTGGTCGCTCGAAACCAATACAGGAGTGAATCTTTTGTCGCCTGGAAAAAACCCGAAGTCAAACCTGCAATTCCTGACATTCCTTGTAAATGTACTGAAAGCCGTTAACGATCACAGCGACCTTCTTAGGGCCAGCATAATAAATGAAACAAACTCTTACAGGCTCGGGGGGCATGAAGCTCCACCTGCAATTATCTCTGTATTCCTTGGTAGTTATCTTACCGGAATGCTCGAATCGATGGCAAGCAAGATAACCGACCGGAAGATGAGTCCCTCGCTGAAAACCGAGCTAAAGCTGGGAATAGGTAAGATACCCGAGATACTGCTTGATAATACCGATCGTAACCGGACCTCTCCGTTTGCGTTTACAGGCAACAGGTTTGAATTCAGGGCTGTCGGGTCTTCTGCGAATTGCAGTGCCGCAATGATTGTGCTGAATGCAGCTCTGGCCAGCCAGCTTGTTGCTTTCAGAAAGGAAGTTGACTTGCTGGTCAAGAAGGGCAGGAAGAAGGATGAAGCCATATTCTTTATATTGAAAAAATATATTCTGGAAACGGAAAGGATAAGATTCGAGGGCGATGGCTACAGTGCTGCATGGCAGGAAGAGGCTGTTGCCAGGGGACTTTCCGGACTGGTAAGCGTGCCCGGATCAGTAAGAAGCTACCTGGAGAAGGGCTCGAGGGAGATGCTGGTATCAACAGGTGTGTTCTCGGAAAAAGAACTGGAGAGCCGGGTGGAAGTCGAATACGAAAAGTTTGTGAAGAAGGTCCAGATAGAGGCGCGGGTGCTGGGTGACCTTGCCATAAATCACATTGTGCCGGTGGCAGTAAAGTATATGTCGGTTCTGATTGAGAATGTAAAGGGTTTGAGAGAGATTTTCAACGAGATTGAGTATGAAAGGCTTGCGGGTTCCCGCAAGGAGCTGATAGTTAACACTTCTGACAGTATAACCACAATAAAGAGGCTGGTAAACGAGATGATTGAAGAGAGGAAGAAGGCAAATATTATTGAAAATTTGTATGAAAAGGCTCTGGCATATGAGACAAACGTTAAACCTTACCTTCAGGAAATAAGGTATCATATAGACAAGCTGGAGCAGATTGTTGACAATGAAATGTGGCCTCTTCCCAAATATCGTGAACTGTTGTTTACAAGGTAGAAGATAATGCCCTGGAAGCTGCCGTCGGTTTTGACTGCCATACTTTCTTATTAAAATAAAAGGGGAGAAAGGGCGTTTACATTTTAAACAATAGTTACATTTGTGCAAAGCCGCAGAAGACTTTACATGAAGAGATTATCTTTCATTTTGATTATTATGATAGCGCTGCCCCTTCTATTGTCGGCGCAAAAGAGGAAGACTGAAAGAGCTGATGAAGCTTTTGAAGCGGGTGAGTATTACGAGGCTATCGATTTTTACAAGGATGCATTTACCAGGTCTAAGGACAGAGAGGTAAAGGCCAGGATGGTTTTTATGGTGGCCGAGTGTTACCGTATAGTTAACGATTCACGCAGTGCAGAAACCTGGTACAGAAGAGCAGTACGAACCCAGGGTGTTACCCCCGAAGCACAGTACAGACTTGCCGAAACCATGAAGAAGAACGGCAAGTATGAGCAGGCCATCGATGAATTCAGGAAATACAGGCAGACAGTACCAAATGATCCTAGAGCCGATCTGGCCATCAGATCTTGTGAGCTCTCCCTGGAATGGCTTGAAAATCCTGAAGCTTACGAGGTGGAAGAGATGAGAGACCTCAATTCCAGAGATGCAGACTTCAGTCCTGCCTTTGCAAGAGATGATCATGGTATGGTATATTTTACTTCTGCCAGGGCTGATGCTGCCGGTAACAGAAAGCATGGAGCCACGGGTCAGGGCTTTACGGATATTTTTGAAAGCAGGCTTGACAAGAAGGACAAATGGAGTACTCCGGTTCCTGTCGAGGGAATCAATACGGAGGCCGAGGAGGGTACCCCATCGTTGTCATTTGACTTCCGGGAACTCTATTTTACACGTTGTGAGGAGGGTAGGAGAGAGCAAAGGGGATGCGTTATTATGTACTCCCAGATGACCGGTACCAGCTGGTCAACCCCAAGGAAGCTGGATATACTTTCAGATTCACTTGTTGCAGCCCACCCTGCAATATCACCCGATGGTCTGACTCTTTACTTTGTTTCCGAACTGCCGGGAGGATACGGGGGAAAGGATATCTATTACGTTACACGCGAATCCGTTTCCGCGAGTTGGTCGAAACCGGTTAACCTCGGTTCCGACATAAATACAGGTGGTGATGAAATGTTTCCCAACGTTCGTGATGACGGGACGCTCTATTTCTCATCAGACGGTCATCTGGGCATGGGGGGACTTGATATCTTCAAGGCGGTTCAGCAACCTGACGGCAGGTGGATAATTACAAATATGCGGCCTCCTGTCAACAGTTCTGCTGACGACTTCGGGATTGTCTTTGAGAGGGGTTCGGAGAAAGGTCTTTTCAGTTCATCGCGCAAGGGCAGGGGAAATGATGAGTTGTACTCTTTTGTTATGCCTCCGCTTACATTCAGTATAACAGGCCTCGTAAAGGACGAAAAAACAGGGACTCCGGTAACCGGTTCAGTGGTCCAGCTTATTGCCAGCGATGGTACCAACTTTCAGTCTACTACAGGTAATAACGGTGACTTCAGGTTCTCGCTCAGGCCTGACGTTGATTATATTTTCCTTGCCACCAAAGAGGGCTACCTCAACGGCAAGGCACGGGAAACAACCCGGGGACAGGAGAAGAGCAGGGAGTTCCTGACGACAATACTGATGACACCAATCGACAAGCCTATTGAGTTGCCGAATATCTTCTATGATTTCAACAGATGGGACCTCAGGCCTGAGTCAATGGTGTCGCTCGATAAGCTTACTGAAACCCTGATGGACAATCCGAATGTCACGATTGAACTGATGTCACATACAGACTCCCGTGATACAGAAGAGTATAATATGACTCTCTCTCAGCGACGGGCACAGTCGGTAGTTGATTATCTCATAGAAAAGGGTATTGAGCCTGACAGGCTTTCACCAAAGGGTTATGGCGAGTCATCACCAAAGGTCGTCGATGATGAAATAGCTGCCCAGTATCCGTTCCTCAGTACAGGCGTTGTCCTTACAGAGCAGTTCATCTCTCTCCTTGAGACCGAGGAACAGAAGGAGATTGCCCATCAGATCAACAGGCGCACCGAATTCAGAGTCCTAAGGACAGATTATAAACAATAAACGGTATACGGTTAATGGTGAGTGGTATACGGTTATAGGTCATTATGGCATTAAACCCTATACGCCCTTTACGCCCTTTACGCCTTTTACGTCCTTTACGCCCTTTACCTAATATTTGAATTCCCCGTATTCTGATTTGATAGTGAGCTTTTTCGCTGCGGTTGCTTCGCATCGGCCGATAATCTGTGCTCCGACGCCAAGTGATTCTGCTATCTCAATAATGCGCGCTGCAGCTTTTTCGCTGGTATAGATCTCAAATCTGTGTCCCATATTGAAAACCTTGTACATCTCCTGCCAGGGTGTTCCCGACTGCTCCTGAATTATTCTGAAAAGAGGCGGCACCGGAAAGAGGTTGTCCTTGATAACATGAAGTCGTTCGATGAAGTTAAGCACCTTTGTCTGCGCACCG
>Ga0334895_1003574_pt1 | contig 11807 bp, 9 predicted proteins | sample GraSluR3_MG_7_FD_207229 | JGI IMG/M metagenome (GOLD analysis project Ga0334895, IMG submission 207229) | Sludge microbial communities from methane-producing bioreactor in Wageningen University, Netherlands - Granular Sludge_31_05-R3 | ecosystem: Engineered > Bioreactor > Anaerobic > Unclassified... | reverse complement strand
CGTCCAGTCGACAAAGGGCAGACAGCAACAAAGGACCAGCTCCTGCCACGAGAAGCGGCAGACGGTGCGCACCCAGGGCCGTAGCCCGATCGGGCGTCCTCAATAGACTGCTCTTGCGAACACCAGCGGACCGCGGCGATGCAGGGAGGGTAAAGTAAAAGGTGCTGCCCTGACCAAGAACACTGTCCAGCCCCATGCTCCCCCCGTGAAGCTCGACGAATCGCTTGCTGAGCGCGAGGCCCAGCCCCGTCCCCTCGTGAGGCCTCGAAGGGGAGCCATCGATCTGACGAAACTCCTCAAAGATGGCATCCTGCTTGTCCGGCGGGACACCCGCGCCGGTATCTCCAACGCTTACCCTGATATAGTCGCCATCCAGCTGTGCGGCGACCGTCACCCCTCCCCTCTCGGTGTGGCGACTGGCATTGCTCAGCAGATTCATCAACACCTGGCGAATCCGCAGAGGGTCCACGCGCACAAGAGGAAGGTCTGGTTCCACCTCGACTTCTAGATACAGCCCCTTGCGCTCAAACAAGTTGTGCACCACCGCCAGGGCATCATCGATCAGTTCCTTGACATCTACCTGCTCCATCGACAGCCGCATCCGCCGGGCCTCCATAGCCGCTAGATCGAGGATATCATCGATCAGAGAAGAGAGATGGCGACCGCTGAGGTGAATCTGCTCCACATCGCTTCGCAGGTTGGCAGACCACACAGCTCCGGTGTAGGTCTCAGGGCTGTTGGCCATGATGTCGCTGAAACCAATGATCAGGTTCAGGGGGGTGCGCAGCTCATGGCTAACCGTCTGCACGAACTCTTGCTTGACCTCGCGAGCTCTCTCGGCCTCATCGCGAGCCAAAGCCAGCAAATAGTTGTTTCGCTCCAGCCTGAACTGAGCCTCGTCGAGAGCACGCAAGGTCTGGTTGAGCTCGCCTTGCCGCCTTCTGGCCAGCGTCTCATTGGTCAGGGCTTGCCCATAGGCCTGCCAGACCCACGTGAGCGCGGTGGCCAGCGCCTGAGAGCTGATCCAGGTGACCAGGGTGGCAGCGGCGAGGACAAGGGCAGCAACAGCTTGGTGCATAGAAGGCATGGATAGCTGCGGCCCCACGGGATCGACCAGCAAGGCCGTCAAGGCCCCCGCGATGGCACACATGATCAAACTGGCGTGATCGAGCGCCGCGCCTGACAACACGATGGGAATCACAAAGAGATAGACAAAACTTGGCGCAGACGATCCTAGAAACACACAAGCAATGGTACCGATGATGCCTATGACGAGTATACGCAGAGCCAGAAGCGAACGCCGTTTCGCCAGAGCCCAGCTAGCAACTGCCCCCACCGCGAGCACGGCGTTACCGAACCAGACAAGGGAGGGCGCAGACTGAAACGCCGGCGGCCCAAGATCAAGGAAATAGAGATTCCAGCAGAACCAGATGTGGGCAATCGCGGCCGCACAAGCCGCGACGGTCCTCGCTAGATCTTGCTGTAGGTCGATGAGATAGGTTCTGTATCCTATCTCCATCCTGCCCATTCCCCGAAATCGGGCGGGTTCCTTCACGTCTGACGTCTCCCTGTGGTGACAGTGGTAGGATTACAGGAGTGGTTCCGCTAGGGATCAGCGAGCAGCTCGGTGTGCCGGACGTCTCGATCAAGGGCTCCTTGGAAGGCCCCCTCTGCCATACCGGGTTGTACACAGCCGCCCCCGACTGTGAGGCCCAGTCAGCTACGTCAGCAGAACCCGGTACCGAGCAGCTCACCCTGACACCCGGTTGGCGCGCGGTTGGCGCATCCGGCTCCTGATTGGCACTATAATCGAGGGGTGGTGTCACACTAGCATGTGTGAGGTCCGCTTGTCAACACGCCACAGCAGCAGAGCCGGGATCCGCCAGCGTAACCCACCCAGCTTGGCTGGATTTCCCGCCAGAACGAGCCCAGCACGCACTCGTGGTGCGGTAGACGGGTACTTGATGCCAAATTCTCGAGCCAGATGTTGTGAGGAACCATGGAGCGTCGTGAGATCGTCCGGAGAGCTATCGAGTTCGGCAAGCCACCTAGGCTTCCGTTCTTCCAAACCCACGTCGATTATGTCCCCAGCGATGTATGCTACTGCTGGGAGATGGACCGCGCTCGTAGGGGATGGTTCTTTGACCGAGCAACCGAGGACGACTGGGGTTGTCGTTGGGCCTCGACGGATCTCAAGAACATGGGGCAGGTCACCTTTCACCCTCTTGAGGATTGGTCCAGTCTCTCCACCTACCGCCCGCCCAACCCGCGCGATCCATTCTACTTTGATCGTGTCGAGGACGCCCTGGCAGGGGCCGAGGACCGGTACAGGGTCGTCTCCAGCCACTTTAATCTCATCGAGCGCCTCCACCTGCTGCGCGGGTTCACGCGCACCTTTGAGGATATCTACCTGCACCCCGCGGAGACCGAGCAGTTGCTGGATATGATCCTCGAATTCAAGATCGGCCTGCTCCATGAACTGAACCGACGCTTTGGCGACAGGGTGGACGGTATCTTTCTCACCGACGATTGGGGCACTCAGAGCGGTACCTTTGTCAGCCCGGCCATCTTTGCACGTTTCTTTCTGCCGAGGTACCGCCAGCTGTTCCGGGCCATCCACGACCACGGGTGGCATGCCATTCTACACAGTTGCGGCAAGATCAACGACTTTCTGCCGCCTCTCATCGACGCTGGCCTCGACGTGATCAACATCCATCAACCGCAGGCCTGTGGGATCCAGGAGATCGGGAGACGCTTCTCTGGTCATATCTGTTTCTTGGAAACGGCGGATGTTCAAAAGACCCTACCGGTCGGCGATCCGGAGCAGATCCGTGCGGAGGTGCGCTGCTTGGTCGAGGAGCTGTCTACACCCGAGGGCGGCTTTATTGTCTACACGTGTCGCTTCCCCGAAGCAGTGGGAGCAGATGAAAAGGCGGTCGAGACCATGTACCGCGCTTTTGCTGACCTGATGTACCACCGGAACTAGCCCATCTTCCACCATCGATGTGGCAGATGGCGACTATTGTTGACAGTTCGCTCGAACACGAACAGGAAAGGAGCCTATCATGTCTCAGTTCAGAGCGGTCATCACCGATTTCGGCGCAGCGGACAGTTGCATCGAGCAAGCAGAGTTCGACGCCTCAGGTCTCGACATCGAGCTAGTACGCTCAAACTCCCGCAGCCCTGAGGAGCTTCTGCCTCACATCACCGATGCCGATGGTCTCCTGGTCGGCTTTGCCACCATCAACCGCCACGTGATCGAGCGGCTGACTCGCTGCCGGGTGATCTCACGCTATGGGATCGGCGTGGACATGATCGATATCGAGGCCGCCACTGAGCATGGGATCATGGTGGCCAATGTGCCTGACTACTGTATTGAGGAGGTCAGCAACCACACCTTGTCCTTCCTGCTGGCCCTGAACCGGCGGCTGATCGTCCAGAATCAGCATGTGCATGCAGGCGGATGGGGATACCCCGCGCAGAGGCTGCCAACCCGCATGTCGGAGCAGATCCTCGGCTTGGTTGGCTTCGGCAACATCGGTCGAGCCGTCGCCGCGAGAGCTCAGGCCTTTGGTCTGCGAGTCCTCGCCCACGATCCCTTTGTGAGAGATGACGACGCCGCTCAACACGGGGTCGAGTTGGTCACGCTCGAAGAGCTACTACGGACGGCAGATTATGTCAGCCTGCACTGCCCGCTAACCGATGGCACCCGCCACCTCATCAGTACCCGCGAACTTGCGCTCATGAAGCCGACGGCGTTCCTGATCAACATGTCCCGCGGTCCAGTGGTCGATCAGCCCGCCCTTTATCAGGCCCTCATCAGCCAAACCATCGCCGGCGCGGCTCTCGACGTCTATGACCAGGAGCCCCCTCCCCCCGACGAGCCCATATTGCAGCTCGACAATGTCATCCTGACGGCCCACACCGCCAGCGTCTCAGAGGAGGCCACCGACCAACTCCGCCGCGAGACCGCACGCAATGTCATCGTCGCCTTGCAGGGCGCGGTTCCTCGCTCGGTAGTGAACGCCAAAGGACTCGGTCTGCTTGACGCCTAACGCGGGGAGTATGACAGCATGAGATTCGGCCAGCTCGAGCTCGACCCCAGCAAAAACCCAGCTATCCTAGACACAGCTACCTGGGATCCCGAGGCGGCTTGGCAGCTTGTCTCCTCCCTGGGAGAGATCTACTGGCAGTCCGTTCAGGAGGCGGTATCCACGGGCAGCCCTCTGCCTGCTGCCCGCGGGTTTACTCCCTACACCTCCTCCTGCGCCACGCACGCCGAGGGTATCTCTTTCCTCGCAAGCTTGGCCGACGGCCAGGACGTCTTTGTGCACATCGGCCCGGCCGTTGGTACAGTCCTCGGCAAGCCGGTCGGCAGCCGTAGCCTCCAGGCAGGCAGCCGCCTCGCGCTGTACAAAGCCGACGCTGCCACCATCGACAGCTTCCTTCGCCAGCTTCACCCCGCCAAAGGCCCACGGGCTTTGGGCGCCATACCACGCTTGGGCATCGGCACGCGGATGACCACTACCATGTGGCCCGCCATCTGGCAGGCAGTTTCTGAGCACGGTTTCGCCGCCAACGCTATCCAGAACTCGGTACGCGAGCTCTATCTGCTGGACGATCTTCTGGAAGGCCGTCCCCCCGAGCGGAACTATGGCTTTAGCTTTGGAGTGATCGAGTCCGGCTACGCCGGCAGCACCTTTGAGGGACTCTGGACGGCCGGCGCCCTGGCGGCACTCAAGGACGATAGTTACCCCAGTTTTGGCGCCGACGCCGACCATATTCAGGTCAAACGCGGCGCCTCCGGGCGTGACCACGCCAAGCGGTTGCTGACCGCCTCCCGCCACTATACCTTTTTCACGCTGGATATGTCCGATGTTCTCGACTATCAGGCCCTGAGCGGCTCGCCTTCGGAGGCTGCGGATCTCCTGGCAGATCGTATCCCCGACGCCACCCATCGAAGAGCGCTGGTGAGCTACCACCGCCAGAAGCGCCGCCTAGGAGGCGACGACCATCGGCCCGACGAGGTCACCATCGGTCGGCTGGTGGGCAAATACTGGCGTGCACTGAACGCCCTCGAGGAGCTACATTCCCATATCATCCAGCTCCGTCGAGATGCGCCGTTTGATCTCGAACTGAGCATTGACGAGTTCCCACCGGGGCTGGCCCCTTTCGACTGCCTCACCTCAGACGTGGAACTGGCCTTTGTCCTCCTGGAGGCCCAGCGGCGCCAGATGCATCTGAGCCACATTGCGCCAAACCTGGGCGTGCAAAAGGGCAGCGACTATGCCTGTCCCGATGGCCTGCGAGGCTTGGGAGAGCGTACAGGCCGTCTCTCGCGCATCGCGGCCGATCTTGGCGTGATGCTTGACGTCCACTCGGGCGACGATCTGGGCGCCACCACCCGCTCGGCTCTTCGTGACGCTACCCACGGGCGCCTCCATTTCAAGATATCGCCCTGCCTGCAACTGCTCTTTGCGGAGGTGCTTGCCGAGCATCACGAGGAGCTATTCCAAAGATGGTGGAACGACGCGCTGGCGTACGCTGAACGTGAGGCGGCCTCCGGCTCGTCCCTCGCCGCCGAATGCCTGCGGCGCTACGCAGCCAGCGCCGATCAGACCCCCTCGGTGCACCACGAGATCTTTCACCATTACAGTTTTGCCTTTGTGGGGCGGCGTGATGAGAGGGGCCAGTTCCTGAACCGCGAGGCGTTCTACAGCCTCTCAGATTCGTTCTACGACGCCTACCAAGCGCGCCTGTCACGCTATCTTGGCTGTCTGGCGCAAGAGCTCTTCCGCTCATAGACAGAAGAGCATGGGACTCGAGAGGGGAACAAGATGCAGCTCTTTCTAGATAGCTCCAACCCAGAAGAGATTGAAGAGGCGCGCTCCTACGGCCACCTCAGCGGAGTCACCACCAACCCATCGCTTATCGCGGCCGCCGGTCCTGACATGGAGGGCACGCTGCGCAGTGTCCTGGAGATATCGCCTGGGCCCGTTCTGGTTCAGGCGGTTGGCTGGCACGATCCCGCACCTCTCGTGGCACAAGCCCGTTGGCTTCACCGTCTCTCCGAGAGCATTATCGTCAAGCTCCCCATGAGCATTGCCGGCATCCAAGCTCTTTCCGATCTCAAGCAGCAATTGCCCTCCCTCCGTCTGGCGGTCACCGCGGTCGCCTCTATCGCCCAGGCGTATCTCTGCGGCAAAGCCGGCGCTGATATCGTGGCTCTCTTCAACGGGCCGCTCGACCAGGCTTCCGATACACCGGTCAGCCTGGTGGCCCCCGTCCGCCAGATCTATGACAACTATGGCTTCCGGACCCAGATTCTCTCCTGCGGGCGCTTTCCGCGCCTGTTTGGCGAGTTCGCCGTGGCCGGGACCGATATCTGCACCATGAAGCTCGAGTATATGAAACTGCTCTACGAGCACCCGTTCACCGACCGCCGTATGCATGGGTTCCTTGACGATTGGCGGGCGTCCTTCGGCGAGCAGACGTGGCCGGTGCAAGAAGCATGAGCGTCCTCGATCTCTTTGACCTGACCGGCAAGGTGGCCATCGTCACCGGCGGAGCCCGCGGCCTGGGACGACAGGCCGCACTGGCGCTGGCCGAGGCCGGAGCGGATGTGGCTATCTGCGATCTTCTTGAAAAGGAGAGTCGCGAAACTCGACGCGAGATCACTGCCTTGGGCCGCCGTGCGCTATCGGCCGTCGTCGATGTTACCTGCTCAGATCAGATTGCTTCGTTTGTCACGCAAATAGTCGACGAGCTCGGCGGCATTGATATCCTCGTGAACAATGCCGGGATGCCCTCGTCGGGTCGCCCCTTGGAGGATGAGGACGACGAGACTTGGCGCCGCATGATCGATACGAACCTGTCGGGTATGTTCTACGTTGGCAAGGCGGTTGCCCAGCAGATGATCGCGCGCGACAGCGGTGGAGTCATCATCAACGTCGCATCCATCAACTCCTTCATCATCAGCAATATCCTGCCCCGTCATAACGTGCCCTACTGCGTGAGCAAGGGTGGCGTGGCCCAGCTAACCCGGGGCATGGCTTCCGACTGGGCCCCCTACCGCATCCGCGCGAACGCCGTTGCTCCGGGGTACATGCTGACAGCGCAGACAGCCAACAGTCGTAGCTATCCTGAAATCGTGGAGCGATTGACAGCCAATACACCCATGAAACGCTATGGGCAGGAGCAAGAGATCAAGGGGACCATCGTGTATCTCGCCTCGGATGCCTCGTCATTCATGACCGGCAGCATTGTGGTACTCGATGGAGGCACCACCATCTGGTAGTGTTTGGAGACGTCGAACAAGGGGGCCACGCGCCCCTTTCCTAGCGAGAGGAAGAGATCTCGTGACCACACGATTGCAGGAACTCTCCGGCCGGAGAGTGTACGCGCCAGACCTCGATGCCTTTCTGGTGGAAGCCATGTGCCGAGCTGGCATGACCGGGGCCGATGCCAGAACCGTCGCCCAGGCCCTGGTTACCACCGACACCATGGGCGTTCACACCCATGGAAGCAAGCAGCTTCGGCCTCTGCTGATGCACCTGCGCTCAGGACGCCTCAAGGCCACTGCCAAGGGCGAGCTGGTCGGCGAGGGCGCCGGCTGGGCTCTCTTTGACGGGCACGATGCTATGCCCATCGTAACTGCACACCGCGCCATGCGCGCAGCCATCGACAAGGCTGGCTCCAGCGGCATCGCCTACGCTGGCGTTCGGCACACCAGCCACTTTGGCGCCGCTGGCTACTATGCCCGCATGGCTCTCAGCAAAGACATGATCGGCTTGGCCGTGTGCAACGTGGACCCTTGCATGACCGTGCCAGGCGCCAAGGGAAAGGTCATGGGCACCAATCCCATCGCATTCGCCGCCCCTGCAGGCGAGGAGAGGCCTGTCTTTCTGGATATTGCCACCAGCACGGTGGCCGCCAGCAAGGTGTTCGCAGCCGGCTTCCTGGGCAAGGCAATCCCGGACAACTGGCTGGTCGATGATGATGGAGTTCCCACCACCGACGCTTCGACCTATCCCGAGCAGGGCGCGCTTCTGCCCATGGCCGGCCACAAGGGTTACGGGCTCGCCCTCCTCATCGAGATACTCGCCGGAGCCCTCACCGGCGCCGGCATGACCAGCCAGATCAAAAGCTGGATCACCGACGTGGATCATGACACCAACCAGGGGCACGCCTTTATCGCCATCAACGTAGGCGCCCTTATGCCCGTCGAGCAGTTCAAGAGGCGCATGGATTGGCTCATCAGAGACATCAAGCATGCGGAAAAGGGCAAAGGATCAGACCGCATCTACTTGCCCGGCGAGATGGAATGGGAGAACCGTGACCGCGCTTTGGTAGAGGGCATGGTCCTGCCCGACGACGTCCTCGACCGCCTGCTGGGCCTGGCCGAGGACTGGTCGGTCGATATCGGCATGCTCTATGGCGGATCAGCAAAAGGCGGCTTGTCATGATGAACCCGCGTGAACGTGTATGCTGCGCTCTCAACCATGAGGAACCCGATCGGGTGCCCATCTTTGTTGGCACGTCCGGGGCGACGACCATGCTGACGCCCGCCTATGAGCGGGTCAAGCGCTACCTGGGCATCCAGCATCCGCCGCGCTATATCTCCAAAACCTTCCAGTACGCTCAACTCGACGAGGAAGTCTTGGTGCGCCTGCACTCGGATGGGCGCCCACTGCTCGCCGGCCCTGCCCCCTCTTCCTTGCGGCGCGACATATCGCCCGATGAGTTCGTCGACGAGTGGGGCATCCATTGGCGTCGCAGCCCGGGAACCTCCTACTATGAAGCCGTCAGCAATCCCCTCCGCCATGCGACCATCGACGACTTGGAGCGCTATCCCTGGCCGGACCTGGGGCACCCCAGCCGGTTCGAGTACCTCAGGGCCGAGGCGCTGCGTATCCGAGAGGCCGGCTACGCCATCGTAGCCCTGACGGGCATCGCGCCCTTTGAACAGCTCTACCTCTTGCGCGGGCTGGATGCGCTCATGGTCGACATGGCCACCGATCCTGACTTTGTCCATGCCCTCCTCCGCAAGGTCTGCGACCTGATGGCGGCAGCAGGTAACGGTGTGACCACAGCAGCCGGCGACCTCATCGATGTGATCTTGGCGGGCGACGACCTGGGAACCCAAGAAGCCCCGCTTATCTCACCAGCCATGTACCGCCGTCTGCTCAAGCCGTACCACGCCGAACTGCTGGCGCGCATCAAGAGCAGAACCAGCGCCAAGATCTTTTTCCATTCAGACGGCAATATCTACCCGCTGCTCGGCGATCTGGTAGACATCGGCGTGGACATCCTGAACCCGGTGCAGGTTTCGGCCAAAGACATGGGCGATACCGCTCGCCTCAAGCGCGAATTCGGCGACCACCTGACCTTCTGTGGAGCCATCGACACCCAGTGGGTCCTGCCTAACGGTACACCCGACGACGTCCGCCGTGAAGTCCGCCAGCGAATCAGAGACCTGGCGCCCGGCGGCGGCTACATCGTCGCCAGCGTACACTGCATCCAGCACGATGTGCCACCAGAGAACGTGTTGGCAATGTGCGACGAGGCCGTCGTGGCCGGGCGCTACCCGATCGCACCATGATGGCAGTCTCTCGGTCGTCCGCGCTGAGATGCAACACTACGAAGGAGCAAGATAGCACATGATGCACAGCGAGTTGGGTGGAGTCGTCGTCCCCATCATCGTGCCGCTCGACGAGCGGGATCGCGTCGATGCCCCCGCTTTCCGAAAGCACATTCGTTTCCTGGCCGAGAGGGGCGTGCACGGGCTCTTTGTGGGCGGCTCAGCGGGTGAAGGCCCCCTTCTGACTAACCACGAGTGGACGCGCATGATGGAGATCGCCATAGACGAGGCCGGAGATAGGCTGTCCCTCCTCGGTGGCGTCATGGATACCTCCACCGCTCGCGTGGTCGAGCGTATCCGCTTGCTGGCGAACATCGGCTATCACTACTTTGTCGTTACCCCCACCTACTATATCGCCCCCAAGACCTCCGACGAGCATCTGCGCCTATTCGAAGCCTGCAAGCAGGCAAGCCCTGGAATGGAGATGATCGCCTACAACATCCCCGCCGCCGTCGGCTCGGCCATCAGCCTCGAGACGTTTCTCACGCTAGGTCGACGCGGCCTGATTCGGTACTGCAAGGAGAGCTCCGAGAACCTGCCCTTTTTCATGGAGCTGGTCACGGCGGGCCAGGAACTGGGGCTTGAGGTCCTCATGGGCAACGAGGTCAGCATTGCGGCTGCGCTGAGAGCCGGCGCCATCGGCATGGTGCCGGTATGCGCCAATGTCGAACCTGAGACGTTCGTGGGTGCCTACGATGCTGCCGCCCGGCATGATGACGCCGCCCTTCAGCGCGCGCAAGATCGCATCAACTTTCTGCGCGAAAGCCTCGTGCTGGCGGGGAGCTGTTGGCTGGCCGGACCCAAGTACGCCCTCTCTCGCCTGGGTATGGGTTCCGGCAAGCTCGTCTCGCCCTTGCAGCCCCTCAGCGCTGCCGAGCAGCGTCGGGTGGACGAACGGCTGGGTCTAGGTCACGATGCATCCCAGTAGCTATGGTGGTAGCATATGAGCATAATTAGGATGAGGCTCTCATAAAGGAGTAAAAACAGCATGCTCAAGATAGCAAAGCAACAGGAACTGGAGAAAGCCCAAAGCTGGTTTGCCAGGTCGTTTGGCGATCCCTCCGCGGGGATCCTCCCCGCCGAATTCCCGGTCTCTTTTCGCTTCGGCGATCAGGAATCGTCCGCGATCATCAAGGACTGGGAGGCACAATGGAGCGCCCCCTCGACGCAGGGCGATGCCACCCGTCGGGTGCTCTCGCTGAGCGATCCCGAGACCGGACTCGAATGCCGCTGCGAGATCACTACGTTCGCGAACTATCCAGCAGTCGAGTGGGTGGCCTATTTCAGGAACGGCGGCACCGCCGACACCCCGATCATCGCCGACATCCAGCCGTTGGATACGCTCTTTCCCTTGGCCAAGGAGCAACGGGCGCGAGTGCACCATGCCAAGGGCTCGCAGTGCGAGTATGACGACTTTCAGCCCCTGGAGACCGCGCTGAGCCACAATGCGCGCCTCTCGCTGGCCTCCATCGGAGGCCGATCATCCGATGGGGCGCTACCTTTCTTCAACTTGGAGATGGATGGTTGCGGCGTCATCGGCGCCATCGGCTGGACCGGCAACTGGGCCGCTACCTTCCAGCGCAGCGAAAGAGGAGTGCCCGTGCGGGCGGGGATGCCGTGCACTCATCTGCAGCTCTATCCCGGTGAGGAGATTCGCACCCCACGGATTCTCCTTGTCTTCTGGGACGGTGATCGCATCCACGGTCATAACATGCTGCGGCGGCTGATCCTCGCCCACCATACGCCGCGCCCCAACGAGGAGCCTCTGCGCGTCCCGATCAGCAACACCGCCTGGGGTGAGCGCAAGGCTGAGGACCATGTGGCCCGCATCCGCTGGCTGCGTGAGAACCAGCTTGACATCGAGTACTACTGGATCGATGCCGGCTGGCATGGCGACAACCCCTTCGATCCCCAGGCTGATACGTTCGGCACGGCCTGGGTCATCCAGGTAGGCAACTGGTGGCCCAACCTGGCCACCTATCCCCAGGGGCTCGGAATCGTCGGCGAAGCCTGCAAGCAGGCAGGCATGGGCTTTCTGCTCTGGTTCGAACCGGAGCGGGTGTACCAAGGCACCCAGTTCACTCAAGAGTGTCCGCAGTGGCTCCTGGGACCCATTGGCACGAACTATCTCTATAACCTGGGCATCCCTGAGGCACGGCAAGCGCTC
>Ga0334895_1003571_pt1 | contig 11813 bp, 12 predicted proteins | sample GraSluR3_MG_7_FD_207229 | JGI IMG/M metagenome (GOLD analysis project Ga0334895, IMG submission 207229) | Sludge microbial communities from methane-producing bioreactor in Wageningen University, Netherlands - Granular Sludge_31_05-R3 | ecosystem: Engineered > Bioreactor > Anaerobic >... | reverse complement strand
TCATGACCGTTATCAAGCCTATGAAAATGGAGCTGATGAACATAGAAATATTTACAGTGCCCATAATAAAACCATAATTTCTGTCTCTGGCTTCTACCATGCTAACGCTGCTTACGAGAGCGGAGTAAGGTGTCAGGATGCTAAAAGTTGATGCGACGAATGCAACTGTTACGAAATGTAGAAGAAGAGCGCTTCTGAAGCTCAGCGCAATAAGCATTATGATAGTAATCATAAATAGCAGCTTTGTGTATATGAGATGCTTTCCCCTTCTGTCTCCTAAGTAACCCAGAAGCATGCCTGTGAAGACTGTAATGAGCATTCCTGTTGAAACCAGATTGCCTGCTAGTGCAGTTGAGCCTAATCTGTCAGTCAAAGATGGTATGAGCACGAAATTGAAGACACTGTAAAGGATTCCTATCGATGCACTTCCACACAGGAGTCTAGTCATTTCGACCGGTATTCATTTCCTCTACAAGATTAGCGAAGCTCTTAAGGTCAAGGTTGTTCACCCTTCTTACTGTTCTGACGATACGGCCAGGAATATTGTTGACAGAAGCCTGAAAAGAAGAAAGAGCACCAGAGATTGCTGCGATAGTATCGGTATCGCCGCCGATTGACGCACCCATACATATTGATAACCAAACATCTTCTCTGCAATATGCACCGATTGCTATAGCCGCTCCCGCAACATCTACAGCTTCCATTGTAGTACCAAAAACGTAGTAGAGCTGCTTCAGGTAATCACCTTTACTCACAGTATCCGAGAGTGTTCTAACAAACTTCAACCTCTCCGATATAGACGGCCCGACGAACTCTCTTTTCGAAAGGCTTGTACCGATTTCACCACCGTTTATAGCTGCACCAATGATTTCGTCAACTCCGGCACCTTTTGAAGCGTAGTAGTAAGCTAATCCTAAGGCCAAAGAGGATTCGATTGCAAGACTTGTATCATGAGTTGGTATAACACAATCGACAATAGCTTGCACGAGTGTTTTCTCGTTCCTGTCAATGTTGCAGAGAACAGGAGCAAGAACTCTCATTGGAGCGCCACTTGTCGTTCCAGCGGGTTTGAAGCTCTCATTGTTTCTGAAGCACTCAATGGCCTTTTTCGTACTCGGGCCTATGTACCCTTTCTCTGAAGGATCACACTCGTCAAACCACTTGATAAGAGCGCTTTTCACTGTCTCCTGTGAGAAATCTCGTCTCTTGTGGTATTCCTGAATGAGATAAATGACCTGCTCTGTATCATCTGTTATTTGTCCGCGGTTAAGAGATTGATGGATTACTGAATACTTCGGTTCCAGCAGGTCGTCGACAAATCCGAAAGAATCCTCTATCTGTCTTCTGGTCATGAATTCAGTTACCATGCCCATTGCATCGCCAACGGCAAAAGCTTCAAGAACTCTTTCTGATACCTTCATTCTTAATCATCAACTTCCACACGCAGACCAGCGTGTTCATTTGGTTTGATACGTATTCCGCTTGATTGTCTCAAATCAACTCTTGGGTTACCATCAATAATGCAGAAAGCTTCGAACCCGGATATCTCAACCAGGTCATCATTGCTGAATATCGCTTGTTTGAGCTCTGTCTGGTATGCTTTTCCGCTATCATCTATGCATATTATGGGTTCCGAAGAGACGATCATACCGTAATTGCATCCACAGTAAGGTATTTTACAAAAGAGCCCGTTGACTGCCCTGAACGAATAGAACTCATTATCTCTGTCGGAAAACGGAGATAGCACTATCTGAGATATCCTTCCGTCTACCCGGATAATCTCTGCATTCATTGTGACATTACTGTTATCCTGGCCTATATCACCTGGATATTTTGTGACTCTTTCACCGATATGAAAGAATCTGCGCGCATCAACGGTACTGATTTCATTGTTGACAGTCGATACGAGCGTATCAGATATCACTACATCATTAAAAGCTGTACCACAATATCGATCATCTTCAAACACATCGAGTCCACGAACCCACTTACTGGTAAGCTTACTGGTATCGAATCTTGCTAAGTCATCCTGTGTTCGGATAATCGTGAACGGCCCACAGTTAGCAGTTCCGAGTGCTACCCCAACAATCGGAACCATCTTTCTCACTTTCCTCATTCCGCAGATAAGATCTGAAATTGTACCGTCTCCGCCAAATGAGATGATCAAGTCCATTTCTGACAGGTCTCTTCCGGCTGTCTCTGTATCTTTGAAGGTATTCGTAACAACTTTTGAACCGACAACTTCAGGCTTCAGATAGTCCTTGACATGAGTAAATGTTGATTCGGTGCAGTAGAGCTTCTCATTCTTGATGTGAGAGGATACCGAAGAGAGTAGATCTCTGAAAACGGCTCTCTTTCCGGAATTTGGATTTAGTACGATTCCGATATTCATTTCAACCATCCATACTCACAATCTGAAGTGCAGTTTTCTTGTCTGTGATCAGAGAGTTGATATAACCTGCTTTCACCACTGCATGTATCGCCGAGACTTTCTCTTTCCCACCAGCAATTCCGATTACTTCAGGAATCGTTTTCAGTTGTTCAAGGGAAATCCCGAGAATGTTCTCGTTAGCAGAGCTACAAGGTGTTCCGTCTGCGGTGAAGAATCTTGCAGCTATGTCCCCAGCAGCTGCTTGCTTCATAAGGGTTGATAAGAATGCCTGACCGTAGATGTTTCTGAAAGCGTTGGCTAGCGAAATCGGTTCACCAATCCCTACGATTGCCAAGTCAAGCTTCTTCCACATTTCAACAACAAGATTGATCGAATCATCCTCAAGCATCATCTTCAAGGTTTTCGAGTTCTTAAGGTGCGCAGGAGCATAGAGGTAATAACGATTACTCTTGAACGCGTTTGCGATCTTCTCGACTATTGAATTCATCTGGTATTCATGGCGAAATTGGCCGACTCCGCCAATAAGGGGAACAAACGAAGTATTCCTGTACTCTCCGTCAAAGACGATCCTATCAACTGTTGCATGAAGGGTTCTACCCCAGGATATGCCGATTAACTGGCCATCTTTTATGTGTTCAGATAAGAACCTTGCTGCAGAAATAGCTAGTGAACGAATCACATCCTCATTCGACTCTTCATCTGTAACAACTACATTCTTAAGACCAAACTTCTTCTTAAGCTCAGAGGATACTCCTTTAGCATTTCCAACAACTCCAGGATCTATCTTGACCTTCACTATTCCTTCTTGTCTGGCTTTGGAGAGTATTCTGCTTACTTGAGGTCTGGATATCCCGGCAATGTGCGAAATTTCATTTTGAGTCCTGTTTTCGACATAGTAGAGTCTGCACACTCTCAACATCAGGTCTCTGTCACCCGTCAAACTCTTCAAGATTACTCCTCCTCAATTCAACGAGATTGGGACCGATATTTGTGATAATTGTTGATGAAATCTCATGTCCACGCCGTATGCTTTTTTCTATATTACCAGTCTTCAGATATTCTTCTACAAAGCCTGCACAGAAAGCATCTCCTGCCCCGGTAGTGTCGATGACTTTTTCCCTGACTAAAGGAACAGCAAAATAGTACGTGTTTCCTCGACCGTCTCTGAGGACAGTATCGTCGGAACCTCTGGTTGTTATTACATTCGAACGAATTCCTTCAATCTCCTTTCCGAGCATTGTCGATTCGGGTCTTGAGAGCATCACAAAGTCCGCATAGTCTGAGATTCTCGCGACAGTCTCAGTTCCGAAATAGAAGCCGCACCCGCCGGGAACATATACTCTCAAAGAACCATCAAACCTCTCAAAGGTCTCTACTGCAATGTCTTCATAGCTTTCTGAAATACAAACGGCTTCATATTTGGCTTCCTGCAACTCTCCACGGAAGAGGGCTTTTCCTCCTAAAGAAACTATTCTTCTTTCTCCTAGAGCGTCGATCAAGACTATCGAAAGCGCTCCGGGGCCATCTTCTGCTGTGTAGTTCAGGTTTAGGCCACTCTCGATAAGCCGATCCAGAATTCTGGTCGCAGTCAGGTCGTTGCCGCTGCCAAAATAGAAGTCGACTTCGCTATTCGCGGAGAGATTCAGCGCGATATTCGCTCCACATCCGCCAATGAAGTCATAGTGATTTCTGGCAAACACCAGGGAATCGCTATCAGGGAAATGCTCTAGCAGAACATACTTGTCTATTGTTGCTGCACCCATGACTGCAAGTCTCATTTCAATGCACCTTTTGTCAAGCCTCCAATCAAGAACTTCTGAGCGAATAGAAAAATGAGTATCGGCGGCAGAGCAGTGAGAAGCGCACCTGCAGATAAAGGGCCCCATTCTACTGCTCCGCCGGTGCCCAGAAATCTCGACAAGAAGACAGGCAGCGTGTAATTAGCGTTATCTCTCATGATTACCAGAGCGAAAAAGAACTCGTTCCAGGATAGCAAGAAAGCAAATGTCCCGACAGCCACTATGCCCGGAACAGCCATTGGCACTATGATTACTCGCATAGCTTTGAATCTTGTGCACCCATCTATCATGGCAGCTTCTTCAAGAGCCTCAGGTATTCCATCGAAATAGCCTTTAAGCAACCAGCTACAGAAGGGTATGGTGAATGTAGTATACAAGATTATCAGCCCAAGCGGGTTGTTCTGGAGCGAGTATCTATTCAATAGCGAGAACATTCCGACAATCATCAGAATTCCTGGGAAAGCTTGCGATGCCAGCAGCCAGAGAATCAAAAGGTTCTTCCCCTTGAAGTTAAATCTTGACATCGCATAACCTGCAAGCGTGGTGACTATTATGCAGAGAGAGACTGTCACAGTGGTTACCAATATGCTGTTTAGGAAATTCCTCCCGAATGTAGTGCTACGTACAATCTCCGAGTAGTTGCTTAGAGAAGGCTTTTCTGGGAAGCCCAAGGGGTTCTCGTAGATGTCAGTTGTCTGTCTGAACGAATTCAAGACCAGCATTAGCAGAGGAGATAAGATCAGGAACACGATCATGATAGCTAGAATATTCATGATTATGACAACACTCTTCTTAGGTTTCACTTCTTACCTCCCGTATATAGAATGTAACCGGCAGAAGTAGAATGAATAAACAAACAATGCCGATAGCAGATCCATAACCCTGTTGGAAGTATGCAAAAGCATTCTGATAAGCATACAGGGATAGAAGAAGCGAGGAATTTCCAGGTCCTCCATTAGTCATCGAAAACACTATATCAAACATATTGAAAGTCCATATCGAAGTCAGCGTAACAAGAATCAGAATGAGGCTTTTCATTAAAGGGAGAGTCAGGTAGAAAAACCTCCTTAAAACACCGGCGCCATCGATTGAAGCAGCTTCATATATGTCCAAAGGCAGAGATTGCAGACCAGCCAGAAGTATAACAATAACAAAGGGTAAGCCAATCCAGACATTAGCAACAATGCAAGCAAACAATGAGTAGCCAGGGGTTATGAGCCAACCAGGTGGATTGGAGAATCCAACAGCTCTGAGCAGCGTATTCAGAGGTCCCATCACTCCGAAAATATACCTCCAGATAAGTGCTGCAACGACAGGTGTTGTAGCCCATGGCAAAAGGATCAGTGCTCTATGAACACTTCTGAGCTTGATATACGGCAGATTGAGCAGCAATGCAATCAGCATCCCAAGAACGAGCTCCAATCCTACACATGTTGCAGCCCAGATGACATTGTTTCTCAGTCCCACCCAAAACAGACTATCTGAGAACATCTCTCTGAAGTTTTCCAATCCAGAGAAGTATCTGCCAGCGCCAAACACCATGTCAGTGTAGAAGCTCTTCAATATCCCATTAACAAAAGGGTACACACTGACAAAAGCAATGAAAAGGAGAATAGGAAGAATATATGGGAGTGCGCTAGCAGTACTACCTTTTGTTCTTATGATAATCACACCCCTATGCGGTCAAACGCACCACAGTTTGTTCGCGATAGAGATATCCCTGTTTTGTTTATATTGTTTCTCTTCTCTTTTTCTCCCCATCACTGAAGACCTAATCTCCTTAGTGTTCTGTTTCCTTCATCTATTATGGTTTTGATCGCTCTATCAAGATCTGTGCTCCCAAGGATGACTTTTTCCAGATTCGGTACGAACACTCTCCATTCGAAAGAATAGAATCCAGGCATTGCTGGCTTGACATTATCTGCATACTGTAGCCAGGACTTCGCTGTATCCCACTCATGAACACTCGAGCTGAATCTTGGATCCTGCAATGCAGACTTTCTCACCGGGAACAGAAAGTCATTGTAACTGATCTCGGCAGAGTTCTTAGCGTTGGTCATGAATTCTATGAACCTGAAAGCCTCATCTTTGTGTTTTGACATTGAGGAGATACCGAAAGCCTGGGGATCAGAGGCGTTGATCTTGTTCCCGTCGTTCTTCACTAGAAGCATGCCCCAGTTAACCGCTCCACTCTGTATGAGAAAACGCCTGTTCCAGCAGCCGAACGTAACCATTGCATAATTGCCGTTAATAAAGCCCTGCATCAAAGAAGTGTAGTCAATACTGATAACATCCCTGGGCATTACTTTGTGTTCAACAATTAGTGAGAGATAAAACTCGATAGCTTCCCTTGCTCCTTCATTAATGTCAACTCTCCACTTTCCGTTATCATCCATAACCAGTACATGCCCGTCATTCTGGGCGATAAGCGTCCAGTGAAACCTCTCCATAAGCGGAGCAAGAAATCCCCATGTCGTTGTTACTCCTTGTGAACTCCTTTTCGTCGTTTTTACTGCCACTTCAACCAGTTCATCCCATGTGATCATCCGATCATCAGGCAGAACTATGCCGTTCTCTTCGAAGATGTCTTTGTTGTAGAAAATCACCTGCACTTCCTGACACCATGGAATACCGTAAAGATTGCCAAACATATCATAGCAATCGTCAATAATCGATGCAGGAATATCTTCGAGCAACTCATCCGACACGTAATCGTTCAAGGGAGCAGCATAACCCATGACTCCGAATTCGTGGAACTTCTCAGCATCTGTATGGAACACATCTGGAGCATCCCTGCCCTGAAAGCTTGTTAAAAGGTACTGATCGGATGTTTCCCAGGTTCCCCAGATAATGTTCACTTGAACGTCAGGGTTGTTAAGATTCCACTCATCTACAAGATCAAAAATCGCATCAACTGCCGCCGGCTGCCATGCAAGGCAGAAGAAATCAAGGGTTATTCCAAACAGAGCAGTTCCGAACGCAGCAATCAAAAGAAGTATCAAGAGCTTTCTCATATTATCCACCTCTCTAAGTGATTCTCACGACAACTTTGATATTGCTCTTGTCTTTTGCAGCTTTGAAAGCATTGTGTATGTCATTCAGGTCAAATACTGCCGTGATTAATGTCGAAAATGAATCAGGGTCTCCAGAAATGAAACCGAAGGCCTTCTTGAAATCCTTCTCCGAAAAGCCAAAAGAACCCACAAGATCGACCTCTCTGTAATGTATGTGATATGGATCGATTTCAAATCTTGTATCTTTTGACATTCCGCCAAACAGCTGGAATGTTCCTCCCGGGAGCACAAGAGGAATGAGAGAGCTGACCAACTCTTTCTTGTCATTAGCCAGAACAACAGAATCATAAGAAGGTTCTCTCATGAGAAACTCCGAAAAGTTCTTTTCGGAGAAATCGATTGCTTCAAGGCCGCACTTCTCCGCCATTCTCAATCTGCTTTTGTCGATGTCAGAAATCAAGCAGTCTGATCCCATGTTCTTGAGGGCACTTCCGATTAGCAATCCCATAGGCCCACTCCCAACGACAAGTACCTTGTTGCCAGAAGCAATTCTTGCTTTTTCAATACCGTGGATAGCGCAGGCAAGTGGTTCAGTTAGGGTCAAAACACTTTCTGGAATATCCTCATGTGATCTCAGGGCAGCTCTCTGGATAATCTCTCCGGGCACTTTCACGTACTCAGCAAGAGCTCCTTCAATCCAGTGTTTTCTCTTGCACAGTTCGGGTACCCCCCTCAGGCACAGAGCACAATTGCCGCACTCTATGTATGGGGCAAAAACATGCACAGCATCATCAACATCAATATCAATGTTTCTTCCCTTCTCAACGATTCTTCCCGTGAATTCATGACCAAGAACACAGGGGGGACGGAACATGTGGTGGCCTTTTGAGAATGTCTTCAAGTCAGTTCCGCATACGCCGACCATCCCGACTCTCACCAAAGCTTCATTATCACTTATTTTTGGAGTTTCAACTTCTTCAATATCTATCTGACCGATTCCTTTGTATATAGCCGCCTTCATGCCAGACACCTCTACGCTAGAATGCGAGGGAAGCGCATGCTTCCCCCGCATTGCAGATCACATTTCTACTCTGACTCCGATAACAAACCAGGCCCAGTTCTCTGCAGGATAGATCTCCAATACTTCTGGATAGTCATCAATAGGATAGACAAGTTTGACCGGACCACCCTGACTCGCCGGAAGAGCTCTTATACTCTCACCTGAAACCGTACCGTAGGTAAGCATTATCGGATACTCCAGCACATGTTGATAGCTGACGGTAAACTCCTTTCCGTCAGAACAGACCAGGACAACGTCTTTTGCATTTGCAGGAACGCCCACATAGTTGAGCAACTCAGAAAGTCTAACACCATGGTAAGTCCTATTGCCTAGCCATGGGTCAGCCACTTCGTAAGTCGTTGAAGTCAGAGTCTTGAGTTCATCAAGCGTAAAGTTGCATACACCGTCAGAATCTCTGAGAGCAATCATTCCGCTCACAGTGAGCACCGTACTACCAATTGCCATTACTGACAGAGCAAATAGCACTGATACGACAACAAAAAAGGACCTTTTCATTAATGCTTTCCCTCCTCATTCATCCTGAACGACTCCTTCGCCCAGGGTTATTTTCAGTGGATCAGCAACTCTATTGCTATTTCTGAAAACACCGTATAAGGAATAGCTTTGATTTCTTGCTATGCTGAAAGGAATGTTCACGTTCCTTATCTGTGCCATGAATATGTCGGTACCATCATTAAATACAAAGGTACTCCCCCACTGACCTGTGTTAACGCAATCTGTAACAAGAACAAATGATCCCTCGAAGTACTCCGGATTGCTCTTCATTGTCTTCATGTCAACTGAAGTGTTCTTCACAAAGATCTTCTTTGTGAACACCTGATCGTCGATTCTTACACTGATTTTGTTGAATCCGTCATCGAGAACTGCCAGATTGACATTGAAGTAGAACTCGTGCCAGTATTTCATCTGTCTTGAGACTACGTCACACTCATATTCTTCACCATTCAGAAGTATAGAAATAGCCTCTGATGTACCAGGGTAGACACATACTCTAATGCGCTCCACACCGGAAAGTGGAGTCCTGTTATTCATGTCGAACCAAACAGAAAGCTCATCAACAAGACTGACGTAGGAGTAACTCATTACTCCTCTTCTGAACTCAAACAAAGTGAAGCCGTACTCATCCCCGTAGGTAGAGGGTCCTTCCCACCATGAGCCGGATACCCCGCCACACGTAAGCGCAAAGAACGGTTCTCTAAAGAACTCAAACATGCCGTGCCAATGACCGGAAATGTGGTAACAAGAGTTGTCAGCAAGAATCTGGATCAGCTGCTCGTTGTTTCCTGTCTTGGCGAGATCAGAAATGGGCTCGTGTGAGAACACAACGATTGGAATCCCTGGGGCAAGCACTTCAATGTTATTCTTTAGCCAGCCCAGCTGCCTGTCGTCTATCTCGTACACAAGTGATCCATCAATAACATTGTGAGTATTGAGAACGATGAAGTGTATCCCATGACTATTGAACGAGTAATAGTCCGGCCCAAAAGAGGAATGATAAATATCGAATGGATTGTCTTTTCTTCGGTTAGTTTCATGGTTCCCTGCGGTATAGAACGCGGGCACGCTCCCAATGGTAAGGTAATCCTTTACAGTCTCCAACCATCTAAGTGCAGTCTCATCATCGATATCACTTACGCTTGCTCCAATATCACCATTGCAAAGAATGAAGTCTGGATGGACATGTTCCAGTTTTTCTGCAAGCTTCTCCAAGTAGTAGTCAGGATTGTCAATCATCTCCCTGTCACCCAGTGCCTGGTGAAAATCATCTGGATCGTCGGCATAGTGTATATCGTTGACAACGGCAAAGACCCCTTTTGTCTCAATTGGCTCCAGTATGAAGTTGTGATTTGCCGTGTTCTTTACGTACCACTCGCTGCACTTATACCCATCTGGAACAACAACAAACACAAAGCTTTCCTCGCTCGCCTCAATACTGAAGAATCCATTTTCATCAGTTTGAACGAAATCCTTTCCATTTGACACAAAGCACCCATAGAATACTTCGTCGTGATCATCCATTACACCGTTTGAATTGATATCAATAAAGACATAACCCTGAATCGTCTGTCCTTTGGCGGCAAACAGAACTGCAAACGACAGAAGAACAACTAACAGCAAAATCAGCCTTCTCATATTGCACTCTCCCTTTTGCGGAGTCACCCATGAACTGCCTTCAGAAGGTGCCTTACATATTCAGTCTGATCATCGGCTTGAAACACATTTCTTCCAAATGCGACCCCTTTCGCCCCAAGACTTATGGCTTCCTGGGCAACGTCAAACAGGTCCTCGCCTTTGGGGCCTCCTGCAATCACAATTGGAATAGGAACAGATTCAACTACTCTTGAAAATGTCTCTTTCCCTGTATAGTAAACCTTCAGAAGATCAGCACCCAACTCATAGGCAGCTCTAGCCCCCAGAGCAATGTAGTCAGGATCCGTGAAACGACCTTCAGCCTGTGGGAGCATTTCCGCAACTAGTGGTATGCCGTGTTTTGAGCATTCCTCAGCGGTCTTAGCGATGATTTCCAGAGACTTGTTCTCTCCTGTTCCGCCAATAAAGCCCATGACAATGACAGCGTCAGCACCGATTGCTGCCGCATGCTCCACACTCGTAGTAACTCTGTGATAATCAAACAGTGTCGAGTAGTTTGTTGATGCGCCTGTGATCCTGCACAGAATACAGGTGTCTCGACTCAGTAATCGAGCGTTCTTCTCAATTACTCCTGGGTTCAGGATAATCCCATCCGGTTGACCGGCCATGATATTCGTTAGAGTTCTCTGTATACTGTCAATACCATCAATCGGTCCATTGAACTGCCCGTGATCAAGTGCCACAATAACCGTTTTACCATCGTCCTTCATCAACCTGTTCATACGCACGATTTTCCCGGTCATGAAATACCTCCTGTCATTTGTTCAGCACATTTGTTCACCATTATAGATTTCTTGCATCTCGTTTCTATTGCGCTTTGGTAAAGTGTATATGCACGGAATGGCTTGAACGAAAGTCTCACTGTGTGTACTACGAGAGAGAGCAAGACATTATAGAAAGTGCGGTTGAGGAAGATTGGAAGAGCGACATATAGCATATGGCTTGTGGCGGCAAAATCAAGAACGGAAGAGAGTTTTATGGGGAAGATCACCCATCAGCAACAACTGCTTCTACAAGCATATACCATAAGCTATGTGCTATCTGCTGCCTTTATGGATCTGCAAATGGCTTATAGCATATGGCTTGTGGCGACAAAATCAAATGATAGAGAAGGAAACGAAAGTGCCGTCGTGCGAGAAGGCCGACATGAATCCGCGAATGGCTTATAGCATATGGCTTGTGGCGACAAAATCAATAACGGGGAGAGAGTTTTACGGGGAAGATTACAGGCCGCTGTGCGAGAAGGCCGACAACTTGCGAGAATTCGGACATCCGACTCCCGAAACCATCAACTGAGGCAGGGTTTAACAGTGTTCAACCCCTACATTACTGTGGACATAAGGGTTTACAGGCATAAGCTATGTGCTATCTGCTGC
>Ga0334895_1003568_pt1 | contig 11828 bp, 11 predicted proteins | sample GraSluR3_MG_7_FD_207229 | JGI IMG/M metagenome (GOLD analysis project Ga0334895, IMG submission 207229) | Sludge microbial communities from methane-producing bioreactor in Wageningen University, Netherlands - Granular Sludge_31_05-R3 | ecosystem: Engineered > Bioreactor > Anaerobic >... | reverse complement strand
AATGATTACGACTGCGTAGTGCTGGATGTCATGCTCCCTGGAATCGACGGGTACGAGGTAGTGGAAAGAGTCAGGGAAATCGGCAAGGACACTCCAATAATCATACTGACGGCAAAAGACACCATCGAAGACCGCGTCGAAGGTCTGAACAGGGGCGCCGACGACTATCTGGTCAAACCCTTCGACTTCAGGGAACTTCTTGCAAGGATCAACGCATTGATCCGTCGCAGGGCGGAACACAAAAGGCCCTTGCTCAAATGCGGCCCCCTTGTGCTCGATCCTGTTGCGCGGGAGTGCACCGTGGATGGTGAAAACATACCATTGAGAAGACGTGAATTCGACATCCTCGAACTCCTTTTGCGTTACGAGAACCAGGTATTCACCAGGGATCGTATAATCGCCCATGTCTGGCAAAAGGAATATGACGGAACAAGCAACGTAGTGGATGTCCACGTCAAATACCTCAGAGACAAGCTTCGTCCCTATAACCTGGATACCGTCGTAGTAACCGTTCGCGGCGTTGGATACAAAGTGAGCTGCCCGAACTACGAGTAACCCTTGTTCAGGAGGAGAATTCTCCGAGGTGTCAAAAAACGGGCGAAAGGGTACGTCAGCGTTTCGAAAAGAGCGGAGATGGTCTCCACTTCGCTCTTTTCGCTTTCGAATGCTGTTTTTTACGTCTATGTCGGTTTTCGCCGTCGTTTTCATTTTCTCCATCGCGATTTTCTTTTTTTTCACATGGACTGAACTAAAACAACTTGACAAAGAACAGGACCGTACGCTGGGTTTTTTCGCAGAACAAATAGCAAAATCGGGCCAATTTTACCTTGACGGCCCTGAGTACGAAAAACTTCGAATAACCATTAAAAGGCGAAACGCGGATTTACAGGTATACAGGTCTGACTTGCGGTTTTTCGACGATGTGTCATGGGCCGTAAACGGCTTTGCTCCTCTTCCTCAAACTCTGCTGCGGTCCATTATCGAGAAGTCTCCCGCGAAACAATGCACGATCGAACTCTCCGGCATGGGAATCCTGCCTGAGACATTCTGGTTGTCGCCTTTTTCTCTAAAAGCAGACAGGGTAACCCTTAGGGTTGCATGGAAACTTTTAAACCTTGAAGCCGGTGAATACTACCTTTTTTCCCTGATGCCTCTTGACGCCTTGCTTGCTTCTCGAAGCTCCCTGCAAAAAACGATCCTTATGATGATGGGGGTTGCGGCACTTCTTTCTGCAGGAGCAGGCTATCTGACGGCCAAAAGGAGTACCAGACCCCTTGAACTGATAAACAAGGCAATCTCCAAAATTTCCATAGACAACATGAAACTGGATATCTCAATTCACGACGCCGACGGGGAAATCCGCGAGACAGTGCTTTTTATCGACAGAATGTTGGAGGACCTGTCGAAATCCATACGCCGGCTTCAGCAGTTTACCGCCGACGCCAGCCATGAACTCCGGACCCCTTTAGCTGTAATGAAAGGCATTGTAGAGGTAGCCCTTCTGAAGGACCGGGGAAAAGAATATTACGTCGGAAAGCTGCAGGAACTGGCTTTTCAGATTGAAGCCATGCAGGCTTTGGTAGGCGCATTGTTGGAACTGGCGCGACTTGATGCCTTCGAACGGCTCGAACACAAAGACTCCGTTGAACTACTTATAGTAGCCGATGAGGCGGCAACCATAGCGGAACCCTTGATAAGGCAAAAAGGGCAACACCTCGAAAAGGAACTTTCCCCGGCCCCGACCCGCGGATGGGAAGCGCTTTTAATCAGACTTGTTTCCAACCTGATCGACAACGCAGTCAAATACACTCCCGAAGGAGGAAAAATAACGATCAGAACCTACACCGATGAAATACACAAAGAAGCCGTTCTCGAAGTATCCGACACCGGAAAGGGAATGTCCGAAGACGAAATAACCCACTGTTTCGAGAGGTTCTGGCGCGCGGAAAGTTCCCGTACGAGCGTCGGTTATGGACTCGGCCTTTCTCTGGTTCTCAGGATTGCGGAACTTCACGAAGGACGGCTCGAGATAAAATCCGGACCCGGAAGGGGGACACTATTCCGCGTAAGGTTCCCGCTTGATGAACAGATACCCGGAACCTGTGGGGAACCCTGACCCGAAGGCAAAAAATAAAGGGGCGGAATGCTGCGATCCGCCCCGCCCCTGGAAACCTGGATGTTACATCTTCCTCATATTCTAAGCGAAACGAAGAAAGTCCTTCCCTCCCGCATGACCAAAAGAACCACGGAATTTTTTACCTTCCCGACGGCATTTTCCCATGCCTTCAAGTCGTCCACCGGCACGCCATTGACCTCGAGGATCACGTCGCCGGGCCTCAGCCCGATCCTGTCTGATGGAGAACCAGGCTCTATATCGACTACGGCTACCCCTTTCCCGGATGGAGCACCTGCCTTGCTCCTGATTTCCGGGGTGACGGGCCCTACACTCAGGCCCAGTCTTTTTTCCATTTCTTTTTGTGACTGTTTGCTTTCTTCCGGCTGGCCGGGCACACTGCCCAAAACTACATCTATCTTGAGCTGCTTTCCTTCACGAATCAACGTAATCCTGACCTTGTCGCCCTCCAGACGGCTCCGGACCTTGAGAGAGAGGTCGGTGTGATCTTTGATCTTTTCGCCGTCCATGGCGATAATGACGTCTCCTCGACGTATACCGGCCTTTGCGGCGGGCGAGTCAGGGATTACATCGCTGACGACCGCCCCATATTCCCCTTCGATACCGTAGGCCTCGGCAAATTCGGGAGTCAGGGGTTGTATGTAAACTCCGAGCCAACCGCGCCTCACGGTTCCATACTTGAGAAGGTCATCCAGTACCTGCTTGGCCATGTTCACCGGGACGGCAAAACCTATGCCCTGGGCGTAAGGTATGATAGCGGTATTGATCCCCACGACCTTGCCTTCCAGATTGAGGAGCGGTCCGCCGCTGTTTCCGGGGTTGATCGCCGCATCTGTCTGCAGGAATCCGTCGAAGTTTAGGTTCCTGGCGCGGACTGAACGGTTTTTCGCCGAGAGCACGCCGACGGTGACGGAGCTTTCGAAACCATAGGGGTTTCCTATAGCTATCACCCATTCACCAACCCGAAGGGCGTCGGAATCGCCAAGTTCTATGACTGGAAGACCTGTTTCGTCTATTTTTATGACGGCCAGGTCGAAGGTCGGATCGGTCCCCACCACGTCAGCCGGGTATGACCTTCCGTTTGATAAGGTCACTTCTATCTTGTCGGCATCGGCGACGACATGGTTGTTCGTCAGGATGTAACCGTCACTGCTGACAATAAAACCAGACCCTTTCCCTTTCATTGGTATAATCCTCGAAAACCGTTCGAACTGGTCACCGAAAAATTCCTTGAAGAAGGGATCGCTGGGAAAGGGGCTGAATGATTGCCTGACCAGCGTTTCGGTATCTATGTTGACCACCGCCGGAGATGCTTTTTCGACTATATCTGCCACAGGGTTTCCCGTGATTACATCGACTGCGGCTTGAGAGGGCGCAGCCACTCCCAGGGCGACGACGAAAATAAGGGTTATTACCGGTAAAATGTGCTTCATTATCACTCGTCTTGCCACATACATTGGGCTCACCTCCTGAGAAAACTTGCTTGACCAGCTGGATAATAGGAAATAAAGACCTTTCCTACATCGTGTATTCTACCGAAATCGGGTCTCCGACTTTAAAACCCAGCACATCGGCAGCCTTGCCCCTGTTGACAGCAATCGAGAGATATCCCCAGCTGTCTTCCAGAATTACCAGGTCTCCCAACTCAACATCGGAAAAGGTCTTGCCCAGAGAAATGCTGAAAAGCCAGCTTCTACTGATCCGTAAACCGCCTTCTTTTCCAATGTCTATCCATTTCCAGGGAATATTGGTCCTGACGGTACCAAAGGTATCGATTCGGGCCACGGCTCCCGAGATCCTCTCTTTGTCCCTTGCAGGTTCGGCAAGGGGATATACATGAAGGCTCTTCTCGCTGATGCCCTCCCCCAAGTTCGACGGCAAAACCCCTGCGGCGAGGTCCGCCACTACAGGCGCCATTACGTCCCGGGCATGGAAGGTGGGAGATACCTGACAGCTCTCAAAGTGTTCAGGCCGGAGTTTCCATGCTTTTTCTACACCCCCGAGGCGTTTTGCGGCTGGAAGGAGCAACCCGTTGTCGGGTCCCACAAAAAGGTCACCGCGCTTGGACTCCAGGATAAGGATCGACCTTTCCGTTCCGACACCGGGATCTACAACGGCCAGGTGGATGCCCATTGGAAGATACAAGGCGGCACCGGCAAGCATCCAACCGCCCGAGATTATGTCGAAGGGCGGAACATCGTGGCTTATATCCACCAACGGCAAAGAAATTCCACGCTGGAGAAGAACGCCCTTGCAGCAGGCTACGGTTTCGTCGCCGCTTCCAAAGTCGGAAAGAAAGCTTATGCAGCGAAACGAACCGTTCGAATTGTTCATAATGGTACCTCCCCTTATACTGTGGATTATTTATTACTATAACACTCCGGTATAAACCTTGAATGCCCCGTCGACTTGCACAATATTGCGGGAAAAGATAATTTCTGTGGAGGTTGAAAGGTCCGTTTTATTTGGTAGTTTTTGGGGGGATACCACTGTTGACGCCGGAAAGACTTTTCAAAATTTTGCTCGAAAACTATGGACCCCAGGGCTGGTGGCCCGCTAAGTCCTTTGACGAATTATGCGTGGGTGCAATTCTCGTCCAAAACACCAACTGGAGCAATGCAAGAAAAGCTATCTCAAACCTCGCTAAGGCCGGATTGTTATCGTTTGAGGCCATCAAGGCCGCGTCCCTGAACGATATCATAGAAGCCGTCTACCCTGCCGGAACCTATAGAAGGAAATCGGCGGTGATAAAGGCCTTTTCGACGGATTTTACGGCGGACTTCGGGACCACCGCGACATTCCGGGCCACTGCTACCGATTCGGCAAGACGATGGCTGCTTGAAAGAAAGGGTATCGGCTTCGAAACGGCGGACAGCATACTATGCTACGGGGCAGAAAGGGCCCTTCTCGTCGTAGACACCTACACGCGGAGGTTGGCAAAACGACTTGGATGGATGTTTTTAGAGAAACCGTCCTATGAGGCGTTGCAAAAACACCTGCAAGGCAAATTGCCCTGCTCGCCGGGGGTTCTCGGGGAATTTCACGCGCTCGTAGTATGCCACTGCAAAAATTTTTGCAAGAGACACCCGGACTGCACCGCCTGCGTTTTGGCAGAACATTGTTTTTTCGACATGTCAGCAGGGCCTCTTTAAAAGCGACCGGTATTTATCAAGAGGCCCCAAAACGGCATGTTTTCTAACTGCGTCAGGATTTGGCAGCCGGTTTCTTGCCCCGGGTCAAGACGGGAGACACGACGACCCTCCTCAGAGGTTCAGCACCGGTCGACAAGGTCTTTACGTCATCCCTTTCTTTAAGGGCTATGTGGACGATTCTGCGTTCCCAACTGCTCATAGGTTCAAGCCTCACCGCGCGGCCCTTCCTGACAGCTTCACGCGCAGCCGCCGAGGCCAGCTTTTCAAGACTTTCCTGTCTGCGCGACCTGTACCCATCGCTGTCCAACCGCAGGCGGGGCCTTCCCCCGGAGCGCAACGACAGGTTGGCCACATACTCAAGAGCCTTCAACGTCTCCCCGTAACGACCTATCACGATGCCTGCGTCATCTCCGCTCAAGTTGACTATTCCATCTTCAGTGAAGTCGGCTTTTACGTCTAGGTCCATCATTCCCAGAAGCTTTTCCAGAAATACTTTCGGGTCGGACTGTTCTCTCCCGCCCGCCAGCGCTATCCTCACACGCATTTTCCTACCGAGTATCCCGAAAAGTTTTTTATCCTCACCCAAAACGGTAACGTCCACTTCTTCCGGTTCCACAGACCATTTCAAGGCTCCGAGATGACGGGCTTCGTTCAGGCTTTGAACTTCAGCTATGAATTCCCTGTCTTCCATGGTTTCGCACCTTACCTCCTAGCTCTTGACGTCATCAGATTTTTTGGAGGGTTTTTCCTTGTATAATGAAGGTTTTCCCTGCATTTCAATCTCTGTCTTATGCTTTATGCGCCACTGCTGCGCCACACCGATAAGGGAGGAGACACCCCAGTACAGCAACACCCCTCCAGGAAGGCTCAGACATATGAAGGTCAAAAAGACCGGCATAAACCAGTTCATGAACTGCATCTGCGGATTGCTCCCCGCGCTGAGCTGTTGCTGATACCACGTCAAAAAGGCGATGAACAAAAGCAAAAGGAGATTACCCACATAGGTCGAGATGTTCAAAAGTCCTGCCGGATTCGACATCAACGCCGAAAACACAGTCCCGATTCCGACAGGGTCGCCCGTAACCCCGAGGGCTGCGGCCATGGTGGACAATACGGAACCTTCCAGGCTTATGCCGATAAAGGTCGCTCCATCTAAGTCGAGGTTCAGCAGGACACGAAAGAGCAGGATCAGGATAGGCAGCTGTACAAGAAGAGGCAGGCAGCCTGCCGCAGGGTTTACGTTGTTTTCCTTGTACAGGCGCATGATCTCCTTGTTTAGCGTTTCCTTGTCTCCCGCATATTTTTCCTGCAGCGCCTTCAGTCTCGGCTGTAATTTCTGCATCCTCTGCATGCTCACCATCTGTTTGTGGGACAACGGATGCAGGAGTATGCGGATGAATACGGTTAAAAGGATTATCGCAAGACCGTATGAATGGGTTATTGAATACAGACTGTTGAGAACGAGCACCAGAAAATCGCTCGCCGCTTGCCATATAGTACCCAAGGTTCTCACCTTCCTTGGCAGATTTTCGTGGAACAGGCAGTCCTGTGCCCGAAAATGCAAAACTTTTCGGGCACAGGATCATACCCGCCCGGATGCCAGGGACCACATTTTACAATCCTCACAAGACCGAGCAGGATGCCCTTCGACACGCCGAAACGTTTTATGCTTTCCAACGTATATTGGGAACATGTAGGATAAAACCTGCAGTTTTTCCCCAGAAAGGGAGAAACCAGAAGTTGGTAGCCCCTTATCGCCATACAAAAAATCCTAGCCGGCATTTTCATCGGCCGAGAGCCTCCCGTCGATGTCCCAATCCGGGCCCGGCCAGTCTTCGTTCAGAAGTCCGGCACGAAACATCAGACTCGAGATGTCCTGGTAGGCTTTGCGAGCGGAAATCCCTAGGGCTTCGGTTCTGGGAGTACATACGACCCAGTACCCGTCTTTCACCCAGGGCAAAAGGCGTCTGAAGGATTCTTTAAGAATCCTGCGTCCCCTGCTTCTTTTTGGGGAATTCCCCTGCCTCTTTCCGACGGCGACACCGAGCTGCGTCGTCCCGTCTGGAGACGTTATAAACAGCAACCGCACCAACTCACCTCTGATCCGGCGGCCGGTGCGGAACAAGTAATCAAACTGCCACGCTTTTTTGAGGCGTGCTCCTTTGGGATACCGAAAACGGTGTACGGTCATACGGCGAGTCGCTTCCTGCCCTTGTTTCTCCTGTTTTTCAAAATCCTCCGACCACTTGCGGATTTTGAGCGGCTCAAAAAACCAAGACGTCTTTTTCTGCGTTTAGTATGTGGCTGAAAAGTCTGTTTCACTCCGACCCACCTCCATTTCCTTCCTTGAGGCCACAACGATTTTTACCGGCCCGCGGCCAGCTCGGATACTATAGCATAGCCTTTATTGCCGGGCAACCAAAACCCTGCTGATCTCACAGGGTTTTATTTTCAGATCAGGAGCACGTCCTGGATTTTTTTATCGTCCCCAGGGCCTTGACCCATAAAAAAAGGACAAGCAAAAAAGCAAAAAAAACGCCGACTTCGGTATTGGTCAACAACAAGAGATTGTAACTTCCATGAGCTATGACCGGAAGAGCGAGAATAGGCAAAAGGCGCGTCGGTACGCCTTCGGTCTGCTTCTGCCTTGCCGCTTCGTAGCCCATGAAAAGCCCGCACAAACCGTGCAGGGGAACCGACAAAAGAGCCCTCCACCCGGCTGTAGCCCACGGGTTTATGGAACCGACTACATACATTACGTTTTCCAAGGTAGCGAAACCCAGGGCCACTCCCGTTCCGTAAACAATTCCGTCGTAACACTCGTCGCAGGCTGGATGAAGTATGTATTTTTTCAGGGCAAGCCATTTTAAGCCCTCTTCTATGAGTGCGATCCCCAAAAAAGGGTACAGAAGTGGAGAAAGTAAAAAAAGGAACGGACCTGCGAGTGCCTCCGCAAAACCTGCCGGAAAAACGAACAGCGCGCCCCTGAAAAACGAGGAGAAAACGAGATTCAGTGGTTCAGGATCCAGGACGTCCTTGTGGTAAAACCACATCAGAAGGAGCACACCCGGAGCGGTCGCCATTGCCAGTATCCAGCCAATAGAGACGTCCAACATTTTCACATCCTCTACTCGACAGCTCTTTTCGGTTATTTACGTCCGATTCCAATTCAGCGGACATTATAGTATACTCTGCTCCTGTTGCAGCTTTTTTCACACCCGTGGTAGAATGAGGCCTGCTGTGGAAGGGGGTGACGTATGTGGCGAACACGAAATCTGCTGCGAAAAAATTGCGGGTCGCCGAAAGAAACAGAATGTACAACAAGTTTTGGACGACCCGTTGTAAAACCACGTCAAAAAAGGTCCTGGAAGCCGTCGCAGCCAAAGACCCGGATCTGGCCGTCAAGAGACTGAACGAGGCGCAGGCCGTTTTTGACAAGGCTGTGGTAAAAGGGGTCATTCACAAGAACAAGGCCGCGCGGAGTAAATCCCGCCTTACGAAAGCGGTAAAAAGTCTTTTCCCGCAGCCTGAAACGGAAAACGCGTCTAATTGACGCGACATCCTCTTACTGCAAGGTAATTATCACAGCCGGGCCTGAACTTTCGCGGCCCGGCGTTTTGTATCCGCCGCAAGGAGCCTCAAGGCGGCAATTTCCACATGGTTCCAGACATCAACGCTTGAAGTTTTCGCCAAAAAAGCTGCTTTTACCATATCCTGAACAAAGCGCGACAATCCCTCGGCCGAAAACCTCGATGCCGCGGCGTTCGCCTGTTTCATCTGGTAAGGTTTCGCCCCCATGTTCATTACCAGGGTTTTTCCCTTTTGTTGTCCATACCTGGCAAGATACATGGAATAGCGCATCCTCTTGTGTAGTGCGCTTATAACCCTCAGAGGTTCTTCCTTGTCCCTCATACGGCTCAGGGAGGAAAGCACGTCTTCAATGTCCCCCTGACACAGGCCATCCAGAAGCTTCAAGAGGAGTTTCCCGCCTTCATCCAGGCACAATTTCCGTACCAGTTCTTCGGTAACACCTGCCTCACCGGCGGCCTGCTCGAGCTTTTCCATTTCTTTCCTGAGTTCCTCGGGGTCTTCTACCCATTCGGCCAGAAGCCGCATGGCTTCAGCCGTCCATCTTGCCCCACTGGGCGAAGTCTGCTTCCGCATCCAGGCTACTCGCGCATCCGTCCACGTGGGGATTTTTTCGGCTTTGCGCACTTCCAGTTTTCTCAAAAGTTCCCTGGGAAGATACCTCGAAGGATCTTCGCTGTACAAGAGAATGCAAAGCGTATCTTTTTTCCGGGAAGGTTCTGCGAGAGAAACCAGTTCCGCGTCCAGGGTGCCCATTGTCTCGGCCGATTCTGCGACAATGATTCTGCGATCTTCGAAAAGCCCCCCGCTTCGACCGTCGGCAAGAAGTTCCACCCAGGACTTCCCCTCGAAACTGCCGGCCAGGACATAGCCCTCACGCTCGTATTCCCTTATGGTTTCTTCCAGCAACCTCCTCTGGGAAGAGCCCGCGGCATTCACCACCAAAAGGTTTGCCATGACCGCTAGTTTCTCACCACCACGTTCACCAGCTTGCCAGGCACAGTTATCACCTTCACCACATCCTTGCCGTCAAGGCGCCTTTTCGTCGCCGGGTCCGCCAGGATTCTTTCCCTCATTTCGTCGGGCGAGACGTCAGCGGGCATTTTAAACTCCTGCCTGACTTTCCCGTTAACCTGAAGGACGACGGTCATCTCATCCTCGACGAGAGCAGACTCGTCGGGAGACGGCCAGTTCTCAGAAGAAACAAAACCTTCGTTGCCCAACATATCCCATAGTTCTTCGCTGATATGAGGAGCTATTGGGGTCAGGCACACAATCAGCGTCTGGACTCCCTCCCTGAAGACGCTCCAGTCTTTTTCGTTTTCAGGACTGAAGTTCGACAGGGCGTTGGAAAGTTCCATGAGACGAGCTACCGCGGTGTTGAACTGCCGCTCTTCTTCGATGTCACGGGTCACCCTTTGTATCGTGGAGTGAATGATACGTTTCAGGTCCCTTGTTTCGGGTTTTTTGAGATTTTCCATAGAACAGGGCACGCGCGGGGCCTTCTTCAGGTCCCCGAGATGCTCTTCCACCAGTCTCCAGACCCTGTGCAGAAAACGGTGCGCCCCCTCTACGCCCTGGTCAGACCAATCAAGGTCTTTTTCGGGAGGAGACGCAAAAAGTATGAAAAGCCTGGCTGTATCAGCACCATATGTATTGATTATTTCATCGGGATCGACGACGTTTCCTTTCGACTTAGACATCTTTGCACCATCTTTTATAACCATGCCCTGGGTCAACAGGTTGGTGAAAGGTTCCCTGACTTTGACAAGGCCGAGGTCCGCCAGGAATTTCGTAAAAAACCTGGCGTATATCAGGTGGAGGCACGCGTGCTCTATCCCTCCTATATACTGGTCCACGGGCATCCAGTACGCCGCGTCTTCTTTCCTGAAGGGGGCTTCCTGGGTCCAGGGAGAGGTAAATCTGAGAAAATACCAGGATGAGCAAATGAACGTGTCCATGGTGTCGGTCTCACGCCTGGCGGGTCCGCCGCAGGAAGGACACGTGGCGGCTATCCATTCCTCGACCTCGTCAAGTGGATTGCCTCCTTTTTTCATTTTTACGTCGATTGGAAGTTCCACGGGAAGGTCTTTTTCAGGAACAGGTACTACGCCGCAAGATTCGCAATAGACTACGGGAATGGGAGCACCCCAATAGCGCTGACGCGATATCAGCCAGTCCCTGAGGCGATAATTTACCTCCCTTTTACCCCAGCCGTTTTCCTCGAACCAGATCGCCATCCGCGGAAGGGCTTCCCTCGTAGGCAGACCGTCGAACCGGCCCGAATTGCACTGGATGCCGTCCTGTTCATAGGCCGCATCCATAGTGTCTCCGTCAAGCGACGTACCGTCGGGAGGATTGATCACGACCCTTACGGGAATACCATAGGTTCTGGCAAATTCGAAGTCTCTTTGATCGTGGGCCGGGACGCCCATTATCGCGCCTGTTCCGTATTCCATAAGGATATAGTTGGCGACCCAGATCGGCACGCGCTCTCCCGTCACAGGGTGTACCGCCGAAAGGCCCGTATCCACGCCCCTTTTCGCCGTTCCGGCAATGGTTCGTTCCGATTCGTTGGCCTGGGCGCACTCCGTCGCGAAATCCATGATCTTTTCTCCGTTTTCCGAAAGAGACGCCAGTTCAAAAACCGCTGGATGCTCCGGGGCCAGTGCCAGAAAGGTGACACCATAGATAGTGTCGATTCGAGTGGTGAAGGTTTCAATGGAAATGTCGTGCCCTTCCACGTCAAACGAAAGCCTTACTCCCTCGGAGCGGCCGATCCAGTTGCGTTGCATCAGTTTTACCCTTTCGGGCCAACCCGGAAGATCGTCCAGGGAGTCGAGCAGCTCCTGTGCGTAATCTGTAATCCGCAAAAACCATTGTTCGAGGTTCCTTTTGATAACGCTTGTACCGCAACGCCAGCAGTGTCCATCGTTTATGACCTGTTCATTGGC
>Ga0334895_1003564_pt1 | contig 11833 bp, 17 predicted proteins | sample GraSluR3_MG_7_FD_207229 | JGI IMG/M metagenome (GOLD analysis project Ga0334895, IMG submission 207229) | Sludge microbial communities from methane-producing bioreactor in Wageningen University, Netherlands - Granular Sludge_31_05-R3 | ecosystem: Engineered > Bioreactor > Anaerobic >... | reverse complement strand
CCGATAGCAAAGCTTCGAATCAAGCTCTTCTATGCCATCATCTTCCAGTTGGAGATATGGCATTGTCTGAAGGATCGCCTTCGACCTCCGGACAATGACCTCGATGAGGGCCTCCTCCGCGCTGAGGTCATTCTACCCCACGATTTGGCCAATCTCTCTGATCGCCAGTTGAGCCTGCTCACAGATGGCGATCAGGGCGTCCAGCGTTTCACTTGTTGTGGGAATCATTTCCTATCACCTCGTAAAAATGGGGTCAGAGACCCCGCTCTGCCATGCTATATTGTCTGGCTACACCTCACACAATCACTATAATCCCGTTCATCTTTGCACACTGCTTCATCATGTCCGCTAGTTCCAGTCCGGGTATTCGGTCGTCGTCAGATTCGGGCCACGATGATAGAATTTCTACCAATCGTGGGTAGATCTCTCTGCACTCCCACGCGTACCACAGGCCGTCACAGTCAGAATGGTCGTACCACAGGCCGTCACAGTCAGAATGGTTCAGGAGGTATTTTATTGGGTCGTCTATATCGTCCCAGAGTATCCCACAGTCGCAGAATCCTTCCATCTCATCTAGATGAATTCCGACGGATTCGGCTATGCGGGTCCTGAACCTGTGGAATCCGCTATACGACCACACGGGTCCGGTTCGCCCGAGTGGAGCGTACATTGCAAAACTTAGTCCCATTTTTACATCACCTCGTATGTGATCTTAGTCATGTATGCTGCACATAGTGTCGATATCGCGAGCGGGATTGACACTATGAGATTTTCGTTAAACGATACTATCGTCGCGTAGAGTAGTACCACTGTTACTACAGTGAACGTCAATGTAAATATTAACGTTGTTTTAGACATGTTTGCACCTCTTGCGTTGAAGCTCTCAGACTTCGTAAATACTCCGCACAATGTGTTTGTTGTTAAACCACCGCGCATACACGGGGTTAGTCCCCGTGCATGTACCCGAAGAACGCTTCGGATTCCGCGGCGTCGTTCTCCAGTTGCTTCTGGATCTGGACAGAGGCGTTCCGGTCCTCAATCTCGATGGACTGACGACGGGCGATCCCGTATGCTGGACCCCGGGGACGCAGACCACCGTCGGGTGTCGCGAGCCGGTTCAAGGCTGATTCCCAAGCCCACCGGGCGATCCACACGTATGGCTGGTCACCGTCGAACTGGATCTTTACGAACGGTGCGACGTTCGGGTCGACTCGACCCTTCTTGTCCAGTTTACGGAATGGGACGTTCACTCGCTTCGTGGTGACGTCCGTCCCGATCCTGTCGTGGACCAGGATGGTGACAAGGTTCGATCCTTTGGCTGGCGACTGGACGCTGAAGTATCGGAATTTCAGCATCTGCGGGATGTCGAACATTGGCAACTTGAACATTTTTATCTACTCCTTAATTTACAATACCCATGTTGGTACGCCCGCCGGAAGATGCTGACGTGCCCGAAGGGCCGGCAGCTTCTTCCAGGCCGGGCGGGGGCACCTACCGGCGCCTCCGGGGCGGTAGGCTGCCCAGTCTCCGGGCACTAGGGACCGCGGCGCCCGGATCGAAATCCGGGTCGTCGCTGTACATCTTGGCGGTCATCCAATAATCGTCGTTCTCCTCGATGCGCTGGAAGTCACGTACTCCAAACGATCTGCGAGGATCGTCGGCTGGCAAGTACTCCCTGGCTACCAGGCGCTTCTCTATTCGCGTCAGGTTGTCAGGTACGTAGTTCCCGAGAGGACCGGTGTACCCGAGTACCCGGGCGCGACGGACGATCTTGTCCGGCGTTGCCGCGGCAAGTACCTCGTCCGCGGTGATGTTCATGTCCTCAGCCACTGCTTCAGCGCAGGCGTTTACAAACCATTCGTTATACATCGTATCTCACCTCTTTTCGTCAAGCCGAAGCTTGCACGCTCTATTGTTGCCAAGGCCCGCCGAAAATGGTGGCGCGTCCGAGCGTTTCAGCGAGGACCGACACCTTTTTCGAGCGGGACTGAAATCTCGTGTGCAAGAGAGACGTGCTAGGCACGCGCGGAGGGGCCCCGCCGCAGCGGGGGGGTGCCGAGCGTGCCGCCTCCGTAGTGGCCTTATATCCGAAGAGGGTAACATAACATCATGGAATTTGACAAGGCCAAGATAGATGCTATCCGACATGAGATAGAGACGCTCGAAAGAGAGAGAAATAGCGTGCAGAAGAAGATCGAAGAGAAGACTGCAGAACTGAACGTTGCTATAAGGACGTATAATATGGTGGCTGGAACCAAATTACCGCTAGCTGTCGCCACTATGGGGGTGGGGGAGAAGTTGCAGATGGCTAAAAAGAGAATTTAGGTTGGTTCCTATAATAGCTTAGATGTAAGCATTTATATTTCTCATTTTCATTTTTATCATTTATTATTCTCTCTGCGCGCGAAGCGCGCCCGAGGTGCAGGGCACCGAGGGGGAGGGCATCCCCCGGGCACCAGGCGTCGAGGGGGAGGGCATCCCCCGGGCACCAGGCGTCGAGCAGCTAGCACCAGGGGGAGAGGCGGCCTGAGCCCCCGCCCGGGCGAAGGAGGAGGAGGTGGAGGCGGAGACGGAGGCGGAGGGACACCACCACCTCATCGTCACAACGGAAGGTCTTACCCCCCTGTTCGAATCCTGCGCGCCCAGAGTGGTGCTAGCACCACTCGGCACGGGGAGAATCTGCGGGACGCACAAGTAGTCCCGACAGATAGTTAAACGATCTAGCAATACTACTAAGACATGACTGGGAAAGGCACCACAAACAGACTGAGGTACCTAGAGGGGGCAAGGCTAACGCCCAAACAGGCGATACAGGCGAAGTGTAGCGACTGCATGACAGACTATGGGGACGGAAGGGTGGACTGTGGGGTCAAGACGTGCCCCCTATACCCATGGATGCCGTACAACCGCGCCAGAGGAATGCTAGCGAGCATACCGAGGCCCAAGAAGTCGAAGGAGGGGGTAGAGGGTGGAAAACCCCCCTCCGGACCCGGGTGAGAAAGTGGGAGAGCAAAAAACCCGGGCGACAGGGCGCTTGTACTCAATACCTCAAATAGGTTCCGGTCAGGGCACCGGGGGGACAGGCAAGAAGGATACTCTGCAACAGAGCTGCGTGCACACGTAGAACAGTAATACAATACACACCCACCATACGACAACACCACAACACAACACACACACACACAACAACACAACAATAACGCTGCTACACACCACCACACACACACACACACAACAATTTGCCTAATTACTTGTCATTGAGATGATGAAATGAAAAATGAAAAATGAGAAGTATAAATGGTTACAAACCACCTATAATAGGAACCGGTCGATTCCTACCCCCTCCTATTCGTTACAACACCCCCACCTCGCAGCTTTTGCACAACTTTTAGGTTTTAACGAATACAATTTAGCCACCTCGCCCCACGTATACCCGTTCGCATATAATTCTCGCATATTCGCACGGTCCTCCGGAGATAACCTTTTACCTCGAGTCATATCCACTCTCCGTCTTCGTAATATTCGTCGTCCACCTTGAGTATCGGAGCAGACAGGCAGAACACCCCGTCACACCGGAGTTCCGCCAACACTGCCGGCTGGGTCATGTCCCTCTCCTCAAACTCTACACCCCGTTGTGTCAATCGAGCCGCCAGCTCGCGGCATTTCGGACACTCTGGCGTTTTGTAAATTACCACTTTCAAGATCTCACCCGCAGCACCGATGATCTTCGTGGTCACCACTTCGTCCCACTCTATAGCGTTCAATACTTCAGTTTGACACATCACCAAAACCCCATTTTGTTCCTGTCTCGTCTCACCCTTTCTGTCCTGCCGCACCACTCACCATTCCACGTCCCGTCCAACATCCGCCGAGCCAGTTTAATAAAACACGGGTTGATCTCATAGTCTCTGGTCGGTGGGACGTACCCACCCCCAAGACACGCTGCCACATACGAATATTTCATCTTCGTAGCAGCGCGGAGACCCCATCCTTCAGGATGGGGAGGAGCGCGTGCTTACACCTCCGAAAGGTATATATCACATAACCACCTACTATATGAATGTGCTTAGAACGGTTACTTTCAAGCTTAGGTTGGTAGATCAAGACCGGGTAGCTCTCCTTGATACGATGAGAGCCTATACCAAGGCGTTCAACGAATCCGCCAAATGGGGATTCGAGAACAAGTCTTGGAACAAGGTCGATAACCATCACGCCACCTACAAGCTTGTCCGTCAAAGCACGGATCTTCCGTCGTCTCTCGTCCAAGGAGCTAGAGATTGTGCTTGCGAAGCTCTGAAAGCAGTCAAATGCAAAACGCTTCCAGAACGCAAGCCACTTGCATCCATGAGGTACAATCAACGAGTCGCCACAGTCAACCTGATCCACGGCATCGCTACTATAGCATCTACCAAAGGACGGGTCAAAGCAACGTTCTTCGTGCCTCTGGCCTATCGAGACTACCTTGGATGGAAGATCAAATCGTCCACGATATCCTATGATCGAAGAGCTGACACATTCTATCTGCACGTGTCTCTTGAACACAACGATCCCGATCCAACGACGGATCTCAAAGTTCTTGGGATCGATCGAGGTATCGTGAATATTGCAGTCTGCTCCGATAACACGTTTTACAACTCGAAGAAGGTTAAAAATACCAGAGCTAAGTATGCTCACCTTCGCAAAGAGTTGCAGTCTAAAGGCACCAAGTCGGCAAAACGCAAGCTCAAGCGTCTCGCTGGCAAGGAAAGACGGTTTGTGACTGACGTGAACCATTGCATATCGAAGCAGATCGCGAACTCGGATTTCACGGTGTTTGCTCTCGAAGACTTGAGCAAGATCCGAGTCCAGAAGCGAAGAGGTAAGCAGTTCAACCGGAAGCTCAACAACTGGTCGTCTTACCAGCTTGAGCAGTTCCTTCGGTACAAAGCTGAGAACCTTGGGAAGCATACACTTCTCGTCGACGCCAGGTACACCTCGCAGAAGTGTTCCAACTGTGGCCACGTCTACAAAGGAAACCGTGAAGGTTCTGCTTTCCGTTGCCGTCAATGCGGATTTCAACTCCATGCTGACCTCAATGCTTCGCGTAACATTGCTCAGGCGGGTATATCTTGCCTGAGTAGGCTGCCCTGTCAACCAGCCTAATGTAGCCCAACATGATCGGAGCTACAAGCCCCTCCCTTCAGGGAGGGGTAGTTGACGTGCTTATGCTTCACTAGCCTGTCATAGTCTTGCAACTCGTCCATCCTATCTTGCCTCCCACTCTTACTTCAGTCCAACCCAATTCTTTCACCGCTCTCAGCACGTCACCCGGGGTAACACGGAATAAGTCTGCCGTATCGAACGGCACTATTACTATCCCTCTTTCCCCAGCTTCTAAAAGATATTCTTCTAATTCCATGACAACACCCTAAACATAACTCTGATCTGGCCACTTTTCCCAAATTTTCTCTGTAATCCCTATGTAAGTTTCGGTTTTTAGGAAGTGCGTTTTTCCGCTATGCCGCACCTCCATGTAAGTTATGTATGTTTTGGTCCCTATTGTTATTTTTCTATGCTCCATAGTCTCTATACCTACTTATGTCCACCCTTTACACAGTCTACTATAATCCCTTATAGGGACTTTATACGCACCAAACATACATAACATACATAAATAAAGGGGCGCATAGCGATTTCGACTATGTATGTTATGTATTTTCGCCCCGATTTATGTATGTTTAGACCTCCTGACATGTATCTTTCAGAATCCAGCCATTTTGGCCTTCATCGTACTTAATCGCTAGCACGCGACGCACGGTGGGTAGTTCCACCACTGAACCGTACTTCTCTTCAAGAAGTGACTTCAGATCTAATTCGTTGACGAAGTAACCTAGTTTTTGCACCGCATTTTGCAAAATCAACTCGTCACTCAGGGGAGTGGCGCACCTCCTAAACTCCTTTACTGCATCTAGCTCGTCTTTCTTCGCTGTTGCATGAAGTAGCATCCCCTTGAAGTACGTGGTGTCCATCTCTCGCTTGTAGACGATTCCCTTGCCGCAGGTGGTCAGGTACTGTTTCAGCTTGCGAGGTCCAAACTTGAATAGACCCTCGTCTACGCAGAACGCTTCGTAGGCTTTCTTTACTTCAGATGACCGCACTTTCACACCCGGTGCCACGATGCAGGCTGCACTGAGGAACGCTTCGATCGAGTTGCATGACTCACGGTAGTCCTTTTTGACCACACGAACCAGGTCTGGCTCTTCTAGGCCCTCGGCCACGTATAGCTTGTACCCTTCGATAATCCAGTTTAGTATACCGCTCGACTCAGCAACCAGCTTGTCCTCCAGGTGCGGGTCCATCTTGTCCTTGAAGCATACCAGGAAAGGTATGACTCGCAACCTGTTCCATGCAGCCATGGTGGTCTCTTTGATGATCGGCCTGTTGTTCCCGGCCATCCACAGCACACCACACGGGGTGTACTCGATCTCTTTCTGGTATAGAGATCGGCACCTCACTTTGTCTCTGCCCGTCCAAGCCTTCAGGAGCTCCATGTCAAACACCGCGGACTCGTCCGGTTCTACCGAAGTTACGAACCTCATGCCTCGGAGGTTGACCAGGTCATCTCGTATGTCCGCACCGTCCCGACGCCGCAGGAACGTGTTGATGTTCGCATGGTGTCCGTATTCTCCCGCCACCTTCCTGAGCACGTTTAGGAAAACGGATTTCCCGTTGTCTCCAATACCGGACGAATCGTCGCAGTAGAAGAAACACTTCTGCGTCGGGTTCCCCGAGAAACTGTATCCTACGGCTTTCTGGACATATCTCTGTAGCTCTTTTGACGGGAACACTTCGTCGATGAACTTCACCCACCGCGGTGCTTTGGCGTCCCTGTCGAAGTCGCACCCGCCTAGTTTGGTTATCATGTCCCTTCGGCCCGGTGCACCGCCTTTTTGTGACGAGAAGTACAGTGTCGCCCCGGGGAACGTCATAGCGGTAGGATCCTTGTCCAGATCAGATGCGTGGACGATCAACTCTTTTCTAGCCGATGCGATCGCAATCATGTTTTTTATCCCCCGTAGTGTATCGGAGTGTTGGGCGAAGACCTGGTAGTCTTCCCCCAAAGTGTAAAGGTACGCCACGACCGCTTCAGCTTTCTGTGATATTTCCGAGGCAGTGTCCGCTTTCCATCGGTTACCATCCCAGATATACCACAGTTTTGTTTGTGGGCAATACCGTATGTCGTTCTTGAACATCGACGTCAGCCTGGTCGCATTCCCGCCCTCGGTGCACGGCCAATTGTCCTGAGTGATCTCCGGTTCGCCTTTGATCTCTCGCACGATGTCTTTTACCGTGGACCGCATCGATCTTGCTTTTTTGTGCTCAGTGCAGTTGATGTCGCCGTGCAACAGCAGTGCCAACGATCCTTTATCACCGCCTGCTCCGCACGAGTGGCAATACCATACTTCATTCTCAGGGTCGATAGCCAAACAGGTACCGCTCTCGGAGTGGTGGCATGGGGCATAACCCTTCCAGTCATTACCACCATCTACCGTCGGTTCCCACTTGAAATGTTCGAGGATCTCATACATGTTCACCCGGTTTATCGGTTTCGATCTCTGGGCGATTGCTTCCTCGAACGACTTGGTGCCGGTTGGTGCGAATGCGTACCCCTTCAAGATCTCTTTGAGTTCTGCAAGCGTAATAGTTGCTATCGGAGATTCGTCTATGATCTTGCGGGTTCCGCCGCGCCAGTTCGGTGACCCTGGTCCAACCAAGTGAGCCATGCCCGCCTGGACGTCAGCGATCTTTTTTCTACGGCCGTCGGCATCCTTTTCAATAGGATGGTAAATAGACAGCTTCTTTTTTAGCCCGTTGCACTTGAAGAAGTAGTGCCGGCTCACGTTGCCGCAGGAGTCGGCGAACGTTTTAGGCAGCCTTGGCACCAAATCCAGAGCTTCGATCGAGTCCAAATCGAATACTGCTAGCATACCGAAGTTGCATACTATCCCATACCCGTTTCCTTTGTGGATGTGATCTAACAATCGTGGATCAGTGTCACTAAACGTTCCGTTTAGTGAGTACATATCGCCATCAATCGGTTTCTTACCTGACTTGTTATCCCCCTTTTTTGCTGCTTGTAACCGCGTGAACCTGTATCCCTGTCCCCGTAGTTGACTTGGCAATATTATAGCTCGCTCAGAGTCCATAGGTAAAACCCCGAGGTCACCTGCGGATATTCGAGACGAATATAAAATTCTCGCCTTTATGATATCCGATGCATATATCCCACCCGTGTGAACATTCGCCCTCTATTGGGATCACTATGCAAGGCCCTCGCCCATTCCATGCGTTGTAGTGGTCAGAATCCATAACCTGTATTTCATCGTAGGATATATGGGAATATCCGTCTCCACATACTGGACAGGTCAACAGATCACCGAAGCCGTAGTCGTATGGATCGTTCTTTATAGACTCACCTAGTGATTGTTCAACACATCGCTTCCCAGTTCGATCCATATCAATCCCGATCATTTTCCGCCATCCCTCGCCGCTATTGCGATATCCAACACCTTGGTCAAGCAGTCATCCAGTGACTCTGATGCGTCGCCGAATGCTGCCAGGCGCTTTTTGTTTTCCCTGGACACGGAAATCGTTGTAGATTTCATAGATCTCATGATGTCTACAACGCATATAAACTTTACGGATGCCCCTCGTAATACGCCGCCAAAAACCAGGGGTGGAACAGCTGCTTCCTCCTAACAAAGAACTGGCGCCACGATGCGTCCAATATGTACGTCGCCGAGAAGTCGCCCGGTGTCCTGGTGCAGCGGCCCGCGGCCTGCATCACCGCGACCGCAGCGTTCTGATCGTAGCGTTCGAAGTCGTCCCACTTGTTGCGGTGTTTCACGAACTCGTCGCTGATGTTTTCGAACGGGATTTTGGCTATAATATTGAGTGGGTGAGTCTCGCCCTTTAAGTCTAGCCCTTCCTCGAACTTCACCGACAGGAATATTCTTGGACCCGACGCTTTCAAGAATCTCGCTTTATCTCGCTCCCTGGTGGTCCGGTTTTGACAGATGGTAACCTTCTTCCCATCGCGAGACATATTTTTGTACAACAATTCGGCGATATTGTACGCACCGCAGTGGACCATGGTTTTCTTGCTACCGTACATCTTGTGCAGCCGCTCGATTTCTTTGGCCATGGCCGGGGCAGTGGCCGCACGATGCTTGTATGCCATCGACCCCACAGGGGTGTAATAGCATCGTCTGCGCGACACTTCTATTGGATGGGCAATTGTCACCCGTTCGAATGGGGTCCGAAACACTGCTGTGGTTGGAGTCCCGCTCGCCAGAATGGTTAGTCTGGTTTTCGCAGTTAGCCGCTCGAACGCTCGCCGCCCCTCAAGGAGACGGAATTGTCTGTCGCTGTCGATTATATATTTCTCGTCTTTGTCGATGCAGTCCACGATTGTTGAATATTTATCGATCTTTCTGCTCAATATGTTCGATTCTTTCGATATTTTCACAGCTTGGTTCCGCAGGTGCTGTGGTGCTGGACGTCGTCTGGTGAGCTCGTCTGCTATCAAGAACTGAGTCTTCCGCACTTCTTCCAGATCATCTGACAAATCGCCCATCTCTGCTACGATCGATTCTCGCAGATTTCTCGTGTCGATATGGTCAGGTAGCTTGGTTTTGGCTCGTTCTACTAGCGTATGTTCTAATCCCGCGGACTCGTCTATTAGTAGCACCGCGCAATCCTTGGCCATGCCTGCTGTCATGTACCTAGCCAGTGTGGTGGCGCCGAACTTGCTGTTGGAGAACTTTCTGTGCGCCCTGTGGTGCTCGCATACAGCACAGGGGGCCCCACCACCACATGCCTTCAGTGCTTGTTCGATTGTTGTGAAAGGGCAGTCTTCTGCAGTCGCATTGGTGTACGGACAAGGATAGTTTCGTTTTCCCGTCAGGACGGGCATCTCGCTTAATTGGTCGGTGTCCCGCAACTGGTTGACCAGAGATACTAGGGGGGTGGTGTAGATTATCTTTTCCAATCCGTAAGCTTCCGACAGAATTCTGCCCACGACATACAGATCCAGTGACTTACCAGCAGCAGTCGGCGCATTTAGCTCGATTATTTTTGTACCCGACCTGAACTTTTCTAGGATCTCAGTGATTGCTTCTTTCTGTCCTGGCTGGAAACTAGGGTATGGGTTAAACGAGTCGATCTCGATCATCGTGATCACAATTTGCTTAGTTTTTCTTCGATTGCGACTCGGATGAAGTGAGACCTATCCCGGAATTGTTTTGCTTCTCCGCAGACAGAGTCGATCTTCTCGATTGTGGTTGTGCTCAGTTTTATCGAAGTTTTTTGCATACCCCATTGTACTACGCCGGAGTATTTGTACCCGTTGGTGTCGCAGGGTCTATTGGACTATATAGGCCACCCGTCGTTGTTATCTCCCCCACCTATGACACAAATCTATGTCACCATAAATTTATTTCGGCTCCGCGACCGCGCGAGCGCCGATAACCGAATGCGCAGCCCAGCGAGAGTTATACGCAAGCCGACACCGCGGACCGCAATACGACCCATCCGTCCAATGGCCGCCCGCACGCAGCTTGACGTCGCCATATGTACCCTGTTTGTACAGCGACCCCTTTGATCCGGGAAGATCTTCCCATGACCACGCAGGATCTACCGTCGGATCTGTGAGTCCATCTATCCGGAAGCTCTGATCAGATAACCACTGGTACATGACCCCGCAACAGTCGAAACACCCGCAATTGGATATCATGCTCCGGCCCGCAGTATCGAGATGGTGGCCTGTCGTTCCGGGGTCAGCAGACCCGGCGATGTTCGTCAGCGCGTTCGAGCCCATCGCGAAAATTTGGAATTCGCGGTCTGTGGGCATCCTGCACCCGACCGCCGCTAGGTCATCGACGAAATCTAGCCACGTCCTAGTATCGGATATTGTGCCCCCGTTTACGCTGGCTGTGTTGACGCCGGTCCCGGAGACCAAATATATCCCGACCCAAATGGACAGCTCTTCAGACCAGACCATCCCCTCCGGTGCTGCTATCCCCCTTGGCCGATGCATCAGATCCCAAATCGATCCGGAGCGACCGTCACCGCAATGTATGTCTCCGGCGACGTGAGATTTGAACGGGTGGCCTACGGGTAGATTTACCATTGTAGCCGGGACGCAGTGGAACCCTCCAATTTTGCGGGCGGTCGCCGACGTATAGCCTGTGGGGGTAGTGGAGTTGACCGAAATCTTGATGTCCGGGACAGTTCCAGATGACGGGACGCAAGCATAAATATAAAAATTAAGTCCTGCCCGGTTCGCCGGAGTTCGGTAATCAGTCCCGGCTATAGTGTCCCAAGTAGCTTCTACAGACAAATCATATTCGGAACTGGTGGACTTAAAATATCCATTTCCGTTTATATTTACCCCAAATCCATCAGTGGGAGATACCAGCACGTCGCGGTCCCCCGTTTTCATGCTCCATCGGTCGTCAGATCGCCTGGAGTAGTATCCGGGCTGAGCCGATATCAGAGCGGCGAGGGTGTTCGTCCCGGCAGGTCCCGTAGGCCCTGTTGCTCCGGTAGGTCCGGTTGGGCCAACCACCGTTGAATCCGCGCCAGTAGGCCCGGTTGGCCCCGTAGGCCCTGTTGCTCCGGTAGGTCCGGTTGGGCCAGCCACCGTTGAATCCGCGCCAGTAGGCCCGGTTGGCCCCGTAGGCCCTGTTGCTCCGGTAGGTCCGGTTGGGCCAACCACCGTTGAATCCGCGCCAGTAGGCCCGGTTGGCCCCGTAGGCCCTGTTGCTCCGGTAGGTCCGGTTGGGCCAGCCAC
>Ga0334895_1003560_pt1 | contig 11840 bp, 9 predicted proteins | sample GraSluR3_MG_7_FD_207229 | JGI IMG/M metagenome (GOLD analysis project Ga0334895, IMG submission 207229) | Sludge microbial communities from methane-producing bioreactor in Wageningen University, Netherlands - Granular Sludge_31_05-R3 | ecosystem: Engineered > Bioreactor > Anaerobic > Unclassified... | reverse complement strand
ACCACAAAGCCCGCATTTGCCATCGCAACGCTCAGGCTGACGCAGGCTCTTGCCGATGTGACCGAAAGATCGACAAGCTCTTTAACGCCCATCCGGGTCTCTTTCCTGAAAAGAGACAGGACCCATGTGAAAACGCAGGAATAGAAGGCTGCATATATGGGAGTGTATCCCTCGAAGAGCAGGTATATGAGAACAAAGATAGGGATAATCATATGACCATAGGTTTTAAGCGCCTTTGAGACGCTCGGCATATCCTCTCTGCAGACACCCTGAAGTCCTATCTTCCGTGCCCTGAGATCTATCTGGAAGAATACCGCCGCAAAGTACAGAATAGCTGGAATCAGTGCCGCACCAGCAATCGTCAGATATGAAATGCCGAGGAATTCCGCCATGATAAAAGCACCCGTCCCCATTATGGGCGGCATTATCTGTCCGCCGGTAGAGGCAGCTGCTTCAACAGCTCCAGCGAAATAGGGCTTATAGCCCACGCGTTTCATGAGAGGAATGGTGAACGCTCCGGACGTTGCGACATTGGTTGCGGAACTGCCGTTGATCATCCCGACAAGTGCGCTCGCAAGGACAGCGACCTTCGCAGGCCCGCCTGTCAATCCTCCGCCAATGGCCATAGCCAGATCATTGAACAAAGATCCCAGTCCGCTCTTTCCCAGCAGGTTTGAAAACACGATAAAGAGAACCAGGTACGTGGCAGCAATGCCTATCGGCTGTCCAAAAATGCCCTGTGTCGTAAGATACATCTGATAGATCAGGCGATGAACAGAATACCCCCTGTGAGAGAGAACTCCCGGTATATAGGGCCCTAAATAGGCGTACAGCAGGAAGATAATTGCCAAAGCCAGAAGTCCCGGGCCTGAGACACGTCTGCATGCTTCCAGCACCAGGAGGATATAGAACGCCCCGTAGATATAGTCCGTGCTGACTGCCCGTCCGGCGCGAAGTGACAGGGCATCGATGTTGAAATACGTAAATATGGTAAGACCTATAGTGAGAACGATCAATCCCATGTCAATGTAGCTTGGACGGGTTGTGATACTCTTTTGGCCTGCCGGGTAGTACATCCACACAAGGGTGAGGATGAAACCGAGATGAATGGCACGGTGCTGAAACGCAGGCGGCATTCCGAAACGGGAAGTAATTAGGTGATACGCAATAAAAATACACGACAGGATGATGAGTCCGTTTTTCCAGAATCCCTGCATATTTTTTCGGAAACGGGCCTCCCTGTCGACCTTGCGGAGCACATCCTCCCCGTCAGGAGCTGTCTTTCCCTCAAGAGAGATACATGTTTCATCAACAACCGGTCTTACTTCATTGTCCACAACATTCATAGCACATCTTCCCCCTGATCTGTCACGATTGAGAATAGTCCGATACAATTGCGGTAAACTCTTCTTCCGTAAGAAGTCCCCTTTTCTCGGTCCCTTTTTCTTTTACACGACGCAAAATTTCGTTTAAAGCCTCATCATCCAGCCTTTTTTCCCACTTGAGTTCTTTCAGCATATATTCCACAGAAGCCTTGCCGCTTTTCTTTCCGAGAACGATCTCCCCACTCCTGCCCGTGACAGAAGGGGCAACCGCAAACATTGCCAGGGGCTTCTGCAGAACCAGTTCAATTCCTATGCCGGATTCCCTTGTATAGTTCCGCTCACCTATGACCGGTTTGTTCGAGGCAATTTTGACTCCGGAGATTTCTTCTACAGCCTTCGAAAGAGGAAGCAGTTTGTGAAGCTGATAGCGTGTATTCATTCCGAGAAGGATCTGCAGCCCCAGTATCAGTTCTTCGAGTGCCGCATTGCCGGTCCTCTCTCCAAGCCCGTTGACACAGCTGTGCACGACCTCGGCTCCCGCAGTGACTCCGGCAAGTTCGCACGCCACTCCCATGCCGAAATCATTATGCGTATGTACCTCTATGGGGAGACCCGTACGATCCTTGGCCAGTCTCACCAGGTACTGTATTGCCTCCGGAATAGCGCACCCCATCGTATCCACTATACCGACTGAATCGGGGGGCGATTCGTTCATGATCCCGTCAAAAAGATTTGTAAGGTCGCTGTATCGCGCACGGGTCGTGTCGTATGGGAAATATACTACATAGAGACCTTTTTTTCGTGCGTATTTTATACAGTTGACACTCTTTCGGAGTACATCTTCCCATGTCCATCCGAACTGATGGACCAGTTTCGGGTAACCAATGGGTATTTCAATCACCACGCCGGTGCAGCCGCACTCGACAGCCTTGTCAATATCTCCTGTCAGCGCTCTGGCAAATGAGAAAATCTCAGCCTTAAGCCCTGAAGCAGTGATCTCCTTCATGGCCTGGAAATCCTCCCCGGATACGGCGGGCATTCCAGCCTCGATCCGGTCGACTCCGACTTCATCCAGGAGCCGGGCTATACGTACCTTATCCTCTTTCCTGAAGACTACACCGGGAGTCTGTTCCCCATCCCGAAGCGTCGCGTCGTGTATTTTTACATTTGAAGGGAGTTCAAGCCTTTTAAGTACGCTTTCCTCAAAATTATAAGGGCTGATGCTCCATTGGTCTTCGCGGAAATACTTATCGTCCATGAGCAATTCTCCTTTGCCCGTTGGGCCGGCAGTACATAATAAATCGATTACCCAGGGAGTTCAGAAAGGGCAGGCTCTGTAGAGTATTTGACTCATTACGCAATTTTCCTCTATGGCCGTCTCTCCCGGTACAGCCATATCGCACAAGGTGACGTCCATTTTTCAAGCACCCTGTTTTCTCCATAGGAATTCCTTAAAACGGCTTATTTAATGCATCATATATTCTATACGAGGTCACCATGAAAAGCAAAATGTATATTGTATTCACTTACACAGATTCATCTGCTCTAAAAAATAAAAAAAGGAGATCCCCGAAAAATTCAGGGACCTCCCTGGGTAAACGGTACTATTTTTATTTCGGCAGAAGGTTCTTCACCGAGCGCTTCTGGAGATACCACATGCAGACCATTATTGAAAGCCCGACGGTATCGGTTACAATTCCCGGGAAAATAAGCGTTATGGCTGCTCCCAGAAACACCACACGCTCCCAGAAACGCAGGTTTCTCATCCAATATCCTGAACCTGCAAGGGCAAGTGCAAATGCACCTACCAGGGATGTAAAGACCATCAGAATTATTTCCGGAAGAGTGGTATCGATAAGAAGGATCCCCGGGTTATATACAAAAATGTACGGGATCATGAACCCGGCAAGCGCGAGTTTCAAGGCATTGAACCCTGTTTTCACTGGGTCGGCACCAGCGATACCTGCACCCGCGTAAGCGGCCAGAGCCACAGGTGGAGTCAGGTCAGCCACTATTCCGAAGTAGAAGATGAAAAGGTGGGCTGCCAATACCGGCACACCAAACTTCATGATCGCAGGTGCCGCCATTGATGCAAGGACGATGTACTTCGCCGTGGTCGGAAGACCCATACCAAGTATGATCGAGGCGATCATGGTGAGCACAAGGGTGAAGAAGAAACTGCCTCCTGAAAGCACCACGATCCCGTTGGCGATTTTCAGCCCGACACCGGTGAGCGTTACCACCCCGATAATAATTCCGGCACAGGCGCAGGCTGCCGATACGCCTATCGCCGAACGGGCGCCGCCCTCCAGGGCATCGAAGATATCCTTGATGTTGAGCCTGGTGTTCTTCCGCATCATGGCGATAACCACCGTGACGATGATGCATACGAGTGCTGCCCGTAACGGAGTGTATCCCTTGAGGAGCAGGTAGACGATGACAAACAAAGGCAGGAGAAGGTGCCAGCCTTCGGCGAGGACCTTTTTGACCTTGGGAAGCCTCTCCTTCGGCAGTCCCTGGAGCCCCAGTCTCTTGGCCTCCATGTGGACCATGACACCCACGGCGAGATAATAAAGAATTGCCGGAAGAGCTGCGGCGACGGCGATCTCTATGTACGATATTCCTATGAACTGTGACATGACGAATGCCGCTGCTCCCATGATCGGAGGCATTAGCTGCCCTCCCGTGGACGCCGCCGCCTCGACTGCCGCAGCAAATTCCGGTTTATACCCAATGCTTTTCATCAGCGGAATAGTAAAGGTACCGGTCGTCACCACGTTTGCAACTGAACTGCCGGATATGGTGCCGAAGAGGCCGCTTGCCATAACGGCAACTTTTGCGGGGCCGCCGATCTTGTGTCCAGTAGCCGCCAGGGCTAGATCGATGAAGAATTTTCCCAGGCCTGTCTTGTGGAGAAAGGCTCCGAACAATATGAACAGGTACACGAAGGTCGAGGCAACTCCAAGCGGCATGCCCAGTATTCCTTCAGTCGTTACATACATGTGGGTGATGATCCTGGTGTAGGCAAAGCCGCGGTGGGCGAACATTCCCGGGAAATAGGGACCGAAATAGGAGTATGCAAGAAAAACGATGGCCACAATTGTTATGGGAATGCCCACAACACGCCGGGACGCCTCAAGAACAAGCAGAATGCAGATGGCACCGAAAATAATATCCCCTTTTGTGGGAAGACCGGCACGCATCATCAGATCGGTGTATTCGATAACAACGTATGCTCCTACTGCAAGCCCAAGCAAGGCAAAAAGAACATCCGTCACCTTCAGCCCAGATTTCCTCTGGCTGATCCTGGCAGGATAAAGCAGATATACAAGGACAAGGACAAAACCCAAGTGTATGGAGCGCTGGATCTGGGCCTCGTATACTCCGAATGCGGCAGTATAAAGCTGGAACAGGGAGAAAAGAATGCAGATTACCTTTACGATAGTTTTCCATGAAGGGTTGAGCGTCCGTGTCGTCGATTCCCTGTCATATTTCTCAAGAATCTTTTCTACATCAATAGTTTCTGAAGCCTTTTCCGCCGCCGCCGAATCAAGAATCCCATCCTGCGGTTTCGATTCATTGTTTTCGACCATGACCGTTCCTCCTCAGAAAATCAATAAAAAAGCGCAAAAAGAAAAGGGTGCTTCTCTCCAGAGAAACGGAGAGGTTTTCCCGGTTTTTCAAATTGAGTAAAAGGAAATTCCCGCCCACGGAGCAGAAGATTATAATCCGCGAAACGACCGACACGAAAGACAACATCCGGAAAATACTTTTTTATTCCGTATATACGAAATTTTCCGCCTCTACTCTCGAAAACAGCTGATCCTTCCACAAGAAACGGAAGCCCCGCCCCGAAATCCGTGTAGACGGTCTCTCTGAGCTCGATACCCTCCCTGAAGTCAACACGGAACACTTCGAGAACGGGCGTTTTTTGGACGGAATGAATATATCTGACCGCAAACTCTTCAGTCCCCTGAAGAGTATACGAGTCTATTACTGAGCCGTCCGCGCTTCGAATCATGAGAAAGTGGACAGGTGAACAGGTGAAAATTACAGCAACCAGGATAAGAGTAATCTTGGAGAGGTTTTTTGGGTTCACGTTCCACTCCCTCCTCAGGAAAATCACGAAGGGAGGCCTCCGTTCCGGAAGGCCTCCCGCAAAATTTATCCCGGCCTATTTAATAAGCGCCGCTTCTTTAAAGAACTTTTCCGCGCCCGGATGCACCGGAATTGAAATACCGTCGAGAGCCCTGCTCAGAAGGATGCTCTTGCCCTTGTGGTGGGCATTTCCGACTGCCTCGAGGTTCTGGAAAAGAGCCTTTGTCATGGTATAGACGACATCTTCCGGAAGTTCCTTCCTTACAGCGAGGATCGCCTGGACTGCTACGGTCTCAACCGGCTGGTCCTGTCCGCGGTATGTATTTCCCGGGATGACTTCCTTCGCGAGGAAGGGGTACTTGGCGATGAGCTTATCCCTTATCTCGCCGTCGATGGGAACGAATACAAGATCCTGAAGGGTGCTGATATCCTGAATTGAAGGATTGGGAGCACCTGTGGTATAGGAGAAGGCATCCACGAGACGATCCTTGAAATGGTCGGTTGTCTCGGCGTAGGAAATGAAATGGGGCTTGAAATCATCGTACGTAACGCCGTAAGCGTCAAGAATCTGGCGCACGTTGGCTTCGTTTCCGCTTCCCGGGGCACCCACGGAGATGCTCTTTCCCTTGAAGTCGGCGATGGTCTTGATGCCGCTTTCCTTGGAGGCGATGACCTGGATGTGCTCGGGATAGAGCCTTGCGATGGCAGTGATGTTTTCGATCTTGCGGTCCTTGAAGAATTCGGTCCCGTTGTAGGCATAGTCGGACATATCGTTCTGGACGATAATGAGGTCCACATCCCCGGCTGCAAGAAGGTTGATATTCTCGATGGAGGCACCGGTGGACTGCGCTGTGATGTTTACTACGCCGCCTGAATTATCACTGATGATCTGGGAAAGCGCACCGCCGAGAGGATAGTAGGTCCCTGCCGTTCCACCAGTCCCCATGGTCAGCTGCATGGGAGCGGCAAGTGCTGCACCGGCTGTAAAAAGGGCCGCTATTGAAAGAAACGCCAGTATCTTTGCAAACTTTTTCATGAAATACCCTCCTTCATATATTGTTTTCCACTGCACATACATCGTAATTTGTTTTGGTAATTCCGTCAACCGGATATATCAGACATGACGTACAACACGTGAAAAAAAAGCCCGGGAACTCCCGGACTTTTTCCTTAGTTGTTGTATTTCAGACCGTTTCGTGTGAGATGAACGAGGCTAGCTTGTCAGGGTCGATGTTGCCGCCGGAAAGGAAAAAGCAGATCTTCTCACCGGGCTTGACTTTAAAGCTTCCTTCGAGAGCCGCTGCGACCCCCACCGAAGCGGAAGGTTCCACTAGCAGTTTGCTCCTGAAAACTATCTCCATAAGGGCCTTGTAGATAAACTCATCTGAAGCAGGGACGATCTCGTCCACATATTTATCAATGAGGGGATAATTGTGCTCGCCGGTCATGGTGATCATGAGTCCGTCGGCAAGGGTGGCACCCATGGGTACTTCCACCGGCTTGCCGGCCTTACGGCTCTCGGCATACCGCTGGATCCCGGCAGGTTCAACTCCTATAACACGGACCGATGGACTGGTTTCCTTCAGCGCGGCGGCAACACCCGCCAGCAGTCCGCCTCCGCCGAGGGGAACGACTACAGTGTCCACATCGGGAAGATCCTGGATGATCTCCAGCCCTGAGGTTCCCTGGCCGGCAATGAGATCCGGGTCATTGTAGGAGTGGACAAGGGTATATCCCTTCTCGGCCTTGATCTCATAAAGCTTCTTGTACCGCTGAATCGAATCGAATCCGTGGAGGACCACATCAGCCCCGAGAGCCTTTGTTCCATCAATTTTCGATTTCGGCGCATTCTCGGGCAGGACAAGAGTTGCCTTGATGCCGAGCATTTTCGCCGCATATGCCACTCCCTGGGCGTGATTGCCCGAAGAAGAGGCAATGATCCCCCGGGCTCTCTCTTCGTCAGTGAGTGAAAGAATTTTGTTCGTCGCGCCCCTGATCTTGAACGATCCTGTGATCTGAAGGTTTTCCGGCTTGAAGTACACCTCTGCCCCCCACAGGGGATCCAGCTTGTCTCCCCGAAGGATGGGAGTTCTGCGGACCTTGTCAGAAATCCTCCCGGCAGCCGTCTTAATATCGTCCAGTCCTATTATTCGTGTCATTTCCCTCTTTATGCCTCCTTGAGCCTTGTACAGGCTATTTTTTCAAGAGTCGAGGGCGGCAGAGATACCCATCCTGCCGCCCGCCTCACCATCAGTTTAAAACTACTCGATCCACAGCGCCATATCAGGACAGTTGATCTCGCACCGCTTGCACTTGATGCAGTCAGACTCCCTCACCGGGGCAACTACACTAAAGCCTTTCTGGTTCGTCTCATTCGAGATCTCGTATACGTTCTTCGGGCAGACGGAAATGCACAACCCACACCCCTTGCAGAGTCTTTTATTCACATGGACGGTCATTTATATCACCCCAGCTTCCGGATTAATTCCACAACCTGGGCAGGCGTGGTGGCCAGAAGGGCACCCGCTTTTTCCAGGGCTTCCATTTTCGATGCCGCAGTCCCCTTGTTTCCCCGAATGATCGCTCCGGCATGGCCGAGAGATTTGCCCTCGGGAGCCGACCGGCCTACTATGAGGGAAACCACCGGCTTGCGCACTGATTCGGCTATATATTCCGCTGCGGCGATCTCCGTACTGCCTCCGATTTCTCCCAGCAGCACAATGATCTCGGTCTCGGGATCGGCGTTGAAAAGCTCGACCACATCCCTCTGGGTGGTCCCCCAGATCGGTCCTCCTCCAAGCGCTACCACTGTGGACTGGCCTATCCCGGCATCAGTCAGGGTCTTTCCCACCTCGTAGGACAGGGCGCCGCTTTTGGACACGACGCCGACTCTCCCCTCCCTGAACATGCGGGCGGGATGAGCGCCGAGCTTGCACTTTCCCGGGGAAATCACGCCGGCTGTTCCGGGACCGAGGACACAGACTCCACGCCCGGAAGCATAGGACAGGATATCAAGGACGTCGTGCTTCGGGATACCCTCCATGGTGAGCACGAGCAGCTTGATGCCCGCCTCCATGGCTTCCATGGCGGCGTCCTTCGCGAACATGGGGGGAACAAAGCTGATCGCCGCATTGGGATCCGTTTCCTTCATCGCGTCAGCGACGGAATTGAAAACCGGCACCCCTTCTACTGCAGTCCCTGCTTTCCCGGGGGTAACTCCGGCGACTACAGCGGTCCCGTAATCAATGAGGGATTTCGTCTGGAGAATACCCGATTTTCCGGTTATTCCCTGCACGATGACACGAGTGTTTCTGTCCACAAGAACTGCCATGTCATTCCCCTCCCGCTGCGAACCGCACCGCATCGGCAACGGCGGTTCGAAGATCGTCGTAGACGGGAAGTCCCGCCTCTTTCATTATCGTCTTGCCCTCTTCTTCCATAGTACCGCAAAGCCGTACCACAAGGGGAATGGAAACTGAGTGATCCCTGAGGTATGACGTGATCCCCTCGGCCATTTCATCCATGCGGTTAAATCCTCCTATGAGCACCACAAGAAGGCTCCTGATGTCTTTCTTGTCGGAAAAAACCTGGTCCATGGCCGAATACATGACCTCCGGACTCGTCAGGCCGCCCATTTCACAGAAATCCGCCGCAGAGCCTCCGAAGTCCTTGATAAGGTCCAGCGTGAGCATGCCGGTCCCTGCCCCGTCAGAGATAAGTCCCACGTTTCCATCGAGGGGCACATAGGTTATGGTCCCGTGATCGGCATCCGCCTCTTTGCCGGTTATGCGGGCCTGCTCCGAAAGGTTCTGCTCGAAAAGATCCTTCAGGCGGGGTTTCGCGTCATCATCGATCTCTATCTTGGAGTCGAGGGCGACAAGACCGGAATCAGTGACAACCAGCGGATTGATCTCCACAAGGACGGCCTCTTTTTCCCGGAAAAGGTTCCACAGTTTCCTTGCGAAGGAGGCGAATTCTTTTTTGTTCTCATATCCGAGGAAGTCGGCCATTTCCCTTATCTTGTAGTCCGTGAGCCCCCACAGGGGATCTACGGGAAGCTTGAGGATCTTTTCCGGTGTATGTTCGGCTACGGACTCGATATCCATTCCGCCGGAGGCGCTGGCCATGAAAAGGGGCGTGCCTGCCTCGCCGTCAAAGGTGACTGCAAGGTAGTACTCGGCCCGGATGTTCATTTTCTCTTCCACCAGGACCGCCTTCACCGGTTCGCCCTTTAGTTCCATGGAAAGGATGGAGTCAGCAGCCTTTTTCGCCTCATCCATGGTGGAGGCAAGAAGAACACCTCCCGCCTTTCCCCTGCCCCCGGAAAGCACCTGGGCCTTCACCGCCGAGGGGGCGAATAAACCTGACCTGTCGGAAGCCGTTACAACAGCACCTTTCGGCACCGGGATCCCTGCCTCCCTGAACAGGGATTTTCCCTGGAATTCATACAGCTTCATGCTCCTGCGTCCTCTTTCGCCATGCGGATACCCTCTTCAAAGGCCGCCGTGTTCATGACCACAAATTTCTCCTTGACGGATTCCTTTATGGCGGCCAGCAGGTTTTCTTTCGAGACGAGCTTCGTCTTCTCCTGGATAAATCCCAACATCACCATATTTCCAGCCATCTTGCTTCCGAGAGCAATGGCCGTCTCTGTGGCAGGGACCTTCCAAACAGTGATCGACGGGTCGACCTCTCCCAGGTCGGGAACAAGACCGCTGTCCACAAACAGCATTCCGCCTTTTTTCAATTCATGCCTGTGACTCTCGTATGCGGCCTGGAACATTGCTACAAGGATGTCGTTTTTCTCATTCGTGGGTGTGCGGATAGGTTCGTCGGAAAGAACGACCTCAGACTGGCACTGTCCGCCCCTTGCCTCCGAACCGTATGACTGGGACTGGGCCGCGTAAATGCCTTCTTTTGTCACGGCGGCCTCTCCGAGTATAACGGAGGAAAGGATTATGCCCTGGCCGCCAAACCCGCAAAACTGGATACTCGTAGGCTTCATGCTTTCGCCTCCTTGTCGCCGCAGCACGAGGACGTATATACGGTACTTCCCCGGAAAACCGGTCTCTCAACGTTTACGAATTCTCCCAGCAGGTACTTTCCGGCCGTATCCTCGGGGGGAAGTTTCTCGGCCGCAGAGGCCGCAACGGAACGATTCTTGATCCACTCCACAAGGTTTTTCGGGCTGCCGCTTCCCAGGGCGTATCGTCCGAAGTGCGTCGGACACTGGGAAAGGATCTCAACAACAGAAAACCCCTTGTGGTCGAGGGCATTTTTCAAAAATGTAGTCATCTGGGCCGGATTCGAGGTGAGGGCCCTTGCCACGTAGGTGGCGCCTGCAGTGGCCGCAAGTTTGCACAGGTCAAACGGCGGTTCGCTGCTGCCGTAGGGCGTGGTCATGGTGACCGACCCGTCGGGGGTCATGGGGGCGACCTGTCCGCCGGTCATGGCGAAGTTGAAGTTGTTCACCACGATAAACGTCACGTCAAGATTGCGGCGCGCCGCGTGGATGAAATGGTTTCCTCCGATGGAAATCGCATCTCCGTCTCCCGCAAATACGACTACTTTCGTGTCAGGCTTGTGGAGCTTTATTCCGGTTGCCCACGCGAGGGTCCTCCCATGGACGCCATGCAGGCAGTCCATGTTGATATACACCGGGATGCGCGCTGTGCATCCCACTCCGCCTATTCCGACCATAGTACCGAGGTCGAGGCCGAGGGTCTCCACGGCACGGAGGAACGCACTGACCACTTGTCCGCATCCACATCCGGGGCAGAAGAAATGGGGCAGCTTGTCCTGGCGCATGTATTTCAAAAGGGGATTGCCGTTCTTGTGCATTTCAAGGGCGCTCATTACCGCACCTCCTCTATGACCGCAAGTATCTCGTCCGGAGTGTGCGGCGTGCCAAGGTTCTTCGTCGCCCGTGCCGTTCTGCATTTTCCGCAGACCGCCCTTTCAACTTCTCCGGCGTATTTTCCAAGGTTCATTTCCACTGTCACAACAGCTCCCACATTGGACGCCAGCTCCCGGATCTCTTCTTCGGGAAAGGGCCATGGAGCATCAAGCTTCAGAACCCCTGCCTTTATCCCTTTTTCACGGGCTGTTTCCATGGCGTCAAGCGCCGGCCTGACTTCGCTGCCGAAAGCCACGAGGGCGATTTCGGCATCGTCAAGGCGGAATTTCTGAACGGTGGAGATCTTTCTGCGGTTCTCCCTGACTTTCCCTGTGATCCTTTTGTACAGCTTTTCAAAGGCGTGGGGTTCCCACTCGATATCTCCGCGCTCGTCGTGGGGGTTGATGGAGTGGATCACCCGGTACCCCGTTCCAAGTTCGGCGAAATCAGGAACGCCCCATTCGCTGTCCGCATGGAAGGGAAGATACTCCGACGGGCTTTTCGTAGTCCTCTTCCTGTTC
>Ga0334895_1003552_pt1 | contig 11859 bp, 7 predicted proteins | sample GraSluR3_MG_7_FD_207229 | JGI IMG/M metagenome (GOLD analysis project Ga0334895, IMG submission 207229) | Sludge microbial communities from methane-producing bioreactor in Wageningen University, Netherlands - Granular Sludge_31_05-R3 | ecosystem: Engineered > Bioreactor > Anaerobic > Unclassified... | reverse complement strand
CGTTTTCGTCGTCCTGCTGGTCGGCGGCTTCGTCTTGATCAAGTGGCTGATGTGAGCCGCCATCGCGGTGTTCAACACGACGTGCCTCGTGGGGCCGGGGGGCGTGTTGTCGAAGTACCGGAAGGTGGACCCCTGGATTCCTTGGGAGCTCAGCGCCAGCCCGCACGATCTGCCCGACGCCGGGGACGACCCGTTTCCCCTAGTCGACACCGAGATCGGCAAGCTGGGCGTGGCGCTCTGCTACGACTGGCTTTTTCCCGAGGCCATCCGGCAAATCGCCGTTCGAGGCGCCGGGGTCTACTGCCGCTGCCACTGCGGGTCCCAGGCAAAGCCCGACGCCGACTTGATCCCGTCCAACCACGCTTCGTAGAGCGACCCCTGATCGGCGATGGCGGCCCCCATGTAGACGAAGTAGTGCTCCGAAACGAACATCGCCCACAGGGCCTCCGGCGCCGGATTGCTCTCGATGAGCCGAACCACGTAGTATTCCGATTTCGGCGCGTTCGGCGCGACTCCCACTCCGCCCACGTCGAGCCCGAACACGGCCTGCATGAAATCGTCGCCCGGCATCGTGACTCCCCGGACCTCGCTGATTCGCGGGGGCCGGCCTTGGGCCATCAGCGGATGGATTCCCCCGTAGGTGAGCCAGGAGAACGGATCGGACTCGACGATCTCGGCCGCCTCGGCCCGATCGGGAAACACCGCGCGGAGCGCTTGGCCGGCCTCGCGGGCCTTCGCGGCCAGGCGCTCGGCCTCCTGCTCGGCTAGCGTGCGCGCCTGGACCATCTTCCACGCGCGAACCACGCGCTCGCGGACCTCCGGCTCGTCCAGTTCCGGCACCCGCTCGTCCACCTCCTCGAGCTTCCAGAACAGGTAGAGATTGTTCTCGTGATCCTGGGAGATCGCCGGGCGGTGCGTCGGCAGGCGCTCGAACAGGACGGTCACGAACGAGGCCTCGCCCACCGTCGACTTGCCGATGTCCAATTGCTGCGCCGCCAAGGCCGAGACCATCCCCGGGTTCTCGTAGACCAGCCCGTGCTCGTCGGCAAGCTTGCGCAAGTCGGGCTTCTCGGGCGGGGGCAACGCTTGCCCTTTCTGCAAGTCCTCCTCCACCTTGTGCCGGATCAAGTCTTCCCGGTACCTGGCGATCGCGGCCTGAAGGTCGTTCAGCAGCTTCTGCATCTGCTCGGGGGCCTTGGCGCGGGCCAAGCGCCGGCGGATCTCGTCTCTGACCTTCTCCAGTGGCACATATTGTGGCGCGGGCACATCGTCTCCCGCATCGGTCGACGCGTTCTGCGCCGGCGCGGCAGTCTCCGCGGCAGCCTCCTCGCCCTGCTGGGACTCCTCCGCCACGTCACCCGCCCGCTCGTCGCCCGAGGGTGCGTCGGGCGGCGACGCTGCTTCGGCCGTACCGGGCCGTTCCCGACCCGCGACCGCCTCGCCCGACGCCTGCTCTTCGGCGAACGAAACCAAGCGAAACGGCGAACCCATCGTGGGAGCTGTGGTGTCGGCCGGCTTCGGCGCCTCAGGAACCGGTTCAGCCGACTCAGGGCTTCTCTCCGGTTCGGGCTTGGTCGCCTCGGCCGGTTCGGGCTTGGTCTCCTCGGCCGGTTCAGACTTGGATTCCTCGGCCGGTTCAGACTTGGATTCCTCGGCCGGTTCAGGCTTGGATTCCTCGGCCGGTTCAGGTTTGGATTCCTCGGCCGGTTCGGGCTTGGATTCCTCGGCCGGTTCGGGCTTGGATTCCTCGGCCGGTTCAGACTTGGATTCCTCGTCCGGTTCAGGCTTGGATTCCTCGGCCGGTTCAGGTTTGGATTCCTCGGCCGGTTCAGGTTTGGATTCCTCGGCCGGCTCAGACTTGGATTCCTCGGCCGGTTCAGGTTTGGATTCCTCGGCCGGCATGGCCTCTTCTTCGGGAAGAACAGGCCCCTCAAGCGACGGAAGCTGCTCCTGCTGGTAGAGGCGGTCCTTGTTCTTCTCGTACTCTTGCTCGATCTCCTCGTCGGTCACGGTCACGCGGTCGACAAACGTGGCGTAGTCGGCTTTCAGGTATTCGAAGGCCGCTTTCTTCGGCTCGCGGAAACCGGGCTCGGGCGACCAGGGGTCGTAGAATTCCAGCTTATGTTGCGCGAAGAACCCGCGAATCGTCGACTCATCGGGGTCGGGAATCTTGTCGACGAAATCGGCGACCCTGACCGGAAACGACTCGATCGACACTTCGCGTCGGAGCCGCTGAAAATAGTCCCATCGTTGAGCGGGCGTCGCCCCCCCGAGACTTACCGAGAACAACTCGCGCAACCGGATGGCGAGCAGTTCCTGCTCGAGCGCGGCAAACAACTGGTTGACGCCCAGCCGCATCTGCCCGAGGATCTCCGAAATGGTTTCGGGGCTGACGCGGTCTTGCATCAACTCGCTGAGCAGAGCGTTGATTCCCTGATCGTCGATCACCAGCCCCAGTTCGGTCGCATGTTGCGCGAGCAGCCAGGTTTCGACCAGGGCCTCGTCGCTGGTCGCATAGGCCAAGTCGCCTCGCATGACGGCCCGTTGCATGGCCTCAATGGGGTAAGAATCCCCACCCGCCTGAACCACGGCCGCGCCCAGGCGCTGAAAGAACTGGATGACAATCTGTCGCTGCTGTCGCAGGCTGATGAGGCTCGACTGCTTCAGATCGCCGTACTGCTTCGTGGTAACGACGGGGGGATTCTTGTACGTCTGAAATCCCATACCCTGCATGAATACGGGCAGGATCACAAAACCGAACATCACCAGGACGCCCAGCACGGCGAGCATGGCCTTCTGGTTCTTTCGGAATACCCTGAATGGACTAGCCATAGCGACAGACCCCTTCTCTGGAGGGGGCTCCCAAGGTCGAATTCGACTTGACAATCGGGCCGGCGGGGCGTTAATGGTTTCTCGTTGGAGCCGGGCCAGAATCCGGCAATTCTAAAATGAATTGACGCAAATGCAATCCCAAAAAAGGGGTTGCGACGCGCCGCCCGCGCTCGATCCTCCCCCGTAGCGGGGAAGCTTCGGACGCGGCGCCGTTTGCCCCCGGCCCGAAAGGGCCGATTGTGCCGAGTCGGTGAGGGCCTACAATTCCATGCTTGGTCGCGTCGGCTCACGGGCCGAAAGGAACCCACGGCATTCGGCGCGGCGTCGGACGGAACCGCAGAGCGAGCCGGGCGGTCGGCATCGTGCCGTCGCGACCTACGCAATCGACTTTCCTCACGATCTCCCAACTCCCGCATCAGAATGGCCAAGAAAGCATCTTCCCAGGGCGGCACTCCCTTCGTCATCGTCGAGTCACCCGCCAAGGCACGAACGATCGGACGCTTTCTCGGGGGAGGCTACGCGATCGAGGCGAGCATCGGGCATGTCCGCGACCTGCCGCAGGGCGCCAAAGAGATCCCCGAGCAGTACAAAGGCGAAGATTGGGCCTACCTGGGGGTCAACGTCAACAAGGGGTTTGAGCCGATCTACATCGTTCCTCGGGAGAAGGCCAAGCAGGTTCGCAAGCTGAAAGAGCTTCTCAAGGGAGCCAGCGACCTGTACCTCGCGACCGACGAAGACCGCGAAGGGGAAGCCATCAGTTGGCACCTGTGCCAGGTGCTCCAACCCAAGGTGCCCGTGCATCGGCTCGTCTTTCATGAGATCACCAAGGAGGCCATCCTTCAGGCGCTGGCTGCCCCGCGGCAGATCGACGAAGCCCTGGTGCGGGCCCAGGAGACGCGGCGGATCCTCGATCGGCTGTACGGGTACGAGGTCTCGCCCCTGCTGTGGCGCAAGGTGCGGCCGAAGCTTTCGGCCGGCCGGGTCCAGAGCGTGGCCGTCCGGCTGATCGTCGAGCGCGAACGCCAGCGCATGGCCTTCGTCGCCGCGACCTATTGGGACCTCATCGGCCAGTTCGCCAAGCCGAGCGGAGAGCGTTTTCAGGCCACGCTCATCTCGGTCGGCGGGCGCCGCATTCCCTCGAGCCGCGATTTCGCCTCCGACACCGGACGGCTGAAGGATCCGAACCTGTTGCTCCTGGACCGCGCCCAGGCCGCGCAGTTGCTCGAGCGACTGCGCCGAGGGACGGGCCGCGTCGGCGCGGTGGAAGACAAGCCGTACACCACCCGGCCCTATCCCCCGTTCACCACAAGCACCCTTCAGCAAGAGGCCAATCGCAAATTCGGATGGACGGCCAAGCGCACCATGCAGATCGCCCAGAGTCTCTATGAGACCGGGCACATCACTTATATGCGCACCGACTCGACCAATCTCGCGGGGGTGGCGGTCGATGCGGCGCGCGACCTGATCCGCTCGCAGTACGGGCCCGAGTACCTGCCCGACAAGCCCCGCGCCTACGCGACGAAGGTCAAGAACGCGCAAGAGGCCCACGAGGCCATCCGTCCGGCGGGGCACCCGTTTCGCCTTCCCGAATCGCTTCGCGCGACGCTCAGCCCCGACGAGTTCCGGCTCTTCGATCTGATCTGGAAGCGGACGATCGCCAGCCAGATGGCCGACGCCCGGGGGCACCGCATCACGATCTCGGTCGAGCTCGACGACGCGGTATTCCAGGTGAGCGGCAGGACGATCGATTTTCCCGGCTATCTTCGCGTCTACGTCGAGGGCTCCGACGACCCCGAGGCCGAGTTGGCCGACCGGGAGGCCGTGCTCCCCTCGGTCTCGGTCGGAGAGGCGCTCGAGTGTCTCGGCCTCGAGTCGAAGGCGCACACGACCCAGCCGCCCAACCGTTACAGCGAGGCGGCCCTGACGCGCAAGCTCGAGGAAGAAGGCATCGGGCGGCCCAGCACCTACGCCTCGATCATCGACACGATCCTGGCACGCAAGTACGTTTTCAAACGAGGCAACGTGCTCGTGCCCACCTGGGTGGCCTTCGCCGTCACGAAGATGCTCGAAGACCATCTGCCCGACCTGGTCGACTACCGCTTTACGGCCGAGATGGAGGACGACCTCGACGCGATCAGCCGCGGCGAGATGCAGTCGATCGATTATCTCAAGCGGTTCTACTTCGGGAACGAGCACGAAGGCCTCAAGACGCAGCTCGAAAACAAGGTCGGCGAGATCGACGCGCGCGACATCAGCCGCATCCGCATTGGCAGATCGAACAACGGAGACGAGCCCGACCTCTACGTGCGCGTGGGGCGCTACGGGCCGTTCCTCGAACACGGCGATCGCCGGGCCAGCCTGCCCGAGGACTTTCCGCCCGACGAGCTGACCCGCGAAAAGGCCCTCGAAATGCTCGACAAGGCCCAGCAGGGCGATACGCCTCTGGGCGTTTGTCCCGAGACGGGCAAGCCGGTTTACGTCAAGGTCGGGCGGTTCGGGCCCTACGTGCAGCGGGGCGATGCCGAGGACGGCGAAAAGCCACAGAACGCTTCGCTGCTGAAGGGGATGGCCCCCGAGGAAATCGACCTCCAGACCGCGCTGCGCCTGCTGAGCCTCCCCCGGCACCTGGGCGATCATCCCGAGACGGGCGAGCCCGTGGTGGCCCACAACGGCCGCTTCGGTCCGTACGTGAAGTGCGGCGACGAGACCCGATCGCTGCCCGGCGACGTGTCGCCGTTGGACGTGTCGCTCGCGCAGGCCGTCGAATTGCTGGCTCAGCCCAAGGGACGGCGCGGCGCGGCCCGGCGCAAGGAGCCGATCAAGGTGTTCGACCCCTCGCCGGTGACTTCCCAGCCCGTCCAACTGCTCGAAGGCCGATACGGCCCCTATGTGACCGATGGGGCCACGAACGCCTCCCTGCCGCGCGGACTGACGCCCGACGATCTGACCTTCGAGCGCGCCCTGGATCTGCTGGCCGAGCGCGCCGCGCGAGGTCCGAGCCGCGCGGCGAAGACGAAGGCCAGGCCAAAGAAGACCGCCAAGAAGGCCAAGAAAAGAACCGCCAGGAAGAAGGCCGCGAAAAAAAAGGCGGCCAGAAAACCGGAAAAGAAAGACGTTGATCCGTAGCCGAAAGGCACGGTCGCCATGCCCCGTCGGCCGGCGGTCGTGCAAACCGCCGGGCTCGGCGGCAGCGAAACCGGGTGAAGCCAATGCAGCGGGCAACGTGGAATCGGCGGCGGGGCCTCGCGGTCGTTGCACGATCGATCGGCTTGGCTGCCGCCTTCTACCTCTACGTGTGGCTCCGCGTCCGCCCGGAGCTGTTTTATCTCCAGAACCCTCGCGTGTTCTTGTTCGACTCCCATTTCTTCCACGCCCTGGTCGATCGGCCGGGGGGCGTCGTCGACTACGTTTCGGCGTTTCTCTCGCCTCTGTTCGCCTGGGGCTGGCTCGGCGCGCTCGTGGTGACGACGCTGGTCGCGCTGGTTTGCCTCGCCACGCGCGGGCTGATCGCGGCCGGGACCGGCGCAGGCGGCGAGATCGTCTTCTTGCTTCCGGCCGTGCCCATCCTGATGGTGCTGGGCCAGTATTGCCATCCGGTCCGGCCGTGCGTCGGGTTGAGCCTCGTTCTGGGGTCTGCGTACCTCTATGTTCGATTGGGCCGATGCCGCGTTGCGCTGCGCCTTGCCGCGCTGGTCATCGCGTCGGGGGTGGTCTATTTCGCCGCCGCGGGGCTCTACTTGATCTTCGCATTGCTGTGCGGCTGGTACGAATTGGCAGTCAAACGCGAATACCGGCTCGGCGCGCTCTGCCTGCTTTGCGCCGTGGCGGTTCCCTTCGGCGCGGCGGCGTGGCCGCTGGATCGCGACCTCGGCGGCGCGTTCCGGGGATTGATCCTGCCCGACGAACAACATTGGCTGGCCGTCCCGTCCTCCGCGCCCAAGGCCATGACGATCTACACCGGTGCGCTGCTGTTTCCTCTCTTCGCCGCGATCGCGCCGGCCATTCGCCGGCGGCGTTCGCCGGCGTCTTGTCCCGACGACGCGGGAGGGCGAGACGGGCCGCCCGGCGGCGCCGGGGGACCGGCCCGCGGCGGCTGGAAGGCGCGGTTGGCCGTCTTGGCAACGATGCCCTTAATCGTCGTCCTCGCCGACGTGGCGGCGTTCGACTCGCCCCTGCGGTGCCTGCTCGAAATGGAGCATCATTCCGATGGGCAGCGATGGGACGACGTCCTCGCGCGGGCCGAGCAGCTTCCTCTTTCGTACCCGCGCGCTTGCGATCCGAGGTTCATGTACTGCGTCAATCGGGCCCTGTACTTCCGCGGAGGCCTGCTGGATCGCATGTTCGCCTATCCCCAAGCGATCGACACGCCCTCGTTGACGCTCATCTTCGAAGACATCGACACCACGGCGGGCCTGACCCCGCGGCAGTCGAGTGAGGTCTTCTTCGACCTCGGGCGGATCAACGAATCGGAGCAGATGGCGCACGAGGCCCTCGAACTCTACGGCAACCGCCCCGAGATCCTCAAGCGTCTGGTGTATATCTACGTCATCAAAGGCCAGCCCGAGGCCGCCGAGCGCTTCCTCGCGCTGCTCGAATGCAGCCTGCTCCATCGTGGCTGGGCGCGGCGCCTGCGGCGCCGGCTCGACGCCGATCCTGCGCTGTCCGACGAACCTCTGGTCGCGTCGCGTCGTGACCTCATGGTCCGGCGCGATTCCGTCGGCGCCGCCGGCAGCCCGGAGAAGCTGCTCGAGGGTCTTTTGGAGGCAAACCCACGGAACCGCATGGCCTTCGAGTATCTCATGGGCCACTACCTGCTCGCGCGCCGGCTCAACAAGCTCTACGACGATCACCGCCGATTCGATGCATTCGATTCCCCCCATTTCCCGCGGCACGTTGAGGAGGCCCTGCTGATCTACATGGCAATGACCGGGCACTCGCCGCAAGCTCTCAGGCCGCGGGAGATCCGTCCGGAGACGTGGACGCGGTTCGGTGAGTTTCTGCGAATCGAGCGCGCGTCGCGGGGCGACGCTTCCGCCGCGTTTGCGGCCCTCCATCCCGACTTCGCCGACACCTACTTCTTTTCGTTTGTATTCGGCCACAACATCGCGCCTTTGGGAGTGCCGGGGCCGCCGGAATGAAGAAACGCATGTTCCTTGGGATCGCGGCGACCGTGCTGGCCCTTCTCGGGGCGGGGGCGTTCCTCGCGCGGCATCGACCCTCGGTCGACTTCGCGGCGGCCGCCGCCGCGAATCGGCCGCCCTCCATCCGCCCCGACTATTCCGACACCGTGATTCCGCCGAATATCGCCCCGCTCAACTTCCTGGTGGAAGAGCCGGGAACCGACTACGCCGTCCGGATCGGCGCGGCGCGGGGCCGGGCCATCGAACTGAGATCCCGAAACGCGCACGTCGTGATTCCCATGACGCGATGGCGGCAACTGCTCGAGGCCAACCGCGGGCAAGACCTTTCCATCGACGTTTGCGTGCGCGGCGAAGACGGACGATGGACCCGATTCGATCCGATCGTCAACGCGATTGCCGACGACGCAATCGACAACTACCTGTTCTACCGCCTGATCCGGCCGATTCACACGGTTTACGTCGACGTGAACATCTACCAGCGGGATCTTCGCACCTACGCCGAATCGCTCGTCGTGAGCAATCGTTCGTTCGGCGGGGGCTGCGTTAACTGCCACACGCTGGCGCCGAACCATCCGGGCCGGATGGTCTTGCAGACGCGCGGGGTCAAAGACGGCGTCAGCTACAACGGCATGATCGTGGTTCGAGACGGCGAAGTCAAAAAAGTCGACACGCGCACCCTGGTCCGGCCCGACGAATCGGACCGCGGGCGCATCGGCAAGGCCATGGCCGCCTACTCGGCCTGGCATCCCAACGGACAGATTGTAGCGTTTTCGGCCAACGACATCTTCCAGTTCTTTCACGCCGTGGGCGAGGTCCGCGACGTCTTCGATCGCGAATCGGATCTCGCTCTGTACCACGCCGACGCCGACACGGTGACGACCACCCCCGACATCTCGATGCCCGACCGCCTGGAAACGTTCCCCGCGTGGTCGCCCGACGGGCGCTTTCTCTATTTCTCCAGCGCCGAGCCTCGGCCCCAGAGCCAACACAAGGAAGTTCGCTACGACCTGATGCGCATCGGCTACGATGCCGCGACGGGCCGCTGGGGCGACCTCGAAACCGTGCTGCCGTCGAAGCAGACGGGCCTGAGCATCACGGAGCCCAGGGTGTCGCCCGACGGGCGGTGGCTGCTCTGCTGCATGTCGGAATACGGCGCCTTTCCCGTCTACCAGCCTTCAAGCGACCTTTATCTTCTCGACCTCGAGACTCGGGAATACCGGCGACTGGAGATCAACAGCCCGCGCTGCGACTCGTGGCATTGCTGGTCGGCCAACGGCCGGTGGATCGCGTTTGCCAGCAAACGGCGCGACGGCCTGTTCGCGCGGGTGTACTTCAGCCACGTCGACGAGTCGGGTCGCGTGTCCAAGCCGGTGCTTCTGCCGCAGAAGGACCCTTCGTTCTACGACCGTTTCCTCAAGACCTACAACGTTCCCGAATTGGCGACGGCCCCCGCGCCCGCCAGCAGCCGCGCCCTCGGCCGCGCCATTCGCGCACCGAGCGACGGGTCGAGTCGCGGCGCGACCTGGCAGCCTCCCCCGACCGGCAAGTTGCAGTAGCCGGCGGCGGGTCGTGCGCGTCAACCACGCGAAGCTGCCGAGCGACAACGAGGCCTGCCGCATTCCCGTCGGTCGGCAATCATCGCAACTTCCGTCTTGTCGCCCCCGCGTGGATTCGCGGAGTCGGCTACGGAGCCTCGTCTTCGGCGGGCCGAGCCGCGACCAGAACCGGGCCCTCGGTCGGCGGCTTCTCGCGTTGGGCCGTCTTCCGGGCAACCTGTTCGGCGATCTGAGCGAATCGGTCGCGCACTTCGGGCTCCACGTGGTTCAGCCGGGCCGCCAGGCGCCGGACCCCGTCGCGGTCGACCTCGGCGGTCCGCGAGAGGCTCCCGAAAAAGCCGGCCGTTTGCGTGAAGTTGATGTCGGCCACCTTGCCGACCAGGGGATGAAAGGTGCGGGCAAGCAGGTCGGCGCCCACGTGGTCGACGCGCACGAAGGCGTCCATCCGGCAGGTGACGTAGTAGCGGCCGTCGGTCTCGCGCACGTAACCCGACTTGAGCAGGATCAATCCCGATCCGCGAATGGGCCGGGCAAAAAGCCGGCCTTCGTACGCCCCCTCGGTGTAGATCAGGTGGGTGTCGTGGCTCGAGTAGAGGTATTCGGCCGTCCCCTTGGTTCCGGCCACGTCGGCCACGCCGTACAGGCCGGGGCCATGCTGCCGGATGGCCATCTGGGTCAGCCCCATCACTTCCCAGATGTTTACGACCACGTCGGGGTGCTGCACCAGGAACAGGTACAAGTCGGGGTCGCACTGAATGATCCGCGTGGGCATCCGGCGAAAGAAACTCACGTCGGAAAGAACCCGGGCAACCCGCGATTGGGACTGGGCATCGAGCTTATCCAACGGAATCGATCGCAGGGCATCCTGGCGCGCGGCGGCACTGCTGGTTGCCTCCAAGGGGCTGGGTCGGCGCCCCAGCGCGGGCTCGGCTTGGGCGGGTCGCGGCGCGGACGGCAGACCGTCCAGGACGACGCTGGCGGCCAAAGCCAACCCCGCGAGCCTTACCCAAAGCCCGCCCCATCGAGCCCCGTTCATGTGCTCCTTCCGTGGCATCGCATCCCCCCCTAGGTCTGCTCCTTCACCCGTCCGCCGCAACGATCGCCCGAAAAAGCCGGCCAAGCCCGTTGCCGGCATGGATGAATATTCGGCTTGTGCGGGTCGAATCGGTCAGGAAATCCGCCGCGGCTGGGGAAAGAGTGGCTTTGGGGCATGTGCGACAAATGCGTGTTTTAGAAAGTGCGTTGGGTTCTACGTCGCCTGGGCCTCTCGTTGACGTTGTTCGCCCTGCCTGCTACCATGAGGGGCTCGCTGTCCTGAACGGTCCAGGATGGGGATTGTATTTGTGCTGACCGATGACGTACCCATACCCAACGCCGGATGCCCCACTCGAGTGGGGACTTCGCCGGTGTGCCATGTAAGAGGAGGTGTTGCGGGTGGCAACCGTCCTGGTTAAGGATTTGATCGAAGCCGGGGTCCATTTCGGCCACAGGGCCAGTCGGTGGAACCCCAAGATGAGACCGTACGTCTACGGCCGGCGGAATCTCATCCACATTATCGACGTGCGGGAGACGATTCGCGGCTTGCTGCGAGCGGGCCGCTACCTCCAGCAGGTGGTCGCCGGTGGCAGCCTGGTGCTGCTGGTGGGAACCAAGCGTCAGGCCTCGGAGACGATCGAGCAACAAGGCACGCGGTGCGGCATGCCGTTCGTGAGCGATCGCTGGCTTGGAGGCACGCTCACGAATTTCCGCACGATCCGCAGCCGGCTCTCCCGGCTCGAGGAGCTCGAGGCGCTTCGCGCCAGCGACGAAATCAGCGCGTACTCGAAAAAGATGCAATCGGCGTTGAACCGCGAGTATCGCAAGATGTACCGGAACCTCAACGGCATCCGGAACATGAACCGCCTGCCCGAGTGCCTTGTCGTGGTCGATCCGCGCAAGGAGAAGAACGCCGTGCGCGAGGCCCGCAAGCTGGGGATCACCACGGTGGCCCTGATCGACACCGACTGCGATCCGGACATGGTCGACCTGCCTATTCCCGGCAATGACGACAGCATTCGCTCGATCGAGCTGATCGTGGGCCATCTGTGCGACGCCATCCTGGCGGGAAAGGCGGCCGCCGCCGAGATGAGGAAGGACGACACGGAGGGTACCGCCGCCGTGGCCGAACAGGTGGAAGCCTAGGCTCAAGCCGCCGGTGGCGGGCGCCCCGCCTCGAAGCGATCGAAGACGACGCGCCGGTGTCCCGGCCGGGTGCCCCCCGCCGCCGATCGCGCGCGGCGCCTTGCTGCGGAGGATTCCAGACCGGACGCGGCCGGTGGCCACAACCAGGC
>Ga0334895_1003548_pt1 | contig 11874 bp, 10 predicted proteins | sample GraSluR3_MG_7_FD_207229 | JGI IMG/M metagenome (GOLD analysis project Ga0334895, IMG submission 207229) | Sludge microbial communities from methane-producing bioreactor in Wageningen University, Netherlands - Granular Sludge_31_05-R3 | ecosystem: Engineered > Bioreactor > Anaerobic >... | reverse complement strand
AGCTAAATCTACAACTTTAAAAGGTCCAATATCATAAATCATCTTCGCTGCTACTACATTTATTGAGCGTTGTAAAGCTTCTCGCATACTTATAAAACCTCTAAATTCTCTTGTATAATTTTTAGGCTCCCAAAATAATTCATCATCTTTTATAAAAAAAAGAGGCTCATCACTTATTACTGTAGCAGGTGTAAAACCTTCCATAATTGCAGTTGTATATAAAATGGGTTTAAAACACGAACCGGGCTGTCTTTTAGCCTGCATTACTCGGTTAAACTTGCTATGTTTAAAATTTCTACCACCAATCATAACTTTTACAAATCCTGTATTTGGATCAATAGCAAAAACTCCTCCTTGTAAATATTCAGTTTTAATATTTACTGCATCCTTAGGGACATCCTCATATTTAGCTTCATATTCACGCAGGGTCTCTAATTCGGTTAATTTAACATTTAATACACTGTCTGCATATTGCTGTAAATCATAATCTATTGTTGTATAAATCTTTAAACCACCGGTAAACAATCTTTCAGTTCCATATTTCTTTTCGATGTAAGGCCTAATATATTCTATGAAATAATCTGATTCTCTATTTCGAGAAATATTTGTAGAATTTACTACTAATGAATCACTTATAGCTTGTTGAAATTGTTTTTCTGTAATTATCTGATTTTCATAAGCAAGATTTAAAACTAAATTTCTTCTTTTTAAAGATCGATCCGGATATCTTAATGGATTATAATAACCACTACCTTTTAAAAGACCAACTAATAAAGCAGATTCTGAGATACTCAATTCTGAAGATGATTTTAAAAAATAGTTCATTGCTGCTGTTTCTACACCATAATATCCATTACCAAATAAAACTTTATTTAAATAACTCTCAAGTATCTCTGATTTTGTAAATTGAGTTTCTATCATAACAGCTAAAATCGCTTCCTTAATCTTTCTGGAATAGATTTTTTCTGTCGATAGAAACATATTTCGAGCAAGTTGTTGAGTAATTGTAGATGCACCCTGACTTGATTTCATCGTCTTTAAATTAACAAAAACAGCCCTAATTATACCAAATATATCAATACCCCAATGATTATAAAAATTACTGTCTTCAGTAACTATTAACATATCAACTAAGTATTTTGGTACTTTATTTAATTCTACTAATTTTCTTTGCTCAAAAGCATACATATGTATCATTTTCCCGTTTGCATCATAAACTTCTGACCCTGTATCAAATTTATAATTTAAAACTTCACTTGCTAAAGGTAAATCTCTTGAAAAATAAATAAACATCGCACTTACTGCCATTAATACTACCAAAAAAATTATAACAAACAATATCAAATATCTTGAAATTAAACATTTTAAACTTTTATTCTTTTTTACTGTTACTTCTTTTTCTATTTCGTCCATTAAAAATTCCTTTTAAAAATTATGTAACTCATTTTAAATTAACCTTTTTAAATCTATATGTTTCATAAATAACTTAGATAAAACACCTGTTATTAAACCTGTCAAAACTGCACATAAAACTAAAAAAGGATAAAGTTTAAATACTTGATCAGTTTTAATAATTAAAATTCTAACAACCACTAACTGAGTCATTAAATGAAAAAAGGCACCACTGACACTTATTCCTGAAACACTTAAAGATTTTACATATTTACAAAAAAAAATCATAATCAAGCAAGACATTATCGACCCTGAAAATGATAATAATATTGTGGGAGAAAAAATTATTCCTGATAAAAAGCCTCCGATTAAGGATTTTAAAATAGCAACTAAAATAGCTTCTCTATAAAATGAAGACATTACCATTACGACTATTATAATATTGGATAAACCTAATTTCATAAAAGGCATTGGTTTTGGCAACATTAACTCTACAAAATACAATAACAGAGAAAATGATGTCATAATTGCTAAAAATACTGTTGTTTTACTTATATTCATAATTCCTTCTTAGGATATTATTTTTTAATACTGATTAAAGTCAATATATTTTTTTTTGATAAAAAATTGATGAACTCTCCCATTATTTATAGTTAGACATATTACTGAATTATTAACATTAAAAAAATTCTTTAATTATTTTAAAATATACTAACCCTATAAATACTCAAAATTTCTTAAATATTTATTTATTCCTAACATCATTGCTTGTACTGTAAATATCTTAAATGTAAAAATATCAATCAATAATAAGGCTGTTGAATAATGTTGTTGTGTAAGTATCCTTGCTTTCACTAAAAAACCTTAAATAATAGGTATTCAATATTTTATAAAACTACAAGCTGGAAGCTTGTAGAACAATAATTAATATTATTCAACATTAAGCATTTATAGTTTAATATTTTGGATTATTAGTTAAAGGATATTTATTTAACTTATTGAATCTTAATGAGTAAGCTATATGATACTAACAGCCGACCTCCAAGATGCTTTTTTCCATCCTGGAGGTCGCCTGTTAAAAACCATAAATAATTATGTTATACAAACATCTTTGCTTATACAAAAACTCATTAAATACAAGAATGTCAATCAATACGCTCCCTATAAACTAAAAGAGACTGTCCCAAAATATCAGAAAAGTATCAAATCAGGTAACTGACAGCTCGTCAGATCTGTCATTGCTATCGGAGTAAAACAATCTACTTATCTGTTTTATAATAATTTATGAGATTACCACGCTTCGATAGCAATGACAAAATCTTTATAGAATTATGTTATGATTTATTTATTTGATAATGCATCTTAAGAATTTTAACAGCATTGGCTGCAGCTCCTAAACGAACATTATTTGACACATTCCAAAGAGTAATAGAATTTTTTGATCCTGCATATCTAATTCTAGAAACATGAGAAAGATTAGAATCTTGAACATCAATTGGACAATCATATATAGGATTATATTTAATATAATCAGTTTGATTAAAGTGATCTATTATTTGATTTATGATGACATCTTTTTTTAGTTTAATATAAATAGATTCAGAATGACAGTATAATACAGGAACTCTAACTGTTGTAGCCGTTAAATCTAAATCATAAATGTTAAGTATTTTTCTACTTTCGTTTGTCATTTTAACTTCTTCTTCACAGTACCCGAAATCATCAAAATCACCAATTTGAGGTATTACATTTAAATCAATTATTCGAGGATATTTACCTATATTTTTATCACCATTTCTTTGATTTAATAAGGTTGATATACCTGTATATCCGGAACCGGAGACTGACTGAAATGTTGTAATTACAACTTTTTCTATTGTATATAATTTATTGATAATGTTCAAGAGTAAGACCATTTGTATTGTTGAACAGTTTGGATTAGCAATAATCCCTTGATAGTCTTTTAGAAGAGTCCCATTAATTTCCGGAACGATTAAAGGAATAGTATCGATTCTTCTAAAAGCAGAAGAGTTATCGATAACTATGGATCCTGCATTAACGGCATCTTGTGCATATTGTTTTGAAACTGAACTACCGGCAGAAAATAAAATATAATCATATTTTTCTTGCAAACTCTTATCTGTCAATAATTGAACTGTATATGTCTTTTTTCTAAATTTTATTTGTTGACCAGCTGATTTTTGAGAAGCAAATAACGTAAGTTTTTCATAATCAATGCTATAATCATTTAAACAAGAAATCATCATTTTTCCAACTTCACCGGTAGCTCCAACAATAGCAATTTTCATTTTATCCTCTCATAATTAGTAATTAAAATAGTTTATTTTGGTGTAAATATTTTACGGGTTTATAACTATATCTGTAGATCTCGCATATTCCAAATTTCTCAATTAGTTGTAAATGTTTTTTAGTTGGGTAACCTTTATGTTCATTGAAGGCATATTGAGGATATTTTTTATGTAATTCTAACATAATACGATCTCTGGTTACTTTAGCTAAAATTGATGCTGCTGCTATTGAAGCGTATAAACTATCTCCTTTAATTATTGGAAATGCTTTATATTTTAGACCATCGGGTAGCTTATTTCCGTCAATAAGACACAAATCAGGCGTAATGGATAAATATTCTATACTTTTTTTCATCCCGGTAAGAGTTGCTACAAGAATATTTTGTTTGTCTATTTCTTCCGGAGAGATAGTTATAATTTTATAATCTACTGAGTTGTTGAGAATCCAATCATAAAGAATTTCTCGTTTTGATTCTGATAATTTTTTGCTATCATTTAGAATTGGATTAAAAACATCAGGTTTAAGGATTACACTTGCGACCGTTAAAGGACCGGCAATAGGACCTCTGCCGGCTTCATCAGTACCGGAAATTATTTTATAATCCTTAAAATCTTTTAATTGATTTTCAAAAATATTACTCATTGTTCTTTTGTAATACAAAGAAAAGACGACAGTAAAAATTATCTAAATCTTTGGTTTTGTTAGAAATAAGATTATTATTTGTTGAGATATCATATATGCCTATTAAATTAAATTGTGTTTCTTTAATCATATCTAATATCTCCTTAGTAAACCATACTTTTTGTTCATGAATTTCATCTTCCCTGGTGAAAATATTAAATTTTTGAGAAAAAAGATTAAGAGTAGTCTCTTGAGTTTTTTTTGTTGAGAAATACTCAGCTCTATGTAATAAAAAATTTTCATTATTATCTTCTACATTTACATAACCATCAAAATTTTCCGTACTGTTAAAGAATGTAGAAATATCAAAGATATACAATCCATTATTTAACAAATGGTTATATGTATTATTAAGCATAGAAACAAATGATTCTTTTGAAAGTAAATAATTAACACTATCAAATAAAGAAACTATTAAATCATAATTTTTATTTAACTTATAATTAACCATATCAGCATGAAATAATGTTAAATCTCTATTGAGAAATCTTGCAATATCAAGCATTTCCGGCACTATATCACAAGCTTCTATTTCATAACTTCTATTTTTTAAAATTCTACTTACAGCTGCTGTACCGCAAGATATTTCTAAAATCTGTTTAGGTTCTGAGTTGTTGATATTTTTATATTTTTCAACGATAAAGTCTGCCCAGCTTTCATAATCAACATGTTTCATATAGTTTTCATAAAATTCTGAAAATGCACTATATGGAATAATATTTGAATTTGCAAACAATTCTATATCTGATTGTTGGTGAATAATATAATTAAAATTTTTTCTTAAGTTTGAAATTAATTTTTGAGGATTAAGAAGATAATTTATTGTATTTGCAATTGTAATTATAATTTCCGGATTGATAATTTCTATGATAAGATCTTTTCCATAAGTCATATTTAGAATTGGAAAGAAGCAAGGATTAGATGCAGAAATTATTAAAGTTGCAGGATCTATTGGCAATTCAAAATATGAAGTAAAACTCATAATATTTAATTTATAGCCAAAATCTGTAATATCTTGAATAATCCTATTTTCTATTTCATTAATATTTTCTTGAGCAGTTAAGAAAGTTATATTTTCAATTTGTTTATTATGTTTTTTGTATCTTTCAAATAAAAGATTTATTTGTTTGATACTGTTATTATAATTTTTAATACTTAAGGCTTGTATATTATTGGTTATATAATGTTTAGACGTAGAGTCAAGTGATAACTTGTTTTTTAATAAATAAAAATCTTGCGAAGATATACATATAATACCGATATAATCCTCAAATTGTACATTATCAATAAACTTGCATTCAATAGTATGATAAATTTGTTTATTCCAATTTTTAAAGTCACAATATTCCTCAAAAACCTGTACATTATTAGTTAAAATATCAAAGGATATATTAGTAGTAGGATAAAACATAATTGATTGTAAAAGAAATTCTGTTAGTTTATCGTTTAAATCAGAATAAATAATACCTATCTTTTTCATTTTTTATCACTTGCTCCGGGTTTAACTAAGGGTATATTTTGCTTACATAGAGGGCATTCATTTTCTTCAAATGTTTCGATATTCATTGTATGTAATGCTACTAATTTATGGTCAAATTTTGCATTACCGCCACTTCTGTCAACTATACAGCCTATTGCTTGAATGTTAATTTGTTTTGAATTAAGCAGTTCAATCACTTCTTTTACGCTCCCCCCGGTTGTTATTATATCTTCAATGATGACTGCCTTGTCTCCTGCTTTAATATCAAAACCACTTCTTATGGTCATAACTTCATTTTTTCTTTGAGTAAAAACAAACTTCTTTTTTAGTTTTTTGGCTACTTCGTAAGCAAGGACAATTCCTCCGTATGCCGGACCGACAATGACATCACATAATAAATCTACATATTTGGGATTATTAATGATTTTTATTTTTTCTACATAGTATTCACTATGTTTACCGGATGTTAAAAGGAAATGACCTTGTAATAAAGCTTTAGTTTCTTTTAAGATTTCTTCAATCATATTAACTCCTTATTTATTTTAAATATAAAACTTTTTTTATAACTTGTTGATTGCAATTGCTTAGTTTAAAAAAATAAACTCCACTTGTTTGATTTATAGGAAAATGCAAATTATTACTTTTATCAACTTTTATTGAATCGATTCTTTCAATCAACTGACCTTTAATATTGTATATACTTAATGATGTATCTGAGTTTTTCTTAGAGAAATTAGAGATATTTATCTGATAAGAATCCAATACCGGGTTTGGGTAAACAGAAAAATTTAATATTGGTGTTAACACAGTATCTTGATTTGATGTAAAATTAGTATATAAATTAATTGTAATGTTACCATAATTTGTAGATATATTTAGTGGACTGTTATATAAATGTGTCTGAGGAAATATCATAAGTTCAATATATCCGATTTGATTTTGTTGAATAACTTCCGGAAAGTCTTCTATTTCGACAATTGGATCAGATTGAATGTCTTGGATTGTAATATCCGAATTACCGCTATTAAATAGAGGGATATGACATAACTCACCAGTTTCAAATAGAATATTAGACGGATATTTTAAATCAAGATTAATTGGTGTTTGAGCATTAGTACTTATACTATAAATACGATTTGCAAACTCCGGATGATCAATAAAAGGGTTTCGTTTACCTTGAACACCGGCTATGCCGTTATTGCGAGTAAGCTCATTTTCACTGACAGGAAATTCATTATTCCAATTTTTTAGAAGAGATTCTTGATTATTAAAAAATGGAGCTGAAGGGTTATTATATCTGATAGCAAAATAAATCATACTTCTGGCAGTACTCCCTTTATGTTCATCTCTTGGTTCAAAAACGACAAACCCTTGAGAGTTCGTACCTCTTTTAGAGCCACCTTGTTGCCAATCAGGATTGCCTGTTACTATTCCAAATGGTAAATTACCTCTTACACTATTTGAATTTGAATCTGTTGGATATAAATGGTATAAATCACTTTTTGCAGTTCCTTCTGCACCCATACTTTGAGGCCAAGTATGTTCACAATTCATTATTGTGCCTCCGGGGATATCGTCTTCATTCACCCAAACACCTGTATATACACATTGTACAAAACCGTCAACATTATCAAGAGTCCCGTACATAAACTCTCTCGCACTATCATAACCAAGAGATGTATGATTATTGATTAAACTATATAATTCATTTTTAAGTTCATTGTCATATAAATTATATGTGGTACTATATCTGTTTAAAGGTAAGTAACAAGATGCGGTTACAGGCATATATAAAGGATTATGGTTAAATTGGTTATTAAATATAATAACAGATTCGAACAAGATATTTGTTTTCCCTATAAAGCTAATATTTAATAAGACACTATCCTGTGGTGGGATTATAAGTAAAGAATCAGATAATGAAATTTCTGACAAAAATTTAGAAATACTAATTTCCTGTTCTAAATGAAAGACATTTTTTAAATAAATATCATAGTTTTGGATTGTATTAATTTCAATATTACCAAAATTAATTGAGTTTTGGGAAAAGTTAATTGGTAATGCATATAAAAAATTTAAATATATTATTGATAAAAATAGAAACATATATTTTTTCATTTTATGCCTCGTATTTATAATTTATAATTATTCTTCTCTGTTCAGTAATTAGGTTTTGAATCCCAATTTCCGCTTCTTTGAGCATTAAATTTAAATCTTCTCTTGTAAAACAAGCTTCTTCGCCTGTACCTTGAATCTCAACGAACTTACCTGATTCTGTCATAATAATATTCATATCTACTTGTGCTTCGCTGTCATTTTTATAATCTAAATCTAGGATTATTTTATTGTTATTAATTCCAACACTTATCCCGGCAATAAGTTCTTTCATTGGGTTTTTGGATATAAGTTGTTTTTTTACACGTTTTTCCAATGCGATATATAATGCAAGAGCAGCTCCGGATACAGAAGCAGTACGAGTTCCTCCATCAGCTTGTATTACATCGCAATCAATATATATAGTATATCCTTCTATAAGTTTTAAATCAATAACTGCCCTAAGTGAACGACCTATTAATCTTTGAATTTCAGCAGTTCTACCGCTTACTTTGCCTGAGTTTACTTCTCTACGTGTTCTTGTAAGAGTAGCTCGTGGAAGCATAGAATATTCAGCAGTTATCCAACCTTTACCGGAATCCTTTAGAAAAGCAGGGACTCCTTGTTCGATGCTTACATTGCATAATACTTTTGTATTTCCTGTTTCAAAAAGAATCGAGCTTTCTGCATATTTAGTATAATCCGGAGTAATTTTAATTTTTCTTTGCATTATTTTTCCTTTAATTATGAGATATACTCGTAATTAAGAGTATATTTCCCATTATTACATGTTTTAATTACATTTTTCATCTCAAGCATAAATAAAATTTCTGATATTTCTCCAATATCAAGTTTTGATTCATAAATAATCTGATCTAAATGAATTTCCGGAGGATAAAGTTTAATAATGTTAATGATATTTTTTTCTGCTTCAGTTATGTTAACGGTTTTGATGACACTTTTTTCTTTTATATGTGAAAGGCAATAATCATTCGTTATATCTTTAGGATTTAAGATAATTCTTGATCCGTTTTGAATTAACGAATTAGGACCTTCAGATTCAGGTTTATTAATATCACCGGGTAGAGCATAAACGTCACGATTTTGTTCAATAGCTAATTTAGCTGTTATCATTGCCCCTGATTGGATCTTTCCTTCGATGATACAAACAGCTTTTGATAAACCGGAAATTATTCTGTTTCTTTGAGGGAAATGATGTTTTTCAAATGGTGTACAAGGCAAGTTTTCAGAGATGATTAAACCGTCATTTTCAATGATTTGTTTTGATAATAATTTATTTTGTGGAGGGTATATACTGTCTATCCCACAAGCTAATACAGCTATTGTTAATCCAAATAACTCGATTGCTTTTTTATGAGCAATAGCATCTATTCCAAGTGCTAACCCACTAGTAATTATGAAATTATTATTAACTAAAGATTCAGTTATTTTTTCTGTATAAAATTTTCCATAATTTGTAGGTTTCCTTGTTCCGACAATAGCGATATTTTGAGTAGAATTAAGTAAGTCAGTATTCCCAAAGGCGTTTAAATATAAGGGAGCTTGAAAAATTGATTTAAGTTGTTCAGGATAATTGTCATCAAGTATAGAAATAAAATGATACTTTACATTGCTTTTTGTATTTCTAAACTCAATAAAATCACAAATTTTATCCCAATATGGTGGATCAATATCTATTTGAAATGACTCTTTAACATTTGCATTTATAAAATTAACTTCAGACCAAATTGGAGATTTTTTCCCTATATAATCAGCCGGATTACCATATTTATCAATTAATTTGTGAGCTATGGCATAACCGATAGTTTTAGTGTTTAATAACCTATACCAGGCTTTAATATTTCTTAATAAATCCATTAATAACTTTAAACAATTTTTCTTTAAGGTTTTGAAGATTATAATTTGTTACACTTGAAATTGCAATAAAATTTTCTTGATTTTCTTTTTTAAATTGAGATTTTACTTCTGAATATTTATTTTCTCTCTCTTCTTCGGGAAGTAAGTCAAGCTTACTAAAAGCAATTATATGTTCTTTTTGATCTAATTTATTATCATATAAATGTAATTCTTTTTTTAACGTTTGATAGTCATCATAAGGGTTTTCGCTTGTAATATCTATTAGGAAAAGTAAAATATTTGTTCTTTGGATATGTCTTAAAAATTGGATTCCTAATCCTTTACCGTTATGAGCTCCTTCGATTAATCCCGGAATATCAGCCATAACAAATGAACGTATGTCATCAACATACACTACTCCAAGCATTGGCTCTAAAGTAGTAAATTGATAATTTGCTATTTTTGGCCTAGCCCCGGAGATTGAAGCTAATAATGTAGATTTTCCGACATTAGGAAATCCTACAAGACCAACATCTGCCATTAATTTAAGTTCAATTTCTAAATCAAAAGATTCTCCCGGCTTCCCATCTGTAGCATAACGAGGAGCTTGGTTTGTGCTTGTAGTAAAAGAAGCATTACCTCTTCCTCCATATCCACCTTTTGCTATAATTATTTCTTCTTTATCTTTTGTCACTTCTGCAAGTTTAATTTTATCATTATTATTAATATTATACAGTATAGTTCCAAGTGGTAATTTGATGTATAGATTATCCCCGTATGCACCATTTTTATTACTGCCTTGTCCTGATTCTCCATTTTTTGCTTTATAAATTTTATTATATCTAAATTGAATTAAAGTATTGATATTTTCATCACCTATGATAATTATATCTCCACCTTTCCCACCATCGCCTCCATCAGGTCCACCTTTTGGTGAAAATTTTTCTCTGCGAAAACTTATGCATCCGTGTCCGCCATTACCTGCTTCAATTCTTATTCTTGCAAAGTCAATAAACATATTTTATCCTATTTTATTTTTTTTTCATTATTTGTCATTAGGGTATTTAGTCAAGAAGATTTTTAAAGTATGTCAAATCCTAAAGTGTTGACACCTTTTTTGTTATTTTGGAATAGCTACTAATGATCTACAATATGAAAAATTGGAAATGTATTTCCCTAAGGGTTTATAGCTCTATAAAAGCAAAAATCATTTGACAATGAAAGCTATACTATTAAAAATTCAATTAAACATCTAACTCTTGCATATAGATACACATTTTCTTTGACAATTTTTCTTTTTTAAATTTTATTGTTCCAAAATGAAACAAGGATTATTATGAGCATTATAAACATAAATCAAGTATCACATGATTTTGGAAACAAAGAATTATTTGAAAATATAAATTTAAGTTTTGATAAGAACTGCAGAGCCGGCTTAATTGGCAGGAATGGTTGTGGGAAAAGTACTTTATTCAAGATTATTGCCGGAATTATAACGCCAACAAAAGGAGAAGTGCATATAGCAAAAGACAAAAAATACTTCTTAAATAATTCAAATAAAAAAACAAGTTCAATAGGTTATTTTTCACAAGATTTTAAATTTGCAGATGATGAGATATTATGGGATTCTCTTTATAATGCACGACAAGACCTAATTGATAAAAAAAATGAACTCAGTCTTATTGGAAAAAAATTAGAAATCAATCATAATGCAAAATTACTGTCTGATCTTGATAAAATTCAACTTGAATATGAACTTATTGGAGGTTTTACATACGAAAATGAAATTAAATCTTTATTATATACCTTTGGTTTTAAAACTGAAGAATATCATAATAGAGTAAATGATTTCAGTGGTGGTCAACAAACTCGTATAAGATTAATTCAAATATTATTAAATAAATATGATTTTATCTTATTTGATGAACCTACAAATCATCTTGATATCAAAACAGTTGATTGGTTTATAAAGTATTTAAAGAATATGACCGGAGGATATCTTATAATATCTCATGATAGATATTTATTAGATCAAACAGTAGAAATAATTTATGAATTGA
>Ga0334895_1003545_pt1 | contig 11885 bp, 5 predicted proteins | sample GraSluR3_MG_7_FD_207229 | JGI IMG/M metagenome (GOLD analysis project Ga0334895, IMG submission 207229) | Sludge microbial communities from methane-producing bioreactor in Wageningen University, Netherlands - Granular Sludge_31_05-R3 | ecosystem: Engineered > Bioreactor > Anaerobic > Unclassified... | reverse complement strand
ATTCTCGCTCTCGACTGTAAAGTTGCTCTCGACGATTCAGCGCTTTTCCGGCATCCCGATCTTGCTGCTATGAGAGACCTCAATGAGGAGGATCCAACAGAAATTGAAGCCGGCGAATACAATCTCAACTTTGTCAAACTTGATGGTAATGTAGGATGTATGGTAAATGGTGCCGGACTGGCAATGGCTACCATGGATATCATTAAACTATCTGGTGGTGACCCTGCCAACTTTCTCGATGTTGGTGGAGGCGCAAGCGCAAAAACCGTTGAGGCAGGTTTCAGAATAATACTCCAGGATAAGGCGGTAAAAGCTATTCTGATAAATATATTTGGAGGTATCGTTCGATGCGACAGGGTAGCTAACGGTGTGGTCGAAGCCTATAAGTCTATTGGAGAAATAAATGTCCCTGTAATAGTCCGCCTTCAGGGAACCAATGCCGAAGAGGCGAAGGATATTATTGATAACTCAGGCCTTAAAGTGATGTCGGCAATCTCTTTTGCTGAAGCTGCGATGAGAGTAAAGGAAGCCCTCGCTCAAACAGAATAAGTATTTAAACAGTATCTTGTTATTTGTCAGATTCTTTGTGAGATCCGTCACAGTAAGGTTTATTTGCAGATCTTCCGCATCTGCACAGGTAGACCTCATTGACGTTTGAATTGATGCCTCTCTTCTGATCCTGAAGATTTACCGATCCGGATATCTTAAGAGGACCACCTTCGATTACTTCGATGATGTTTTGTTTGTGAGTTTCGTTCTTCATGCCTGCCTATTGTATAATGATTGGTTAGCCGGAAAATCCGTTTGTGCGGTGATCGCCGTCACAGAATGGTGATGTTGAACTCTTTCCACATCTGCAGAATGAACTTATAGAGTTTACTATTTTACTTTCACCTTCACTGTTTTTCAGAATATAACTGCCTTCAACAATTGCCGGACCGTCAGGCATAATCTTAATGGTTAACGGTGTATCTGACGATGTTGCCGGTTTAACATTGTACAGCTCGGGCCGTTTATACTTTATGTGATTCGTGTGGCCGGCACCTACTTGTTTGTTTTTCGATTCATCGTTCCATTTCCAGGTAAGGGCCTCGGTGGGACACAAATTGACGGTCTCAATAATCCTTTCAACAGACGCACCTTTCATATTTACCCATGGCCTGCTTCCCGGATCAAATACTTCGATGAGCTCCCTGTAACAAGATGAGGCATGTATACACGCCGAAGGCTTCCAGTAAACCGTTATCTCATCATTTTTGTAGGCCCGCTCGTTCCTGCTTGTATATTCGTTTTCTTTTTCCATACTGATAATCAAATCCCCACATTTTACTGTTGATAATTATATAACAAATATTAACAAATTAGGTTGAAATAAAAATAGTGGATTGCGTACTTTTGTCCGAAGCCACTTTCAGTGTGATAAAAACGCTTATTTCCTGAGAACAGGCAAAACAGAGAGAAAAAGAGTGACATGGATGTTTTGGGATACATTCACTGGCTGATAGCAGACCGTTCGGAAGTAACGGTGTTGCTTGTCAGCCTGATAGTTTTGTTGTGTCTCATTATCGCCTTTATCCTTTACAGGTTAAGGCAGGTCTCTCTGCAGGCAACAGTAATTGAATCAGAATTAGACAAAACCAGGCAACAGCTTGAACATGCAAGTCAGCAGATTCACTCGCAGCGTGAGAAGGTAGCAAGGGAACTGGCTGATGCAGACAAGCTTCACGGCATTTTAATAGAATCTGCTGATGACGGCATCTCTTTTTACGATGAAGAATGGAACCTGATATTTGCCAATTCAGCCTTCTATTCGGTTATAGGGTTGAGCAGGGATGACTATGATTCCAGGACAGCTGACAGTCTTATCCACCCTGATGATACCGACTTCCCGGCCAGAAGAAAAAAAGCCCTCGAAGAGAGAGGTGTGTTTCACTCAGAGTTGCGATTGCGTCACCGCAATGGCCATTACATAACAATGGGTACCCGTACCGTTCAGATCAGTAATGAAGAGGGAACAGTAATCGGTTCTGTTACAGTGTCAAGAGATATTACCACCCTGAAACAGATAAATGAAGAACTGATAAGGGCAAGAGATGAGGCCGAGGCAAGCAATAGACTGAAAACCAGTTTTATGGCCAATATATCGCATGAAATCAGGACACCTCTCAACAGCGTGGTAGGTTTTGCCAACCTGTTGATGACAGAGGATCTTGACTCCGATTCAAAGGCGGATTATATTGACCACATTAACTACAACAGCGAGAAGCTGCTTCAGATAATCGGAGATATTATAGACCTTTCAAGGCTTGAAAGCTCACAGATGGAGATATCATATGAGGAGACATCACTTTCCGATATTATCAAAGAGGTGGAAGAGGAGGCAAGGAAGACCATAAGACGTCAGGAAAAGCCCATATTGCTTAATGTCAGAAACCACTTTGAAGAGGTGAGTGACATAATTTTCTCAGACCGGATCTGGCTTAAGCGGGTATTAAACCATCTGTGCGACAACGCAGTTAAGTTTACTCTCGAGGGTTCAGTTGACCTCTCTTACGGACTTGAAGGATCAATGATATTCTTCACCATAAAAGATACAGGAATAGGTATCAAACAGGAGAATCTCGATACAATCTTTGAAGAATTCAGACAAGAGATAGATGGTCATCACAGACCTTTCGAAGGACTGGGTGTGGGACTTACCCTGGTCAGAGAAGTTGTTGAAAGAATGGGGGGTAGTGTCAGCGTCAACTCAGAAAAGGGCATGGGCTCTGAATTCAGGGTGCTGCTGCCCTACCGGCCGGCTGGTACTCTCAGGACAAAACTAAGGACAGATACTGATACGATCAGGATGAATGACTGGAGGAAGAAGAAATGCCTGCTTGTGGATGACAACAAGGATGTTCTTACTTACCTGAAAAGAATACTTCTTGATACCGGTATTGATATCGTTACTGCACGGTCTGGCCCCGAAGCCATTGATCTTGCCCGAAATGACAACTCTTTTGATGTGGTGATTCTTGATATGCAGATGCCTGAGATGAACGGCATTGAGGTCACCAGGGAGTTGAAGATAATAAAACCCCAACTGCCAATTATAGCTCAGACGGCGTTTATCTTTGAAGATGATAAGGATATTATTCTTCAGGCCGGATGTGATGCCTGTCTGGTTAAACCAATAAGGAAGGATCAGCTGTTGTCTGTTCTTGCCGGGTTCATCTGATCGGTTTTCCGCGTTTCTCTCTGCCGATAATTCAGTATCTTTATTTCGTGACCTCGATAATGCCAAACGAAAGCAAGAAATTATATGCTGATGTCATCCTGCCCCTTGCGATAAGGGATGAGCTGACTTATGAGCTGCCTGACGGACTGGCAGAGATTAGCCAGGGGTGCAGGGTTATGGTTCCTTTGGGTAAGAATAAGATATACACGGGAATAGTTAAATCAGTTCATAGTAAGAAGCCTGACTTCGATGGAATCAAAGAGGTTGTCAGTGGAGAGCTCAGACCTTTTATTCCCAAAGAGGTATTTGATTTTTGGAACTGGATAGCCGGATATTATATGTGTTCGGTCGGAGAGGTTTTGAAAGCCGCTGTTCCCTCTCAGATGCTGCAGCTGCCGAGGGAAGGAGGAGCCTCAGAACAACCGAAGCGGAAAAAGAGGAGTAAGACAGAAGATGCTGACAATCTGAAAACAGAGTCTGCCGCAATCGCCTTGAGTGAACTGACACCATCACAGCACAAGGCTTTCACTCATCTGAAGCAAAGTTTTGAAATTCAAAATACAGCCCTGTTATATGGAGTCACTTCAAGTGGTAAAACCGAGATCTACTTCCACCTGATCAGTGAACAGCTAAGCCAGGGGCGCCAGGTGCTTTATCTGGTTCCCGAGATTGCTCTCACAGCTCAGCTCATAGGGCGCATCACCCGACATTTTGGCAACAGAGCCCTGGTGTATCATTCCAAACTTACTGATAAACAGCGAGCTGCTGTCTGGGAGGCAGTCAGGGGTAATGATGGAACCGGGCCCTCCCTGGTACTGGGAGCGCGGTCGTCGCTCTTCCTGCCATTCACAGACCTGGGCCTGGTGATTGTGGATGAGGAGCACGACACCTCATTTAAGCAGCAAGATCCTGCACCCAGATATAACGCACGCGATGCCGCGGTTATGCTTGCAGGAATGCACATGGCTAAGGTTGTTCTTGGTTCCGCCACACCTTCAATTGAGTCGTACTATAACGCACGCACAGGCAAATACGGACTGGCAGAGCTGCTTGAGAGACACGGCGGGGCGGTCATGCCTGCGATAATTCTGGCTGATACTCGACGGGCTTACAAACGAAAGGAGATGGTGTCACATTTCACGCCTGAACTGGTAAGTGCCATTGATGAAGCGCTCAAGGCCGGAGAACAGGTTATCCTGTTCCGAAACCGCAGAGGTTTCGCTCCATTTCTGAGATGCAATGAATGCGGCTGGATTCCTCAATGCAAAAGCTGTTCGGTGAGCCTGACATACCACAGGGGAGTCTCAAGGCTCAGGTGCCACTATTGCGGATATTCTGTCGCCTTGCCTTCGCAGTGCGGAGAGTGTGCTTCCGGGGAGTTAAAAACGGTAGGCTACGGTACAGAAAAGATCGAGGAGGAGCTGAAGCTGATCTTTCCCGGGGCAACCATACAGCGATTTGATCAGGATACTACGAAGGGTAGAAACAGCCATAATAAAATACTTGACGATTTTGGTAAGGAGAAGACCGACATTCTGGTTGGAACACAGATGATATCGAAGGGACTCGACATCGAAAACCTTACCGTAGTAGGTGTGCTTCATGCCGATAGCCTTCTAAACTTTCCTGATTTCAGATCGTATGAAAGAAGTTTCCAGCTGATGGAACAGGTGAGCGGTCGCTCGGGCCGGAGAAAGAAGAAGGGTAAAGTGATAATTCAGACTGCTGACCCTAAACATCCGGTTATTGAGATGGTGCTGCGTCACGATTACAAAGCTATGTATGAGGATCAGCTGGCTGAACGAGAAATGTTCGGATACCCTCCTTTTACAAGACTGATACGAATCTTCCTGAAGCATCATGACGAGGACCTTCTTAACATGCTGGCAGCTACTTTTGCAGTTGACCTGAGGGTTTTCTTCGGTAAAAGGGTAATGGGGCCGGAACCCCCTCCCGTGGCCAGGATGCAATCTCTACATATAAGATCGCTGCTAATAAAAATTGAAAAGAAGAGATCACTGGCTAAGGCGAAAAGGTTCATTTCAGAGGCAACGGCAAGATTGCTCACTAATAAAGGTGCCGGAACATTAAGGGTGAACATTGATGTTGATCCCATGTGATTGGTATATTTGCATGTAGAGCATGGGGGTAAAATAACCTTTAATAATTAATGCTTTGAATATAAGATGACAGTTATGAATATTTGGTCAGGAATAGTCAACAGGCTGCCTGTAATGGCAAGCCTGGTAAATATTGTAAACATTGCATTTGTCCTTCTTTTTGCGACATCATGCACTGAAAGTACCTCTTCCACAACGGCATACGACCCGGTTGACCTGGTAAATCCTCTTATGGGAACAGACTCAGAGTTCAGGTTCTCAAATGGCAACACTTATCCCGCTGTTGCCCTGCCATGGGGTATGAACTTCTGGACTCCCCGGACAGGAAAGCTTGGAGACGGGTGGACATATAACTATGACAGCTACAGAATCAGGGATATAAAGCAAACCCATCAGCCCAGTCCGTGGATAAACGATTATGCCGCGTTCTCACTGATGGCCGTAACGGGCAAGATGGTATTCAGTGAAGATGACAGGGCATCGTGGTTCTCACATAAGGCTGAAGTCTCAAAGCCTTATTATTATAGTGTTTACCTTGCCGATCATGATGTCGTTGCCGAGGTAACGCCCACTGAAAGGGCGGCGGTATTCAGGTTTACTTTTCCTGAGAGTGACTCCTCTTTCATTATCGTTGATGGTTTCAACGGCGGATCGATGGTGAAAATCCTGCCGGAAGAGCGGAAAATAATCGGCTATTGCCGAAATAATCACGGCGGGGTTCCTGACAACTTCCATAACTATTTTGTAGTTGAGTTTGACAGGGACTTTGAGGTTACTGCGACATTCAGCGACGGGGTGCTTGTGCGGGGTGGTACAGAAGCCGAAGCCGGGCATGCCGGGGCGATAATAGGATTTGCTACCTCCAGGGGTGATCAGGTGGGGGTAAAAGTTGCCTCTTCATTTATCAGCCACGATCAGGCTATGGTTAACCTCAGCCGTGAAATAGGAACGAAAAGCTTTGAGGAAGTGAAGGCAGAAGCGAGGGCAGTCTGGAACAACGAACTGGGAAGGATAAGAGTAGAAGGTGGCACAGCTGATCAGCAGCGTACTTTCTATTCATGTCTGTATCGCACCCTGCTGTTTCCGAGGCAGTTTCATGAAACCACTGCTGATGGAAGGCTTGTGCATTACAGTCCATATAACGGAGAGATCTGCGATGGTTATATGTATACCGACAACGGCTTCTGGGATACCTTCAGGGCTGTGTTCCCGTTTTTTACACTTATGTATCCTGAAGTTAACAGCCGTATTATGCAGGGTCTTGTAAACACATATCTCGAGAGCGGCTGGCTGCCCGAGTGGGCCAGTCCGGGTCACCGTAACTGCATGATCGGTTCTAATTCCGCCTCTATTATTGCCGACTCATGGCTTAAGGGCATCGGGGGCTATGACATTGAGACTCTTTTCGAGGCTCTTGAGAAAAACACACATGGCCACGGTCCGGTTCACTCGGTGGGAAGGCTTGGTGCGCCTTACTATAATGAGCTGGGTTATGTGCCGTATGATGTCAGTATAGCTGAGAATGCTGCCAGAACCCTTGAGTATGCCTATGCCGATTTCTGTCTCTGGAAGCTTTCACAGTCGCTGGGATTGCCGGAACAGGACCAGGCGCTCTACAGAAGGCGGGCAGATAATTACAGGAACCTGTTTGATGCGGAGACAAAGCTGATGCGAGGCAGGAACATTGACGGGTCGTTCCAGGCACCCTTCAGTCCTTATAAGTGGGGAGATGCCTTCACCGAGGGTAACAGCTGGCATTACACATGGAGTGTTTTCCATGACATTGAGGGACTGATCGACCTTATGGGGGGCAGGGAGCAGTTTGCGCAGATGCTTGATTCGGTATTCGTGGTTCCGCCAATATTTGACTACTCATACTATGGTTATATAATTCATGAGATCAGGGAGATGCAGGTGATGAATATGGGTAACTATGCCCATGGCAACCAGCCTATACAGCACATGATTTATCTCTACAACTATGCCGGCCAGCCGTGGAAGACACAGAAGAGGGTAAGGGAGGTGCTCGATAAGCTTTACAACTACACTCCTGATGGCTATTGTGGTGATGAGGACAACGGGCAGACATCGGCATGGTATGTCTTCAGTGCCATGGGTTTTTATCCTGTTGCCCCGGGCACCGGCGAGTATGTCATCGGGTCGCCTCTTTTCGACAGGATTACCTTTACACCACAGGGAGGGAAGGAGTTTGTTATAGAGGCGTCGGGCAACGGATCGGACAAGCCTTATATCATAGGGGCGACTCTTAACGGGAAGGTGATTACCAGGAACTTTATGACTCACGACGAGCTTAAGGCAGGAGGGAGGCTTCGCTTTGTAATGAGCGACACTCCGGCCAGGGAGAGAGGTGTATCTGAGGCAGATGTCCCATATTCGATGAGTCGTGAGGAAAAGCGTTAAAAGTTTTCTATTTGAGAGATAATGATTATTTTTGTGCACTTTTTGCGATGCAGAAAGAAATAAGGCGGGGTGTAGCACAGTTGGCTAGCGCGCTACGTTCGGGACGTAGAGGTCGGAAGTTCGAGTCTTCTCACCCCGACTGATTGAATTAAAAGACCGTTGTAAATCAAGCAATTACAACGGTCTTTTTCATTGTAGTAGAAAAAGTGGTAGAAAATTATTTGTGTGTGTCTTTCAAATTGTTCCATTTCGTGCCCTGCCAATGACTAATTCTTCCTGCATTATCACATTGGGAACACATTAAAAGAACCTTGCTTGGAAGCAAAATGTTCCATGAGATTCTACTTCAAATCATCTGAAATCAGCTTTATCAGTTGAATAAATATGCTTTCTGAACAGAGTCAATTTAATTCTCATTATCAATTGATTTGAGAGAGGATTATATCGGTTCACTCATGTTTTTTATTTAATTTTATTCCTTTCAAAAATTTAAACATGAAATTACCCGAACCCATATCAAGAACGTTTAGTGGACTAATTGCAGATATAGAACAAGGACAAATTAAAATACCTCAATTTCAAAGAGATTTTGTCTGGGACATAAAAAAGTCTGCAAAACTCATGGACAGTATCGTTAAAGGTTATCCAATCGGAACTTTCATTTTTTGGAGAACGAAAGAACGGTTAAGGACTATTCGGGATATTGGAGATTTTAAATTACCAGAACCTCAAGATGGTGAGTTTATCGATTTTGTTCTTGATGGGCAACAACGATTGACTACCTTATTTGCAAGTCTAAAGGGATTATCCATTACGAGGGAAAATAAAATCGATGATTACTCTGGAATCTACATCAATTTGAATGGTAATGAGGATGAAGAGATTGTAACCATTGATATTGATGGATTGGAAGAGGGAACCTATATTAAATTAATGGATTTGCTCTATGGTGGGTTAACTCTTTTGGCAAGTTTTGAAAACCAATATCATAAGTTAATCGAGATATACAAACAGCGTATAGAATCCTATAATTATTCCATAATTCAGATAAAAGAAGCTCCTATAGATACTGCTACTGAGATTTTTACAAGGATAAATGTGGGTGGAAAACCTTTATCATTATTCGAAATAATGGTAGCTAAGACCTATGATGCTGAGAGAAACTTTGATTTAGCAGAAAAGTTTAATCAATTAATAGACAATCTAAGACCTCTAAATTACGAAACCCTATCTGATGCAACGGTTCTACAGACTGTTTCAATGATACTTACAAATGAATGCACACGAAAGCAGATTTTAAGGCTTGAAAAGAAAGGATTCATTGATATATGGGAGACGGCATCTGATTCCATTGAGAGGGCGATTGAATATTTTAAAGGATATTATCGCATCCCTGTTTCTCAATTACTGCCATATAATGCACTGGTAGTCCCGTTCGCATACTTTTTCTATCATCATAAAGACAAACCCACAGGTGATAAGCAAAAATATCTTCAAGACTTCTTTTGGAGGGTAAGTTTGACTGGGCGATATTCATCAGGTGTTGATGGCAAGTTATTTCAGGATATTAAACGGATTGATTTAATACTTGAGAATAAATTGCCCAAATATGAATGGTCAGTTAATGTATCTTCCGAATTTATATCTGATAATGGCTGGTTCAGTGCTGGTCGTAGTTTTATTAAAGCCATACTGTGCATTTATGCCTATCACCAACCCAAATCTTTCAATGACAATTCAATTGTAAATATTAGCAATTACTGGCTGAAACAAGCTAATAGTAAAAACTATCATCATTTCTTCCCAAGAGCATATCTTGCCAAAACCGATACACAGAACTTCTATATAAATCATATTGTAAATATTACAATAGTCGATGACTTCTTAAATAAGAGAGAAATTAAAGCGAATGCTCCCTCAAAATACATGTCAAAATTCCGCAAGACTAATGAAGTTTTAGAGGAAACCATGAAGACTCACCTAATAAAAGATATTGAAAAATTTGGTATTTGGGATGATGATTATGACAGATTTTATAATTCAAGATTAAAGGAGATTTCCAAGGAATTGAAAAAGCGAATCATTGAACAAGAGGTAGATAAAGACCTTGAGACGGTACTTCCTGATGATTATGAAGAAAATGGACAGTAAATCAAATTACAAATGGAAAATTATGCAATGCCTGATAATACAACTCGAACACAAGAATTATTAGCACAAGAGGGTCTTGAAAATATAAGTCAGAAACTCCATAATGCTATTAACATAGAACTGTCTGGTAATCCTAAAACAGCAAGAAAATGGATTTGGGAATTGCTTCAGAATGCAAAAGATGTTATTTCTTCAAAAGGTAGAATTGAGATTACACTTGATGCTGATTCCGTAGTATTTGCACACAACGGTAATCCCTTTCAGCACTCTCAGCTGTTAGCATTACTAAGTCAAAGGTCAACAAAAGCTCCAAGTTACACTGATGATGAGAAAAAGAACTTTTTTGACAAACTATTGCAGAATGAAGAAATTGATGGGGCTGATGCAAGAAAGTTCTTAAATACAACAGGAAGGTTTGGTACAGGGTTTATGACCACATATCTGTTGAGTAAAAAAATTTACCTTGAAGGGGTTTTTGCTGAGGACGGACATCATAAAGCATTATCGATACCGTTGGATAGGGACGCTCAGACGCCAGACCAGATGAAAGAAAAGGTAAAAGAGTCTTTTGATTCCTTTGCAATTATTGAAAAATCAAGTAGCACAGATAGAATTATTATCAACTATTCGGTAGGCGATAATTGTGATACAAAATTCATCTATAGGTTTGACGAAGAAGGTAAATCAATTGCTGAACAAGGAATTGCTGATTTACACAATACAATTGCATTCACCCTTGCATTTGTGGATAAAATTGATTCGGTTAAGATTACAGAATATGGTCAAACTACTCTTTACCGAAGAGTATCTCATAGCAAAATAGAGGATATTGAGATTATTAAAATTGAAAAAAACTCACCAGAATTAAGGAGTGAAATTGAAATTGCAAGACTTTCTGATTTGCATAATGCTGTTTCAATAGCGGTTCAAATAATGAAAGTTGATGATAATAGATATGGCATTATTAAACCAAACGAAAAAACTCCAAGACAATTTATATCATTCCCTCTTATTGGTTCTGAATCTTTTTCATTCCCTGTTATTATAAATAGTCCTCTGTTTAATCTGGATGATACTCGTAGCCATGTATTTTTGCGGATTTCAAGTTCTTCCATCTTTGATAAAAAGGTATTGTTGAACAGAGCACTTTTTGAGAGGTCGGTTCTGTTATATAAAAAGCTTCTCACTCAATCCTCGAATCAAAAATGGGAAAACCTTCATTACTTAGCAATTTCAGACATACCAAAAGACATCGATGGTGATTGGTACAGAGATTCGATTCAAAAGCCAATACGTGAGAAAATATTAGCCACCAAGTTAGTAGTAACTGAAGATGGAAATAGAATTGAACCTGCAAATGCAAAGTTTCCTGTTTTTAAGAAAACCAGATTGGAAGATTTCTGGGAATTATGTAAGCACTTAGTCGGTGATAAGATTCCACGAAAGGAGGATGTTGAAGTCTGGAAGACTATTATTGAAGCGAATTCAAATAATTGGTTGGATATTGATTTCGAATTTTCGCTTGAAAAATTACTCGGGACTATTGAGGGTAATGAATCATTTATTGGATTCAATTCCAAATATTTTAATAATGAAGAAATTGCCTTTGGGGTTCTTAATCAGATAATACAATTCACTGAAGATGAAGATGCTGATTTACTGAATAGAAAAGAAAATCCATATATGGTTTTTCCTGACCAGACTTCCCAGTCTGCATTTAAAAGCAAGCGAGAGTTAAGTAGAGATATGGGTATTCCAAAGTTTCTCAAGGATGTTCTAAAAGAAACTGGGGATGATTGGTATTCGAAACTTGTTAGAAATGAGATTATTCGATTCGAAAAAGAAGCTAAGCTAACGATAAAGGACGTATCTAATAAATTAAATGAAAAGATAGAAAATCACTATTCAAAAAAATTAAGCGACATAGAGGTTCAGCAACTTATTAAGGGACTGTTCCTGATGGCAGGCTATAC
>Ga0334895_1003533_pt1 | contig 11915 bp, 9 predicted proteins | sample GraSluR3_MG_7_FD_207229 | JGI IMG/M metagenome (GOLD analysis project Ga0334895, IMG submission 207229) | Sludge microbial communities from methane-producing bioreactor in Wageningen University, Netherlands - Granular Sludge_31_05-R3 | ecosystem: Engineered > Bioreactor > Anaerobic > Unclassified... | reverse complement strand
TTGATTATTGTTATTCTCGGTGTATGCACTTATCTGGGGTATACGCTTTTCAAGTTTTCTCTTGCCTCTAAACTGCCAGCTATAAATATTCCCCTTGGTTACCTGTATCTTCCAGTGGCAATCGCATTTGGACTTATGATCATCAGTTTTCTTGATACTAGTTTGGATCTTATAAAGAAAATCAGATCTGGTTCGGCAATTGACGAGAGTGGGGAAAGTGTATGATTACTATCACTTTAGCTGTATTATTTGGGACAATACTATTGGGAATGCCCATTGCATTAAGTCTTATAACTACATCAGTTGTTCTATTCATTATCAATGGCATAGGTTCCATTCCATTGATAGCAATACCGCAGAATATTGTTGCCGGTGTCGATAGTTTCACTCTTCTTGCTGTACCTCTTTTCATTCTAGCTGGAAAAGTTATGAATGCCGGAAAAATTACAGATCGTATTTTCAATTTTGCAAATCTTTTTGTGGGCCGTTTCCGTGGAGGGCTTGCCCACGTAAATGTTCTTGCCAGTCTAATTTTTGCCGGAATGTCAGGATCTGCAGTTGCTGATGCCGCCGGGTTAGGCGAAATAGAAATTAAAGCCATGGTAAAGCGCGGTTATGATCCGGAATTCAGTGCGGCAATTACCGCTGCATCATCAGTTATCGGACCTATTTTCCCGCCCAGCGTACCTATGCTTATCTATGCTGGTCTTGCGGGTGTCTCGGTAGGAAGACTGTTTTTAGGCGGGGCGATTCCCGGAATAATTATGGCCTTGGTCTTGATGGGGGCAAGCTATGTTTTATCTCTGAAACGTAACTATCCAAAAGAACCTAAACCATCGTGGGAAATGATAAAAATTCGATTCATCGAAGGATTCTTCCCGATTCTTTCGCCTGCTATTGTACTTACTGCAATTGTTACCGGTATCACGACGCCAACTGAGGCAGGTGCGGTTGCGGTAATTTATAGTATTATCCTTGGACTGGTTATAAAGACACTCAAGGTGAAGGATCTCCCACGAATATTTATTGATGTAGGAATTGAATCGGGTGTTCTGCTCTTTATTGTGGGCGGAGTAACGGTGTTTTCGTGGATCATCACCTTTCATTTTATTCCCCAGACAGTAATTGGGATGCTTTTAAGTTTATCCCTCACATCAATCACTTTTGTTGCCATAGGCGTACTATTTATTATCGGTCTTTTTATGAACCCCACTCCTGGCCTTGTAATGGCTATACCGTTTCTTCTGCCCCTGGCCGCAGAGACAGGAATAGATCTTGTTCACTTCGGGGTACTTTCGGTATTGGTGTTGAGTGTGGGGCTACTAACTCCTCCTGTTGGACTGTGTATCTATATCGTAGCAAGGGTAGGCAAGGTAGCAGTTGAGAAGGTTCTACGGGAGCTTCTGCCTTTTACCATTATTCTTATGCTTGTCTGTATAATTATAGGTTATTTTCCCCAGATTGTGACATTCCTACCGGATTTAGTTTTCGGAAAGGCTATGTGATATAAACCAATATTTGTCTGTGCGGAAGCACAACACATTATTTAAAGGAGCATTGTATTGTGGCTAACAACGACTTCAAAAAAGAGATGAATAAAGAAGAGACCGTTCAGATCTCTCATGAAAGACTCCGCAAATTCACATTTGATGCATTGCGGGAGGTGGGGGCGCCTGAAAGAGATGCAGAGCAGATCGCAGAATGTTTGATCGATTCTGATTTGCGCGGTGTATATTCACATGGAATAATGCGGTTGCCTATTTATATTCACCATTGCCGGAAACAAGGGCCGGGATCAATCAACCCCAAGCCAAATATACAAGTGGTAAAAGAAGGCCCTTCCTATGCACATATCGACGGTGATAACGGGATAGGGCACCTGGTCAGCATTAAGGCCATGGAAAACGCCATGGACAAAGCCAAAAAAACAGGTATGGCCTTCTCTTCAGTCTTTAACAGCAACCATAACGGCGCGGAGGCTTACTTTGCCCATATGGCGGCCGAGAAAAACATGATCGGGTACTGTGTAACCGTGGGCGGAAGAAACATCATCGCTCCTACAGGAGGTCTTACTCCCATGCTGGGGAATAACCCCTTCGCCTATGCCATGCCCGCAGGAAAGGAGTACCCGATAGTGCTGGACATGGCTTGCAGTGTTGTAGCGCGCGGTTGGATTTTGATGGCAATAAAAAATAACTGGAAAGTACCTGACGGATGGGCGGTTGATAAAGACGGTAACCCAACCAACGATGCACAGGAAGCTTATGACGGGCTGGTTCTGCCTATTGGAGGCTATAAAGGCTACGCATTGACCTTTATTAGTGCTGTACTCGGTGGGGTTCTCTCCGGTGCGGCTATTGGAAATGAAGTAACTGACTTGTACCAGGACTTTGACAGGAGCCAGAACGTAGGCCATTTTATGTGGGCTTTGGATATCGAGACTATTATGCCAGTCTCTGAATTCAAAATGCGTATGGACCGCTTAATCCAGGAAATGAGAACCTCGCGTATGATGAAAGACGTGGACAGGATTTATGTCCCTGGTGAAAAAGAGTTTATAACAAAAGAAGCGAATCTTAAGAACGGAGTTCCTGTCAGCCTGGGGGTTTTAAAGGAGCTCAATAGCATGAGTTCTCTAAAGCTTGATTTCTGAGTTAGGGTTTAAACCTGCAATACGCTCTTGATGCGTATGCAGAAAAAATTTGGAGGTACGAAATGGTTTCTAAGAAAAATGGATCGAAATTACTTATTGTAATGGTCTGTTTTATCTTCCTTGTGGCTTTCTCTTTTGCTGAAGGAAGCAAGGAAGCACCCACAGGAGGAGCTGAACCGATCCTGATAAAATTGGGTCATGCTCAGTCGACGTCCGACGTTTTTCACATTGCGTCTCAGAAGTTTGCTGAGATCTGTAACGAGAAATCCAATGGACAAATAAAAGTACAGGTTTTTCCTGCTGGTCAGTTGGGTTCTATTCGCGACATGATTGAGGGTTTGAGAATTGGTACCCTTCAGGGAGTCTGGGATACTCCCAGTAGAATAGAGACTTACACTGAATTGGCCAGTATCTTTAACATTCCCTACCTGATTGAAAACCGTGCTCATGGAGAGCGCGTGTGGGAGAGCGAAGTAGGAGAAAAATTGTTTTCAGATATGGCTGCTAATTCCGGTATCCGTGTTGTCAGCATGGGATGGCGAGGATCTCGAAACATGACTACTAATCGCGCTATACATACTCCTGCCGATCTCAAAGGTATGAAGTTGCGGGTCCCTCCTTATGATATACCTGTTAAAACATGGCAGACCTTGGGTGCGAATCCTACACCGCTAGATTGGAACGAGGTATATCTTGCGTTGCAGCAGGGAACCATCGACGGTCAGGAAAACCCCATGTCTAATAATATTTCCGGTAAATTGTACGAGGTATGCCCATATCTGATTCTAACAGAGCATGTGAAGAATTTTAGTGCCCTTATGCTCGGTGACCAGTTTTATAAAAAATTACCAGATGATGCCCGCAAGATTATTGTTGAAGCAGCGATTGAGGCTTCAAAGGTACAGGGGGACATTGTAGACGCCTCGGAAGCTGAATTCATTCAGAAATTCAAAGATGAGGGCGTTGTAGTCATAAATCCCGATATAAGCGCGTTTAAAGATAAACTCAAGACCTTTGTGTCCGATAACTATCCTCAGATGGAGGAGTATGTAAAAACCATCGAGGCGATGAAGTAAGCGTCTGGATATTCGGGGGGACCGCTATGTCGGTCCCTTCTTTTTGGTGTATTGACTTTTGACATGAGCCCCGGGGTAATATAGGTCGTCTATGCAAAAATCATCGAACAATTCGTTAAGCCGTAAAGCCCAAGCCTACGATTATATAAAGCACAGGATTATTACCTGCGAATATGTCCCCGATGCTCCGATATCCGAGAAGGACTTGATGCTGGAACTGCAGATGAGCCGCACCCCCATAAGAGAGGCTCTGAACTCGTTGGCCGGGGAACATCTGGTGCAGATCTACCCGAAGCGCGGGATATTTGTGGCCGGCATTTCGGAAAAGGATATTATTGATATCTATACCATTCGCGAAACCATCGAACCGGTAGCGGCGCAGCTCGCCTCGTATTATATATCAGAGGAATCCCTTATCAGCATTCGCACAGGGATGCAGCGGCACCTGGATTCCTTTTCTCCGGATGAGCATCTGAAGATTGATCGGGAATTCCACATGTTGATTGCTGAATCTTGTAATAATGAGTATCTAAAAAAAATACTTATCAATATGTATGATCATAACAGCCGTATCCGGCACCGCATATTCAACTTGAAGATTACCAGCACATCCAGAATGGAAGAGGCCATAAATGAGCACCAGGCACTGATCGATTGTCTGCTTGCAAGGGACGCTGAAGGGGCAAAAATGGCCATGGTGCGGCATATCGCCCATGGAAAATCTGCAGCCCTGCGGATTATGAACCCTATACTTACTTGAACGTTTGTCAGCAACTGAAAAAAGGATGGTTTTGTTATGATAACAGGGATTGATCACATTGCAATTGCCGTCAAGGATACCGAAGTGTCCCTCGGGATCTGGCGAGACCTGTTCGGGTTTAAGGTAAAACACAGCGAAAAGGTAAACGGCGACTCTGTGCTCCTTACCCACCTGGACGGCGGCGGCGTGGATATTCAACTGGTGGAACCCCTGGCTTCGGACCATCCGCTGCACGCCTGGCTTGCCGAGCACGGTCCCGGGCTGAACCATATATGCCTGGCCGCCGAAGCGGAAAAGCCGGTGATTCAGAACTTTACCGAGAATGGATTTACCGTGGCACAGGAAACAACCCACCAGGGCATTATGGGAAAATGGGCCCTGTTTCTCGATCCGAAAACCACGGAGAATATTCGGGTGGAAGTGACGGGGTATTGAGAGTCCGGCGGCGTCATCCCTGATCCCTCTATCTTTTTCCTTGCAAACACGACAAAAACAGTAATAATATATAGGGATAGACGTATGACATTCTTCAGGAACCCGGCATCCAGTCCGGGTACAAGGAGGACCCCATGTCGAAAATCAGCGCTTGTCTCTGGTTGGATAAGCAGGCGGAGGAAGCCGCCGCGTTTTATACGAGAATCTTTCCCAACTCCCGCATTACCGGAACCACCCGCTACACCGAAGCCGGAAGGGAACTTCACGGACAAGAGCCCGGGTCGACTATGACTGTAATGTTCGAGGTAGACGGTTTCAGCTTTACTGCCCTTAACGGCGGGCCGAATTTTACCATCAATCCTTCCATCTCCTTTTTTGTCCGCTGCGAAAACGCGGCCGAGGTGGAGCGCCTGTGGCAGGAGCTCTCTCGGGAGGGGAAAGTCCTGATGCCTCTGGACAGCTACTTCTTCAGTGAACGCTACGGCTGGATACAGGACCGCTTCGGCGTCTCCTGGCAGCTGATTCTTGCTCCCGAATCCCTGGCGCCGCGTATCCTACCCTCCCTGCTCTTTGTGGGGGAGGTATGCGGGAAGGCCGAAGAGGCAATGAACTATTACGCATCGGTGTTTGCGGATTCCTCCGTGGGAGAAATCGCCCGCTACGGCACGGGGCAGGAGCCGGACACGGAAGGGACGGTAATGTACGGCGAGTTCAGGCTGGAAGGACAAACCTTCGCCGCCATGGACAGCGCCCACGAGCACAAGTTCGGCTTTAACGAAGGGGTCTCTTTACTGGTGGATGTGCAAAGCCAGGAGGAGATTGACAGATACTGGACGGCCCTTTCCGCTGTTCCGGAAGCAGAGCAGTGCGGCTGGCTCAAGGACAGGTACGGCGTCTCCTGGCAGATTTTTCCGGACACGGAAATGAACAAGCTGCTCCAGGACGGCGACGAGGCAAAGGCAAAGCGCAGCCTGGAAGCCATGTTCACGATGAAGAAGATCGACCTGGAGGGTTTGAGGAGGGCCGCGGCGGGGTGAATTGAGCGAGAGAGGGAGCTTTGCCGACCCCGGCGAGTGACGGGGTTCCGCGAAATATAATGTTAAAAAATTTCGAAAGGTTAGGGAGTTGCGGATTGAGCAGATGTAGTATGGTTATGAATACATAATCACAAAATAGAGTTATTAGATAATTATGAAATATGAATTTTCAGAAAAAGGTAGATTTTTAGCATAAACCCCTGTAAACTATCATTGCTGGAGACAGCAAAAAAGGACTTCCAGTAATGATACAAGATAAGTATTTTGATAATAATGCTACAACAAGATTGATCCCGGAGGTAAAGAAAGCGATAGATGATTTCTTTGCTATGCAAGTCGGGAATCCTTCAAGCCCACATTCCTACGGAACTAAAGCGGCCGAATTAATACTTACAGCTAAAGAAATTATTTCTGACTTCTTTCACTGTGATACCGATGATGTTCTCTATACAAGTTGTGCTTCCGAATCAAACACCATGGTTCTTCAATCAGTGTGCTCATGGAAAAGTGAGAATAGTATCGTTGTAACTACGCCTGTTGAGCATAGTTCTGTGAAAAAAAACTGTGAAATTCTCGCTGAAGCTGGTATTCAGATAGTTGAAATACCTGTCTATCATGACGGTTTAATAGATGTAGAAAAGCTGGCGAAAGTCTTGAAGCAATCAAAGGTTTCCCTGGTTAGTATAGGGTGGGTGAATAATGAAACCGGTGTGATTCAACCTATACGGGAAGTATCAAGCTTGTGTAGAGAATATCAAACGCCTTTACATGTCGACGCTTCTCAAGCGGTTGGACGAATCGACATTAATCTCGACGATATTGTAATAGATTATCTAGTTTTTACCGGACATAAATTGCATGCACCTAAAGGAATTGGTGGATTGATTTCTAAGAATCTTAAGATGTTAAAGCCCGTTATCTGGGGTGGTGAACAACAGAACAGACTTCGAGCAGGGACAGAAAACCTATTGGGAATTCATGCCTTGGGAGCAGCCTTGGATGCACGCAAGAGGTCTATGAAAGAAATACAGAAGCAACTGACCACACTAAGAGATATGTTCGAGTCCTCTCTGTTGGCAAGGATACCTGAAGCTTATATTAACGGTGCAATAGATAGGAGGGTGTGCAATACAAGCAATATTTGTTTTGGACCGATCGATGGAAGGGCAATAGTTGCCCAACTAGATAATGCCGGAGTGATATGTTCTCAAACATCTGCTTGCACAAGTCAGATACCCGAACCATCACCGACCTTGTTATCAATGGGATTATCTGAGGAGAACGCCTTTGGTTCTATCCGTGTTTCGTTCGGAGTCGATAACACTATAGAGGAAGTCGAGGATGCAATTCCTTTATTTGATGAAGTTATTACCCGAATTAAGAAATTTATGACCGTATAGAGGCAGAAAAGGGATATTGCAATATGAGATATGGTGGACATCAAACTTTTACTATTCGCGATGGCTGGTTGCACAAAGCAATGAAGTTTCTTTGTAATGATGAAGAGCGGCATTTACTTACCGATGAATATGCTGCGGATCATCTGGGCGTTGGACGCAATATGGCAAAGTCAATAAATCATTGGCTATTGGCTACTGGTTTGGCGCAAAAGGGTACAGAGAAAAGTAAGGACGGCCGAGATAAGGCGTCAAAAGAGTTAGAGCCTACATTCTTTGGCAAGAAAATCTGGATTCATGATTCTTTCTTTATTGATCCTGGAACATGGTGGTTACTCCATATCAATCTAGTAAACGATCCATCAAATGCTGCAACCTGGAATTGGTTCTTTAATAAATTTGCTATGGATAGATTCCAGAAAGCAATTTGCCTCCAATCTCTTATTAGAAATGAAAACACCAATGCGGGCCGATCTCCATCCCAAACAACCCTCGATAGAGATTTGAGCTGTTTTCTCTCCTCTTATTCAAAGGAGATACCTTCAAAAAAGAAAGATCCTGAAGATGAGATTGTTTCACCCTTTGTTGAGCTTGGCCTAATGAGGTATTATCGAAGTTCAGGGTATTATCAGGTTATACGGGATAGAAAGAATGTCGATTTTAACATTTTTATGTATGCGGTAAAGAAAGCTATTGGTGATGACTACAGTATTCAGAAATCGACAATCGAAATACCTTTCTTTGAGTTGGCTAATATTTCTAATGGGCCGTGTAGGGTTTTCTCTCTTACTAATGAAGGTTTGTTTGAGTTGCTACTCTCTTATGAAAGCCTAAATGGAAGGGCGGGTGTGCAGCTTATCGGTTTAGCAGGAGAACGACTTGTTCGATTACCTAATGATATACCAATAAAATGGCTACAAAAATATTATAGTGAACGGAAGTAGATATGGCTTCAGCAATAAGTAAAATCAGTATCGAGAAATTACTACGGTCGATAAATATTATTTATGATTCAGACCAACCTGATAGAATCGAGCATTTCCGTCCAACTGCAAAAGCTATTGCATTAATTGAGAAATTGCTACTAGATCCGATCGAGAAAGCATTTTTTGTAGCCGCGCCGTATGGATCTGGGAAAACGTTAACTTTAACGTATATTATTCAGCTTCTTGAAAATCACCCTTCGTATAAAAAAATGCTAAGGTCAGTTGCAAAAAGAGCGGATGAAATCGCCCCAAATTTTTATAAATATGTTCTAAATAGAACACGAAGCGGCCAACAAGGGATAGGGGTTGCTTTGCAAGGCTATCAAGAAGATCTACCGGATGCGATACTTAGAGGGATTCAAACCTCATTGAATCGAATTGGATATAGACCAGATGAAGTTTTATTCGATCTTGATTTCTCGACTTTAGAAGATTGTCTCGCGTCACTGCAATATCTTCAGGCTGAACGAATGCCTGGCATAGATCAAATATTAATTGTTTGGGATGAATTTGGACGCCATATAGAAGGACTTGTCGGAGATGGACGAGCTGACGAGTTGAACCATATACAAACAGTAGCTGAGTTTGCAAGTCGCACAAAACGCAAGCCTGTATCTCTCGCACTCGTTATGCACCAGAGCCTTATGAACTATGCTGGAAAGGCACCTCAATCTGTAAAAAAAGAATGGAAGAAGATTGAAGGTCGCTTTCAGACAATACAGTATATAGACGACAGCAAAGAGATATATAGACTAATCGCTGATGTTATCATGGGCACACAAGGGGGAATTGATCTATTTGAAGAAAAGTCACTTAATCGAACGATTCCCAAAATTCGTACGCACAAACTTTTTGATGACTTTACTGATGATGAGCTCCTTGATTTATTAAGAAGTTCTTGGCCGTTAACTCCGGTCGCGCTTTACCTCCTTCCTAGATTATCTTCACGTGTAGCTCAACACGAAAGAACATTATTTACGTTCCTTAATTCCGTTGATTTACAAAAGACAGTAACAGTTTCCTCCATTTACGATTATTTTTCTCCGTCTATGAGTAAGGACACAGAGTTGGGTGGTTCCTATCATATGTGGTTAGAGTCTCAAAGTGCTCTTTCAAAAACAGATGATGGTGTAGAGACTGAATTAATTAAAACGGCATGCTTATTGAGCATTGGCTTAAGTGGTGAGCGCGCCCGAGTATCAAAAGATTATCTTGAGTTTGCTGGAAATGGTTACTGGAACGATAATGAAAAAATAAAGACTGTAATTGATGGGCTTATCGCTAAAAAGTTGTTTTTATATAGGAAAAATAGTGATTCCATATCTCTATGGCATGGAACAGATATTAATATTGCGGAGCGTCTAGAGGAAGAGAAAGCTAAGCATGTTCATAGTTTTCAGTTGAGTGAATTCTTATCCAATGAAGTCGAACCGGAAAATTGGAAGCCGATAGAATATAATTCTGAGAATGCCATACAACGTTACTATAGGGGTATATACCTATCAATAGATCAATTAAATAGCCTTATTCAAGAGAAATCATTTACTGAAGGTCCGCAAGCTGAGGAAGATGGGCGTATATATTATATTATAACCCAGAATAGCGAAGAACGTTCGCAAGCTATAGAACATGTTTGTAAATTTGGTCAGCACGAACAATATGTATGGCTTATTCCAAGCAGAGATATTAATATATTTGATATTGCCTTAGAAGTTTACTCTTATTATAAGCTTCAGGAAAATTCAGATTTAATTAATACCGACCCTTTAATTCTTCCTGAATTGGAGCATCTCACTGACGATGCAAATGAATATCTTCATCGAATGGTGGAATTAGCTTTTTATCCATCAACAAAAGGGCCTGAAATATACTATAGAGGTCGGAAGAGCGAAAGATCGATTGAATCTGCAAAGGATTTTAGGCATTTCTTAACACTGAAAACACGAAAAAATTTTGATAAAACACCTTATATAAATAATGAGATGATAAATAGAAAGTATCCTCGTAAAACATTGATTAATGCTAGAAAAAAACTTGTTTTCGGGATTTTGGAACGAACAGGTCAACCAAGTTTAGGATTAGACGGCTTTACTCCTGATGTCTCTATGTTCCGAACCATTCTACTCCATTCTGGTCTATACCGACCCATTGTACATGAAGCTGATAACAGTTGGCGTTTCGCCCTTCCAGAGGAGATAGAGGATAAAGCTCTTGCTAAAGTATGGGAGAAAATAAGAGTTTTCTTAACAAATACTGGTAAGAATAAATCGTTTGATGAATTTTTTACCTCTTTAAAGAAACCACCATTCGGTGTCAGATCTGGAATTATACCAATATTATTTGCTGCCGGGATGCGTGCATTCCCCAGTGCATTTGTAATTAAAGATAAGAAAGGGAACTATTTAGAAGATATTCTTCCTTCTACAATAGAAGATATATGTCAGAATCCATGTGATTTCTCGATCTCGGTAGAAGAACTAAATGAGAACAGGAAAAGATTCTTGACAGGAATATACTCTCTTTTTACAAAAGGTGAACTTATTAGCAGTAACGAAATGGATTTACTGCGCCAATGTTATGATGCCGTAGAATACTGGAAGACAACTATATCACCAGCAGCGTTAGAAACTCGGAGACTATCTCCCGACGCGCGACGTTTTCAGGAAGCCTTAAGAAAAGCTAAAGATCCCGAAACACTTTTTTTTACTAGTATCCCATCAATAATTAGTAGTACTGACATAACGGAACTATTGGAATTTGTTAGGAATATCAGAGATGAGCTAGAAACAGTTGTCCATTTATTTTACAGGGCAGCATTTCAATCCACGTTAGGCGCATTGCAATTTACTGGGAGTAATGGAAAAGATATTCAGATAGCTGCCAAGAATTGGGCTGGATTCTTCTCAGATACGACAATAGAAACTATAACGGATGGAATGACCAAGTCATTTATGACAAGAATGAAGATGCCTTACGAAAGTGGTGAACAGCTTGTTGATTCGATATCTAGTCTACTCATCGGGCGTCCTGTAATGAAATGGGATGATAGTTCCATTGCGGCTTATGAAAGAGAAATTCATGATGTAGTTAACCGAATGGAGGAACATGCGCTTCATACAGGGATTGGCTCAGAGAGAGGCGAAAAAAGTGGTTTGGTGAACCTTGTAGAAGCACGTATACATTCGCTTACAAAAAAACTTAATTCGATTGCAGGAGAAGAAGAAGTAAGAAAAGTACTAAAAGATCTACTTAAGGAGTATTAAATGGCAACCCTCAAGGAAGCGTTAGCCCATGCTAACGATAATAGTGTTAGACATATCATACCCGTCTCAGGCGGTAAGGATTCTGCAGCGCTAGCGATCTATATGAGGCAAAAGTACCCAGAGATTGATGCTGAGTATGTATTCACGGACACTGATTGTGAATTACCGGAGACCTATGAGTTCCTGGAAAAACTTGAAGCACTGTTAGGCAAAAAAATACATAGAACGGATTCATTTTCTGGTCTTAATGTTCAGAAAAAGCCGAATAGAAAGGCTTTTGATATATATCTAAATCAACTATACGGAGG